>QFCK01000010.1_pt1:177500-552500 | contig 1488955 bp, 1383 predicted proteins | sample 5346021 | NCBI WGS metagenome assembly QFCK01 (sample SAMN09062258, study PRJNA434731) | Human gut metagenome, whole genome shotgun sequencing project. | isolation source: stool timepoint C chromium assembly | host: Homo sapiens | collected 2016 | reverse complement strand
TGGAATTTCTCCGCTACCCACACCTCATCCCCGCACTTTTCAACGTACGTGGGTTCGGTCCTCCAGTGCGTTTTACCGCACCTTCAACCTGGACATGGGTAGATCACATGGTTTCGGGTCTACGACTACATACTCATTCGCCCTATTCAGACTCGCTTTCGCTGCGGCTCCGTCTCTTCGACTTAACCTCGCATGCAATCGTAACTCGCCGGTTCATTCTACAAAAGGCACGCCATCACTCATTAACGAGCTTTGACTTGTTGTAGGCACACGGTTTCAGGATCTATTTCACTCCCCTTCCGGGGTGCTTTTCACCTTTCCCTCACGGTACTGGTTCACTATCGGTCACTAGGGAGTATTTAGCCTTGCGGGATGGTCCCCGCGGATTCCGACGGAATTTCTCGTGTTCCGCCGTACTCAGGATCCTCCTAGGTGTTGTTAGCATTTCGTCTACGGGGCTTTCACCCTCTTTAGCGGAATTTTCCAAATCCTTCAACTATACTAACAGACTACCATATTGGAGTCCTACAACCCCAACAAGCAAGCTTGTTGGTTTGGGCTCTTCCCGTTTCGCTCGCCGCTACTCAGGGAATCGAATTTTCTTTCTCTTCCTGCAGATACTAAGATGTTTCAGTTCTCTGCGTCTACCTCTAATCAGCTATGTATTCACTGAAAAGTAATATCCTATAAAAGATATTGGGTTCCCCCATTCGGAAATCTCTGGATCATAGCTTACTTACAGCTCCCCAAAGCATATCGGTGTTAGTCCCGTCCTTCATCGGCTCCTAGTGCCAAGGCATCCACCGTGCGCCCTTATTCACTTAACCTTATCAACCTTACGGTTGGGTCTTGATCACTTCTTCTAGCGATAGAAGGTTAATCAATAAATAAGCAATTGAACTTATTAAAAAACTCATTCAACGCGGTGTTCTCGGTTTGTTTTGATTCTTTTTACTTCAATATCCAGTTTTCAATGAACGAATCTGATAGCAAAAGCTATCAATGGAGCCTAGCGGGATCGAACCGCTGACCTCCTGCGTGCAAAGCAGGCGCTCTCCCAGCTGAGCTAAGGCCCCGAACTTATTTGATTGAGAGTAGACCTCTCAAAACTGAACAAAGTAAAGACGAAATGTGTATTTCCGTAATATTCCTTAGAAAGGAGGTGATCCAGCCGCACCTTCCGATACGGCTACCTTGTTACGACTTCACCCCAATCATCTATCCCACCTTAGGCGGCTGGCTCCAAAAAGGTTACCTCACCGACTTCGGGTGTTACAAACTCTCGTGGTGTGACGGGCGGTGTGTACAAGGCCCGGGAACGTATTCACCGCGGCGTGCTGATCCGCGATTACTAGCGATTCCGGCTTCATGCAGGCGAGTTGCAGCCTGCAATCCGAACTGAGAGAAGCTTTAAGAGATTTGCATGACCTCGCGGTCTAGCGACTCGTTGTACTTCCCATTGTAGCACGTGTGTAGCCCAGGTCATAAGGGGCATGATGATTTGACGTCATCCCCACCTTCCTCCGGTTTGTCACCGGCAGTCTCGCTAGAGTGCCCAACTAAATGATGGCAACTAACAATAAGGGTTGCGCTCGTTGCGGGACTTAACCCAACATCTCACGACACGAGCTGACGACAACCATGCACCACCTGTCACTTTGTCCCCGAAGGGAAAGCTCTATCTCTAGAGTGGTCAAAGGATGTCAAGACCTGGTAAGGTTCTTCGCGTTGCTTCGAATTAAACCACATGCTCCACCGCTTGTGCGGGCCCCCGTCAATTCCTTTGAGTTTCAACCTTGCGGTCGTACTCCCCAGGCGGAGTGCTTAATGCGTTTGCTGCAGCACTGAAGGGCGGAAACCCTCCAACACTTAGCACTCATCGTTTACGGCGTGGACTACCAGGGTATCTAATCCTGTTTGCTCCCCACGCTTTCGAGCCTCAGCGTCAGTTACAGACCAGAGAGCCGCCTTCGCCACTGGTGTTCCTCCATATATCTACGCATTTCACCGCTACACATGGAATTCCACTCTCCTCTTCTGCACTCAAGTCTCCCAGTTTCCAATGACCCTCCCCGGTTGAGCCGGGGGCTTTCACATCAGACTTAAGAAACCGCCTGCGCTCGCTTTACGCCCAATAAATCCGGACAACGCTTGCCACCTACGTATTACCGCGGCTGCTGGCACGTAGTTAGCCGTGGCTTTCTGGTTAGATACCGTCAGGGGACGTTCAGTTACTAACGTCCTTGTTCTTCTCTAACAACAGAGTTTTACGATCCGAAAACCTTCTTCACTCACGCGGCGTTGCTCGGTCAGACTTTCGTCCATTGCCGAAGATTCCCTACTGCTGCCTCCCGTAGGAGTCTGGGCCGTGTCTCAGTCCCAGTGTGGCCGATCACCCTCTCAGGTCGGCTATGCATCGTGGCCTTGGTGAGCCGTTACCTCACCAACTAGCTAATGCACCGCGGGTCCATCCATCAGCGACACCCGAAAGCGCCTTTCACTCTTATGCCATGCGGCATAAACTGTTATGCGGTATTAGCACCTGTTTCCAAGTGTTATCCCCCTCTGATGGGTAGGTTACCCACGTGTTACTCACCCGTCCGCCACTCCTCTTTCCAATTGAGTGCAAGCACTCGGGAGGAAAGAAGCGTTCGACTTGCATGTATTAGGCACGCCGCCAGCGTTCGTCCTGAGCCAGGATCAAACTCTCATAATAAAAGTTAGAACAACCTTGCGATTGTTAAGCTCAATTTGTTTGCTAGCATATTGCTTGCTTGTTAAAAATGTTTGTTGTCTTGAATTGAATCAAGACGCCCTACACATTTGGTTCGTCTATTCTTTGTTCAGTTTTCAAAGGTCTACGTTACCTCGCAGCAACTTTTACATCATAACAAACTTTCGTTTGAATGTCAAGAACTTTTTTAAAAAAGTTTTTTAAGTTGTTTTGCTCGGTTGTTGTCGTCTGTTGTGACAACTTCTATATCTTATCATCTCGTTTGTTATTTGTCAACAACTTTTTTGTTGTTTTTTCAAACTTTTTCCGAGAGATTTGAAACCAAGAATTGTTATTTAATTATTGATTTCTGAATCGCTCAGCTGTGTGACTCGCCTTGCGACATGTAATAATATATCAAGATTTTGATGTTTGGTCAACACTTTTTTTCAAAAAAATTAAAAGAAGTTTTCAATCTGTTTTCATTCTTTTCAATTATTTCGTTTTTAAACTTTTTAAATCCTAATTGTCTATCAAAACAGTTTAATCCCTTACTAAAAATCGAACAATTTGAATCATATATTTGAAATAGTTCGATTAACTTTTTTACGTACAACATAAAAAAAGAAAGAATCTGTTCGATTATCGACAGATTCTTTCTTTTTTGTTTAAAACATTGGGACACCTTCAATATGATATTTTGACCAAATCGTTTTTAATTCTGCAGGTGCTACCCATGTATAGTCTTTATCCATTTCATTTTTAAGTGCTTGTTCATCCATCTCGAAGACAAACAGCGGAACATTTTCTTTATTGATATGCGCGTTAGTTAATTCTACTAAGCTAATTGAAGTAACGTCCAATTGAACCTCTTCTTTGAACCATTGTAGCATACTAGCTAAACCCGTCATCTCATCAGAAACTTTTGCCATCGCAAACTCAATCGCTTCACCTATTGGATGCATCAAAAATTTTTTACTACCATCGTTTAAGTTCAGTATGATTGTTCCAGCGACTTTTTTGTTAGACACGACATCCACCTCAATTAATTTTTAGATTCACTAACAAAAGAAATTGTAACACACTTTCTGAAAAAATACAGAATTATTTTTCAAGCAACTTATCCATTGCTTCATCAATCCATTCTGGAAGTTCTTTGTCTAAGGTTGCAAAGCCAATTTTTTTATTCTTATCCGTAAAATATTTTTTACGTCGATGGTTCACTGAATGAACTTTGTCTTCAAGGGTCCGTAAAGATAAGCTAATCTTTTGAGAATATTCATCAACATCAATAACTTGAACGGTTACTTTTTGTCCAACGGTTAAGAGTCCATGGATATTTTTGGTAAAGCCAGCTTGTACTTCCGAAACATGAATCAGTCCTTGTGTTTCTTCGTCTAAAGAAACAAATGCGCCATATGGTTGAAGTCCGGTAATTGTGCCAGAAAGTACCATACCAATTTTGTACTTCATCAAATTTCCTCTTTTCATACGATAAATTTCTTTTTCCGTTTCTACTCATTTAAAATAATAGCATTTTTTCAACGTTTGTGCATTATTTCTTCCCTAGTTGTTAAAACTATTGTTTCATCTTTTAAGCAAAATCTACTATACTATAGGAAGTAAGACTTTATATAGAAGAAAAGGAGTTATCTTATGTTTAATTTTAATGAAACCATTGATCGTCGCCACACGAATTGTGTTAAATGGGACACCGTTGAAACGAGTTACCACGAAAAAGATTTACTACCTTTATGGGTTGCTGATATGGATTTCAAAGTACATCAGCCTATTCTTGATGCCTTGTCACAAGTTATTGAACAGGGCATTCTAGGATATGCGGTTGCACCTAATGAACTGTATCAAGCAATTCAAGATTGGCAACGTCAACACCATCAATTGATTGTTGAAAAAGAAGAAATTTTGTTTAATAGTGGCGTGGTACCCAGTTTGGCCACAGCCGTTCAAGCGTATACAGCACCTGCTGATTCTGTCATGATTTGTGATCCAGTCTACCCCCCTTTTGCAGATGTGGTAAAACAAAATGAGCGTAGACTCGTGCGACATTCCTTACTAGAAGTTAACGGACATTATGAAGTTGATTTGGTTAAAATGGAACAACAGATAATCGAAAAAAAGGTGAAACTGTTACTTTTTTGTAATCCCCATAATCCTGGTGGACGTGTTTGGACAAAAGAAGAATTGCTAGCAATTGGCCGTTTATGCCAAAAACACCAAGTAACTGTGGTTAGCGATGAAATTCATCAGGATTTGATTTTCAAACCGCATACCTTCACTTCCTTCACTGTCGCTGATGAAGCATTTAAGGAATTCACTGTTACCTTAACAGCGGCAACGAAAACCTTTAATTTAGCGGGGATCAAAAATTCAATGCTGTTCATTCCTAATGAAAAACTACGGCAATCTTTCGTATCTTTACAAGACAAAAATCATCAAGGCGGCATCAATACTTTTGGCTACGTTGGAACGGCAGCTGCCTATCAAACAGGGGAGGAATGGCTAACGGCATTACTTGATTATTTAAAAGAAAATATTGATTTTGCCCTTTCTTTTTTCCGTGAAGAGCTGCCTAGCGTTCGTGTAATGGAGCCTGAAGGAACCTATCTTTTATGGTTAGACTTTAGTTCTTATTCGCTAACGGATCGGGAACTTCGCGATACCTTAATTCATAAGGGGAAAGTGGTTCTAAATCCAGGAATTAGTTTCGGTCCCCAAGGTTCTCAACACATGCGTTTAAACTTAGCTTGTTCAAAAGAAACTCTCGAAGAAGGCCTTTTACGTATCAAAAAAGCCTTTAATTAAAAACAGCTGTCCTAGTTTTTAGGACAGCTATTTTTAATTCTTTCTTTTGCGTTTAGCTAAATAAACTCTGACGAACCAGATACCTGAAAATATAAGTAAAATTTCTCCAATTATTATTGTATAAAATCCTGGTTCATGAACGATTCCTTGCTGATCTACATACGTAAAAAACGTTCCTATAAAGGGGAGTATTACTGCAAACAAAGCCAAGGCCATTGGATATCTGTATTTTTCTAACAAATTCGCTTCCTCTCCTTCTATTCTTTAATTCAGTATCCTATAAAGACTTCATTAAAAGAAGCGATTTGGATGCTTTTAAAAAAAAGTTAGTCGTTTTAAGAAAAAAATAAAGAGTACCAACGAATTTGTCCCTCGTTGGTACTCTCTTTTTCAATTGGTTAAACTTATTCACCAATGATTTCAACTGTGTCCATCACGACGTCAAATGTTGGACGGTCTTGGGCATCCCGTTGGACTCCACCAATTTCATCCACTACATCCATACCATCAACAACATGACCAAAAACAGTATGACGGAAGTCTAACCAAGGTGTTCCGCCTTGTTTGTAAGCTTCAATAATTTCTTCTGGAAAACCAGCATCTTCTAACTGACTCATCATTTGAGCTGGAACATTTTGATTAGTAACAACAAAGAATTGGCTGCCATTTGTGTTAGGACCAGCATTTGCCATTGACAATGCGCCACGCAAATTGAAAACATCCCGAGAAAATTCATCCTCAAATGCTTCTCCATAAATACTTTCGCCGCCCATTCCTGTTCCGGTTGGGTCACCGCCTTGAATCATAAAATCAGGAATCACACGATGGAAAATAACGCCATCATAGTAGCCCTTTTTCGCTAATTCAACAAAATTTTTAACCGTTTTAGGCGCTTGTTCTGGGAATAATTGAACAGTGATGTCGCCTCGGTTTGTTTTAATGACCGCTTTTGGGCCTTTAGCATTTTCTAAATCTAATTGTGGAAATTGTGACATGAGAATGTCCTCCTAGATAATTATTTTATAGTTCCATCATATCGAAAAATGCTGAAAATTGCTATGATCTTTTTCCAATGATTAAAGAATGCTTTGATTCGTTAGCCAAACTTGCTTTTTTCGAAAAGCCGTGCTATTTTGTGAAGTGTTCGCAAAACGATCAATAGTTGTCTCAACCCTAAATGAATTAGGAGGAATTTTCAAATGTCTGATGAAAAAGATATTTATGATTTAACGATTATCGGCGGCGGTCCTGTTGGATTATTTGCCGCTTTTTATGCGGGAATTCGTAAAGCAAAAACGAAAATCATTGATAGCCTGCCGCAATTAGGTGGTCAGCTAACAATGCTGTATCCCGAAAAATATATTTATGATATTCCTGGATTCCCTGCTATTAAAGCCGGTGAGTTAATTGCCAATTTGGAAAAACAGATGCAGCCATTTCAGCACGATGTTTGCTTGGAAGAAGAGGTCACACACCTTGCACAGGAAGCAGATGGACTTTTGCGCTTAGACACAACTAAAGGCACACATTATTCTAAAACGGTTATCTTTGCGATTGGTAACGGCGCTTTCCAACCTCGACGTTTAGCTATCGAAAATGTTGAAGCCTTTGAAGGTGAGTCAATCCATTATTATGTGACTGACATGAAAAAATTCGCTGGCAAAAAAGTTGCGATTGCTGGTGGCGGCGATTCCGCAATTGACTGGGCTTTAATGCTAGAAAACGTCGCAGAAGAAGTATCTATTATCCATCGTCGCCCACAATTTCGCGGCCACGAACATAGCGTGGAACAACTGGAAAAATCTAGTGTTTCTATCAGAACTCCCTATATCATTAGTGATATTTTAAAGGAAAACGAAACGTTCACAGGCATCCAATTAACGGAGACAAAAGGTGACCAAACATTGGATCTCCCTCTGGATGATTTAATTATCAATTATGGCTTCACTTCTTCTTTAACACACCTCAAAGAATGGGGATTAGACGTTTCTAGAAATGCTATTAATGTTCATTCCGATATGTCAACTAACATTCCTGGTGTATACGCTGTAGGGGATATCTGTTCCTATGAGGGAAAAGTGAAATTAATCGCTACAGGCTTTGGTGAGGCACCTACTGCCGTAAATAATGCTTTACATTACTTACGGCCCGATGCTCGACGTCAACCAGTTCATAGTACAAGTTTATTTGAAAACGGCGTACCTAAATAAGGTTAGCACTGGACTTTAGCAGTTTTTAAGCCAAGGACAAAAATCTAAATCGGATTTTTGTCCTTGGCTTTCTGCTTTACTGAAAAGCCTTTCTTTTTCTCTTTTAAATTTATTTTTGATACAATAAAAAGTGCTAGGAGGAAGAAAGATGAACCAACCAATTATTTATTTAAATGAAGTATTCAACGAAGAACAACTGGAACAAGTGAAAGCTGTGGCGCCCAATTATCTAGTTAAAACATCTACCGATCATTTATCATCTGCTGAAGAAGAGGCAATCGAAATTATGTTAGGCTGGCATAAAGAAATTGGTCCGCGTTTATTAGCCTCTGATACTAGTCACCTAAAATGGATTCAGCTCATTTCTGCTGGTGCTGATTATATGGATTTTGATAAATTAAGAGAAAAGGGTATTCTGTTGTCTAATGGTAGCGGAATCCATAGTGTTTCTATCTCAGAACATGTTTTAGGCGTTTTATTAGCACATACCCGCGGACTGCAAGAAAGTATCCAACAACAAATGCAACACACATGGAATCAAACAGCCCCTTCCTATCAACAACTTTCTGGGCAAAAAATGTTAATCGTAGGCACCGGGCAAATCGGACAACAATTAGCTAAATTTGCTAAAGGTTTAAATCTTCAAGTTTATGGCGTGAATACCTCTGGACATGTGACGGAAGGCTTCATTGAATGCTATTCACAGAAGAATATGAGTAAAATTATCCATGAAATGTCCATTGTTGTGAACATTCTTCCTTTGACTGAAACAACAAAACATTTATACAATCAGGCACTTTTTGAAAAAATGGCTCCTGAAACAATTTTCGTAAATGTTGGTCGAGGCGCCTCAGTAGCAACGAACGATTTGATAACTGCCTTAAACAATAAAACCATTGCTTTTGCTGCCTTAGATGTCTTTGAAGAAGAACCTCTTCCCGAAGATAGCCCTTTATGGGAGATGCAGAATGTTTTATTAACACCTCATATTTCTGGCATGACACCGAAGTTCAAATCAAAATTACTGGCGATTTTTATTCCAAACTTAAATCAATTTGTGACGGATCAGACCCTCGTCAAAAACCAAGTTTCCTTAAAAAAAGGCTATTAACTCAAAAAAGGCCTTCAACCATCTTTCAAGTAATTGCATGGTTGAAGGCTTTTTTTTTGCTATTTTTTACCAGATAACCTTGAAGTTATCATTTGTCGACGCTTGAATGATTGGATGTTTTTTTAAATATTCTGCAATCAGTTCCGTCATATCAATTTGAATTTCTCGAATAATTTTTTCAGGTTGGAACATTTGATAGTTTCCGCCACCGACTGCTCGGTATTGATTTGTCACGATTTCCAAAACATCTTCTGCTTGCACTGCTTTGCCATGATAATTAAGTTTCGTCACTCTTTCACCAAACGGTTGTCTTAAATCAAGCGTATACTCAATGCCTTCATACATATCATAATTATAGTATTGTGGTTTTGGATCGACATATTTCGGGTTAAAAATTGGTTGGCCTTTTTCTAACACAAAATAAGTAGCGCTTTGTTCTAACGCTTCACGGAGGTCTTGTCCAGTGACACGCAATACAGCCAAGGTATTTGGATAAATGTAGTTGGTAATGATATCGCGCATCGTAATTTGATTATTAAACCCTTTGCCTTCATTGTTAAAAAGTGCAGTCCCTGAAATATCCGTTCCGCTTGAAGCCATTTGGACGTTATTAATAAATTCTATATATGGATGTTCTTTGAGGCGTACGGCATTCGGATTTTGAATCGTCATATCCCCTTCCACATTTCCCACTGGTTGGTCAAGCCACTCTTCTACCTCGTCATGTAACGCTGTTGTCAAAGCTAAAACTTCTGTATCTGGTTGTTCGTTTCCAACAGGATGAATAGCTGCGTCACTTCCAATAACGTGATAGCCTTTAGCCATAGGTTCAATTTCTAAAGTAATTTCTCCAACGAAAGCTCCTCGAAAACCTGGTTGAATCACAGGTATTCCATTCAGTTTTGTAGCAATTTCTCGATGTTGGTGACCAGTGACTAAGGCATCAATCCCAGGAACTTTTTCCAATAAATCGTAGCCTTCATTTTCTCCTGTTAGTAATTCCGTGGGTTCCCCTGTTTCTAAATCTTTTTCAAAACCGCCATGGTAAGCGACAACAACTAGGTCCGCTTCTTCCCGCAGTTTTGGCACGTATTCTGCCGCTGTTTCAACGACACTTTTAAACGTTAAATCTTTGACTGTTGCCGGCTGTTCCCAATGAGGAATATATTGAGTCGTCACGCCAAGGATGGCTACTTTAACCCCTTGTTTTTCTATGATGACATACGGCTGACCGAAATAAGGTTGTCCATCTTTACCAAGAATATTGGCAGCTAAAACTGGCTGTTGATAACTGGCAATCGTTTCCTTTAAATAATCTAATCCGTAATTAAATTCGTGGTTACCTAAAATGCTAACATCATAATCCATTTGATTAATGATCTTAGTGATGGCTTCCACTGAATGTGTTTCTGCTTTTCTTACGTAATAACTAAGCGGCGAACCTTGAATAAAATCCCCATTTTCAATTTGAAAAACTGGTCCTTTGGCAGACGCACGTAACTTTTTCAGCATGGTTGCTGCTTTTGCGGTTCCAAAAGGCAAATCCATCTTTTTTTCACTATAACTTGTTGGCATAATGTACCCATGCATATCACTTGTTGCTAAAATTTTTATTTGCATTTTGTTTCTCTCCTTCTTCCGCCCAAAAGAACAGGAAGGTTAGAACACGAGCCATAACGACTCAGATCCCAACCTCCCACGTCTGTTTATTTATTGATTATTGGTTCCATGCTTGTTCAAATTGTGATGTTGCATCTTTCAATAATTTTTTCGTGTCTTTATTTGATGAAGCAAAAATACTTTCCATAATTGTCCGCATTTCATTATAGGCTGAATCAGCATTCTCTTCTACTGGGATAGCGAATAAATCTTTTACTGCGTTTTCAAGTTGTGCAGGTACTTTGGTTGTCTTAGAGTTTTTGTACTCATCACTGTGTAAAACAGATTCTAAAATTGGCATATAACCTGTTTGTTGTGCCCAGTACAATTGTGAATCAGGAGTAGCTAAGAATTTCATGAATTCAAATGCCGCTGTCCGTTGTTCTGGCGTAGCACTATCGAACATATAAATATCTGTTCCTTGTTGTAAGTTGATTTTTTCAGGACGTGGTGCAACACCGTATTCATAGCCACCAGCTTCAGCATCTTTTTGAACAAAACCAGCACCAGCAATACTACCGACAAACATTGCTACCTTTTTGTTTGCAAATGGGCCAGATAAATATTTATCTGAACCAGCTGTGCGGAAGTAACCTGCTTCGATACCATCACGGTAATAGTCCACGACTTCTTGTGAATCTTTGCTTGTTAAATCTAAGTCTTTATTAAAATCAACGCCTTTGTTTTTCATTCCAATTGCGTAATAGTTATTTAACGAGTCAAAACCAGCACCAACGACTTCTTTGTTGGATTTTTCGTAAATTGTTTTAGAAGCTTCTTTTAATTCCTCTAATGTTTTCGGTACTTCAACACCATATTCTTTCAACAAATCAGCATTATAGAATAACATTTCTGTCGATTTATTAAATGGAATGCCGTATTGTTTGCCGTCGATTTTGGCGCCGTCTAACAATACTTCACGAATTGGCTCTGCATCTTTCCAGCCGATTGTGTCATCATCCATATATGGTTTTAAGTCCACTAACATTTCATCTTGTGCAGCATTCCATAACCAGCCTGGGTACGCTTGCGTAATTGTTGGTAAATCTTTTGGTGAAGTTAAAGTCGAATTGATTTTGGCTTGTAAATCAGGGTAAGCAGATTGATTTTGTAATTCCACTTTAATTTTTGGATTTTCTTTCATGAAGTCTTTCGTTAATTTTGTTAACGCTTCTTCTTGAACCCCATTCATTGCATGCCAGAAAGTGATTGTCGTATCTTCCTTCACTTCTTTCACAATATCGTTTGATTCTTTGGCCCCATTACTGTTACCACAAGCCCCCAATGCGAAAATAGCTGCGGTTGCTAACACTGTTGTTGCTAGAGTTTTGAACTTCATTTTTTTCTCTCCCTTAAAAAAATTTATAAAACAATTTGCTCGCCACGTTCTGGCAATATTCTTTCACCATACGGGTTTTCCAGTTTTTCTGGTTTTAACGTATGGATTGGAACCAATACTTGAGGTTCAATCAATGCAATAATTTTATCCAGATCTTCTGGAATTGCATGTCCTGAACAAGCTAAGCGGACAAAAGTAATGTCTTTTTTAGCCAACAAATCTAAAAACACGCGATACTGTGGATCAAAGTCCCCTAACGGTTGGGCATCACTGTGAATGTATAAACTACCTTCTTGGAGGTTGTCAAACTGGTTCACAACTTGCCACAAATAGTCTGTTTTGTCCTTTAGTAACGTGTCATACGGGATTTCTAACGCTGGATTCAATTCTAGTATTTTACCAGATTCAGCATAATAATAACGAACTTCTATTCCAAATACTTCAAGTAACAACGCAGCCATATTTGCTTCTAAAACGACTGTACGTGGTGACTTTTCAATAATCTTAGCAAAACGTTCTACGTTTGCTGGATAACCATTAAAGGTAATTTGTCGATTCGGGTTTTCTAGTTCTAAACGAACCAAGTGCTGAACAAGATCTTCTTCACTGACAACCGCTATTTGGGCTGGATCTGGTTCACGTTCTGGGAAGCTAATGCTTACGCCTTCCATCATTAATAATTCAGTATGTTTGGCTTTTTTACAAAAAGCTAAAGTCTCTTCACGATTATGGCCATGTAAGCGCAAATCACCTGTGTATGTGATGAAATGGTCAGGCGTGCGAATCAGTAATGCCGAAGCACCGTACGCGTCATGATCAACAGGTACGATTTCCACTGAAATTTCGCCAACTTTAATCACATCGTTTTTATTAAGACCAATCATTTCTCGGGTAAAATTCTTTTCTTCAAACGGTGATGGAATCAAAAAATCACCTTTGCGATTTAAACTATTTAGAATCATTTTCGTTTCTTTTAGGGTGTACAACGGAACAGCTGGGTCTAAATAATTAATCATGCGTGAATGATCTAAATGGGCATGAGATAAGAAAACAGCGGTGTGTTGATACTCTTTGTCTTCTGCACCATGATATTCATAACCTAAACGTGGATCATATAAGTCTTTTAATTCTGGCACTAAACGATTATTAATTAAGGTTTCAATGTGATCATCGGGCAAATCTAATTCTGGTCGAAATTCTGTACCAAAATCAAAGAAGATGTGGGCATCTTTATACGCCACTTCAATCACGGTTCCTCCAATTGTTAAAATGCCACTGTGAAAAGTCACAGTTGTTTTAGCCTTTGATTCCATTTTTTGCAACTCCTCTGATAATTTCTTTTCTGAAAATCAAGTAAATAATTAAAATTGGAATAACGGTTAATGTTGCAGCAGCCATTTGTAAATGTACGTCACTACCGCTCTCTGTCGCAAAGGCCGATAGTCCATTATTCAATAGACGGTATTTTTTCTCGTTCGTCACCAACAATGGCCACAAGAAAGAATTCCAACTAGAAATGAATGTTAAAATCCCTACTGTTACCAACGCTGGTTTTGACATTGGTACTAAAATACGCCAAATATATTCTAAATCACTAGCGCCATCAATCTTGGCAGCCTTGTAAAAAGTATCAGGAATACCTTTTAAATAACCGTTTAAATAGTAAATATAAAAAATACTAGTTAAAAATGGAATAATTAAGGCGCTGTAAGTATTTAACAAACCTAATTGCGCAATCGTTTGATAATTGGTAAAAATAATAGATTCATACGGAACCATTAACAACGAAATCATCAAAGCAATGACCACATTTTTAAAACGGAACTTCAAACTCGTTAACGCGAATGAAGCTAAAACGGCGGTGACTACCGTAGCAATCGTTGTAACGCCTGAAACAAAGACTGTGTTCAAGAAATACCGAAGAAAGGGTGCTTTTTGAAAGACCTCTGTGTAGTTTTGCCATTGTGGTTGTTTTGGAAACATGGTTGGCGGCATGCTGGTCGCTTCAGAGTAACTCATTAAACCAGCTAAAATCATATAGACAAATGGAAATAACGTAATAACGGCTAAAATGCCTAAGAAAACAAATGCGATAATCGTTAAAACTTTTTTCATTGGCTTATTGCCCCACTTTCTTTAAGAGTTTATTTTGTAAGAAAGTGACCACTAAAATAATCACAAATAAAATCACTGTGGCGGCCATCGCAATTCCGGGACGCCCTGCAATGTGGAATTTGTCATAAATATAGTACACTGCGGTTGTGGCACTGTTGGCAATCCCCGCACGACCACCGAATAAAGCATAAACTTGTGTATAAACTTTAAAGGCGCCAATTAAATTGACCGTTAATAAAAAGGCAATGGTCGGGACTAGCTGCGGAAACGTAATACGTCGGAAAATTTCGCCGTCTGAGGCACCAAACATTTTCGCTATTTTAAAGTGTTCTTCATCAATATTTCTCAAGCCCGCCAACAAAATAATAATATTAAATGCTAAACTCGTCCAAACCCCAAAAATAATCAATGTCGGCATACTCATTTGAACATTATCTAGCCAGTTGACAGAAGGAATGCCGAAAAAGCCTAAGACGTAATTGACAATTCCATAATCGCCATTAAAGAAGTAACGGAAGACAATCCCAATGGCAATCGTACTCGTTACATAAGGCATAAAGAAAATCGTTTCAAAGAAACTCTTATGTTTAACTTTTTCAAAGATAATCCAAGCAATTGCTAGGGAAATTATCAAGGCAATCGGTACCACAGCAAATGCATAGAGCGCTGTATTTTTTAACGCTTTATAGAAGATTGGATCATTCAATACACGTTGATAATTTTCTAAACCAGCGTAGCGTTGGTTAATTAAGGAACCTTTTTGGAAGCTCATCCACAAAGAACGAAACAGTGGATAAACGCTAAACAGTAAAATGATTCCTAATGATGGGAGAAGGAAGAGCCATGCTTTTGGTTGATTTTCTGGATTGTATTTTTTCATTAGTAAACCCGGTCTCCCGCTTCGTTAAAGATAAATACTTTTTTATATGAAAAATCAAAAGATAAAGTGTCTCCTTCTTCAATCGCTTCTTCTACACTTACAATTGATTTCACTTGTTCATTTCCTAATGTAAATCGTAAAATACGTTCTCGACCAATCAATTCCACTAAATCTGTCGTTGTGGTAAAGAGACCTGTTTCAGTTGGTACCACATCTTCTGGACGAGAAGCAAACGTATATTTCCCGTCAGTCATTGGCATTTTAAAGCGTGCTTGCTCAAAACGCTCAAGCGGAATTTCAAAACTTTCGTGGTACATTTTGCCGTCTTTCACTTCAACAGACAATAAATTAATAATTGGGTTACCTATGAACTGAGCAACAAATAAGTTATTTGGTTCTAAGTAAAGGTTTTGAGGTTCATCATTTTGTTGAATAACCCCTTCGTTTAATAAAATAATTTTATCACTGATTGATAGCGCTTCCTCTTGGTCGTGCGTTACAAAGATTGTTGTAATCCCTACTTCTTTCACCAAGCGGCGGATTTCTTCACGAATTTTCAAACGCAAACGTGCATCCAAGTTACTTAAAGGCTCATCTAATAATAAAACATCTGGTTTTTGAACTAACGCCCGGGTAATCGCAACACGCTGTTGTTGACCACCAGAAAGTGTGCCTGGCTTTTTATGGCTTAACTCTTCAATATTCGTTAGTTTCATATATTCTTCGGCAATAGCTTGTGCCTCTGCCTTGGGAACTTTCTTACTTCCTACCGTCAAAGGAAACATTACGTTTTCTAGAACAGTCATATGTGGATATAAGGCATAGTTTTGAAAAACGAACCCGATGTTCCGATCTTTTGGTGCTGTTTTGACAACCGATTGCTGTCGAAACTGAATATCTCCATCACTTGGATGCAATAAACCTGCAATTAAGTTTAAAATTGTGGATTTCCCACACCCACTTGGTCCTAACAAACAAACCAAGTCCCCTTGCTCAATCGTAAAATTGACCGATTTTAACGCTTCAAACCCATTATCGAATACTTTTTTCAAGTCGATAACTTCTATCATGACCCAACCTCCAAAAAAACATTTAATAGCATACCTTTTGATTTTAACATTTATTTCTTGCAACCGCGAGAGCAAAGCTGTTTCATTAAGATAAAAATAGGTAAAGTTAATGTATTTTTTATGTAAAAAATGTTGTTTTTCTGAAAAGCCTATTTACACTTTTTTTAATGCACAACAAAAAAACAGAGAATTTTTCTCTGCTTTTTTGGTTATTTTTTAGAATCTTTTTCTGATTCCTTTACAATATAAATTGGTCGTTTTTTCGTTTCTAAGAAAATTTTGCCGATATATTTGCCAATAATTCCTAAACATAATAGTTGCAAACCACCTACAAAAAGTACAATACAAACCATTGAAGGCCAGCCGCTTGTTGGATCACCATTAACTAATGTTCGAAAGATAATCACTAACATTGCTAGTGCAGAACCAATACACGAAAAGGCGCCAACGTATGAAGCAATATTCAATGGTGTTTCTGAAAAATTGACAATCCCGTCAATTGAATAACTTAATAGACTCCAGAAAGACCAAGAGGTTTCTCCAGCAATTCGTTCTCGATTTTTAAATTCAATATATTCTGTTTTAAAGCCGACCCAACTAAAAATCCCTTTTGAAAAACGATTATACTCAGATAACTCTAAAATCGCATCGACCATTTGTCGGGTCATGACACGAAAGTCACGGGCACCATCCACCATTTCCGTCTCAGCAATTCGATTAATGAGTTTATAGAACATCCGTGCAAAAAAGCTACGAATGGGCGGTTCGCCGTCTCTTGTTACGCGTCGTGTGCCAACACAATCTAAATCTGTACTGGTTTCAATCATCTCAATCATTTGAGGTAATAACTCAGGCGGGTCTTGTAAATCAACATCCATGACTGTCACTAAGTCACCTGTTGCTTCTTTTAAACCAGCGTATAAGCCTGCTTCTTTCCCAAAATTTCGTGAAAAAGAAAGATAACGGACCTTCTCTGGATGTTCGCGATAAAGCTGTCTTAAAACAGCTAACGTCTTATCTTTTGAGCCATCATTCACAAATATATATTCTACTGAATGAGACAGTTGCTGGCTAATTTTTTCTACTTCTTCAAAAAACAGCGGAATCGCTGCTTCCTCATTATAACAAGGGACAACAATTGATAACATTTTATTTCCTCCACACTTCAGTTAATTATCATTATACCATATAATAGCCTTATTAAATAACGATATCCAACTAAAAATAACTTAAATAGAAAGAACCTGAGAAAAAATCCAAAACGATTTTTTCTCAGGCTGACTAGCGGTTAAACGAAAGCAACAGAAATAGTCCTACGCACTACTTCAGCCTCTTTTGTTTAGCACTAAAATTATTTTGTTAAATCTTCTTGGTTTGCTTCAAATTGATAACGCGGTTCATCATTCTTTTCATCATAATCAACAATCAAATCATACCCTTTAAAGAACCAATCATCTGTTTCTTCAATAAAATAGGTAATCCCATCTAGGTTCTCTTTAATCATTGGCTCATCTGGCGCTTCTACAGACATCGCAATGGAAAAACCATCATGAACAGGTGTTTTTCCGTAAATTTTTCCGAAAAAACGAATGCCTGTCTCAGGCTGAACCCCGGTTTCTTCTTTAAACCATTGTTGGGCTTTCGGTGTCACTTCTAATTTCATTCTTTGTTCCTCCTTCACATCTCTGTCGCCATTTATTGTAGCACAGCGCAGTGCTTTTAGAGAATAAAGTGCTTAGCCATTCATTTTTTCATCTAATAAATCAACATCTGCGGTATCACCGATAACTAATAAATTGTCGTTTTCTCGAACAATTTCAGAAGCATCTGGCGAAGCAATTACTTCTGTTTTCGAGCGGCGAATCGCTACCACAGTTAAACCAAATCGCTGACGGAAATTTAATTCTGCTAAGGTTTTATTGTAAAATTTTGGATTGGTGACCCGAACCTCAGCTAATGAAAATTCGCTAGATAATTCAATATAATCTAAAATATTGCGTGAAACAAGTTTATGGGCAATTCGAATACCCATATCTCGCTCTGGGTGAACGACCATGTCTGCCCCAATTTTATCTAAGACACGGGCATGATATTCATTGACTGCTTTGGCCAAGACATTGGGAACCCCCATCTCTTTAACCATTAGTGTCACTAAAATACTCGCTTGAATATCTTCACCAATTGCCACCACTACGTGATCAAAATTCCGAATTCCTAAAGAACGCAACGTCATTTCATCTTGGGCGTTAGCCACCACTGCATGCGTTGCAATATTCATATATTCATTGACACGGTCTTCACTGCTGTCAATGGCCAAAACTTCTTGACCAGCTTCCACCAAAGTTTGGCATATGCTGCCGCCAAAACGTCCTAAACCAATAATTGCAAAATTTTGTTTCATTTCTTCTGACCGCTCCTGTCTGTTCGTTAAAATTAGTATAACAAATCCATAAATAAATTCCTAGAAGGATTTCCTAGAATTTATTTATGGATTTATCTGATATTTATTTGGCTAAACCATGTTGAAAAGCATAAATCGCCGCTTGGGTCCGATCATCCACATCTAGTTTTGCTAAAATGTTTGAAACATGTGTTTTAACTGTTTTCAAAGTGATAAAGAGTTCATCAGCTATTTCCTGATTACTTTTACCTTGTGCAATCAACATTAAAATTTCGTGTTCCCGGTTTGTCAAATCTTCGTGCAACACCGGCTCTTGTTTTTTTGTTAACCGTTCCATCATCTTATGCGTCACTTCAGGTTCCAACACACGCTCTCCGCGATAAGTCGCCCGAATTGCATCAGCAATCTCATGTGCTGTTGATGTTTTTAATAGGTAGCCCGCTGCACCAGCTTCAATCGCCGGATACACTTTTTCATCATCAATAAAACTCGTCACAATAATAATCTTGGCTTCTGGCCAATCTTTCAAGATCGCTTTGGTTGAATCAATGCCGTCCATTTCTTCCATTACCAAATCCATCAAAATAACATCTGGACGTAGTTCCAATGCTTTTTCATAGCCAATCTTACCGTTTTCTGCTTCGCCTACGACTTCTATATCCTCTTGAATAGATAAATATGATGAAACGCCTAAACGGACCATTTCATGGTCATCCACTAACATTACTTTGATCACTTGCAGTTTCCTCCTTTATGACAGGAACTTTAATTTCAACGCTGGTTCCCTGCCCTTTAAAACTAATAATTTTAACTGTACCGCCCATGCCGACAACACGTTCTCGGATATTATTTAAGCCATAACTACCGGCTTTATTACTTTGTTCCTTCATATCAAAGCCGACACCATCATCAACAATACGCAATAACACGTTTTTATCGACTTGGTGTAAGTATACCTCTAATTCCTTTGCTTTGGCATGTCTTAAGGTATTTGAAAGTAATTCCTGCACAATTCGGAAAAGATGATCCTCAATGCTGCTATTTAAATGAACATCTTCAACATCCCAAATCAATTCAATTTTAATTTTTGTTTGTAGTTCTTTCAGTAATTGTTCAATACCTTTACGCAAACTTTTTCCTTCTAGACTGATAGGACGCAAGTGCAATAGTAACGCGCGCATTTCCGATTGGGAGGCATTAATGATTTCTGCCACCATGGCTAGTTGTTTGCGATATGGTTCAGGAGTTTCTGTTCGTTGTGCTTGTTCATTTAAGGCAGACAACATCATCATGGCTGCAAAAAGTTGTTGACTGACTGAATCATGCAACTCCCGCGCCAAACGATGCCGCTCGTTCTCTAAAATTTCTTCTTTTGTTTGCCCATCCATTAATTGCGGTCGACTGTTTAATAATTGCAATTCTTTAGACATCTCTAATAATTTATTTTTAATCGACCAAATATCTTGTTCGACTTCGGTTAGATAATGGTCTTGATTTTCACTGGTCGTTGGTTTGTTTAAGACTGGACTTTCATAATTACCGTTGGCCAATAACCGAAGTTTTTCTTCAATCCGTCCATATTGCCCTTTTTGAACCAATGAAATCAGTAAAAAGGTCAATAAGCCTATTAGTAAGGATATGAGAACAATGTGCACAATTAGTGGTAAATAAAAGACTTTTCTCTGAAGAAGCTCTAATAGCCACCGGTTTTGTTTAATCGAATGAAAATATGAAAACAATGTAATTAAGATAACAATAAAGGTGCTAAGGGACGCATATAATGAAATCATGCGTCTTGAAATCCGATCGGTCATACACGGATCACCTCAACATCTCCTACTAAAGTGTTCGTCATAATTTTCAAACGACGAAGATTGGTATCGTAATCATTGCTGTAAATTTTTAATGATTCGTTTTTCAATTGATATTTTTCTTCTTCAAAACGTACCGTTCCGTAAAAAGTTGAATGTTCTAACAAAATAGCTACACCTAACGGCACTAGAATTCGCGTGCGGCCAAAACCTTTACGAATAATAATAATATTGTCTTCTTTCGGTAGTAGCGTATTACCTAAATCAATAATGGTGTCCCCAGAGATTAAATCAATATTGATGTCGTCCCATTCATAGATATTGTTACCAATGCGTTCGTTGGCAAACCAGCGGCGTTTAAATCGTTTGCCATTTTTAGGTTCTTTTGCCGCCGTCTCCACCATAATCATTTGTTTTTTTCGCCAAGGTGCTCGCTCAGCTATATCCACGCCTGAAATCTCAAAGCCTTTTAAGCCGATAAAGAGTACGCCAAAAATCAACATAAACCAAACAGCCGTGCTGTTCATTGCACCAATGACAATAAAAACAACGCCGAGGACGAATTGAAAGTTGTTAAAATGTGTTTTAGATGCTTTCCTGGAAACGTAGGCCACAAGTAAAACGCCAATTGTTAATAAAACAGCTAATCCAGGATTATGTACAATTTGCCATAACGCCAGAATAAAAAGTAATGCTTCTGCGACGATAAAAAAGCGCCAAGGGTTATTCATAGATTTGCCTCCTCCCTCTGTCATTTATTTTACTCGTTTATTTTATTTAATCATAGTGGTTTGCGCCTCAGGTTACCATAGGACTTTAGCCCTAAATGTCCTAGATTGCGAAAGGACAGGCCTTGGAAGCTGCCTGCCCTACTCAATTATTTAGTTTGCTTCAACTTTTGTAATTTTAACTGTCATGTCGCCACCAGGTGTTGCAATAATCACTTGGTCGCCTAATTGTTTACCAATTAAGGCTTGCGCAATCGGTGAATCGTTAGAAATTTTACCAGAAAATGGATCGGCTTCGGCACTTCCTACGATTGTGTATTCCTCTTCTTCTCCATCAGGCAATTCTTGGAAAGTAACTGTTTTACCGATGGAAACTTCGTCTTGGTCCACGCCATCATTATCGATGATTTCTGCAAAACGAATCATATTTTCTAACGTTGTAATACGTCCTTCAACGAAAGCTTGTTCATCTTTAGCTGATTCATACTCTGAGTTCTCTGAAAGATCCCCAAAGCTACGAGCGATTTTAATACGCTCTACGATTTCTTTACGTTTAATTGTTTTTAATTCTTCTAGCTCTTGTTCTAATTTTTCTTTTCCTTCAAGAGTCATTGGATATACTTTTTCTACCATGTTAATTCTCCTTTTTCGCTTAACGATACGTAGTTCTTGGTTGGTTATTGAAAAAAATTCCGCTTTCAATCCACAAAAGAGTACCACGCTTTTTCTAAATTGTAAATATAATTATTGAATTTTTGTGATTTTGCTAAATTTTATTTATATAAATTTCTAGTTGCTACTCTTTCCCTCTGTTAAACAGATTACTTTTTGAGTATCTAAAAGCTTGGTGAATCATACAAAATTGATTCACCAAGCTCTTTTATGTTTTCATTTTATTCACTACTTGAATTATTGACATACTGATTTACTAATACTTGATGTTCTTCATATGTTTTTGAGAAGTAGACTTTTCCTGTAGAAATATCTGCTACAAAGTATAAATAGTCACTTGGTGTCGGATTCAAGACTGCTTTAATTGACTCCTCACTTGGGCTATCTAATGGTCCTGGTCCATAACCAGTATTTTTATACAAGTTATAAGACGAGTCCACTTCCAAGTCAGCATACGTTACAGTTTCTTTGTGTTCTCCTAGAGCATACAAAATAGAAATATCTGATTGGATTGGCATATCGGCAGCCAAGCGGTTAAAGAATACTTGCGCAATTTGTTTGCGGTCTGCTTCTTTGACTCCTTCTTTTTCAACCAATGAAGCTAACGTTAAGACTTGCTGATTGGTTAAATTCTTTGCATGAATTGTCGGCGTATATTGTTCCATTACTGTGTTCATTTTAGCAATCATTTGTTCGACAAATTCAGGAAGTGTTGCTTTTTTGTAGTAATCATAAGTTGCCGGGAATAAATACCCTTCTAAGCGATAACGAACACCTTCTGCGGTTGCAGCACTTTCAAGTAAATCAGGATACTTAGCCTTCATTTGATTGAAGAAGTCTTCGTTTTTCATTAATGCAATGAAATCTGCTTTCTTGAAATCTGTATTTTTTTCAATAGCTTCGCCAATTTTATCTATATCGTAGCCTTCAGGAATCGTTACTTTGCCATCTGCAATTTTAGTTGGTTCTGGCGTACCTCCTTCTTTTAGCATTTCACCAATTTCATCGAGTGTCATGCTTGGAGACATTTGATAATAGCCCGCTTGAAAATCTGTTAAGTTTTTAAATTTTACGTAGTAGTTAAAAACCATTCCGCTTTTAATGACGTTGCTTTCTTCTAAAACCGCAGCAATTTGCTTATTAGAAGATCCTTCTGGGATATGCACTTGAACAAGCTTCTTATTGTTCTTGTCTAGTGGCTGTAGCCCAGCATCTACATATTTATAAAAAGTAAACCCAAAGATTGCCATCATTAAAACTAATACAGAAACTACAATTAACACGATACGACCGACTAAACGATCTTCTTTTTTACGTGTTTGTTTTTTTGTATTTGTTGGCTTTTCGTCTGTTTCAATCGGGGTTGGCTCTTCGACTGTCTGTGTTGTCTTGTCTTTCCCACGTCTTCGAGCAGCTCTAGAACCTGCACGTGTTTGTGTTGTGCGGCTCGCTGTTTCTTGTGATTCATCAGATGAAGGTTGGGGTGACCTATCATTTTTTTCAGAGGAATCAGGTTGATCGCCATCATTTCTACCATTTAAAGACCCAGTTACTTGATCTCTAAGCGAAGATTTGGGATCTTGGTTATTTTGGTTATCATTAGCCAAAACTAACCCTCCTTACTATTCTATCGTTTATGACTGAAACTATTATACATGAAACCTCTTTAAAATTAAATGTTTTTAATAAAAAGACCGTCATTCCCTGATAAAAAATTCATCATTGACAACGTTTAAAGCCTATGATGGCGCTTTTCTATTGAAACGATAATAAATCTTAAAATCCTCCTAAATTTATCGAAAATCCATTTTCTATTAAGAATTTTGTAGCAAAATAGCACCTAAGTCTTTAGGCGATTGTACTAGGAATGTCGCTCCCGCCTCTTGTAATTCTGTTTCTTCACCAAATCCATACAAGACACCTATACTATCTAAGCCATTTTGTTGAGCACCAAGAATGTCATGATTACGATCACCAACCATGATAATTGCTTCTTTGGTTGGGGCTAATTGAGCTTCCGTTAATGCATACTGAATCACATCTGCTTTTTTAGAACGATGACCGTCCATGCTCGCTCCATAGATGCCTGTAAAATAACGATCTAAATCAAAATGAGTAATAATCTTTTTAGCAAATTCTTCTGGCTTGGAAGTCGCAATGTATAACTTTGCTCCCGCTTCCTTTAACCTTGTTAACACTTCTGGAATCCCTGGATACACATGGTTTTCAAACATACCTTTTCTCTGATAATACGCTCGATAATGACCCACGGCTTGTTGCGCTGCTTCAGCTGAAGGCGCCATGTGCAAAAATGATTCATATAAAGGCGGCCCTATGAAAGAACGTAACGTCTCCTCGCTAGGAGCTGGCCAGCCTAATTGTTCTGTTGCGTATAAAATAGAACGCATAATGCCGCTACCAGAATCCGTAATTGTGCCATCTAAATCAAATAAAATCGTTTGATACATCTTCACTTCACTACTTTCTAGCATTTTTTGTCTAATTGATTCTTCAAAATAAGATACGCAAAAGAAGCACATTTTTCAGCGCTTCTCTGCCTTTTTATTTATTTTGCTGTAAACGTATCTGGTTTTTTATCTGATTGCTGCATTTCATAGGCAATGGCTTCAACGATTCGGCGGCTAGCTTGACCATCCCCATACGGATTTTGTGCATGCGCCATCGCGTGGTAAGCATCAGAATCAGTCAATAATGTTTTCGCCTCTTGATAGACTACTTGTTCGTCTGTACCAACCAATTTCAATGTTCCTGCCGCTACGCCTTCTGGACGTTCCGTTGTATCTCGTAAAACTAAAACTGGCACACCTAAGGAAGGAGCTTCTTCTTGCACACCGCCAGAATCAGTTAAAATTAAAGAACTTTTCGCTGCAAAATTTTGAAAATCTTTGACATCCAATGGTTCAATTAAATGCACACGAGCTAATTCACCTAAGTGTTCCGCTACTATTTCACGGACTTTGGGATTTTTGTGCATAGGGAAAATGACTTCAATTTCTGGATGTTCCATTACAAGTCGACGAACAGCTTTAAACACATTTGCCATTGGCAGGCCTAAATTTTCACGACGATGCATTGTAATTAGCACGATGCGTTGGTCTGTAGGGATTTTTTCCAATAAATCATTTTGATAGTGGGCATCAACGGTGTACGCCATCGCGTCAATTGCTGTATTGCCAGTCACATAAATATGTTCTTCTGGATGATTTTCTTTGATTAAATTGTCCTTACTTTGAGTGGTTGGGGCAAAATAAATATCAGTTAACACATCTACCAGTTGACGATTCATTTCTTCCGGAAACGGAGAATATTTTTGCCAGGTCCGCAATCCTGCTTCCACATGTCCCACTGGAATCTGTTGATAAAAAGCAGCCAATGCAGCCGCAAATGACGTGGTTGTATCGCCATGAACCAAGACAATATCCGGCTGTTCTGTCACAAGAACCTCAGTTAATAAATTCAAAACACGACTTGTAATATCTGTTAAGGTTTGCCCATCTTTCATGATATTTAAATCATGATTCGGTGTAATTTGAAAATCTTCTAACACTTGATCCAACATTTGGCGATGTTGCGCTGTTACGACTACTACAGAGTCAAATCCTTGACTTTGCTCTTCTAAAACTTTGATTAAGGGAGCCATTTTGATTGCTTCTGGCCGTGTTCCAAAAACCGTCATTACTTTAATTTTCTTCATCATTTTCCTCCTAATTCTATGTTAGTTTCGGGTATTTTTGTTGGCGAAATTCTTCTGCTCGTTGAATATAATGTAAGGCGTTCGTATGATTACTGGCTATTTCTGCTGCCGTTAACGGACGGATAACCTTCGCGGGTCGACCAAATGCTAAAACATTTGGCGGGATAATTTTGCCTTCTGTCACTAAAGAGCCCGCACCAATCAGGCTGTTTTCTCCAATAATAGCGTTATTTAGAATGGTTGAACCCATGCCAATCAAAGCACCATCACCGATTTTACAACCGTGTAACATGCATTGATGGCCCACCGTTACATACTTGCCTACAATTGTCGGGGCATCTTCATCAACATGAATAATCGTGCCATCTTGAATATTACTACCTTCACCAATGGTAATTGTGTTACTGTCACCTCTTAAGACCGACTGAAACCAAATATTACTATCCTTCGCTAGTTGTACGTTTCCATAGACATCTGCACTAGCAGCAATAAAATACTCTTTTTTCAAACTCTGTCACCTCTTTTCATTAAGTATAGACAAGAATTCCTCACTTTCATAGTAAAAAAGACAAGAAAAGAGCGTGGGACAAAAATCACTTTGGATTTTTGCTCCACGCTCAAAAACTGATAAACGGCGGGAACAGAAGCAACTCCTTCGGAAATAAGCCGAAATTCTCCAAAAATTAAAGAACAATTTTCGGAAATTCCTTCTTATTTCTCGGAGTTAAACGCTTCTGTCCCGACCTCTTTTTATTCCTCATAGTCGCCTTCTTCAGCAAATTGACTATTGTATAGTTTTTCATAGAAGCCACCTTGTTCCAGCAACTCATGATGCGTACCTTTTTCAATGATTTCTCCTTGTTTCATAACAAGAATTAAATCAGCTTCACGAATAGTTGATAGGCGGTGGGCAATAACGAAACTCGTTCGTCCTTCCATAACACGATCCATTGCTTTTTGAATTAAGGCTTCCAAGCGTGTATCGACTGAACTAGTCGCCTCATCTAAAATCAAAATTTTTGGATCAGAAATTACCGCTCGGGCAATGGTCAACAATTGTTTTTGACCAAGGGAAACGTTATCTCCCTCAGAATTGATTTCCATTTCATACCCATCTGGCATTGTCCGAATGAAGTGATCCACATTGGCCGTTTTCGCTGCATCCACAACTTCATAATCCGTGGCATCCAACTTCCCAAAACGAATATTATCTGCAATGGTACCTTTATACAACCAAGCATCTTGCAATACCATTCCAAATACAGAACGGACATCACTACGGTTCATTTTTTTCGTGTCAATACCATCAATTTTAATGGCGCCTTCTGTTACATCATAAAAACGCATCAGTAAGTTGATTAAGGTTGTTTTCCCAGCGCCAGTTGGTCCCACAATCGCAACCATTTGGCCCGCATCAACTTTAAAGTTCAAATTACGAATTAACGGTTTTTCTGGGTCATAACTAAAGCTGACATTTTCAAATTCAACAGAGCCTAAAATAGGTTCTGGCAAAGGAACATCTTGTTCGTTAAGTTCTTCTTCTGGTTCATCTAGGATTTCAAAAATCCGCATGGTCGAAGCTGAAGCGCTTTGTAAAGCTGCAGACAACTGCGTAATATTCCCCATTGGTTGGCTAATTTGCCAAATATATTGAATAAACGCTTGTAATTGCCCCACTACGATCACACCAGCAACCACATAGTAACTACCAAGGACAGCTACCCCGATATAGGTCCCATAAGCAGTCATTTGAACCAATGGCAACATTAATCCTGAGATAAAGGATGCTTTGAAGCCAAAACCATTTAAACGGTGATTGACTTGTTTAAAACCTTCAAGAGTTTCTTTTTCCCGGCCATATAGTTTTAAGACACTGAACCCAGTCATATTTTCTTGAACATAACCATTTAAGTCTCCTAAAGAATTTTGCATTCCTTGGAAATATTTCTGGGAGATTTTAACAATTGTTCTGGAAATAATCAGAGACAACGGAATCATAATCACTGAAAAAATCGCCATCAGCGGATTGATCAAGAACATCATCACTACCGCCATCACAATCCCTAAGACTGCCGAAACAATATTAATAAAACTTTGTTGCATCGCATTGCTGACAGCATCCACATCGTTCGTCACCCGTGACAAAATATTTCCTTGTTGGTTCTTATCAAAATAAGAAACTGGCAAACGATTGATTTTTTCTTCAATATCGCGACGTAAATCGCGCATGGATTGTTGAACGACATTCGTCATTAAAAAGCCTGACAAAAATTGTGCCACACAATAACCTGTTCCCACAACTAAAATCCAAATTAAACATTGGATTACATAATCAAAATTGATTGATTCACCGGCCGCAATATTACGGCTAATTTCTGTCGTTGGTAATCCAGTTAAATAAGGTAACGCTGCATTAAAGGCAACGGTTAATATTGTAAATAAAATAACTAAATAAAACGTCACTCGGTACGGTTTAATATAGCGACCGATTCGTTTCATAGAAGAAAAGGCGTGTTTCATGCTAATTCCTCCTCTGACAATTGAGAAGCCGCAATATCATAGTAAATTGGACAAGTCTCAAGTAATTCACGATGTGTGCCAATTCCGACCACGTCGCCTTCGTTTAAAACAACAATGCGGTCCGCATGCATAATTGTTCCAACACGTTGTGCCACAATTAAAACAGTAGATTCTGTTGTCTCTTTTTTCAGACGCGCTCGTAAATTTGCATCTGTTTGATAATCTAACGCAGAAAAACTATCATCAAATATATAAATTTCCGGATTGCGAATAATCGCCCGTGCGATAGCTAAACGTTGTTTTTGACCACCAGAAAAGTTCGTGCCACCTTCTGAAAGAGGTTCATCATAGCCTTGCGGTTTTTGTGAAACAAATTCTGTAGCTTGAGCAATGTCAATTGCTCGTTCCATTTCTTCTAACGTCGCATCTTCCTTACCGTAGCGAAGATTATCAGCAATTGTACCAGTAAAAAGTAACGCTTTTTGTGGAATATAGCCAATCTTATTGCGTAATGCACTAAGTTGGTAATCTTTTACGTTCACTCCATCGATTAAAATTTCACCTTCTGATACATCATAAAACCGTGGAATCAATTGAATTAATGTTGATTTCCCACTACCTGTGCTCCCAATGAAGGCCACTGTTTCACCAGGTGACGCCTTAAAACTTACATTGCGGATGACTGGGCTTTCCGCATGTCCAGGATAGGCAAAGGTTACATTTTTAAACTCTAGATAGCCTTTAGTAGCTGTTTCTGTTACGCCTTCTTCTTCACGAATAGCTGGTTCCATGTCTAAGGCTTCTTGAATCCGTGAAGCCGAAACCGCAGCCCGCGGATACATCATAAAGACACTGGCAAATAACATAAACGAGAACAGCGCATGGAAAATATATTCAATAAAAGCAATTAAATTCCCAACTTCTAAATCCCCATGGCTGATTTGAACAGTCCCGCTCCAAATGATTAAGACCATCACAATATTAAATAAGAAAAAGAAGCCTGGTTGGGCTGCTGCCATTAAACGAAACAAACTTTTTGAACTTTTAGTGTAAGTTTCATTGACTTTATTAAAACGAGATTCTTCAAATTTTTCATTAACAAATGCGCGTATTACCCGCAATCCAGAAAGATTTTCTCTTAAAATCCCATTGATTCCATCTAAGTTCTTTTGTTGCTTTTTAGATAACGGTTCTGACAAACGAGCAATCCCGACAACTGCTAGCAGCAGAAAAGGCAAGGCACCTAAAACGTACATTCCTAACGACGGACTCGTTCGCATCACCATGTAAAGACTGGCAATAAACATCACTGGCGTCATAAAGCCAAGACGTAAAATATTTCCCATGAAGAGCATAATTTGGTATGCATCATTGGTAGTTCGCGTAATTAAGGAAGAAACCCCAATACTTTCATATTCACTATGTGAGAAAGTTTGAATCTTTTCAAATAAATCATCACGAATATCACGAACAATGTTTGTTGTAATTCTGGCACCAAAGTACCCCAGCAAAATATTCATTGCGACACCAATAATCGTAATTACAACCATCCAAATCCCTTGCTGATAAATATAGTCCATATCTCTAGGAATAATTCCTTTGTCAATCATTCGTGCTAAAATGGTCGGCAAGCCTAATTCAATCAAAATAAAACCAAACACACAAATAAAATCAGCGAAAAGTAATTTCTTATAACGCATTGTGTAACGCCACATTAACTTCAATTAATCATCTCCTTCTTATCTTACTTTAAATTTTCTAGTACTCCCACTGTATCAAAAAGAAATCGGTAATACAAGCTGTCTGGCTAGAAAAAACAGCCTTTCTCTTTCTATCCTTTCTCTTTTAGATTTTCTAAAAAATAGATAATTTTAATGATTTACTTATACGATTAAAATTGCTACTTCCTTTTGATTGTGCCATAATTGGGAAAAACTGAAAGGACCCTTTGAATGAAAAAATTATTCTTCATTTTTCTCGGTTCCTGTACGTTTGCTTTAGGCACGTTAGGAATCTTTTTGCCGCTTTTACCCACCACTGGTTTTTATTTATTAACGGCCTTTTTTTGGATGCGTAGTTCAGATAAACTTTATAACAAATTTTTAGCTTCTTCTTATTATCAAAAATATATCCAAGAAGCCTTCTTTGAGAAAAAAATTACTCGTAAAGGTAAATGGAAACTATTTATTTCCATGTTTCTTTTATTTGCCATTCCGTGTTTAATTGTCCGAAATACGTTGATGACTACGACTTTAGCGATTGTTTATTTAGCCCACGTGATCGGCTTAAGTTGGTATTGGCGTCCTAAAAAAAAGGCACTCGAACTTGATCAAGAATAAGGTGAAACAAGAAGTTTGTTTTTTTTAAAAGTCCAGTGAGTGTTTCTATACTTCCTTATCATTCTATGATAAAATAAGCTTAATTGTTGTTATTCACAACACACGGGACGGTTGAAAAAAGAACACATAAAATCAAATACCCAGAATGAAGCAAAGTCGAGGCTTCATTTCATCATTAACAGATGTTTTTGATGAGCATTCTTTTTTAGGTGATCAGCACCTCGTTTTGTTGTGTTTAATTTTCTGTCTTAAAATGAAAAAAACTATAAATTGCTACTATTAGTAGCTGAAGGAGAAATGAATCGATGATTTACAAAGTATACTATCAAGAAACAAAAATCAGAAACCCAAAAAGAGAAGACACAAAATCTCTTTACATGGAAGCCGATAGCGATGTAATCGTGCGCCAATTAGTTGAAGAAAATACCCCATACAATATTGAATACGTTCAATTATTAGACGAAAAACATCTTGCTTACGAGCAAGAACATGCGGACTTCACTCTAACGGAGTTTTAACATGAAAGTAAACATAAAAAATAACGAAACTGGCGTTTTTGCAATCGGTGGTTTAGGCGAAATTGGAAAAAACACATATGGGGTACAATTCCAAGATGAAATTATCATTATTGATGCTGGGATCAAATTCCCAGAAGATGATTTACTTGGGATTGACTACGTGATTCCAGATTATAGCTACATCGTTCAAAATTTGCATAAAGTCAAAGCACTCGTTATTACCCACGGTCATGAAGACCATATTGGTGGCGTTCCTTATCTTTTACGTCAAGCGAATATCCCAATCTATGCGGGACCACTAGCCTTGGCTTTAATTACCAACAAACTAGATGAACATGGTTTATTGCGAGAAGCAGAATTACACGAAATTAATGAAGATACGGTGATTCGTTTTAGAAAAACAGCGATTAGCTTTTTCCGGACGACTCACAGTATTCCTGATGCCTTGGGCGTTGTGGTTAAAACGCCTTCTGGTAACATTGTCGCAACAGGTGACTTTAAGTTTGACTTTACACCCGTTGGCGAGCCAGCCAACTTACACAGAATGGCGAAATTAGGTGAAGAAGGCGTCCTTTGTCTTCTTTCAGACAGTACCAATGCTGAAATACCCACCTTTACAAAATCCGAAAAAACAATTGGGACCTCTATTTTAAAAATCTTTGAAAAAATTGATGGTCGGATTATCTTTGCCAGTTTTGCTTCAAACATTTTCCGTTTACAACAAGCTGCTGATGCAGCCGTGAAAACCGGTCGCAAAATTGCTGTTTTTGGTCGTAGCATGGAAAATGCCATTGTCAATGGCGAACGCTTAGGCTACATCAAAGTGCCAAAAGGAACGTTTGTCGATGCGGCGGAACTGAATCAATTGCCAGCAAATGAAACAATGATTTTATGTACTGGCTCTCAAGGAGAACCTATGGCCGCGCTTAGTCGGATTGCTAACGGTACACATCGCCAAATTAGTATTCAACCAGGCGATACAGTTGTTTTCTCAAGTTCACCAATTCCTGGGAATACGACAAGCGTTAACCGTTTAATCAACTTATTATCTGAAGCCGGTGCAGAAGTTATCCACGGAAAAATCAATAATATCCATACTTCTGGTCACGGTGGACAAGAAGAGCAAAAATTAATGCTTCGCTTGATGAAGCCTAAATATTTCATGCCTGTTCATGGTGAATTTAGAATGTTAAAAATCCATGCTTCGCTCGCTCAAGATACAGGGGTTCCTGAAGAAAATTGCTTTATCATGGGCAACGGCGATGTCTTAGCTTTAACGGCTGATAGCGCACGTCCTGCTGGTCACTTCAACGCTAACGACGTGTACGTTGATGGAAATGGTGTCGGCGATATCGGGAATGTTGTTTTACGGGATCGTCGTATCTTATCTGAAGAAGGTTTAGTTTTAGCGGTAGCAACGGTTGATATTAAAAATAAAGAAATTATGGCTGGTCCAGACATTCTTTCCCGTGGTTTTGTCTACATGCGTGAGTCTGGTGATATGATTCATGAAGGCCAACGTCTTTTATTCAATGCTCTACGTGAAGCAATGAAAGATAAAAACTGTACCGAAGCAAAATTAGGCGAAGCCATGACGACCGCTTTACAGCCTTTCTTGTTTGAACAAACAGAACGTCATCCAATGATTCTGCCAATGATTATGACTGCCACAGTTAGTGATCAATAAAGCTCTCATTTAATAGAGAAGAAAAATGCTTGTCCATTTTTCTTCTCTATTTTTTCTAACAAAAAAACACCTAACGCATGTTAGGTGTTTTTGGATTATTTTTTATTAGTTTTTTTCTACGTTAACTGCTTGAGGGCCACGGTCTGAATCTTCAACATCAAAAGTCACTGCTTGACCTTCTTCTAAAGTTTTGAAACCATCACCTTGGATAGCTGAGAAGTGTACGAATACGTCGCTTCCGTCTTCGCGTGAGATAAACCCAAAACCTTTTTCTGCGTTAAACCATTTTACTGTTCCTTGTTCCATTCTTTTGTTCCTCCTCGTGCATTTGCACATAAATAGTCGTAACTTTGCTCGCTTCCAATAGAATATTTAAAAAAATTTAAAAAGTCTACATAATTCCAAACAAGATTACCCTTTCATTTTACACGTGATAAAATATTTTTGCAAGAATTGTCCTCATTCTGAAGCAAAAAAATTCTCTTCTCTCAAACTAATGTATCCGCTATCACCAACAATAATATGATCCAACAATTGAATCCCCATCATTTCGCCACATTCTTCCATTCGTTTGGTAAATTGGATATCTTGTGGAGACGGTGTCGGATTGCCAGATGGATGATTATGAGCTAATAGTATGCGAGCAGAAGAATATTTAACCGCTTCCCGAAAAATTTCGCGTGGATGAGCAATACTTTGATTCAGTGATCCTTTGAAAATCGTTTTCTGTTGGATAATGTCATTCTTGGTATTCAAGTAAATACAAATTAAATGTTCTTGTTGCAGCCCCTTCATCTCTTGGAGTAATCGTTGAGCGACTTGTTGACTGGACGTAACTTTGCCAAATTTGATTTGACTACTTTGATAAATTCGACACCCTAATTCAATGGCTGCACGTAATTCAATGGCTTTCACTTGGCCAATGCCTTTAATAGCCATTAACTCGTTCAACGTGGCTTGCTGCAAATAAGAAAGTTGCTTAAACTGTTTTAACAGCGTTGCGGCAACAGTCATCACGTCTGCTTCTTTTGAGCCAGTACGTAACAGAATCGCCAACAACTCTTGATTCGATAATGCTTTTTCTCCTATCGCTAAGAGCCGTTCTCGTGGTAAACAATCACTCGGCATCTCACGAATAAACAGATCCGATACTTGCATAAAAAAACCTCCTTTGCTAGTCATTAATAAACTACGCAAAGGAGTGTTGTTTTTATTATTTTAAATAATGTGGCGCTTGATGTAAACTCTCCAAGACATGTAATGTTTTCTCTTGGATAACTTCAGTTGGTTGCAATAAATCAGGTACCATGATCACTGGAATGCCCGCACTATGAGCCGCACTTACCCCATGAAATGAGTCTTCGAAAATCAAGGTTTTCGGGGCTTCTATTCCTAAAAGTTGACGAGCTTTTTGAAAAATTTCTGGGTCTGGTTTTGCTCGTTTAACGTCCTCTGCTGAAACAATTCCTACAAAACGATCCTGAATCCCAGCATGGCTTAATAACATTTCAATTGCTGGACGGACGTTACTTGAAGCAACCAATCGAGGAATTTTTTGATCATCTAAAAAGTCGAGAAATTCCACCACCCCTGGTTTTAAAGGGACGTTACCAGATCGAAACTCTTGCAAGGTATCATCATAAGAACGGCGGATAAATTCTTCCACTGTGTCGTGACCATAAGATGCATAAATACGTCGGTAATTCTCTTGTACTTCTTCATCGGAAATCCCAACATAGTCTAAATAGACTTCTTTACTATATGGTAACCCCATTGCATCTGCTACTTTTTGAGTAGATGTATAGTAAATCAACTCCGTATCAAAAAGCAACCCATCCATATCAAAAATTACGCCATCAAATTTCTTCATCATTTCCTCCTATAGTTAAAAGTAATTCTCTTACTTGAGAAACAAAATATAATGAACCTGTTACTAATAATAAATCATCTGTCGACATTTTTTCTAAAATTTCGCCTAAGCCAAATTGCCATAAAGACACAATTTCTGTTAAATCGTCTTCATATTTTTCCATTTCTGTAAGTGCAATAGCTTTAGGATAATCGAAGCTAGTTAAGTAAAGATGCGCATTCGGTACTTGCTTTAAGTCCTGAATCATCTCATCCACATCTTTAGTTGCTAAAGCTGAAAATAAAATATGAATCGTGTGTTGTGGAAACTCTTTGCGCAAGTTTTCAACTAAGCGTTTTACTGCATGATCATTGTGGGCACCATCTAAAACAATCAACGGTTCATCACTAAGACGTTCCATTCGAGCTGGCCATTGCGCTTTAGCCAACCCTTGAGTAATGTCTCGTTCTTTAAATGGCAAATGTTGTAGTTGGCAATACTTGTCAAATAATTGAATAGCTACCGCCGCATTTTCTACTTGGTGACGCCCCAACAAGGGAACTTTAATTTTTGTCAGTTTGCCCATTTCTCCATAGAAATTAAATACTTCCCCCCATTGTGTATCAGGATGTAGATATTCCACTTGATACTCTTTGCCAAAACGAAAAATTGGACTCTGTTTTTCTTGTGCGACTTTTTCAATGACTGCTAGCGCATCAGCACAAATGTTGCCTGTTACTACTGGGACTTTTTCTTTAATAATACCCGCTTTTTGATAGGCAATTTCAGCAATTGTTTCACCTAAAATTTCTGTGTGATCCTTCCCAATTGTCGTAATTCCTGTCAATAATGGCTTCACGACATTGGTGCTATCAAGTAATCCACCTAAGCCAACTTCAACAACGGCGATATCCACTTGTTCATTCACGAAATAGTCCAAGGCCATTCCTGTCAATGTTTCGAATTCTGTAATTCCAGCCACTTCAGTGATCTGGTCTAATTCTTTAATGATTGGTTGATACTTTTCCACATAGGTAATCAATTGTTCGTCTGAAATTGGTTGACCATTTATCGCAATTCTTTCATTAAATGATTCAATATAAGGAGAGGTAAAGGTTCCGACTTTCAAGCCCATTTCTTCTAATAGACAGCGTAAATATGTCACGGTTGAGCCTTTACCATTGGTTCCTGCGATATGAATCGTTGGCACTTTGTTTTCTGGATGATCAATTTTTTCTAATAACGCATTGATCCGATCCAAACCAGGTCTTGAACCAAAGGGTAACCGGCTATGAATCCATTCAATGGCTTCTTCTATTGTTAATTGCATCTTGTCCAACTCCTTGTCTTCTTCTACATTATAACTAAGTTAGGTGACTTTTTCACTAATAACCAATTGAAACTTTTTCTTGAAAACTTTTTGCATTTTTCATAATTTTGCGTTATTAGCGGATACATTAATGAACTTATGGTAAACTAACATTCTGGATGGTTCGTTCCAGCCAGCCAATTAAAAACTATTTTTAAAGCGTTCAACACGCTTATTCATGATTTTTTTATAAAGGTGGACTTATTTTGATGAAAAACAAATCGAAGCTTTTATGGTTAGGAAGTTTTTTCTTGCCGTTTTTACTTCTGTTGCTTGTATGGATGACATTACAACTTGCGCCTTTTGGTGACAACAACTTATTAGTTAGTGATTTAGGCACACAATACATGCCTTTCTTGAGTTTTTTAAAACGCTCTTTTCACGAGGGAATAACTACATTCTACTCTTTTTCCAATGAGATTGGTGAGTCGATTGTTCCTTTGGCAGCCTATTACTTACTGAGCCCTTTTAATGTGTTGGCTTTCTTTTTTCCTTATGAACAATTACCTATAGCAATTTTATGGATTATTACCTTAAAACTTGCCTTGATGGGCACGACGATGTTTAGCTATTTAAAATACACCTATCAAAAAGTTGATGGCACCACGTTACTTTTTTCAACGTCCTATAGTTTCTGTGGCTTTGTCACCGTCTATAGCCAAAACTTTATGTGGTTGGATGCACTGATTCTATTCCCGCTTATCTTATTGGGACTCCAACGTTTATGGGATCAACGCAAATGGGGCTTATACAGTATAACCCTGTTTTTAGCGATTGTGACGAATTACTACATGGGTTATATGATTTGTCTCTTTGCTGTTTTTTACAGTATCTATTGGTTCTTTAAAAAGAATACCCAAGCCCATGCTATTCGGCAATTTTTTAAACAAAGTCCGTTATTCATCCTCGTTTCTTTTTTAACAGGAACTGCAACTAGCTTTTTATTATTACCTGCAGCAGAAGGGATGCTCTATACAAAAAAAGCAGATTTTGATGTCTCGACGTTCTTTTTAACGCCTAAGTTCAACACTTCGTTCTTCTCGCAATTAGGCTTAGGTTCTATTAATTATGAGTTGCGTTTAGACCATTTACCAACCGTTTTTGCTGGATTATTTGTGACACTCCTCTGTGTTGCCTATTTTCAAACGAAACAAATTGCGTTAAAAGAAAGAATAGCTTCAGCAATTCTTTTATTCATTCTCTTTTTAAGCTTTTGGTTAGAAGCCTTTAACACTGTGTGGCACATGTTTCAAAGCCCAGCTGGGTTCCCTTACCGAAATGTCTTTATCTTTAGCTTTTTATTGATTGTCTTTGCCTATGAAGTTTGGCTTAAAAAAGTGACCATTCCTTGGACCGCACCTATTATTTTTAGTCTGCTGTTAGTCATTGGCTACGGATCTTTGTATTATGGTCCACAAAAGAATCTCTTAATTTCGATCAATTATTTATGGCTAAGTTTACTTTTTATTTGGTTGATTTTCTTTTGCTTGCGTTTAGCACACAAAAAGGCCTTAAGAAACTATGTAGTCGTTGCTTTATTCTTACTGGTCAGCACAGAATTAACAACGAATTTCTGGATTTCTTTTAAACACATGCCCTTTGGTAGCCAAGCAACATTTGCCCAAGATTACCGAAAACACAGCCAATTAATCGATGAAAAAATGGCCTCAGCACCAGAACTTTATCGCATGAAACAAGTCATTCCTTCCAAAGAAACAGGGTTCCGTGAAATCAATAACGGCTACAATAATCCTTTACTTTATGGCTATGCTGGCGTTTCTAGCTATACTTCGACTTTAACTGCCACTACCCAAGACACATTAAGTGCGCTAGGTTTATATCGAAAAAATGATCGCCGGATTGCCTATGTGGATAATTCACAATTAACCAATTTACTTTTAAATGTGAAATATGACTTTTTACCAATTGAAAAACCTACGAGTGAAAAATTGCTAAAAACAGTTGGTTCCACGAAAATCATGGAAAATGATGAAGCGATCGGTATGGGCTTTTTGGCGCCAACCGCATTAACCAAGTTAAAATTAGCAAAAAATAATCCTTTAGATGCCCAAGAAGAACTCCTGCAAACGCTCGTGCCGACGGATAAACCTTACTTTAAAACAGCTTCGTTGATAAATGAACCTCATCATACCAACGAAACAATTGAAGCAACCTTTAAAGTGAATAGCACTGGTGACTTGCATCTTTATATTCCGAATTTAAAATGGAAAAAGGTTACACAATTGAAGGTAAACCAACAAGTTATCTCGACGCCGATTTATATTGCAACCAATCAACTGTTCAATTTAGGGCATTTTGAAAAAGGAACTACCGTGACCCTGTCACTAACTGCTGAACAAGTGGTTGATTTAACCAATTGGCAACTTCAAACTTTAGACCAAACAGCCTTTAATCGTGCGGTTGACAAATTACGCCAACAAGCTCTTCACGTGAATGCAACTAAAAAAGGCCATTTAAATGGCGCACTGAATGTACCTGGAAATGACACTCAGTTACTGTATACGTCCATTCCTTATGACCAAGATTGGCAAGTCAAATCGTCGCTACAAAAAGAACCCTTAAAAACACAACGCATTCTAGGTGGCTTTTTAGCTGTTGAAGTCCCAGCTGGCAAACAGCAGTTAACCTTTGCCTATCATCCAAGAATGATTTATCTCGGTACTGCCGTCAGCGGAACGGTTTTACTGGGAACGGCTGGTTATCTTGGCTTTAAAAAATACCGTCGAAAACGTCAGGAGGCCACTCATGACTAATCAGAAAAAATTTTTAAATGGACTCATTCGGTGGTTACCCCTAGTTGGACTGGTGCTTTTCTTCGGCTTAATTTTATGGGGATATTCCAGAGGAATTTTTCATTCTGTTGCTTCCTTGCAAGCTTTTATTAAACAGTTTGGTAACTATGCGGTTCTGTGTTTCATTCTTTTACAAATCGTCCAAGTGATTATCCCTATTCTACCTGGAGGAATCTCTTCTGTTGCAGGAATGTTGATGTTTGGCAATTTGCAAGGACTTTTGTATAGCTATCTTGGATTGATTATTGGTGAGTTTATTGGCTTTTTACTGGTTCGTTACTATGGACGTAGCTTTGTAAAAATAATCCTTTCACCCAATAAATACAAAAAATTTGAAGAGATTTTAGACAAAAATGAACACAATGTCAAAAAGCTCTTAATCTTTACTATGTTAGTCCCCTTCGCTCCAGATGATATTGTTTGTTTAGTGGCGGGAATTACAGATATTTCTTTAAAAGAATTCATGAAAATTGTTCTTTTATTGAAATTCTGGTCTGTGGCTACTTACAGCTACTTAATGTTGTATTTGTTTCAATTATTTGGCAAATTATAACAAAAAGACAACAAAACCAACGTTTGGTTTTGTTGTCTTTTCTTTTTTAGATTGAACGTAATTGGGCAATCCGTTCTTTGACAGCCTCTTGTTTTTCAAGGTAGTCTTTTTCTTTTGCACGTTCTGCTTCCACGACCTCATCTGGTGCATTTGACACAAAACGTTCATTTGAAAGTTTGCCTTGCACACGTTTGACTTCTTTTGTCCATTTGTCTAATTCTTTTTCTAAGCGAGCAATTTCTTCCTCGATATTAATCAACCCAGCTAATGGTAGGAATAGTTCTGCGCCTGTTAATACAGCGGACATGGCTAATTCTGGCGCTTCTATTTCACGACTGATGACTAATTCCTCTGGGTTACAGAAGCGTTCCAAGTAGCTAGTATTAGCTGTTAAAAATTCTTCTACTTCTGTATCGTTTGTTTTAATTAACAAAGTAATTGGTTTAGAAAGTGGTGTATTCACTTCTGCTCGAATATTCCGAACCGAACGAATAACTTCTTTCAGAACTTCCATTCCTCGAGCTGCTGCTTCATCGTTAAATTCTTCATGAACAACTGGGTACTCTGCCACAACCAATGACTCACCTTGATGCGGAATTTTTTCCCAAATTTCTTCTGTTACAAACGGCATAATTGGATGCAATAAGCGTAAGATTTGATCCAATGTGTACACCAAGATGCTCCGTGTTGTTTGTTTAGCTGCTTCATTGTCTCCGTAAAGAATTTCTTTACTCATTTCAATATACCAATCACAGAAATCATCCCAGATGAAGTTGTATAATTGGCGACCTGCTTCACCGAATTCAAAGCGATCAAATAATTCTGTCACACGGGCGACTGTTTCGTTTAAGCGCGTTAAAATCCAACGATCAGCGACAGTCTTTTCACCACTAAAGTCAATATCTGCAGCAGTCATACCTTCTACATTCATGATAACGAAGCGACTTGCATTCCAGATCTTATTGATAAAGTTCCAAGAAGCATCCATTTTTTCATAACTAAAACGAACATCTTGACCAGGTGCTGAACCATTTGATAAGAACCAACGTAACGCATCTGCGCCATATTTTTCGATGACATCCATTGGATCAATCCCATTCCCCAATGATTTACTCATTTTGCGTCCTTGCTCATCACGAATTAAGCCGTGAATTAAGACATTTTGGAAGGGACGTTCGCCTGTAAACTCTAAGCTTTGGAAAATCATACGACTTACCCAAAAGGCAATAATATCATAGCCAGTAACTAATGTGCTTGTTGGGAAGTAACGTTGATAATCTTCGCTTGCTTCATCTGGCCAACCCATCGTTGAAAATGGCCATAAAGCAGAACTAAACCATGTATCTAAGACGTCACTATCTTGAACCCAATTTTCACTGTCGGCTGGCGCTTCCATCCCAACATACATCTCGCCCGTTTCTTTGTGATACCAAGCAGGAATTTGGTGGCCCCACCATAATTGTCGCGAAATAACCCAGTCATGTACATTTTCCATCCAACGTAAAAATGTTTGATTGAAGCGTGGTGGATAAAATTCAACAGCGTCTTCTGTTTCTTGATTTTTCATTGCTTTTTCAGCTAATGGTCCCATTTTTACAAACCATTGGGTCGATAAACGTGGTTCCACGACAACGCCTGTTCGTTCTGAATGGCCCACGCTGTGATTCATTGTTTCGATCTTAATTAAGCGACCTAATTCTTTCAAGTCAGAGACAATCGCTTTACGTGCAGCAAAACGATCCATTCCTTCGTATTTTCCAGCCAGTTCATTCATCGTGCCGTCTTCGTTCATAACATTTACTCGAGGTAAGTCATGACGATTACCGACTTCAAAGTCATTTGGATCATGGGCAGGTGTGATTTTTACAACCCCTGTTCCAAATTCCATATCTACATAGTCATCTGCAATAATTGGAATTTCTTTATCTACTAATGGCAAGACAACTGTCTTACCAATAAGTTCCTGATACCGTTCATCTTCTGGATGGACCGCAATCGCCGTATCTCCCAACATTGTTTCAGGACGCGTTGTCGCAATTTCAACAACGCCAGAACCATCTGATAATGGGTAGCTCATGTGGTAAAAAGCTCCTTCAATATCTTTATGGATTACTTCAATATCAGACAATGCTGTTTTCGCTTTTGGATCCCAGTTAATGATATATTCACCACGGTAAATCAAATCTTTCTCGTAAAGAGAGACAAACACTTTACGAACGGCCTCAGATAGCCCTTCATCTAAAGTAAAACGTTCACGGCTGTAATCTAAAGAAAGGCCCATTTTTGCCCACTGTTCACGAATGTGAGAAGCATATTCTTCTTTCCATTCCCACACTTGATCAACAAATTTTTCACGACCTAAGTCGTAACGTGAAATTCCTTGTTGTGCTAGTTTCTCTTCTACTTTTGCTTGCGTAGCAATTCCAGCATGGTCCATTCCTGGCAGCCATAACGTATCAAAGCCTTGCATTCTTTTTTGGCGGATAATCATATCTTGTAATGTTGTATCCCAAGCATGCCCTAAGTGTAGTTTCCCTGTTACATTGGGTGGTGGAATAACAATTGAATAGGGCTTCGCTTTTTTGTCGCCACTTGGTTTAAATAAATCTTGATCTAGCCATTTTTGATAACGGCCAGCTTCGATTTCTGTCGGTTGATATTTCGTTGGTAAGTTTTTTTCTTCTGACATTTTTTCCCCTTCTTTCTTAAAATACGCGATTTGGAGCGGTAATTATTTTACAAATGAGTTTTTTTGGCTAAACACTAAAATACGCCCTAAAATACTTTCGTATTTTAGGGCGTAGATTCATCTTATTTACGCGGTACCACCTAAATTGCATTTGAATTGAATTCATTCAAATGCCACTCATTCGTGAGATAACGTTCACGAAACGAATCGTTCTACTAACGTACTGTGTTCAAACCATTGACTCACAAGCTACCTTCTCACTGGTTGTGTAAAAGTCTTGCACCTGAACGACTTTTTCTCTAAAACGACGCCAATGATACTCCTCTTGTTCGCTGTCTTTGCTTCATTCTACAATGAAGCGCAAGCAAAGTCAATTTGTAATCTAGAGGGATTACACTTTTTTTGCAGCTTCTAACGCTTGTTGATAATCGGGTTCCGACGAAACTTCTGAGACGATTTCTTCATAAACTAACGTTCCTTCTGGGTCAATCACAAAAATAGCACGTGCTAAACGGCCCATTTCTGGAATATACAAACCATAAGCTGCACCAAATGAGTCTTCAGTATCATGAAGCATTTCCATTTCGACACCCTCAGCGGCACACCAATTTGCTTGTTCTTCAACTGTGTTATTGGAAACCGTGATAATCTGAACACCGTCTAATTTCGCCGCTTCTTGATTGAAACGTTTCGTTTGCAGTGAACAAACACGTGTGTCGATATCAGGAACCACACTAATTAAAACCGTTTTACCTTTATAATCTGCCAAGTTGATTTCTTGGTTGTTTAAATTTTTCAAAGAAAAGACGGGGGCTTTTGTGCCAACTTTAGGCTGTTCACCTGTCAATTCTAATACGTGCCCTTTTCTTGTAACATTCATTCTGAAATCCTCCTTTTCCACTTTCAATAATAAGTATAGTAGAGGATTTTTATGAAGACAATTTTATTGCTTTGGGCTATTTGCTAGTGAAAAAGTTTCATTAAAATAAATCAGTGTTTGCAGTTCCGTTGTTAAATCAATATACTGCACACTAACGTTGGCTGGCACACTGACACGGTCTGGCGCAAAATTTAAAATCGCAGTCACACCCGCTTGAACAATTTTGTCGATGGCTTTTTGGGCATGGTGACTTGGTACTGTAGAAATGGCTACCGTGACCCCTTCTTGTCGAACGAATGCTTCTAACTCAGACATATCATGAACTAATAATCCATTAATCGTGGTGCCGACTAAAGCCGAATCATTATCAAAAGCACAGACAATATTCAAATTCTCGTTGCGTCTAAAATTATTTTTTAATAATGCCTTGCCTAAATTGCCACAACCAATCAGAGCAATTCTTTTTTCTTCTTGCGTATTTAAAATATTACTAAATACCTCAATTAAATACGGCACATCGTAACCATAACCGCTTCGGCCCAGTTCACCAACGTGGGAAAAATCACGCCGAATCGTTGCAGAAGGAATCTGGATCATTTCACTAAACTCTCGTGATTTAATGCGTTTAACACCAGAATCCCCTAACATTTTTAAATAACGTAAATAAACCGGCAAACGTTTTGCCGTTGCTTTAGGCATTTTTTTCTCCATCCTCTGTCCTCCTTGTTACCTACTTCACATATTCAGTTTATCACGGTTCCCCTCTCCGAGCAACTTGTTTGTGAAATAAGTACAAAATAAATACAGTGACGTCTAAGCGACCGTCACTGTATTTATTTCTTATAGGAAATCTGCAAATTCGTCTTCTTGTTTATCTTTCGCTGTTTCTGCTGAAATCTCTGTAATTTTGAGTCCTTCTAAGGCCCGAGCCATTAAACCTTCTAAGTCTAAGCGCGCTTCATAATCTTGCGCTTTATCCAAGCGAGGTCGTGTTTTCGGTTGCGGTGGCGCAAAAATTGTACAACAATCTTCGAAGGGTTGGATGGCTAATTCAAACGTGTCAATTTTTTCGGCAATTTCGATAATTTCTGTCTTATCCATTGAAACAACGGGTCGAATTATCGGTGTTGAGGTAACCTCATTAATTGCTACCATACTTTGAAGTGTTTGCGAAGCCACTTGTCCTAACGATTCACCATTAATAATGACTAAACCTTTCCGCATTTCACGAATTGCATCTGTTAAGCGTAACATTAAACGTCGTGTAATGGTCATTAAGTAGCCTTGGGGAACAACTCGTTTTATTTCTTCTTGAATTTCTGTAAAGGGCACTTCAATAAATTGAATAGTTCCTACATAAGGGACTAATTTTCCAGCTAAATCTTTAGCCTTTTGTAACGCTTGTTCACTTGTATAAGGCGGACTAGCAAAATGGACAGCTTCTACTTCCACGCCACGTTTCATAGCTAAATAACCAGCAACTGGTGAATCAATGCCTCCTGACAACATCAACATGCCACGACCACTGGTGCCCACTGGCAATCCACCCGCACCGCGAATCGTTTCATAAGATAAATACGCCGCATCTTTACGAATTTCAATTCTTAAGTTGATATCAGGCTTTTTCATTTGTACTTGAATTTCCGGAATGGCTTCAATAACAGCCCCACCTAATTCTTGATTCAAGCCATTTGAATCAAGTTCAAATGAATGGTCCGAACGTTTAGCAGTAATTTTAAACGTCTTACCTGGCGTATAAACTTCCCGAACAACCTCTTGAACCATTGCACGAATCGCTGGCATTTCTTTTTCAATACGAATACTTGGCGAAAAATTTTGAATTCCAAACACTTTACTTAGTTTTGGAATCACTTCTTCACTATCTTCCCCATTTAATAAAATATGCATTCTGTCTCGATCTGCATGGATTTTCAATGCTGGAAAATCAGCTAACGCACGTTTCACATTTTGTGCTAACTGCATGATAAACGTTTTACGATTTTTTCCTTTAGTTGATAATTCGCCATAGCGAACCATAATTTCTGTATACTTCACTCAATTAATTCCTCTCTGTTCCTGTATCTTCACAGGTCAATGTCTTTGCAAATTATACATCAAATAAGGGGCGTTTTTCTAGTGCTTAGTCGAAAAAAAATAGTTGATTCATAAGTTCATTGTCTTATGAATCAACTATTTGATAACTTTCTCTCTTGCTTATTGCGCATTCAGGATCCACATGAATCCGACAAAAACAAAGAACAAGCCATACATAATTGGCGAAACTTCTTTCCCACGTTTTGCCGCAATCATTGTAATTGGATAGAAGATAAAGCCTAAGGCAATCCCATCTGAAATGCTGTATGTCAATGGCATTCCTAACAAGATTAAGAAGGAAGGAATCGCAATTTCCATCTCGTTCCATTTAATTTTGCTTAAGGATTGTGCCATCAAAACACCAACAATAATCAACGCTGGTGCTGTAACTTGCGAAGTGACAACTGCTAACAAAGGAGAAAATAGCAAACTGAAAATAAATAAAATCCCGGTTGTAATAGCTGTGATTCCTGAACGACCACCCACAGCAATCCCCGCAGATGATTCGACATATGCGCCAACTGGCGATGTCCCTAATAGAGAACCAGCTAACATCGCTGTTGAATCAGCGGCTAAAGCTTTCCCCACACGCGGCATTTTATTGTCCTTCATAAAACCTGCTTGATTGGCTAAGCCCACCAACGTACCAGCCGTATCAAAGAATGTTACTAATAGGAACGTTAAAACCACGACCCACATTTGAATCGTATTGATATCTTTCACATGTCCTAACGCCACTAAAAATGTTGGTTCTAAACTTGGCGCGCTTGAAATAATCTTATCAGGCATTGGAATAACGCCTGTCGCTAAACCAACAATCGTTGAAATCGCCATCCCAATAAAAATACCACCCGGTACTCGACGAACTAACAAAATTGCAGTTACGACTAAGCCGACAATGGTAACCCACGTTGAACCAACATTCAAAGGTCCTAAGCCAACGAGTGTCGCATCATTAGCCACAATTAAGCCACCTTGGCTTAAACCAAGAAAAGCAATAAACAACCCGATCCCACCTGAAATGGCAAATTTCAAGTCTGCAGGAATTGCATCAATAATTAGCTCGCGTAATTTAAAAATTGTAATTAAAATAAATATCAATGAAGCCACAAAAACGCCTGCTAATGTCGTTTGCCAAGGAATCCCCATACCAACAGAGACTGAATAAGCAAAGAATGCATTAATTCCTAAAGCTGGTGCTGTCGCAATCGGATATTTCGCCAACACACCCATTAAAATACAACCTAAGGCACTCGCTAAAGCGGTGGCAGTAAAAACAGCGCCTTCGTCCATGCCAGAAGCACCAAGTACGGTTGGATTAACGAACAAAATATACGCCATTGAGATAAATGTGGTGAAACCAGCTAACATTTCTCGTTTCATATTCGTATTCAATTGTTCAAGTTCAAAATATGAACTTATTTTTTCTTTCATGTTCCGTCCTCCTAAAATCTAAACATTTTACAATGTTCGTAAAATATTCAATTTATTAATGAAACAACGTGTTTAATCATATAATAAACCAACAAATAAGTAAATATCAAATTCTAAATTCTGTAAAAAACGAACAATCACGATTAAAAAAAGTATTCCTTTCTAGGAATACTTTTTAAATTAAATCGTTTGTGTGGTCGGGCGAACAACCATTTCACTGATTGACATACGATCTGGCGTGTCTATGGCAAAGACCACTGCTTGCGCAATGTCTTCCGCCTTTAAGCCCCAACTTAACTGTTCTAGATGTAACGTTTCAGCTACTACTCGATTAGAAATTGTTTGATAAAGTTCTGTTTGTACAGCACCTGGTGAAATAATCGTTGATTTAATGTTATTCTCTCTTTGTTCTTGTCGCAATCCTTCCATAATTGCTCGAACAGCAAACTTTGTTCCACAGTAGACAGCCGAATCTGGATAAACGACATGTCCTGCCACAGAATCAGTAGCAATAATCTGCCCTGATTTTTGTTCAACCATAATTGGAAGAACTGCCGCAATGCCATTTAAAACACCCATAATATTAATATCTAGCATTTGACGCCATTCTCCTTTTGGTGCTTCAATAAGAGGCGCCGTTGGCATAACTCCTGCATTGTTAAAAAGAACATCAATTCGTCCATATTTTTCCATTGTAAGCTTGATTACATGCTGAACTTCCTCTTCTTTCGTTACATCTGCTTGTTGCACGAGAATCGTTGCTTCAGGAAGTTCTTTTTTTATAGCAATTAAACGTTCTTGTCGACGTGCTGCAATGACTAACTTCGCTCCTTTTCTGGCAAGTAAACGGGCTGTTGCCTCACCGATGCCACTGGAAGCGCCCATGATAACAATAACTTTTTCTGATAATGATTTCATTATATTTCCTCCTTATCTTCCTGAATCCAACGAATAATTTTAGCTGGTGTTCCTGCAACAATAGCGTTAGCTGGCACATCTTTAGTTACAGTCGCATTAGCTGCTACGATAGCATTTTCACCAATCGTAATACCTGGTAAAACAGTGACACCCGCGCCTAACCACGCAAATTTTTTAATGGTAATTGGTGCTAGCAATACACCTCGCCGTTTCATTGGCAGTTCCGGATGATTGACACTTAAGAGATTAACGCGCGGACCAATTAAAACATTGTCTTCAATTATAATGCCCCCTAAATCAACAAACATAGCTGCCCGATTAATAAAAATATTTTTACCAAAATGTATATTGCGTCCAAAATCTGTATAAAAAGGCAATAAAATCGTAACGGTTTCGTCAATTTTGTCTTGGATAATCGTGGCAAGAAGATTCCTTACTTCATTATGTGTATAGGCTTGTTGATTTAATTCTATTAAATAGCGACTATTTTCCTCTTGAATCTGATGAATAAGTTGAAATAGTGGTTCATCTTTATCAATGCTCCCTGTTGCAATTAGTTCTTGGAGATTTTTTGTAAGCATTCCTAATCGCCTCCTTTTGCTAAATTTATCGTAATACGTGACAACTCCTCTGTCTAATACTTATAATAAATAGATAAGTATGCGTTTTAGTTATAGGAGGGAAAGTAATGGAATTACGAGTGATTCACTATTTCTTAGCAGTGGTCCAAGAAAAAACGATTAGTGGCGCAGCCAAACAATTGCATGTATCACAACCAACGTTATCTAAGCAATTAAAAGAATTAGAGGAAGAATTAGGCGTGACATTATTTATACGAGGAAATCGACAAATACAACTAACACCTGAAGGAGAATATTTAGCTAAACAAGGGCAAGATATTTTAAGCTTAGCGAATAAAACAGTCACCAACTTGTCGCAAAATGAATTCATTAATGGCGAAATCACGATTGGTGGTGGCGAAACAAAAGCTATGTCTTTTTTAGCGAATGCACTACAACAAATAACAAGCCAGCACTCAGCTGATATTCACCTTCATTTATACAGTGGGAATGCAGATGATGTAATAGAACGGCTAGACAAAGGATTATTAGATTTTGGTTTAATTATTGAGCCTGCACCTAAACAAAAATATAGCTATTTAACATTACCAGTTGTAGATACATGGGGCTTAATTACTGTAAAGGACCATCCCTTAGCCACTAAAAATGTTATTACTGCAGCCGATTTAAAAGAAGAACCTTTATTTATTTCTCGACAAGCACAAGTTCCGAGCCAACTCTCTGATTGGCTCGAAGCAAGTCTAGATCAGTTCCGAATCGTTGGGACCTACAACTTACTTTACAACGCTTCACTGATGGTAGAAGCTGGTCTAGGTAGCGCCCTAAGCATTGATGGTATTCTAGAAACAAAGCAAACAAATTTACGTTTTATCCCGCTATATCCTGCTTTAACAGCCAAAATTAGTTTAATTTGGCGCAAAAATACGGTTCTTTCCACAGCTGCTGCATTATTTTTAGAACAAATAAAAAAAAGTATTCAACGCCCTGAATAATAGGTCGTTGAATACTTTTTTAAATCATCACTGTGATCGTAGCTGCTGCCAAAATCAAAACTAAGCCGATAATCGTTACGGTCATTTCCTTGGCTGTTTTCTTTTGACCTAAGAACCAAATACCTGTCAACGTTGCAAGCACAACTGATGTTTGGGATAGAATAAAGCCAGTTGCCAAGCCGTTCATATCTGGCTGCGCTGAAATTAAATAAGTTAACGCTGCAAAGGCGAAGAAAAAGCCTGAAAAAATTTGTTTGTAAGAAACAGCTTCTATAAATGGTGATGTTTCCCCACCCTTAATAGTGACAACTGCTGAGTAAATAACTGCCACAATTACCATGCCTATTGCTTGTGGTAAAAAGGCATGCATGCCATCAATTGCCGTCGCTTGGGGTGCTGCAGAGTACGCCCAATAGCCGATTTCACCAACGGCTAATAGAAGAACTGCTTTTTTCATAATCCCAGCACTCTCAGCGGACTCCGTTTCCGACCAGACCGTCATTTTGGCACCAATCATGATTAACACTAAGGCAAATGCGCCTAACAATTTGGCTGTCGCACCTGGCCAGTTTCCTAAGAAAAAGACACCCCAGAGAGAAGCACCTAAAAGTTGGAACGCGGTCGTTACTGGCATGGCACGTGATGAACCAATCATCGTGAAGCATTTAAACGTAATGATTTGCGCACAGGCCCAACCGACACCAGATAAAATTGAAAAGAATAAATCCATGCCCGTTGGAAAAGCTAAACCATTAATCATTGAAAAAATAGCGGCAAAAATTAATGTTCCTAAACTGGTACCAAGAATTTGATTCACTGGACGACCACCAATTTTGGAAGCGATTGTCGGGAAAAGCCCCCAACCTAGAAGCGGTCCTAAACCGATTAATAATGCAGTCGCATTCATCTCTATTTCCCCTCTCTCGTTTAAAAGACAACGTTACTTTCTAATAAAATATTTGCGTAAGGAGTCATTTCCCCTGTCCGAATAAATGCATGGCAGTTGTTTAATTCTTGTTTCATTTCTGTATGAGGAATAAAACTGATGGGAGTTTCTGGTAAACGAGTTTCAATTGCTGCCAACATGTCAGGATTTTCTGTTTTAATTTCTTCTGCTAAATAAATTCGTTGAACTGCCAATTCCTCAAGGACATTGTTTAAAACTTCCATAAAACTAGGGACGCCATTGGTAACTGCTAAATCAATTTTTTCTGTAGTCCGAGGCACTGGCATGCCTGCATCACCAATACTTAATTTATCAAAATGACCCATTTGTGCGATAACGCGGGAAATATCTGAATTAATAACTTTTGTTTTTTTCATGTCGCTCGCTCCTTTTTATTTGTCTGCCAATTCGTGTTGATAAGGAATCGAAGGTTGGGCTCCAAAACGTTGAACAGTCAACGAGGACGCCTTGTTTCCATAGCGAATAGCTTCTTCCAAATTGCTAAAATCTTTTTCTAATATACTACTTAATGCGCCAATAAAAGTATCGCCAGCAGCCGTTGTATCAACCGCTTTCACTTTAAAAGCAGGCACAATACCACTTCGTCCATTGACGTCATAAAAGGCGCCTTTACTACCTACTGTAATAATTACTGCTTCAATCCCTAATTGATGAAGTGCTTCTGCGGCTTTACGCATACTCGCTTCATCTGTGATTTTAATGCCTGTTAAAATTTCAGTTTCTGTTTCATTTGGTACAATCATATCTGTCACGTTTAGTAATTCTTCAGGAACTTGCTCTAACGCAGGTGCGGGATTTAAAATCGTTTTGACACCTGCTTTTTTAGCAATTTTAAACGCTGCAATCGTACTATCAATCGCACTTTCAAATTGGGCAATCACAAAATCACTTTTTTCAATAATTTCTTGATGTTCCTGTACTTGTTTTGGCGTAAAGGCGTTATTGGCTCCCGCGTAAATCATAATGCTATTTTCACCAGCGTTATCTACCATAATAAAGGCTTGGCCAGTAGCTGTTTTCTCTAAAGTGGTGACCCCAGTTAAATTAATTTCATCTTGACTCATTAAATCAGTCATCATAGCTCCAGCGCCATCATTTCCCACAGCACCAATAAAATATGTTTCTGCGCCTGAACGTTTCGCTGCAACTGCTTGGTTTGCTCCTTTACCACCACCTGCTGTAAAATGTTCAATGGCGTGAATTGTTTCGCCTGGTTTTGGCATTTCTTTGACTCTTAATGTTGTGTCTAAATTGATACTTCCGATAATTGTAACCGCGTTCATTTTCATCCACCTCAATAAAATTTATTTTTTCATTCTAATTAAAACGTTTTAGTAAAACGTTTTAATTCCACAACAAAAATATAGCACACCTTGAAAGCTATTTCAAGGGTGCTGTCGAAAATCGTTCAATCAGTTGGACCGGCAAGGTTTGCTCCTCCCAATCTTTTGCAGGCTGATGGATTCTTTCCAATAATAAAGTCGCCGTAGTTTGCCCCAATTGAAAAACAGGTTGAGCAATTGTTGTTAGCGGCGGCGAAACATACTCGCACATATCAACATTGTCATAACCAATAATACTATAATCCTCAGGAATTTTTTTGCCCGCTTCTGCTAATCCTCGATATAAACCAAAAGCAATTTCATCATTGATAGCAAAAATTCCGGTGCTCTCTGTTTTTAAAATTTCGGGGACAGCTTGGTAGCCGCCAGTTTTTGATAATTCTGTTTCGATCAACTGGACCTTTTCCGTATAAACAGAACAAAAACCTTTTAACCGTTGCTGAATATTGACTGGCGCATGTGGTGGCATTACCACGCTGACCTGTTCATGTCGTTGCTCTTGTAAATGTTTTGCTGCTAGTTGCCCACCTCTATAATCGTCTGTCAAAACAGCGTCGCTAAAGCCTTCTGCTTTTTTTTGGTCAAGTACAATAAACGGAATCTTTTTCGCACGTAACGTTTCATTAATCGTTTGATTGGAAATTTCAGAACTTGCAATCACAAAACCATCGACACTGCGACGAATCAACTCTGTTAAATATTCATGTTCTCTTGTAACATCTTGTTCTGCATTGCATAACATCAGTATAAAATTTTCTTTGTATAAAACACTTTCAATTCCTCGAATCAATTGCGCGAAAAATGGATTAGTAATATCAGGTACGATTACGCCAATCGTCTTACTTTTTTTCATCACCATACGTTGCGCAAAATAGTCGGGCTGATAGTTTAATCGCTCTTTTGCAGCCAATACTTTTTCGACCGTTTTCCCACTAAACCGTGCCCCATTCCCGTTTAAAATTTGTGAAACGGTAGTAATGGAGACACCTGAGTCATTGGCAACATCTTTAATTGTAACCTTTTTATTTGTCATCCTACTTCTCTCCTTGCCGTGAACGCGCCCATTCACCGGACCTCTTAATCTCATTTAATTTACTACAATCATTTACTTTACGCAACCACAAATAAATACGTCCATTCGTTTAAACCGTCCTTTCATCCCTTCAACAAATTTCGTTGTTCTACTTTTAAAATGTTATACTGTAGAAAAAATGATTTACTTTTTGCTGAATGGAGGGCCTTAATTGAAAAAGAAATCGATTGGTTTGTTGTTAGCTAGCGCATATTTGTTTCACGCACGTTCTCGTCAAAAATCCTTAAAAGCCTGTCTTTTTGAAGATTCTTTACGTCTTTCCCAAATTGCTCGCCTTGAACGAAATCCGAAAGTCACCAAGGCTTTTTATCATTGGCAACGATCATTAAATGAACAAGTAACTTTGCCAAAACATTTACGTCATCTTTTTCCTCTTCAAGAAACGACTCAATTTCCTACGATGTATCGCATGTCAAACTCCGTTATTGCGCCTACCAAGAAAGCTGTACTGTACCTGCATGGTGGGGGCTTTACATTGAATCTCGCCTATAGCCAATTAGACTTTAGTTATAAACTAATTGAAGATCTCTCTTTTGCAACAGATTATTTTATCCCTGTATATCCATTAGCACCAAATAAGTCTTTTGCTGATATTTATAATCATTGCTATGCTGCTTACCAAGAAATTTTACAGCATTATGATCCCGAAGATGTTATTTTATTAGGTGATTCTGCTGGTGGTACATTGGTTTTAAACGTATTGCAGAATTTAGCCATCGATTTTCCTGAACGCTTACCCAAAGCTGCTGTTTTAATTTCTCCTTGGTTAGATGGACATTTAGACATTCCTGTTGCCAAAAGTTATCAAAAAAAGGACAAAATGATTGGCATGAACTATTTACAATTAATTGCCCAAGAGATTGACGACACGGCCAATCACTCCACGCTTTCTTTAAATTGCTTGTCCTTTGATTATCAAAAATTTCCGCCACTTTTTTTCGTGGGCGGCACACATGAAGTTTTTTGCCCTTCCTATCACCAATTTTTAAAACAATTAGGGCCACGACCACAAGATACTTGCCGATTGGTGCCTGGCATGCAACACGTTTTCGCAATGAAACAGTACTTGCCAGAAGGACAACAAGCGCGGAAACAAATTGCACAATTTATCCAAGAACAATGGTAAAAGGCAAATGGGACAGAAGTCAAAACGACTTCTGTCCCACTTGCCTTTTTAGAACAAAACACTTAGTTTTCTTCGGCGACTTTTTTCTCCCGCATAGTCAAAACAGCGCTAGCCAAAAGAACAACCACTACAAAAGCAATGATTCCTCCTACTAAAAGACTCGGACCTGCCTCACCTAATTTGCCTAAAAATAGGCCTGGGATTAAATAATCTGTATCCGCAAACGTTGAGGATGCTAACTGTAGATCACCCAAGACTGGTAAAATGAATAACGGTAACCAACTAATTAATAAGCCATTAAACGCAGCCCCTAAAATCGCTCCCCGACGTCCCCCTGTGGAATTTCCAAAAACGCCTGCCGCGGCACCACAGAAAAAGTGCCCGACAACGCCTGGTATAATCACGGTGGTATTCAGACCAACCATCGCTAACATTGAAATAGTTCCCACAATAAAGCTCACAAAGAACCCAATCAAGACAGCATTTGGCGCATAAGGAAAGATAATGGGAACATCAAGTGCTGGTTTAGAATTAGGCACTAATTTTTTAGCAATTCCTTGGAAAGCTGGCACAATTTCTCCTAAAACCATCCGCACACCCTGTAAAACCACTACGAAACCAGCCGTAAAGGTTCCTGCTTGAATTAATGAAAAGATGATCGCATTTTCGCCATTGCTTAACTCATGCTCGACATAGCCTGTCCCAGCCAGCAAAGCCAAAATCACATAGACAATCGACATCAAAATCATAATTGAGATGGTTGAGTCTCTTAAAAAACCAAAACTTTTAGGAATTTTAATATCTTCCGTTGACTTTTCTTTATTCCCAAAGACTTTTCCAATAAAGCCACTTGCCGCATAACCAATATTCCCTGTATGCCCCATTGCTACTTTATCATTTCCAGTAATTTGTTTCATAAAGGGCTGACAAAGAGCAGGTGTCACTGTTAATAAAGTTCCTTCAAATAAACCACCTAAAAGAATCATTGGCAAACTAACGCTAAAACCGGCCCCCACTAAAATAACGGCTGTCAAACACGAAACGTACATCATCGCTTGACCTGTCAAAAAGATATATTTAAAACGTGTAAAACGCGCCAACAGAATATTAACAACCATGCCCACCAACATAATCAGAGCAGTTGGTGTCCCATATTGTTGCAAGGCAATCGCTACAACTGCTTCATTACTAGGCACCACGCCTTGTGTATTTAACGCGGTTTGGAACATCTCCGCAAAGGGCGTTAACGAATTCGCTAATAGCCCTGCGCCACCAATTAAAACTAAAAAGCCGACGAATGTTTTCAACGTTCCTTGAACAACATCAGAAAATTTCTTTTTCTGTAAAACTAATCCCAACAAAGCAATTAATGAAACCAGAATCGCTGGCTGGCTAACAATTGAAACAAATAAATTCAATAAAGTTTCCATGTTTTTCCTCCTTCTTATTGATGTGCAATGCCATTGTCATCTAAAACTTTCAAGACTTTCTCCTTCGTTTCATCGTAATCAATAATCGCATTTAAAGGAATGATTTTTTCAGCAGGAATTGACCCTAAAGCATCTTGCAATGTTTTTTCGACAAAGAAGTAATCAGCCATATCGCCACTGGCACTCCCGACATCTGTGTGATCAATTTGAAAATTATCTGTATCAACACCGACTTCCTCTAAAATTTGTTGGATATTCATTTGCACCATAAAACTTGTTCCTAAACCACTTTGACAAACTGTAAAAATCTTCATCTTATTTCTCTCCTTCTTGGATAATTGATAGTATTTCTGGGACGGTTTCAGCCGCCACTAAGCGATGTAATGATTCTTTTTTTGATAGAATTTTTGTCAGACTAGATAAGGCCCGTAAATGTGTTTCGTTATCTGAAGCAGCTAAACAAATAAAAAGGTGAATTTCATGCTTAGGATCTTCTAATAAATCGACACTTTTTTGGATTTTTAGTAATGACATACCTAACTGATTAACGCCATCTTCTGGTCGCGCATGAGGCAATGCTACGTCTGGACAAATATGGATAAATGGCCCAAACGATTCGACTTTTTGAATCATCGCATCAATGTACTTTTCCGTAATACTGCCATTTTTTAATAACGGCTTGGCAGCTTCTGTAATTCCCGCTCGCCAGTCTGCAACTTCAGGCAGGACTTGGACTGTTTCTGTTGTTAATAATTCCGATAACATTGGACGCAGATCCTCCTCTTTTTCTAAAATTTTGTTCATTTTACGATGCAAGACACGATATAACTGCGCTTCTGTGACTCCTTTTTTTAAGGAAATGTAAGGTTTTAACGCATCTAAAATATCTTTAACATCTGGCATGGAAATACCTGGCAATAGCCAATCTGATTGAACTTGGTGCATCAATTGATTTTTCTCCAAAGAGCTCATAATGGGCTTGGTAAGATAAACCTTTTTGGCTGTTTCAATAGGGACCGTTGAGAAAATGATGTCATAGCTTTTTTCAGATACATTCTCTATTTCCCTCACCGCATTCGTTTCTTTAAATTCAATCATTGGAAATAGCCGACGCAATTCCGATTGCAAAATCAACGAAGAACTGATACCACTGGGACAAACAATTAGCGCTTTTAGCTTTTCTTGCCGCTGCTCATTTTTTTGGCCGAAAATTTCTCCACCAAATAATATGGTAAAAAAACCGATTTCCTCTGACGGGATTGACCGTTTCGTTAATTTTTCTAAAGGAGCTAACGCTTGTTCACAAAGATGATAAAGCGACCGATACGATTGTCGAATATCCTTGATTAAAACATTCGGCAAGTAAAAGCCATAGCTAATCCGAAAATAGGCAGGAACCAGATGATAATACACATTCATGAGCAATTCACGAGGCTGTTCAAATTGAACAACGGCCAACAATTCCATTTTCCGAATAATTTCACCAGAAATATCTAATAAAAACTCTAACTTCGTATCTCGCAATTCTCCTTGCAAGGCTGTCATTAAACAAATCGTGAAAAAAAGACTCTCAGTTTCTACATTCGCCACTGGCCCAACTAAATCACTTAAAATACGACGACTGACGGGATAAGCGCGTAAGGACTGAATTAACTGGTTCTCAGGCCAGACGACTGTTTTATATTTGCCTAATCTTTTTTGAGAAAAAGCAAGAAAGTAACTAATTTCATCTAATCTGCTGGGTACCAGTTGAAGCTGTGCTTCCTGGACGGCTAATTGAATGCCGTCACGCATTTTTGCGTATTGGCTCATTTGATGCTGACTGAGCCAGCAAAATAAAGCAAAGGTGCCCGACTTTTGTTGTAAGAGGCGGGCAAGCCAATTTTTCCCGAAACGACGAATCCGAAATTCATCTCCTTCTAGGTAAAACCCTCGTTTTCGTTCGTAGGATAAAGCAATGTTTTCAGTTGCTAGTTGGTGTCGTACTTTTTTGATGTCCGCTAAAATAGTGCCTTTCGAAACGTCTAAAAAATTTTGGTAATGATACACCGATAGTTCTTCGATTTCTGAATAAGTGAGCAAAAAAATAAGTGCTTGTCTTTCTGTTTCGCTATAAATCACTTGATGTTGTTGAAAAAGTTGTTTTCCCCATTCATTTGCGGAAAGGTTTGGAATGCTGACGGTATTCTGTTGAACTTCTCCGCCTATTGTCGAAAGTTGTGTCACTAATTCTCGTTGCGAAAGATCGGTTATTTGTTGAGCCAAAGAGAGCGCAATTTTTTGCCCTGCATACTCGTCAAGGAGATAACTTATTTTATAATTCACAGCTGTGTCCTCCTCCTGTAATCATCATATAATGATAGCGCTTTATTTTCTATCTAAGTTGGGTACAAATGTCTACTGTACTTTTTTGATAAATTGTACCGTTCTTTATTTTAAAGTTAACAAAAACCCGTTGCAAGTTTCTTAAAAACTTACAACGGGTTTTCTTTATGTTAATTGTGTTTGTAATGCGATATTCAGCAAGATAGCCACCGCTACCCAGCCGCCACACATCACCAGAAGCAGCCAACTAAACATTGATTGTTTTACTAAAGACTGCTTAGGCTTTGCCAGATGTACAAAATTCATGCTATTTACTAAGAACAGTAAAAATAAAGCAAAACAAAGGACGGCCAAGCCAGCACAAATCCAAATCCACATCGTAATCTCCATCTATATTCCTCCTTCTACATTAACTCTATTTATAAAAACAGCACATTATTTTTCCTTTTTCCTTTTTTTATTCAAATAATAGAAACTTGTTAGTACTACGAGTAAACATGCAATACCAAGGCTGTAAAGCCACGTGCTATTTCGTTCACCTGTCCTTGGTAATGACGTCTGTGCATTAGTCGGATTCGTTTTAGCAGTGGTTTTTCTGCTCACTTTGTCTTGTTGTTGTGACGTTTTTTTATCTTTATCAGTGACTGGTTGCTCTATTGGCTTAATGACACCTTCCGTTTTTAGTGGCTCTTTCCCTCCATAGAACGTTACACCGATATTCGTTTGCCCTACTTCTTCTGCAAAACTCTCAGAAGAAACAATTAGACTCGCAATGCCAACGGTTAAAAGTATTCCCAACGTCACCAGAAGTGACCCTTTACTTTTCATTGTCATCATAGCGTACTCCTTGTCTATTTTTCAAGGCTGCCTGTTTTTCTTGTTGTAAATAGGCTTGTTGTTTCAGTGTTGCTTTCTGTTGCGTAAAACGCCAAATAGCTAGAATTAGACTCACAATTGTTGCAACTAACAAGCCATAAAAAGCTTGATTCCACCAAGTCGGTAGGACCAATTTCACTACTGCTTCTTTATTTAATTTTTTGGCTTCTTGACTACTGATGGTAAATTCTTGCTTAAACGGCCACACTTGTTGTTCATCTTCTTTCAAGACCGCTTTTCCTTCAAAAATATAGGTTCCTGGACGAACATCTTCTTTCCCGAAATCTAAATGGAAGTTCATCGTCGAATTTGGCGCAAAACGAACACTTGGTAAAATCCGTTTGGCATATTCTTTCGTTTCGCCTTTTTTCGTTACTTTTCCTTCTAAACGTACTTCAGGAAAAATAGCGGATGTCGGATTCTGAATAACCGCTTGGACCGATTTATTTCCTAAAGCAATGGTCGGAACTAATTTAACTAATTGAAGAGTCTCTGCTAGATACATCGGTGTATCTTCTGACATTCGTAAAGCAATTGCTACATTAAATCCATATCGACTGGTTAAACCCGTTGATTTTCCTTTTTCTTCCTTTTCATCTTCTGCAAGCGAAGCATAAACACCACCCAAAACTAATCCTTGGAAACCATTCGCTGGAATTTCGACAGTCATTTTGGCTGTTACGGTTTTCTTAGCGGGAACTTTTACATGTTCCTCAGGTAATTTAATTAATGTTGTCAAGGGTACTTTTAAACTTGAATCTGGTTTTTTCTCGAAATCATTGTACACAATTAAACCATTGTCATTCGTCACAGCATTCGCCAAATTTAAATCAATCGTCAATTCTTCATCTGTTTTATTAATTAAAGATAATTCGACTTCTTGTTTCTGTCCTGGTTTTACAATGAGATCGTAGTAGGATTGCGTATTTTTCGCTTGATTCTCAGGAATATTGGGTTTAACTGTAAATTTTGTATTCATGTTGTCATCCGCTTCTTCTGCTTGTACAGCAGAAGGGATGCTTAATGCCATCACACAAATAAAAACTGTGACGATTAGCCAGCGCATTGTCTTCATTATTTGTTCCTCCTATGTATCGAAAAGGAGCCGTGCACCACTGCGCAGCTCCTTTTCTAGTAATGCAGTATTCTCGTTAGTAACTTTTTATGGCGCAGCCACTAATGTCCAAGTTACGTTACCTGTATACGCACCATTTGTAATTTGTGAACTAGGTGTTGTAATGTTTAATTTTACATTTGATAATTCAGAATCCCATGTACCTTGACCTTTACCAACTGCTGCTGTAGCAATTGATACAGCTGCTCCACCTACTGGAATAGTTGTTCCAGCAAATTCAGGACTTCCTGGATCTGCTGCAAAGGCAGCTACATCACGTGAGTATGTTTTTGCTGTTTCATCGTATTTCGCTACTGCTCCTGTTTGTGCAAAGGTAATTGAGCCTTCTAAAGTAGCAGTGCCATTTTTCATTTCAGCAACGCCGGCAGTAACTGACCAACCCGCTTGTGTTCCACGAACATCCCCAACGGCATAACGTTTTGTTTGGGTACCTGTCGCATCTAACGAAATCGCTGATAAATCAGAACTAACTTCTGTCGAAGCAAATTTGAATTCTGTTGGAACATATAATAAATCAAAATTTGTATTCGAGCCTGGTTCTGGTTCTTGTGTGCTTCCGTCATCTCCATCACCCGTACCGCCTGGTAATGAACCACTTGTCATCTCTACGTTTGCTGGTGTTGTACCAGTCGTTGTTGCATGTGCTGCTGCAGGAGCGATGCTTGCCCCTAAAATTGCCGTTCCTGCAAATAAAGTTACCAATGTTTTTTTCTTCATTTTACTCTCTCCTTTATATCTTGGTTAATTAATGAATAAAAAAGTGAAAAACTTTTCTATCTCAGTAGAACGTAAACTAAGTATAGCGAAAAAAAGACTGCTTGTGATTTCAAATTTTAAACACCTCATGCAAAAAAAATGAATTTACTATAACAGCAAGGTTCCAACGACTTTTTGTGTCTTTGAAAACGTAATTTTCAAAAAAGATATTGTTTTTTTTCACATATAAAGTAGTAATTTTATAAAAAAACAGCGAGAAAACGTCAAAACATTAGTAACAAACACTAACATTTTGACGTTTTCTCGCATTTATTAAATCGAAATTTCCTCAATATTTTTAAAAAAAATAGTGAAAACTAAAATTATATCGTTTTCATAGACAAAACGTACATTTTTTCTTACGAAAATTGATAATCACTCGCTGACTATTCTCTAATCAAAGCTTGCGTTGTACAGCGGAAGGAACCACCTAACATTCTAGAAACATGGTAATCAATTGCCTCAACTTTGATACCTTTTGCTTCTATTTGAGGAATTAAAGTTGTAAACGATTGGTCCGTTATATACGTTTCTTCGTTAAGCGGTAGACCATTTGTCACTAAATACGCTGCTTCTTGCAAAGTAACGTGAATTTTTTCCCAGTTTGCTAATTGCGCAGGAAGTCCATCCAAAAAGGCCTCTTCACAAACAATCATCAAGCCTTCTCTCAACAAGCTCAACGCACAATCTAAGTGGAGAATATGCGGATGTAACCGAACCGGCACCACTTCATAACCAAAATGACCAATCATATTGGCTAACCACTGAATTCCTGCTAGGTTACTTGCCAAGCCAGAGTAGCCCACAAAAATTGTTTTTCCTAGAACTAAAACATCGCCGCCTTCAATAAAGGGACCTGCTTCACTTAAAGCCCCTTCAGAAATGTCAGGTTGTGGCGCAGCAAAATAATAGCCTTCTGCTTCTTGTGTCCACTGCTGAATAATCGGACGAATTGGTAAAATTTCTTGTCGACGGTGTTGAAATCTTAAGTTTCCTTCTATTAAGAGATTGCCAATTGTAAAAAAAGGGTCTCGTGAAAAGAAGTTACTATATCCTACGCCCAATTCCTTGCCATGTTCTTTTTCATAGGTTGTCAATAAACGTGGACGAAATACTTCTACGCCATAAGATTCTAATACTCCTTGCATGATTTCTTTTTCTTTTTCCCAACGCACTTGTTGTTCTGGTGCAAAGTCTGCTAAATCACGCCCTTCATTATTCTGTGTTAAACGGGCATTTTCCTCTGTTAAAAAAGTCGTATCCGCTTCATCAAATTTATCTGGTAAACAAAATTGCGATTGTGCTAAAACAACTGAACGCAACGGTGCAAATTCACTTTCAACATGCATTTTTTTCATTATTTGACCTCACTTTTATCTGGTTACCTTCATTATAACAGAGATAAAATTTTTATGCCTTCAATGAAGAAAAAGCAGAACTTCTATACGTTCTGCTTTTTCTTCATTTTGTTATTTACCAATACCTTTATCTTTAATCTCAGCTTTTTGCCCGGTGCCATCTACTAAGCCAAAAATAATCTTCGCTTGGTCTGTATTATCAATTTGTCCTGAAAAAGCTTCTGCTTGTGGGCCATAAGCATAGACATTTACATCTTCTCCTGTGTGTCCGCCAGTAGTCCAACCAGTATTCGAACGTTCATCAAAAATCTTTCTTAATGCCTGAGCGATTTTTTCAACATCTTTTGACTCCGCCGCTGTTTTCACTGCTTTCAATTCAGCCTCACTTAATTGAAAATCAATATACTCAGTCACTGTTTTTTCCACATTACCATTTTTAATAATTTCTTCTGCCATGAAATCAGGCGTGCGTTTTGCCGCATGTAAAGGCTCCGTCAACCAGTTGTATTGATCCCCTTTGCCTAAAGACAAGCCCCCTGTTGAATGATCTGCAGTTGTAACCACCAATGTTTCACCATCTTTTTTGGCAAAATCGATGGCCTTTTCAAACGCCGCTTCGAAGTCTTGCATTTCGCTCATCGCGCCAACAATATCATTGCTATGCCCGGCCCAATCAATTTGACTACCTTCAACCATTAAAAAGAAACCTTTTTCATTTTTATCTAACCGTTGAAGAGCCGCTTCTGTCATATCAGCTAATGAAGGGACTTCTTCCGTTCGGTCAATCATTTTAGGTAGCCCGCCTGGTGCAAACAAGCCTAAAATTTTGTCGTCTTGGTTCTCATTTAACGACTTTTTGTCTGTGACATGACCATAACCCGCTTGGGAAAATTCTTTGACTAAATCACGATCTTTCCGCGCAAATAATTCGGAGCCGCCGCCAAGTAACACATCGACTTTGTGTTGTCCGTCGATTTGATCATCAAAATAGTCATCGGCGATTTCTGCCATATTTTTGCGTGAAACATTATGTGCGCCATATGCAGCAGGGGTTGCATGTGTTATTTCAGATGTTGCTACAAGACCCGTTGATTTCCCCACTTTTTTCGCACGTTCCAGCACTGTTTCTGTTTTGGACTTGTCATTATCGAGTGCAATAGCATTATTATAGGTTTTTACTCCGGCAGCCATCGCTGTCGCTGCGGAAGCTGAATCGGTGACATTCTCTTCTTCATCTTCTGGATAAGTGGCTTGCTGTCCGACCAAATAGGTATCAAAAGCTGTTTGGGGAACACGCTTGTCTGAGTGATTGGCTTTGAAATAGCGATAGCCCGTTGTATACGGATTCCCCATGCCATCTCCAATCATAAAAATAACATTTTTTACTGGTGCTTTTTCAGATTCAGTTGCCTTCGCTTCAGCAACCTCTGTTTGTTTTTCGCCGCTTTTTTGTTCAGATAAATTTGTACAACCCGCTAATGTTGTGAATGTTAATAAGGTAACCCCTAGCAAAGCTCTTTTCTTCATTTCCTTGTTTCCTCCTTCATATCTACCCATACATTGACTATAACAAGTCTTAGTTGATTTCTGATAAATAACAAGTAAACAAAGTGTTAAGTTGTTGTATTGCTTCTGTTAAGTTCCTTATTTGTCGCGTCTTGCTGCTCTTTTTTCGGCCTCTTTGCGTAATTGTTTCTGCGCTTTTTTTGAGCCGCGTTCAATATCTTTGAGTTTCTTTCGTTCATGGAAATCTGTAAATAAACTTTCTAAATCATAGTCTTGCGGATATAGATCTTGTGCTTTCGCTTGTAATTTCAACCGTCTTCGTGGTACATTTTCAATTTTATCATTCACAAATACTTGGATTTCTTGTTCACCCTCATCTGTAAAAACCAACCCAATTTGTTGTGTTTCTGTCAATAGGACACGATCACCTTTTTGATAACGGTCTGTTTCTTCTACAAACGTGGCAAAGGTCGTTTCTTTTGCTTTCAGGGGTTTAAATAGACTTCGATTAGTAGGGTATTCTTTCCGCTGAATATAATGAGCCGCCTTTTCAATGAGCTGTGGCTCCATCTTCATTTTACGTGCAATCCAAAGCGCCTGACTATCGCCAACTTCACCAATTTTCAATTGATATTTGGGCGTTAATGTTTCACGATCGAAGGCCATTGCGGCGGGCACAAAATCATCATGTTCTTGGGCAAAACGTTTAATTTCACCATAATGGGTCGTCGCAACTACCAAGGCACCCTTTTGATACATCGTTTCCATGATCGCAATCGCTAAGCCAGCTCCTTCGTTCGGCTCGGTACCACTGCCAATTTCATCTAATAAAACAAGCGTGTGTCGCTTAACATTACGCAACATTTCCGCAATATTTTTCATGTGCCCAGAAAAAGTGCTTAACGCATTTTCCAGATTTTGCTGATCACCAATATCGACAAAAATTTCATCTAATACTGGAATCTCTGTGCCCGCTTGTGCTGGAATTTGCAACCCAAATTGTGCCATGACAGTCAATAAGCCAACTGTTTTCAAGACAACCGTTTTACCACCAGCATTGGCACCTGTAATGACAAGTCCTCGATACTCTGCTCCTAAAGAAAACGTCAATGGTACTGCGTGTTCTAATAAAAGAGGGTGTTTTCCTTGAACAATGCGCAAGCGTTCTTCTTTGTTTACTTTTGGCGTAATCCCACCAATTTCGCGACTATACTTTCCTCGTGCAAAAATAATATCTAAGGTGGTCATTGTATCGACGGCTTGATCGACAAGTCGTTCTTGCTCATTAATTAACCCAGTTAGTTCCGCCAAAATTTGATATTCTTCCGCTGTTTCTTCCGCTTTTAAGAGTGTCAATTGTTCATTTAATTTACTAATTGCTACAGGTTCAATAAAGACCGTTTGTCCTTTATTGGATTGCTCAATGATTGTGCCTGAAACCTTATTTTTATAGCTAGCTTTGATTGGTACCGTGTAATGTTCCCCTTTTTTCACCATCATATTTTCTTGAATATACAGTTGATTATTTTTATTACGTAAAAATTTGGTGACTTTTGTTTCAATTTCTTGTTGGCATTCATTGATTTGACGCCGGATTTTCCGAAGTTGTCGAGAAGCATCGGTGGCAACTTTTTGATTATGGATTTTCGTATAAATTTGTTCTTCAATTGCTCTGAAATCAGCTAAGTGCTGACTGTAACTAAATAGGCGTGGTGTTTGGTATTGATTTTTTTCAAAAAACTTCTGGATTCGCTGACTACTTCTTAAAAAGTCAGCGACCTCAATCAATTCGTTTGGTGTAAGGATTAAGCCTTTTTTCACTTGTTGAAGCAAGCGGGTAATTTGGCTCAAGCCCATGAAAGGGACGTGTTGTCCGCTATCAATAATTAAGCGGGCCTCGGTTGTTTCCGTTAAGCGGGACTGCACTGTTTCTAAACGTGTTGCAGGGACCATTTTCGCCAACCGTTCTTTACTATACTCGCCAATCGCACGTGTTTGAACTTCTTTAAGAATTGTTGTAAATTGTAATTTTTGAATGGTTTCATGATTCATTTGTTTTTTCTTCCTTTCTATCACGAAAAGAATACCTGGCGCCTTTAAATAAAAACCAGTTTCTACAGAAAAAAGAGGACAGCGTTCTACCGCTGTCCTCTTTATCATTGGATAAAGGTTACTAAAGAAACCTCTTTTAAAGGAGGTATTTAGTAATTGAGATGACTGACAGGTATCACTTTCTAAGCACACCAAATAAACCTTGCTTGGTTCACTGGTTATTCAACTTATCAATTAGATACCTACGACACTCACCAAAATACCCCACATTCATTTGTTGGTTTTTATTTATTCTCCACTTGAGAGTAGCAAATCTGGCGAAGAAAGTCAACTAAAGATTGGCCCTTTACTTATTCAATGTGTTTTTCATCATGGTTAGTAACGTTTTCACGTCTTCTGTTCTAGTGTCCCCTGTTTCTTGATCAATAATTGAGCTGTAGACATGAGGAATGATTTTTTTAACGCCGGCATCCACCGCAATTTGAACAATTTCTTCAAAGTTTTCTAAATCAATGCCCCCTGTTGGCTCTAAATAAAAGTCATACTTGGCACAAGCTGCTGCTACTGCTTGGTATTCTTCTTTGTGAGCCAAGCCTTTCATCGGGAAATATTTAATGGAACTGCCCCCCATGTCTTTCAACAATTTGATGGCGGTTTCGATAGGCACTTCCGCCGCTGGCGCACCCAGAGCTTAACGGACCTGTCGCAATGTTGACATAGCCAACTTTGCCTGTGGGTGAAACCAAGCCATTAATCACTGTTTCGTCTTGACGAAGTAAGGCCCGCGAAGCGCCGACACCTGTGAAGACTTGGTTCACGTGTTGCGGTTGTAGAACTTCTGATAAGCGAGCCACCATTTGACTTTGATTAGGATCGCCAGCCCCTAAGCCGACAGATAAAGCGTTGTTGGTTGCTGCTTGGTATTTTTTCATATCGTCAATGGCTGCTTCATCGGTTTCATAGTTTTTTGAAAGGATGCCTAACACAACATGCCCTTCTGCTGCTTCATAACAGGCTTGGGCATTTTCTACTGAATTGGCTAAGACGTTTAAACAAATGCGTTCTTCTAAATAATTAGGTTTTAATGACATGGCTTATTTCTCCTTTGTGTCCATAATTTCTTGTAATCGTTGCACGATTTTGTTCATTTCTTCTTGATTGACAGAACGAATGTCAAATTCAATGATGCCATTGTTGGCTTGATATTCTCGCGTATAAATGGCTGGACTTTCTGCTTTTAATGCTTGGATGACTTCCTTAGCGGTTTTTCTGCCGTCCACTTTGACACTGGCGCGATAAATGTCTCGGCCAGCGCCATCTTGGACGATTTTGGCGGTTAAATCTGACAAGTTGTTGATAGCTTCAACAAACGGTTTTAAACGCTCTTGCATCGAAGCCCCTGATTCACTGCCATGCGCCAAATATTCTTCCACTGCTTGCGTAAAGCCCAAGATATTGTCTTTGCCAATTTTCATTGCTCGACCAATGCCTTTGCCTTGTAGGCGCACCCAGTCAATGTATTCTTTTTTCCCGACCACTAAACCAGCACTTGGCCCTTCAATGGCTTTGGCGCCGCTGTAAATCACCAAATCAGCGCCTGCTTCGGTGTATTTAAAAAGATCTTCTTCTGCTGCCGCGTCAACAATTAGCGGCACCTTGTGGCGTTGCGCCACTTTGGCCGCTTCGGCCACCGTCAGCATACTTTTTTGCACGGTATGGTGGCTTTTGATGTATAGAATGGCCGCTGTTTTTTCAGAAATCATCATTTCCACGTGTTCTGGACTGCACATGTTGGCGTAGCCAGCTTCCACCACTTGGCCGCCGCCTTGCGCTACCATAACTTCTACAGGCGTGCCGTAGTCCACGTTGTGCCCTTTAGGTAAAACAATCTCTCGCTGTTCAATTTTTTCTGTATAAGGATGATACGCGTGGTACAAGCTGCCTTTTCCAATCAAGGCAGCCACCGATTGGGCAATCCCCGCCGAAGCCGAGGAAACGATTTGGGCATCTTCTGCCTTCAACAAGTTGGCTAAAAAGGCCCCTGTTTGCACACTAAGTTCACTCATTTCAAAGAAATGTTCGCCGCCGAATCGTTGAGCCGCGAGGACTGCCTCCGAAACTTTGGAGACACCTAGAATGGTCATTTTGCCAGAAGCATTAATGACTTCTTTTAAGTGGAATTTTTCGTAACTATTCATTATTTTCTCCTTTATAACAAACCAAAGAATGAAGTGACCAAACTAACTAAGACAATCGTGCCGATAATGATACCGTAACGTGGGCCTTTTTTTACCATGAAGAAATAAATAGCCATGACTGCTGCTAAAGGAAGTAACCCTTTCATAATTTGATCTAGAATATCTTGTAAAACAATCGTGGCACCGCCAGTAACTTTAAACGTCATCGGGCTAGCAATTTTAACATAACTCGCACTTAAAGCGCCCATCATCATCATTCCTAAAACATTTGCTGAATAAATGACTTGCTTAATTTTGCCGTCTTTTAACAAACTTAAGATTGAATTACGCCCTAATGTATAGGACTTATTCACTAACGTCCAACTGATGTATAATGTAATGGCTGTGTACAGAACCAACGGACCGATACTTCCAATCACGTTACCTCCTTTAGCCATTGGAATAAAAATGGAAATGATTAACGGCATTAATGCTGCCCAAATAATCGAATCGCCAATCCCAGCCAGCGGACCCATCAACCCAGTTTTAATCGATGTGATCGCCGTATCAGAGATCGCTGCACCATTGGATTTTTCTTCCTCCATAGCAATTGCAATCCCTTGAATGGAAGCCCCTACTGTTCCTTCAGTATTAAAAAAATTCAAATGACGTTTCAGAGCTTCTCTTTGTTGTTCTTCATCGTCTGCGTAAAGTTTTTTAATTGCTGGAATCATCGATGCACAAAAAACTAAACTTTGAAGACGTTCATAAGAATTTGATAATTCACAGCCTAGTTGATAAATCCAAAAGGCTTTGGATAATTCTTTTTTAGTAATTTTTTTCTGTTCCAATTGTTGTTCATTTGCTTGTGTCATTTGTTCCATTATGCTGCCTCCTCACTCAATGCCTTGTTTCTAACTAAAAAGGCAATACAGATTCCTAAAATAGCGACGGCCATAACTTCTGCGCCAAAATATACTACTGCAACAAAACCAATTAAAAAATAAGGAATCAAATTTTTCTTGCCAATTACCATAATTGTTAAGGCGAAGCCTAACGCTGGTAAAATACCACCCATTACTTCAAAGCCGTGCATCAACCATGCTGGGATAACTTCTAAGACTTTATTCACCACGGATTGACCAAAAAAGTTCGCCGCAAAAACCAACGGAAAGCGAATTAAAAATCCCGCTAAAGCTGGATAAACAAACGCAGCTCGGTAAATCCCCCCATAATTTAACTCTTCTGCATATTTATCAGCCATATGCACCCAAGTCGCATTGATGGTCCGCCGTAATTGATCCATAAAGACGCCTAACACACCAAAAGGAACAGCTAGTGCAACAGCCGCCTCGGCATTCATTCCCACACCTAAAGCAATCGGAATCGCGATTGCTGAAGCTAAAGCCGGATCACTAGGCACATTGCCGCCCGGTGTGGAGGTGACTCCTAGATAAACAAGTTGAATCCCCGCCCCCACAACCATTGCTTCACTAAGTTTTCCTGTTGCTAAACCAGCCACCAACGCTGCACCTAATGGCTGAGACAGCATGCCTGAAAATGTGTACCCAAAACGCAAACGTGCAAACCAATAATAAAGTCCCATAATAATTGAAACACCTAAAACGCCCATATGATTCTCTCCTTTTTCTCTGATTATAGTGATTGATATTTTTCAATTAATTTTTGAATTGGTAGGGGATTTTCTTCGGGAATCGCTTGGAAGAAAACATGGATGCCCTTCGTTAAAAGTTCAGTCAAAATTGCAACATCTTCTTCAGATAAATTGATATTTTTTAAAACATTTTTCCGATTTGGTCCGCCACCTAAGCCACCAACTTGAATCTCCTCTTTAATAATTTCTTGGTCCACCATCGCTTTTAAGGTCGTTAAATCTGGCACTAAAAATAACACCTTTTTCTCTTCCTTTTCTTGCGATTCCCAATATTCTTTGGCACTTTCAATCCCTTTAATTACTACAGAAACCCCTGGAGGCGCCGCCATTAAATAAATACTTTGTAAAAATTCATCTTGCTCTAGTTCATCACTCACTACCAAAATTTCATTTGCACCTGATTGTTGTAACCATTTAGTCACTACTTGTCCATGGATTAAACGGCTATCGACTCTTGTTAATACGATTTTTGACATTCTGTTCACCTGTACTTTCTTATTTTGGAATTTCTAAAATTTGACAACTGTCTACTGCTGCTTGTTGAATCATCTCTGCATCTTGTAAACGAAACCCAGGACCACTTTGTTTCATGACGGATTCTAATAATAACGATGTGCATAATCCTGACACAATCAGGAGGTCATAATCTTTTGATAAACGTAATGCAACGTTACTAGGTGTGCCGCCTTTAACATCTGTTAAAATTAGCAACTGGTTGTGCCACGTTAATTGGTCAATTTTTTCTGTGACTCGTTCTAAATAATCCCCCAGTGAATCCTCTGCTTGTAATGCAACTTCATGTACATTTGTGACTTCTCCAACAATCATCTGGACGCTTTTGACTAATTCCAAGCCCCAACCATTGTGTGTTAAAAGTAAAATTGGTTCATTTTCCATAAACAAACTCCTTTGCTAATTAATCATTTTATTAAAAGCAATAAGTGTGCCAACTTTCATTTCCGTTTGAATTAAGCCTTTTCAAAGAGCAATTCATAAATATAGCGCACTTCCAAAGGTGGAATCAACAGATTATAGGACACTTCAAGCGGTCGAAACGCCATTTTTATGACAGATACAGCTTCTGGCAACTCTCGATATGACACTTCATAAGCTGTCGGGTCATATTCTGGATTCAACAATTGCCGTTCTAACATACAAGCACAATGAATGATAAAACGAAGTAAAATCTTTTCGTCACTTTTTATTTTAGTTTGCAAGCAAATGTCTGAATAAATCTTAGCTAATTCGATTGAAATGGTTGTAGGATTCAAAACCGTTAGTAAGTCTGTAATAGCTTCGATTGATAATCCTTGAATATATTTAGCTGAAACTTTTTTTAGTAACTCTTGGTTTTGTTTTTCTTCTAAATGATGGCCTAATAATTCGAAAACTAGCTGAATGCCCCGCTTCGATAGTAAATCTTGTAAAGAAATAAACGGAATATCTGGCACTTCTGTCTTTACGGTGCCAATGATGCCAACGATTTTCTCTTCTTTCCGAACAAAAGAATGCAAGCGATCAATGTCTTCCACTTCTCTTTTCTCTAAAGTAATGATGCGTACATTCGTTAGTAATTCATTGGGAAAAGTTTTTAGTAACAACTGTTCAATTTTAATAGCAGTCCCCATGCCAGTTAGACAGGAAATAATGAGAACTTTTGCCTCGTTGAAGCGACCTTTACTGCAAATCAAGGCGCGATGATTTTTTTCTTTTAAGACTGGTAATAGATACTCAAATGCCGTCGATTCATAAATGACTTCTCGGGCCACTTCTAGCAATGTTAAGAGATTGATATTGCTAATTAGCAGCACTTCCATTTGAAACGTTTGACTGATAGCATTACCAAAGTAAACCAGGGAACCGATGTCCACCATTAAAATAATTTTTTTATACTGATTTTGCTTTACAATTGCACGGACTTTTTCTAATGTTTCTTCCACTGATTGATTAATCGGCATATCAACTGCACGCATGACCGTTGTTGAAAACAGAAGGTTGGTGTACTCAACCATGCTACTGGCCGTCGCGGCACCATGTGCAACGACGATAACGCCACAGTTTTCTTCATCTGAGTGCGCTCTTTTTTTAGCTGTGACTTTACGAATAAATAGATCGAAAAAGAGGATTTCCGTATCAGCAAAAGAAATCCCAAACAATGTTTGTAGAAAGTCCACCATGGTCTTAGCAGCTTGATACTGGGTTACTTTGCCAGAATAGATATTTTTGGTATCTGAATAAAACGTTTCATTCATTTGTGCAGAATAAAAAACAGCAGAATAAAGGTGGACAATTAAAATATTCTGGAAATCCTCTGTCAATTTTTCTTGGATTAATTGTTCAAAAAAGACAATGGCTTCTTGAATTTTTGGCTGCAATGTTTCGTCAATGGCCTCTAAGGCTAGCGGTTCTTGAGCAAAAATGTCCATATCATAAAGTTGCTCGACTTTGTTTTGCATGATTGCTAGCGCATCCTCTGTCGAAAGAGTTAATTTTTTCAAATCCGCATATTCTTTCAATAGAAAATTATAAAAACGATCATTTTTCAGACTTTCCGATTTGAGTAACTCTTGACTGCTTAAATAAAAATGGTTGTATTGAATCGTGAGGCCATCGTTAGGTATCCACTCATTAAAAGCCAGCAGACTTTCTACATCAGGTTGCTCTTTGACTGTCCCCTCGTTTGCTTCAATGCAAATAGTTTCCGTTAATTGGTCGAACACTTCTAAATAGGCTTGTGCGCTCATAAATTGAATCGCCGCTTTCAATTCACCAACGTTGGCTTCAAAATGAGTAAACGTTAATTGTTTCAACGCCTCATAACGAATGTGGATATTCTTTTGAATCCGTTGACTTTCTTCTAAGAAAAAGGACAAAATCAATTGAATTTTTTCTTTCAAAGAGCGCTCGGCTAAAGCTGGAATGGCTAATGTCACAGGGATCCTTCTTAAAAACGTTTTCAAAAAATGTTGATTGACGGCTTCGGTTGTTGCAAAAATAAATTTTATCGATACATTTCTTTGTTTTTCGGCTTCGCCCATCCGTGTAAAATACCCTTTATCCAAAACTGTAAACAATTTTTCTTGGCCTTCGCTCGTTAATCGATGGACTTCATCTAAAAATAAAAAACCGCCATCTGCCAACTCCACTAAACCTTTTTGGTCATTGACGGCACCAGTGAAACTGCCTTTTTTATAGCCAAACAGATGCGAAGTTAATAATTCTGGATTGTTGAAATATTCTGCACAATTAAAATAAATAAACGGAACTTCTTGGTTCATTTTAACTTGATAAAATTGGTGTAATTGTTCTGCAATTAAGGTTTTCCCCACCCCAGATTCTCCAGTAAGTAAAATATTCAAGCCATTAGGCGGATATAAAATAGCGGCTTTCAACTTCTTGATGGCGTCTGCTAAGCTCCCATCAAAACCAATTACGTTCGCAAATGGATTCATTTTCAGTAGCTGCTTTTTCTTATGTATCTGTTCTGTCTGTTGATAAATGTCCTCTTGCAGCGAAGCGAGGGAATCGTAGCACGTGCTACTTTTAAAAAAAGGAAACTGTTCCTCTAAGTAGTCTTTATCAAAAAATAACACCGGTCTTGATTTAACTTTAACGACTTGGTCTTTTCTCACTAATTCTGAAAGCTCTTCACTAACAGCGGTTCGGGTATAGCCAGAGGTCTGACTTAATTGCGAAGCCGTTGCGGGCAACAAGGTTTCTTTGCTACTTGGATTTTGTACGTGAAACTGTTTTAACGCTTGATGAATATTATCAATTCTCATAGTCTTTTCCCCATTTCTTTTTTGATCCAAAAGTTAATTTATTATACATTAAAACGGAAGCGGTTTCTTATTTACCATAAAAAAAATCAAGTCTTTAACCAAAAGATTAAAGACTTGATTTTTATTCTCCGTATTGTACAAGTTGTGTATTTTCACAATGAAAGTCCAAGAAATCTTGGATTTTTTTACCATTGAAGTAGTTATCAATGACTCGCATAACCGCATTGTGGCAAACAAATAGGTAAGTTTCCTCTGAAGCCAAGGCTTCCTCAATCAGGGGATAAATTCGACCCGCAACATCTAGGACCGATTCCCCTTCTGGAAATGGCAAGGAAATCTCAGAACGATTTTCTTGGAAAGCCGTTGTTTCAATTGGTTCACCATCATAAATGCCAAAATTCATCTCAATTAAACGAGGTTCTGTTTCAATCGTCAATTGATTTCGTTCCGCAATTTTACGTGCTGTTTCTTGCGCCCGTTTTAAAGGCGACGCCAGTAAACGGTCGATTTGAATTCCTTGTTTGGCAATTTTTTCAGCTACCAATTCCGCTTGTTGATAGCCTTTTTCGGTCAATTGCGCTTCCGCATGACCACAAATTCTACGGGCCACATTATAATCTGTTTCACCATGTCTCACTACGTACAGCATTTTTCCACCTCAGTTTTTTGTCTTGTGTCTATTTTATCTGAAATTTGGTCACAATAACACCCTATTTAGCGGTAACTTTCTGGTAATTTAAATTTTCCTTCTTGCTCAAACTGTTCGCCTACTTGGAATAAGAGATCTTCACGTCCACGTGCAGCCAGCAATTGAATGCCTAAGGGTAACCCCGTTGCCGTAACATGTGTGGGCAAGCTGATAGCTGGTTGTCCTGTCAAGTTCGCTAGTTGAGTATACGGTGTTAGCTGTAAACTTTTATCAAAATAATCATAGATTAATTCAGCTAGCTCTGCTTCTGTTAATTCTGCTGCTTGCTCCATTCGTTGACGAATGTGCTCACTTTGCAAATCTTCGTTAATTTTTGGTGCTGAAAAAGCCGTTGTTGGTGATAAAAACAGATCAAATTTTTGAAAAAGTTCTTCCATCGTTACTGCTGCTTGATCCCACAACTGTAATGAATGAACATAGGTGGCTGCTGGAATCTTTTGGCCAAATTGATGCATGGTCCATGAAAAAGGTTCGATTTCTTCTTTACGAATTGGGCGCCCGAGCCCCTGTTGAATGCTATTCATCATCGCTGTAGTTTCTGCGCCGTTCATTTGATAATAGGAGCGAATCAGCGCTGCACCATCGACTGGATAAGGAATCTCAATGATTTCATGGCCAGCGGCTGCCAGAAAATCAGCCGCTTGTTTCGCCGCTTGTGTTGCTTCTGGCGAAATCATTGAGCCGATAGGCGAAGCGGTACACAGAGCAATTTTTAGCCGTTGTTTTTTAGGGTGTGTTTGCCATTCTGCCAAGGGCGCTTGGTAGGGGGCGCCACTGTGGCTACCACGTAGGCCATAAAATAACGCTTTGGTGTCTCTCATAGAAATAGTCAACGCAAAGTCAATCGAGGCACCTTGCCAGCCTCGCCAGCCTTCTGGGCCGACAGGCATGGAGCCACGGCTAGGTTTTAAGCCAATTAAGCCACTAAAAGAGGCGGGAATTCGGATGGAGCCACCGCCATCGCTAGCGCCGGCTATAGGAACAATCCCGCTAGCGACAACTGCGGCAGCGCCGCCACTGGAACCGCCTGGCGAATGTTCCAGGTTCCAAGGATTGCGGGCTGGCCCGTAAAGCGCAGGATCCGTAATATTTTTAAAGCCAAACTCTGGGGCGTTGGTTTGTCCTAAAGGCATCAAGCCAATCGTTTCTGCTTGTTTGACAAAGTTAGAAGTCGTTGTTGCAGTACTATTTTTAAAAAGTTGCGAGCCAGCCGTTGCTGACCACCCCGCTTTTTCTTGGCCTAACATTTTCAAAGGAAATGGCAAACCAGCAAATAGTGTGTCCTGCTGTTTATTTTTTTGATAAGTTGCTTCTGCTTTTTGGCTGTCAAAGGTTACAAAGCCATTGATCTTTGGATTTAACTTTTGGACTTTTTTCTCAATATCCTTTAAGAGTTCTGTGTGACTTACTTTCTGTTCTTTTAATTGTTGTACCCAATATAGTCCGTCTTTCATACAGACCCACCTCCTATACTATTCCTTATTAGTATAGCATGGTTTTTAGGGGTCATCCTGTGATGGTGATTTTCATTCGTCAAGAGTTTCTTTATTTTAAGTAAATAATTCGCCAATGTAAGGAAGCAACTGCGGATGCAGTTTGTAGCCTTTATACCGTGTATTTTGGATACCTTGTTTTTTAAAGCCCCCTACTTGAATTTTTTTATTTAATTTTGTCAGCTGTTTGGTCATTTTTTTTCGATTATTGGCTGTTTCTTCTGTGTCATATATTAATTTACAAAGGCGCTCCATTGGTAAGTGTTCTTTTGGCGTACTATACAAGACAGCCAGTAGTGCACGTTCTGCGGCTGTTAGCTTTATCCCCTCTACATCTAACTTTTCATCTTCTCGTTGGATGGGTTTATTTAATTCTGCCAAAAGGAGATTTTCTCTTAATGTATCCAAAGTCGCATCCAATCGTAACCAATTGAGAATGCCATATTGATAGCTAATGCTCAATTCTTCCGAGGTAGGAATGTCTTCCGAGCGAAGAAACAACGGCGTTTTAACTCTGGCTAATTCCTTTAGATATAAATATTGTTCTTTGCGAGGAATCGTTTCGCTGAGAATGATGGCATCAAATTTTCGATAAAACAAATGACTTTCCTTAATTTCACCAATCAGACACGTCGTACAAAAAACTTGGTGATCTAAATGTTGTAAGCGATTTTGAAAAGCAGTTTCTGATAAAATATTTTTTGTGATGACCATTATTTTCATTCTTGATTCCTCCTTAATTCTTTTTTAGTTCAAAATTTTCTCAATTTTCGTGTTTTGTTTTGATATATTTAGTATACTGGAAATTTTTCGAATTAAAATTTAGAAATTTACAAGCAAATCAGTCATTAACAGTCATTCCCGTAATCCCAGATTTATAAAGGATTTCCAATAGTCTTATTTAAAAAATATTTGTTATTTAATCCTCAACATGCTATTTTTTTAATTTTTTCTTTTTTTATTTAGCTGACAAACGTCAAAAGGTTGGTAGCTAATATCAACCTTTTGACGTTTGTTAGCTATTTTCTCTTGAAATCTTTGGATTTTTTTCTACTTTCACTAAAAAAAACAGCCAAAAGTGGCTGTTTCTTTGCTGTTTATATTTATTTCATAATATCGATCAAGTCTTTTTTCGAAGCTGCCGAGGCAGGGAAATAGCTAAATACAACCCCGATAAAGACAGAAATACCGATGGCTAATGAAACCGTCATTAAGTCTGGACGAACAGAAAACGGTAGTGCCATTGAGGCTAAGTAGGCAATAATCATTCCTAAAAGATAACCAGTAATTCCGCCGATTAAGGTCAAGGCAATCCCTTCTGTTAAGAATTGCTTTTTAATATCACTGGCTGTCCCGCCCAATGCACGTCGGATACCAATTTCCTTAATCCGTTCTGAGACCGAAATGTACATCATATTCATAACGCCGACCCCAGCAATTACCAGTGAAATGGCCGCAATTGCGGAAATAAACAAGGTTAAATTATTTAATAAAGAGCCCATTTCTTTGATGGTATCTTTAACATTATATTCTTGATACGTCCCGCTGTTTTTCATGGTTCCTTGTTGAGAGAGAGTTTTTATTGTTTCTTTCAATACTTGATCTGGTTGATAGCCAGGTGCTACTGTTAGCTTCAACGTAGATGTATCTTTTAGCTTGCCGAAATAATGTTCATAGGTCTTTTTGGGAAAATAAAGCAATGAGTCATCATTACCTGGACCAATGGCACCGCTGGTATTGGTTGTCACGCCAACAATGGTAAAAAGTTGATTTTTATATGGAAAAGTTCGATTAACTGCTGCAGTTGGGTCTTGGTAGAGTTCTTTGGCAACCAGTTCATCCACCACCACTGTTTTATCCAGTTTTGCATTGTCTCCATCATTCAGTTGGCGTCCCGCCAACAATTCTTTGGTGGTTTTGTTGGCAAGTTCATAGGTTACAGAAAGATTTTTCGGTCCTGCTTGAAAATTCAGTGTACCTTTTTGGGCGCCATCAACTTCTCTTTGATCAAAATCAATTTTTTCTACGCCAGGAACCATGCGCACGACCCCTAAATCATTGTCGGTAAACATCGCTTGGTCACTAAACATATCCGAAGTGTTGTAGGCCGAAAAAGAAATCTTTTTCACATTTTCTTTTTGTTTTTCAGCAGATAATTTATCGACCATGTCTTCTTTAAAGCCGTTACCGATAGCCACGATGGTAATCACCGAAGCGATCCCGATGACAATCCCTAGCATCGTTAACAAGCTGCGTCGCTTATTTTTCAAAATGGAACGGAAGGCGGTTTTCCAAATAATTGAACGTTTCATTTCAGCACCTCCTCTAAAATCTTTCCATCACGAACTTTAATCAAACGATTGCAGTATTCAATTGTTTCTTCATCATGTGTCACTAAAATAATGGTGACACCTTCATTGTTTAATTGCTGAAAGAGCGTTAAAATTTCTTCCGATGTTTTACTATCTAAAGCCCCAGTTGGTTCATCTGCAATAATAAAACTTGGCCGATTGACAATCGCACGCGCAATGGCAACACGTTGTTGTTGTCCGCCCGAAAGTTGTTTTGGATGCTTCTTGCCTTTATCTGGCAAGCCGACTTTTGTCAGAACTTCGTGGACACGATCTTTGGCTTCTTTTGGGGTTAACCCACTATATAAAAGAGGTAATTCAATGTTTTCTTCAACTGTTAGTGTTTCAATTAAACTAAAATTCTGAAAGACAAAGCCGACTGCTTCATTTCTAATTCGGGATAGTTCCTTATCAGAAAAGTCGCCAATTTCACGGTCTTCAAATAAATACGTTCCTTCAAACTTTTTATCAATAAAGCCTAGCAAATTAATCAAAGTCGATTTCCCAGAACCAGAAGGACCCATAATCGCTAAAAATTCTCCAGCGTCTACTTGGAGGTTAATATCATCTAACACATGCAGTGTTTCTTCTTCGGAATAATAATATTTATGAATATGGGCTAGCTTAATCATTGGCAGCTACCTGAACATCTTGATTATCTTTTAATTCTTTATTGGGATTGGCAATCACTTGGTCTTTCCAATTCAAGCCACTTTTGACAACTTTACGACCTAAATTTGTTTCTGTTTCAATCGGTGTTTTTTTCGTTTTGCCCGCTTTGTAAACATAGACAAATTCTTTTTCGCCTTCTTTTTGGATTGCTGCTGTCGGTATAATCATTTGCTTTTGCGGCACAGCGATGCTAGTAGACAAGCCTTCTGCCCAAGGAAAATCACCTTCTATTGTAAATTGATAACTCACTACTGGATTGCCTTCATTTTTAGCTATTGGGGTTTGCGCAATGGAAACAATTTTGCCTGGCGCTGATTTGCCTGAACCAACGGTCGTCACTGTTACTTCTTCCCCTGTCTGTAATTTATCGTAATCATATTCGGTTACTTTTCCTTGAATATTTTTCTTTTGTGTTGCAATTTTAATGACTGGTTTGTCGGTACTACTCATAGCACTAGCATCGACAGTGACTTGGCCATCAATTGGTGCTGTAACGACTGTGTTGACTTTGCCACGTGTTTGTTCAAGCGTGTTTGCTGCTCCGACGGCATCACTGTTGGCTAATTGAAGGGCTTGGTTAGCTTGGGCGACTTCACTATTCGCAGCACTAACAGCTTCATTCAATTGCTGAATTTCCGCATTTAGTGTTTCTTTCTCTTCAGCCTCTTTTGCGGTGTTTAATTTTTGCTTGGCTGCAGCAACTTTGTTTAAGGCTTCATTGTATTTTTGAGTTGCTAAGTTAACGTTCTCTTGTGCTTGTTGGACTTGAAGATTGTTTCGATTAACAGCATTCGCTTGTTCTGTTTCTGTGGCTTGGATGTCTGAGTTATTGTACGTTAACAATGGACTATCTTTCTTGACTTCTTTACCATTTTCAACATTTATTTCGGCAATTTTTCCTAAAGAAGGATCAAAGAAAATATCCCGAGTATCTAAAAAACTCACTTGACCATCTAATTTTAATGAGGCCATTTCTGTAATGGTATACGTTGTGTATTCAGGTTCAACTTCTTTTGAAGAAAAAACTGTTTTTGCTCCGATAAATCCGACGACGACCACTGCGGCACCAATACCGAACCACACTTTTTTATTTCGCTTCTTCTGGCCTGACTTTTTCATTTATTTGTTCCTCCTTGATTTCTGTTGACGAGTTTGTCATTTTATTTAGTATATAATGAATAAAAAAACTGGTCCCTTCATCTTCCTATCATTCCTCTTACAGTTTTGACACATCTTTATCTAACAAAAAAACGTTTATCCTGTGTAAAAGGATAAACGTTTTTTGTTATTTTATTGTTCTAATTGACCCAACCAGCCAGATGTACCACCTAGAACATTGGTTACTTGATACCCTTGTTGACTGAGAAACGCACACGCTTGTGCGGAGCGCGATCCCATTTGACAAATCAGATAATAGGGTTGGTTTTTATCTAATTGCTGATAATTTTCGGTTAAAGTACTTAAAGGTAAGTTGATGGCCTGAGGGACATGCCCCAGTTGGTATTCCATTTCTTCTCGTACATCAATAATCGGTAATTTTTTTCGTTTTGCTTCCTGATAAAATTCAGGCATGCCAATCGTGTTATACATTTTCTAGTTCCTCCGGTTTTACCATTCGATATAGCGCAAAAGCACCATCTAAATTTTTGGCTGAGATGCCTGCTTGTTTTAGCATCCGTTCTGCAATATAACTACGCAAACCGCTGTGACAACTAACAATGTACTTCGTTGACTTGTCTAATTCCTCCAAACGTTCTCTTAACTCATTTAAAGGAATAGACACAGCATTTTTAAATTGACCATTGGCTTGTTCAGCGGGATTACGGACATCTAATAAAACAGCCCCATTAGCTAATTCGTTGGATAACTCATACCATTGAACGTTTTCACTCAATCCTTCTGCAAGGTTCATCGCTGCATAGCCTAACATGTTCACAGGATCTTTCGCTGAACCAAACGGCGGCGCATAGGTAAACTCTAATTCAGGCAAATCAAAAATAGTTAACTGTCCTTTAATAGCGGTCGCAAGAATATCAATCCGCTTATCTACGCCCTTTGCCCCAATTCCTTGTGCGCCATAAATTTCCCCTGTCGTAGGATGAAAAACTAATTTTAACTGAAGATCTGTTGCGCCAGGATAATACCCCGCATGGTCTTTTCCACTGATATGCACAACAGCTGTTGTTAGTCCAGCAGCTTTAGCAGCCCGTTCGCTTAAACCAGTTGAAGCAGCGGTTAAATCAAAGACTCGCACAATGGCAGTCCCAATGCTTCCTTGATTTTTTCTCTCTAACCCAGCAATCACATCCGCTACTTGACGTCCTTGGCGATTGGCAGGAGAAGCTAAAGAAATCAGCGCATCTTCTTGAGTGATTTGTTGTTTCACTACAACAGCATCCCCAACCGCATAAATATCGGGTTGATTCGTTTGATAGTGTTCATCAACAACAATACCGCCACGTAAACCAGTTGCTACACCTGCTTCAACTGCTAAGGTATTTTCTGGTTGGACACCCACCGACAAAATGGTTAAATCAGAAGCTAATGTTTGACCGTCTTCTAAGCGAATCACTTGCCCTTCTTCTTCAAAAGCAACCGCAGATTGTCCCGTAATTACTTGAACATTGTTTTTGCTTAATTCAGCTTTGACAAAAGCGGCCATTTCTTCGTCTAATGGCGGTAAAACATGAGGCGCTTTTTCCACGAGAGTGACTTCTAATCCGCGTTTTTGCAAGTTTTCTGCCATTTCCAAGCCAATGAAGCCTGCGCCAATCACGACGGCTCGTTTTGTTTCTGGTGTCAAGGCTGTCATAATTTGATCTAAATCAGGAACATTTCTTAATGAAAAAACATTTTTGGCTTCTGCCAATCCTGTAATTGGTGGCACAAAAGGTTTCGCCCCTGGTGATAAAATTAATTTGTCATAGTGTTCTGTTAAAATTTCTGTTTCATGTTTCACTGTGATCACTTTTTCTATTGGATCAATCGCCACGACTTCATGGTGAGGACGAACATCTAAATTAAACCGTGCCTTTAACGCTTCGGGTGTTTGAACAAGCAGTTGCTCTCTTTCTGCGATTTCGCCAGAAACGTAGTAAGGCAAACCACAGTTTGCAAATGAAACAAAAGGGCCTTTTTCCATGACAACAATTTCAGCATCTTCCATTAAGCGACGTAAACGTGTCGCTGCTGACATACCACCAGCCACGCCTCCGATAATTACAATTTTCATTTATTTTCCTCCTTTAATTTGACCAGACCATTGGGACATCCCGCCACGAACGTTAATCACGTGATAGTTTTTTCTCGCTAAAATTTTGGCCGCATTTTTGCTGCGCATGCCGGACTGGCAAATCACATAGACTTCGTTAGCGGATTTGTTGTAGGCGGGAATTTTGTTAAGTGGGACATTAATCGCTTGTGGAATATGCCCTGCGCGGTATTCGCTAGGTGTCCGGACATCTAATAACGTTATCTCTTTAGATAAACGTGACTGCAATTCCTTTGTTGAAATACTTGGCGTTTTTTTAAACAATTGAAATAACATTTTGTTCTCCTTTTCTTATATACCTTATGGGGTATATTTAACATGAAAAAGTTAGACTTGTCAACTGAAGAGATTTCTGCCATTTTTAGATTCAAAGAAAAGATAGTTGACAAAAATACCTCGTGTAGGTATATTTTAAACCAATCACTACTCTTAAGGAGGGGCAAAATGACTGAAGAAAAAAAGAAAGTGCTGAATCGTTTACGCCGCACAGAAGGTCAAATTCGCGGGATTCAAAAAATGATTGATGAAGAAAAAGAATGTATCGATGTTATCACTCAGTTGAGTGCGGTCCGTTCTAGTATTGATCGCGTAATGGGAATGATAGTTGCGGAGAATTTAAAGCATTGCTTTGAAAATCCTGAAAAAGATCCTAAAGAACAAGAAGAGCGATTAGCACAAGCGATTAATATGATTGTCAAAAAGTAAAACAACGCAAACTTATTCAATGAAAGATAAGTTTGCGTTGTTTTTTTATTTATTAGACGAATCTGCCCTGCGTTTTTTTAAATTGACAAGCATAAAAAGAATCGTGCCAATTAGTAAAATCACGACGGCAATATAAAAGCCCATGACTTTCGAACCCGTTGTGTCTGAAATTTTCCCAGTTAAAGCTGGGGCAATCACAGATGACATCATACCGAAAAAGTTAAACACGCCCAAAGTAGTGCCAATTCCAATTTTTGGTGCATTTTCACCTAGCCAAGAAATAATAATCGGTTCTACAGCTAATTTTCCTAAGAACCCATACATAATTAAAGCAATTAATAACAACGTTGCATTACTTACTTGTACAGTTAACAAGAGCATAGCTGTTGCTAAAAATTCTAAAACAACGATGAATTGAACTTTTTTATGCATGTACTTATCCGCCAACCGACTAAAAAATAACGCTCCTGGAATAGAGGCAAATGCGACCAGCGAAGAGGACAATCCAATTGCCGCTCCTTGGAAACCGCGTTCGGTACTTAAAAAATTAGGTAACCAAGTCACAATCATATAATATGCATAACAAGTGCCAAAATATAAAATATACGCAAATAGCATATGTGGCGCAAACAGTTTTTTAAAGGGCACTTTTTCTTTTACCGCTCCGTTATCTTTTTCATCAACAACGGTTGGCTGAATCAAGGCCATGTCTTCTTTATGATTGCGAATAATCACTTGAAAAGCCACTAACATACAAATAATCATAAAGGCGGAAATGTACATCATCACTTGCCAAGGTAATCCTTTTTGGGCAACTAAATAACTAGATAAAATCATCCCTAAACCTGAACCAACTGCTGAACCACTGTTGACAATAGCTGTTGCAAAACTTTTTTTGGCTTGAGGAATGTTTTGCGACGTCAACGAGTAAGCCGAGCCATAGAAAGAACCACATCCTAAGCCTGCCAATAAGCTACCTAAGTAAATTGTTCCAATCGTTTGGGCTTGGGCAATCAGTAATGCTGCCAGCGCAAACAAGATAAAGCCTGGAATTAATACACGTTTTTTCCCAATTTTGTCTACCAAGAAGCCTGCAGGAATCTGCATGACTACGTAACCGAGAAAATAAAAGCTAGAAATGGACCCTAGGGCCGTATCGGAAGCGTTACCATTTAGAGACGCACGAATTTGTGGATAAACAGGAGAAAGCGCGGAACGATAAATCCAGATTGTTACCCAGCCCATACATAGTAAAATAACGATTTTTTTCCAATAAGCCAACGAACTTTTTGTCTTGTCTGTCATTTTCTTTTCCTCCACCAATCATTTTTTTGGTTAACGTTTCACAAGGAACAAAAGCACTACGCTTTTTTACGTAGTGACCTTTGTCCTACCTTCTTTTTTAGTTTAAATACTCAGCCAATGCATGAGTACTACCGCTACCGCCTTCAAATTGATAGCCTTGGTGTTTCAATACAGTCTCAAAAGCACTTAAAAAATGCAGCACATTGTCTTCCCGACTGCTGTAACCCATATTACCGACCCGCCAAATTTTTCCTTTTAAATCACCGAAGGAAGAGGCAATTTCAACTTTAAAATGATCCAGTAATAAGCTCCGCACTTTTTCACCATCAATTCCTTCTGGAATGACCACAGGAATGACTGTTGGTGTTTTTGTGTCTAACTTCCCGAAAATTTCTAAGCCCATTTTTTGCAGACTTTCAACTAAAATACGATCGTTTTTCCGATGGCGTGCGTAGACATTTTCCATGCCTTCTTGAAGTAACAAGCGCAGCCCTTCATGTAGCCCATAAATCATTGTAGTCGCTTCTGTATGGTGATTTAAGCGCTCTGGTCCCCAATATTTTTCTAATTGCGATAAATCCAAGTAGTTACTTTGAATGAACCGTTCATTCCGCGCATCCGCGCCAAGCCCTAACTCTTTTTGGTAACGGCCCGCCAGATAATCGGCTACACGTTGGTTGTAGGTAATTAAAGAAAGGCCTGAAGGTACGCTGACACATTTTTGAGTGCCTGCTACCGCAATATCAATCTTCCAATCATCGACCTTTGTTTCAACACCGCCGTAAGTCGCCACCATATCTACTACGAAGAAAATTTCATTTTCCCGACAAAAGGCGCCAATTTGATCCAGTGGTTGCATTTGTGCATTCGCCGTTTCGCCGTGGACCATCGCAACAATTTTTGGTTGATGTTCTTTAATCGCTTCAATCACCGTTGTTTGTTCAAACGGTGCGAGCCAGTCCTTTTCTAAATAAATGACTTCGGCCCGGGCGCGTTCGCAAATTTCACCTAATAAATAAGCAAACCGGCCATACGCAGGCACAAGCACTTTGTCGCCTGGCTCAATCAACGCAAATAACCCCGCTTCCAAGCCTGAACGTGACGTGCCATCAATGGCAAAGGCTTGTTGATTCTTTGTGGCAAAAGGTACTTTAATCATTTCCCGAACTTCGTCCATAATCTGTAGAAATTCTGGATCAAATTGCCCTAAAATTGGTTGACCCATTTGACGAAGTACCGATGGATGGGCTTCGACTGGTCCCGGCGTCATGATTGTTCGCCGTACAAAATTTGGTTGTTGATACATAGTAATCCCTCACTTCATTTTTAATTCTTCTCTTTTATTATCTTTGGAAAAACCCAGAAATTCATTGTTCAATTTGCACTATTTTGACTTTGTTTTTTAGACATATTCAATAACTATCTTTTGTACTCCTTTTTATTCTTCGCTATACTATAAAAAAAGGAGGTTGTTGTGATGAAAATATTAGCTGAGGTCTTGGCTTTACCAAGATTTTCTGACTTACAATTATTATCGTCTCACTCAAACTTAACACAGCCCTTGGAAAGTGTAGAAATCACGGAAACACCTGATGTGGCTGATTTTATCCCTAAAAATGTCATGATTTTAACAACGGCAATGATTTATAAAGATGATCAAGAAAAATTGAAACCTTTTATTGACTCGCTAAAACAAGCAGAGTGTACGGCTTTAGGAATCAAAGTTGGGCGGTTCCTTGACGAAATTTCACCAGAAATTGTTGCCTATGCCAGTGCCGTTGATTTGCCCCTGATTAAAATTCCTAGCACACAGCCACTAGGCGGGTTGTTGCATGAAATTGTAGGCTATCTTCGTGATAGCAAAACCGAACAGATGTCTGTAGCATTTGACATACAAAAGCGTTTTTCAACATTATTAATGCAAGATGTTGATGCTACGCGCTTCATCGCTGAATTTGCGAAAATTTTAAATGCGCCAATTATTTTATTAAGTCCTTGGCAACAGGTGATTGCCCACTCGAATTATTTTTATGGCAATCAAAAATCGGCGGAGTTTTTCATCGAACAATTATCAAAAGACCACTTTCAACAATTGGCACAAGAAAAGAAAATCTTTCGTTTACAGGATGAGCGACAAGAAAACATTCAAGTAGCTGGCTTTCCAATTCGTGTGAACGATTATTTTCCCTATTATCTATTGGTCTTATCTCCTGAACAGATTCCTTATCCTATTTCTGAATTTGCCATTGATCAGGCCATTTTAGTTTTGACTTTTATGTTATTTAAAAACCAGAAAATTGCTGAATCTTTTGAGCATCTCAAAACAGACTTTTTGGACCGCTTGCTTGATACACATCAAGAAGCGCTGAGTAAACATCAAAATTGGTTGGAACTTTGGAAAAATTATCGTTTAATCAACAGTGATTATTATCAATTAGCGATTGTCTACGGCGTGACTAAACCAGAAAATGAAACCCATATTCGTTATCAGCAAGCGGAAGGGCAACTAATTTTCCAATGGCTCAAAGAACAATTGCCGGAAATCCTGCCAGATGTCGCCTTGTTTAAATTAAAAAATCAAAATAAAAGTATCTTGATTTTTCAATCTAAAAAAAATGACCATTTGATGATTTTGCAAAACCTCGCTGAACGTTTGCAACAGGCTTTGCCTATTACCATTCGCTTTGCTTTAGGCAATGCTTATGAAAACCTAGAAGATTTGCCTAATTCTTATATTGAAGCTTCCTCGACATTAGAGGCTTCTTTACACGCTCAAAAACCAGCGACTGTGCAATTGTTCCATCCCAAAGGCCTAGCTGGACTTTTTGAAAAGATTGGCACTGAAGATGTTGAATACTTTTGCCAGCAACAATTGAAAGAGTTGGCCTATCCGACGGAACCGACGTTACAAGAATTACGAAAAACCTTGAAAGTTTTTTTAGATTTCAATTGCGAAATTACTAAAACGGCCAACGCTCTTTACCTTCACAGAAACACCATTAAATATCGCATGAATCAATGTGAAAAATTATTAGGAACCTCTATTCAAGAGCCTGAGACGAGTTTACTCTTACGGGTAGCGTTGGAACTTTCAGAAAAATAATTAACAGGAAAATAGCCGAATAAAAGTAACGTCTACCAAGAAAAAGGACTCTACCGTTCACCACTGCGTGTTCAAATCCTATTGTTCCGAGGTCATTACTTTACATTCGGCTTTTCTTTATAATTCTGGTTCACGATTGGCATCTTTGGAGTAAACATACATTAGCGGTTCTTCACGGCCAACCGCATAGGCTGCTTGTGGCACATAGGCACTCATGAAAATATAGTCCCCTTTTTCCACTGGATACCATTCATTGTCCAAATTGTACATCCCTTGGCCACTAATTAAATACGCACCATGCTCTTGGACATGCGTTTCAATGTAGGCATGACTAGCGCCTGGTTCAAAAGATAAGATATGCATATTCATATCAAAGTCAAACTCTTTCGGCAATAAACTCCAAAGTAAAACGTCTGTCATTCCTTCATATTCTTCTGGTTGTTGGTCATGAATTGACCCAACCACTTTATAAGGTTGATGGCCCGCCAACGGCTGATAGCGTTTTTTATATAAGAAAACTTCTGTGTCCGCTTCCTGTGCGTTCGCTAAATACATTTTCATTTCAGGCGTAAAGTAGGCATAGCCCCCGGCTTCAAGCTCATGGGTTTCTTGACCATCTGAAACGCGCAAACGACCGTCAATGACATAAACCAACGTTTGAATCCCGTCGCCACCAAAACCAGTTGTTTGTTGACCATTTTTATGAAACGTAGCAATGTAATCCACAAATGTCGCACCTAATTTAGGCGATCCCAAAATGGAAATATCGACATTTTCAAAACCAAGTACTGCATTTTGCACCAAACCATCATGGGGAATAATGGCGTAATTGTCTTTTTTTATCACAGCTCTTGATGTTAACAATTCTTTTTGGTAACCAACTCGATTATTTTTATAACCCATCACAATTCTTCCTTTTCTATCTTATTTATATGCTAATTCATATAAGGTATCTGCTAAAAGCTTGACGCCTTCAACCAAATCTGGAAATGCCGTTGCTTCTGCAGGATTATGACTAATCCCACCAATACTTGGCACAAATATCATCGCTGTCGGGTAATGAGGCGCAATAATTTGCGAATCATGCCCAGCACCACTATGCATCATACGATACTGATACTTGCCTTCTTTGGCTTTTTGTTCAATAACTTCTACAATTGCTTGATTCATCGGTACAGGGGCTTCATCCATCCAGCGGTCAATCGCAATCGTTAAGCCTAATTCTTGAGCAATTGTCTTCATCCGTTCTTCTAATTCACCGGTAAAATGTCGTAAAAAAGCAGCGTCGGTATGACGGCAGTCAATTGTAAATTCCACTTCTCCAGGCACCACGTTGACTGTATTGGGTTTCGGAATGACTTTGCCGAATGTTAAAACTAACGGATCCCCAATTTCGTTCGCACGATCAATGGCTTCTGCACAAATTTTAGCAAAGCCGTACACCGCATCATGACGGTAACTCATTGGCGTAGTGCCTGCATGATTGGCTTGCCCTTTTAAATTAACCGTGTAGCGACGTTGCCCTACAATACTATGAACAACACCGACTTGGAGCTTTTCGTTCTCTAAAATATTGCCTTGTTCAATATGAATTTCGACAAATGCTTCAATGTCCTCACGTCTAGTTTGCTCCTGCCGAAAATCAAAGCCTTGGCGATGCATCTCATCAACAAACTTTTTGCCTTCGTTGTCAGAGATATCGACTACTTCTTCACGTTTGGCTTCACCAACGACATTTTTGCTTCCCCAGAAAACCGTTGGAAAACGACTCCCTTCTTCTTCAGCCATGGAAAGCACTTCTAAAGAACGCCGTGGTTTCCCATATTTGTCTAATAAATATTGAACAGCTGTCATGGAAGCAATAACACCATATTGACCATCTAAGGTCCCACCATTAACTACTGTGTCGATATGTGACCCAGTTAAAATCGTTTCCTGAGGAAATTCCGTTCCTGCCACTCGACAAAACAGATTCCCGACTTCGTCAAATTGCGTTCCCAGTCCAAACGCCTCAGTTTGGCTTTGCACATACTTTTGTGCTGCCAACCACGAATCTGTATAAAGTAAGCGTGTCATCCCTCCAGCAGGATCACTCCCAATTGCTGACAACTCTTCGATTCTTTGTTTTAAAACTTTTTCCAAGTCCATCACAAAACCTCCTGACTGATTACACTCTGATTGTAAACGTTTCCCTAGTCATCTTCATTGTACTTATCAAACAAAATTAAGCCTTTTTTTGTGCAAAACAACCAATTTATAACCCGTAACTCGTGGACAGAGGCGCTAATTCAATTACGCTTCTGTCCCTTTTCATTTCTAAAATAGGTGTTTAATTTTTGATAAATACGCCGTTAAACGCCTCGGTTACCCCAGTTTCTTGTGCGTAAATTGTTTTGCCTCTTAAAATTGTTTGAATCACTTGGGCCCCAATTTCACGACCAATGTAAGGACTAATTTTATTTCGATATTCTAAATCTTCTGCTTTTAAGATATACGGCGCATTAGGTTTAATTAGTACAAAATCGGCATCCTTACCAATACTGATGCGGCCCTTTTGCGCTAAGTGATAACGGTCAGCTGGGTTTGCTGCAATCATATCCGCGAATTGTTTCAAGGATAAACCACGTTTTTGGACGGCTTCATCAAATAACACGTCGACGTTATTTTGAACACCAGAAATGCCGCCCCAAGCTTCAAAAGCATTGGTTGTATCTTTTAAGTCTGGCGTACAAGGAGAATGGTCAGAGGTTACAAACGCGATTCCGCCTGTTTGCACGTGGTTCCATAAGGCGGCTTGTTGGTCCGCGTCACGAATCGGCGGCGAACATTTGACAACTGGACCAATGGCATCAAGTTCATCCGTGGTAAAATATAAATAATGCGTACATGTTTCACAAGTCACATCTACCCCTTCTGCTTGGGCTTTTAAAACTTCTTCCACGCCTTCTTGGCAAGCCACATGACAAATATGAATCCGACAACCTGTTTCTTTGGCAAATAAAATGGCTTTTTGAATCGCTTCAACTTCGGTAAACACAGGACGTGTAGCTACATATGCCGCTAAAGTCGTTTCACCATTTTGATAAGCTAACGCGCCTAATTTATCCGTAATTGGCGCATTTTCTGCATGGATTGCTAGCACTTTGCCAGTCTTAGCAACTTGTTTCATTCCTTCATATAGTGAATAATCGTCGACATTTTGAAAATCTCCTTCAATTGAACGATCGCCGCACGTTCCTAAAAAGCATTTATAGCCGGAAACGCCTCCTTCATCAAGTTCCTGAATCCCGCCAGCCAAGTTGGTCGGGACCACGCCGCCAAATGACCCTACATCTACTTTTAGTTTATTTTCTCCTGCCTTGTATTTGATCTCAAGAGAGGTCTTATCCACGGTTGCTGGAATCTGATTTAAAGGCATTTCCATAAAGGTCGTCACGCCCCCTTTGGCACAAGCGGCCGTTCCTGTGACATACCCTTCCCATTCATCGCGGTAACCACCACCAGGATCGGTAATATGAACATGAGCATCCACCATCCCAGGACTAACGACCAAACCCGTCGCATCAATCACACGTTCTCCCGACAAGTCTTGCCCGATCGCTACGATTTTTCCTCCTTGAACGGCGACATCCGTAATGACTTCTCCAGTTTCTAAAATAACTAACCCGTTTTTAATCACTAACTCTGCTTGCATTTATTTTCCCTCCTGATAAGCTGTTTCTTTCACTTTTTTTGAATCCCAAGTCCATTTTTTTAACACTAAGTACAGCACAAAACCTGTGGCAAAGCCCACAAACCACGAAATATCAGCAATGATTTTAACCTGTGGAATAAATTGACCACTTAAGGAAAGAACCAACGCCAGAATAGTAGCGACATACGCCGGCTTGTTTAATCCGTAAAAAGGATTGGCTTCCTCTTTTTTGTGTTTATCTACGTATAAAGCATTTAAATTAATTTGTTGCTTTTGAACAAAATAATAATTCGCAATCATCACACCAGCGACTGGTCCTAAAACAGCCCCAATTGCGTTCAGAAAAATAAAAATACTATCGGCGTTTTCCATCAGTTTCCAAGGCATAATAAGAAAGCTGATAACACTGGCAATCATGACGCCTTTTTTATACGTCATTTTTTTAGGAAACAGCGCCGCCAATTGATAACCTGCCGGAATGATGTTCCCCGTTGCATTCGTTGAAATAGTCGTTAATAAGAAAACCGACATGGCTAAGATCACCACTGCCACATTATCTAAACGATCAATAATGTTTAAAATATTCCATTCTTGAATCCCAAAATACAGCGAACCACCTAACAGAATAACCACACTGGAAAAAGCGAAAATCCCATAACCAACAACTAAACCTGCTGTTTGCCCCACAATCTGAGCACGTGTCGAGCGCGCATTCTTAGTAAAATCCGCCACACTCGCACCAGGCGCTGACCAAACGGCCACAACCGAGTTAAAAATAATCAGATACGCCACCAGTGGATTGACTGAACGAATCGCACCAGAAACTTGATAGGACAAAATTGGTGTTAAACCGCCCCCAGCTCGAATGGCCCAAATCGTTAATCCAATAATAACGACATAAATCAACGGACTTAAAATGGCGGTAAAACGGTTCAAAATTTTGCTACCACCGAAACCTATTGCCACATTTAAGAGCCAGAAAAGAGTAAACGCCATTAATTCAGGTAGCCTGAGACCAAAAAACTGGAATGATCCACCAATTTCTAAAAAGTTCGGCCAAAATTTCCCGAGAATAATTAATAAAGCCAGCGATCCTGTAAATGTTTGCAGACCAAACCAAGCAATCGCGGCCACACAACCTCTTAAGAACCCTGGCAGTTTTGCCCCGAGACTGCCGTAAGTAGACTGTAAGTGCATCGCAAAAGGAATGCCATATTTAGAGCCAGCCACGCCATTCAAATTCATGAAAGTTGCTACAATGAATGAGCTTAACACAACTGCCAGCATAACTTGCAGCGGCGATAAACCTAAGAAAATAAAGCCGCCCACTGCTGCATAATTCGGGATATTATGAATCGAACCCATCCATAATGTAAAAAAATTGCGCGCGCCCATTGTCCGTTGTTTCGGGCTACTTGGCAACAAATCCTCATTGTAGCCACGTGCTTTCATCGCTGTTTCTTCTTGAGCTGTTACTTGAGACACATTTTTCTCCACGACAAACTCTCCTTTTTATTAAAAATTTTTTTCTATTAAAACACCCTGCCTTCTCTTTTTTGTCACTTTTGCACAAACATGCGTACTACTCTCATCACACAAATTGTAAGCGCTTTTCATAACAAGAATCATTAGTTACCCCAACTAAATAACAAACGATTCTTTGTTCACTTTGAACGAAAAAATAGCAACCTTTTTTATATCGTCCTCTCACTCTAGAAAGTAAGAAACAAATCTTTTTATTCACATATTATGTACAACTTCTCTTTTTCAATGCTAAAATACGCTTATTATTAAAAATGACATAAATAAATTATACAGTTAAATGAAATCCAGCACAACGTTTTTTAATCAAAAACACACAAAATAGATAAACTGAAGTGGATTTTCAGGAAGAGACCCATCCTGAAAAAAGACACTGACAAAAGAGTTTTCTCACAAGATCGACAACTTTTCACAGATTCAAAATCTTCTTTTTCAATTTTTACGTTTTTAAAAATAACATTTTGAAAATAAAAAATGCTTAATTTTAATCAAAAAAATAAACAAAGATTTCTGATTTTATCAGAAATCTTTGTTTCTAAATTTTCTTGCTATAATTCCTTTAACAAAATAAAATCCGTCTGTTCATCGTCTCCCATAAAAAATGAATGTTGACTGTAATAGCGGTAGCCAATCGTTTTATAAAATGCCCGCGCCGCATCATTGTGTTCCCAGACACCTAGCCACAGTGCGTTTTTACCAAATTCACGAGCTTTCTCTTCCGCCAGTTCTAACAATTGTGTCCCCAGCTTCTTTCCTTTAAACGCAGGCAAAATATACAATCGCTCAACCTCGAGCTTTTCTGGCCCCATCGGTTCCGTTTGTGCCCTCTCACGATTTAATTTCATGTAGCCAGCTAATTGATTATCGACAAAGATAAAATAAAAGTCAGAGTGGGGATTAGCCAATTCCTTTTGTAATTTTTCTAAATTGTAGGCTTCTACTAAATAGGCTTGCATATTTTCTGGGGTATTATATGGTCCGAAAGTATCTGTATAAGTTTCAATGCTGATTTCTTGTAACGCTGGTGCATCTTCTATTGTTAATTGTTTTATTTCTCCCATCAATCAGTCGTCCTTTCCTTAATAATTTCGAGTGTTCCCTTTTTTGACAAATTCCCAATCTTCGCTGACATTTTTACGCATCCGGACTAAGTAATCTGCCAATTGTGAAATTTCCACTTCTGACAAGCCTTGCAAAGCAACTTGATTCGAGTGTTGATTTTCGCGCACAATGATTGGATAAACGTTTTTCCCTTTTTCTGTGGCATAAATCCGCTTAATTTTTTTGTTGCTTGCATCTTCTTGACGATAAATAAAGCCTTGTTCTTCCAAACGCTTAATCGCCCGCGCTGCTGTGGTTCGATCAACTTTAATCAGTTCGGCGATCTTTTCTTGGATAATTCCAGGATTTTCACAGACCCTGACCAAATAAAGATATTGTCCTCGTGTTAAAGATAATTCCTTAAATTCAATATTACTGATTGAATCTAAGGCCCGCGCAATCATGCCAATTTCTCTTAAAATATCTGTCACTAGGACACTTCCTTTCGCTAATATTTTATGATTGTCATTACTTTAACTTATTTTTGTTGCAAATGCAACAAAAATAAGTATAAAAACTACAGATTTAAACAATTTGAGCATTTGTGAAAATAAAATAATTATTCCTTTTGTTATATTAACAAGTAAGATAAAATTAGTTATAGCGTCTATAGGAGGAATAGTATGAAAAAATTATTTTGTGTTATTTTAGTTATTTTTTTAACAGGTTGTAGTTCTCAAAAAGCGAATGAACCTAAAAAACAAGAAAATTCTACCAATCATACAACATCAATGAAAAGCAGTACTAATCATTACAGTTCTAGCACAGAAACAAGCTCTAATAATAAACTAAAAAAAACTTCAGAAAGTGCCAGTACCGCTCAGGCTTCGTCAAAGTCTAAAAATGAAGTATCCACAAATGTCGAAGAAACAAATTCTTTAGAAGCAACACCTTATGCTGTCGATCTTAGTAGTTTAAACAATCCACTCGTATTTAATTTTAAAGGAATGAATGTGCCAACTTCAATTACGTTAGAAAACTTAAATTCAACACCAACTGCTACCTTCCGAACTAAATTGTTTGGGGCTGAAAATGGTCAAGTGAAAGAAGCCATTAATAAATATGAGCTATCTATAAATACAATTCCTACAAAAGAGATTAGAATATTTTCAGCGGCCGATAACAGTATTCGCACCGTTAAAGTAAATACAGAATTAATTTTAGGAACTAATATTTCTTCAAACGATGAACAAAATAGATCGGGCACTTTATACTTATTCAACAATAAAAATGGTTCGAAATCTTTAATCACTCCTAACTACGCAGGCAATGTTACGGATGATCAAAAAGACGTTATGTTAGAAGTAATTCAATAAATAACCTAAAAAATAATAAAGAGAAAACTTCATACTTAGAAGTTTTCTCTTTATTATTTTTTAGGAACTCCTCTAGAAACTCGTTTTAGTCCCCACTTATTTTTCTTATTTCTTCACCCATTAAGCCCGCGATAGAAAATAGAACATTTCATTTAAAAATGAATTATTGTTCTGCAACATGCACCGTTTGTAAAAATTCTGCGACTGAGAAATGGTATTCTTTCTCTTGATTTCCTTGAATGGTTCGAATCATTTTCTCAACTTCTGGTTGCAGAGCGGCAAACTGAACTTGTTGTCCGCGACCTTCTGCTGCGAGACAAAATTCTTCTAAAATATCTAACGCCGTACTATCAATGCTAGGAACTCCTCGCATTGAAAATACTACACCACTTTTTGTTTCCAATTGCAGTAACGTTTGTTTCAATCGTTCAGAAGACATGAAAAATAACGGGCCACTCAAATAAACCACCACCCAATTTTCCGTACAATCGGTCGGTACTAGCCCCATTCTTGACCAATCAACTTCCTCGACATTAATCGTAATCACGGCACTTTTCGCAATGAAAAACAGGCAACCCGCTAAGACCCCTAAAACAATCGCTAAACTCAAGTCAAAAATAACGGTCGCTACCATCGTTAAAAAGAATAAACATAAGGCTGTGTGGAAACGTTTCTGGAAGAATTCTTTAATCACCGACCATTCATTCATTCGCCACGCTGTCACCACTAAAACACCAGCTAACGCAGGCATGGGAATTTTAGACATGACTGGCGATAAAAGCAACATCGATAACAATAAAAAGACCGCATGAAAAATACCCGCTAAACGTGTTTGCGCACCAGATTTAATCACTACGCTCGTCCGGGCAATCGCTGCCGTCGCAGGCACGCCACCGAAAAATGGCAAAATTAAGTTGCCAATTCCTTGTGCCACTAGTTCCTGATTACTGTCTAATGGTTTCCCTGTCATGCGACCAGCCGAAGCGCCACAAAGCAAACTTTCAATCATACCTAACATAGCAATGCTAATCGAAGGCACCAAAATATCCTGAAACGCACTTAATTGAAGCGAACCAAGTTCCAAACGTGTATCACTAAAAATACTTGTCGGAATTTTCCCTACAGTGGCCACTGGCAGTTGAAAAACCACTGTTGCTAACGTAGCTAAAATAATCATCACCAATGAAGCTGGTATCATCGCATTCCACTTTTTCGGAAAGAACACTAATCCAAGCACCACTAAAATCGACATAACCGTCGTTGGTATACTTAAATCAAAGCCCAATGAACGATAACTGCTGATTTTCTCAATTAAATTGTGGCCTTCTGAACGAACCCCAAAGAAATTATCAAGCTGCCCCAACGCAATAATAATAGCAATTCCTGAAGTAAACCCGGTAATGACCGGTGACGGAATAAAAGAAGTCAAGCTCCCTAAACGCAAAGTCCCTGCCAAAAGCAAGAAAATTCCCGCCAAAAAGGTGGCCAACAAAATCCCTTGCATGCCATGCACTGCCGCAATTGACATTAAAATAGCTGCCATCGCACCTGTTGGTCCTGAAATTTGATAAAACCCACCCGAAAGGCTCCCAATCACAATTCCAGCGATAATCGCCGTGATCATGCCAGCTGCTGCAGTGGCGCCGCTAGAGACCCCAAACGCTAACGCTAACGGCAACGCGACGGCTGCGACAGTCAAACCTGCCAAGAAATCTTTTTTCAATTTTTTTTGATTATACCCTTTAAATTCATCCCTTATCATTTGTGTGTACTTTTTAAACATTCGCATCCTCTTTTCATGAAATTTCCATTCTAAAGATATCATATTTTCGGAAAGATAATAAGGTGTTTTGTGAAGGAAATCGCTAAAAATTTTTTTCACCTCATTTAGACAAAATTGTCTAATATTTTAAGAATTTAGCCACCGCTGTTTCCTAGAGTATGATATGCTTAACTAGTAAACAGGCTTCACAAACTTACATTAATTGGGGGAAACTATTATGTGTACAGGCATCAAGATTATTTCCAAAACAAATGATATTTTTTATGGACGTACGATGGATTTTACGTTTGACTTTTTTGGCAACGAAGATCCAATTGCACCAAAAATCCCTACTCTAATTGCTCAATTTCCAAAAGGTACAGTTCTAAACAGCCAACTAAATCCTTGGACGGCAAAATATGCCTTTATGGGACTAGCAATGTCAGGCACAGATCAACCAGCGAACGATGGTAAAACCGTCAGCCTTGCTATCACAGATGGTATCAACGAAGCCGGCTTATCTGGTGATATTCAATATTTAATGGAATCTTCAACAGCACCTGCTGAAAGTTTAGCAGATCGTGGTTTAACACCTCATATTGCAGAAGAAGTACTTGCTTATATTTTGAGTAATTTTGAAAGCGTTGACGAAGTAAAAGTAGCTTTTGAAAAAATCGGCCTGTTAGATCAAAAATTCCAACTTGATTCATTGGGGGAAGTTCATTTCACCTTACACTGGACCATTAATGATAAAAATAATAATAGTATCGTTTTGCAACCAACAGATAACGGAGCGTTCGTCATTTATGATTCGATTGGCGTAGTCACAAACAGCCCAGAATACAATTATCATTTAACCAATGCACGAAACTATATCGGAATGCGCAACTACGCTATTAAAGAACCTTACACTTTAAAATCAGGCGCAACACTTGACCCAATTGAAGGTGGGACTTCTTACGGACTATTAGGAATCCCAGGAGACTTCACTTCGCCGTCACGCTTCATTCGTGCGTTATACTATTCTGACAATCTCCAAGAATTTGATAGCTCTGAAGGGATTATGCAACTCTATCGCGCCTTCCAAACAGTGATGATTCCTCGGGGAATTGGCCATTTAGGTCAAAGTAATTCTCTGTCTGATTTCACACATTATTGGTCAGGATATGATGTGACTAATCTAACCATGTATGTCCAACCAGAAAGTACTACCTCATTTACAAAATACACTTTGGATCCAGCTTTAACAGAAGTTACTACTTTTGCTGTTTCTAACGAGCTACTACTAACAGATTTAAATCAATAAAAACACAAACAACGTCTCTGACCAGGTAATTGGTCAGAGACGTTGTTTCGTTCATTTTTCAGATAATGCGTTATACAACGGCGCTAATTCTTGAAGCGCCTGACAACTTTTTTCTTCAATCGTTTCAAGCTTTTCCGTCGCAAACCACAACTTACCGATCTGAAATGAGCGATTGCCTATCCGCTCTTCTAGAATTTTCCGTTGTTTTTCATCTGCTAAATAATCTTTTAAAGGCAAATGGTCCACTAGTTCATGCTCCTCCTGCGGCCAAATATAATAGCCTTCGCAGTCGATGGTTTGACTCCAAGCTTCTAAACGATTAAGCAATTGATTGTAAGCGACGACTGAGCCTGCCCGCTCCTCACTTTTGTAATGTTGAAACATCAAATATACTTGAAATTGCTTTTTATTTAATAACAATGCCAGACAAGCATTTTCCGCTTGACGTTGCTCACTGCGATACGCAACCCAGAAATGACTGCGTAAATTCCAGCCGTTGGTCCAGCTTTCGATTTTCGGCTTAGTGATGCCGAGTTCAGCTGGTAAACCTTGAGCGATTGCGAGGTTTAAGGCTTTCCACTTTTCCCAATGTTGCTTGTAGGTTTGCTTTAAGTCATCGATTTCTGCTGATGTTTGTTGCTCTTTGAGTTGTTTAAATGTGAAGATTTCTCGGTTGAATAGATTGAAGTCTTGATGGGTTAGGTTCATTTTATTCCCTCTTTTTAGTATCTTCTAATTACTCTTAATAATTTTATTTTTCAATAGCCATTGTAAAAATAACACAAGGACTACAATTGGCCAAAGCGTGATTGGGAAAAAGAGCCCCACAAAAATGCCTGGTACAAGAATCGTCCCTAAAATCTGGGTTGTTAAACTCGTAGCAAAAATTGCGACAACAAAAAGCGAGTCAATTGTTGGGAAAAATTGTGCGACCGCAAACCCGATTAAAATAGCTGAAAAAACGACGGGAAAAATATCGCCACCTATCCAACCTGTCTGTAAACAAACTTGTAAAAATACTAGTTTCATTATCGCAGCGACCACCAAGATATACCAGGCTTGTTGACTACCAAAACTAGGAACTAAATGCATAAAAGATTGTCCTGAAAATAGTAATCTTGGCATTAAAATAACAAAAAGAAAAATACAGGCTGCACCAAAGCTTACCAGTATGCTTTGCTTTTCTTCAAAAGGTTGGCATAGTTTAGCCAGAGCAGCTTGCAACCATTGATAGGCGTTACCAATCACAAAAGCAGTTAATAAAGCGGGTAAAATCAGCCATAACGAAGCCATTTCAATTTTTCCAGTTCCTAACTTCGTAATAAACGATGGGTGTCCCACCAATTTCATTAAAAAGGTAAACACCACCAACCCGTTCACAATAAATAACCCGTTCATCACTTGTTTCAGTTTCTTTTTATCTACAGGAGCGAGCATCGTATCGTAGCGCTGAACAAACTGTTGCGGATGTAGCAAGCGCTGGATTTTTGTCCAAAATGCTTGCTGTTCTTGCTCGTCATAATGAAAATAAAGGTACCATAACTTATCAGATTGCCAGACTGACAACGAAATAATTGCTCCCAACAATGCAGCTTCAGGACCGACACCAGCCCCGAAAATTAAAATTACCAAGGCGGCCAATAAATTTCTAAACACACCTGAATAATCGACCGATTGTTTCGCCTTCAATTCTGTCAGCGCCTCATGCGCCGTTTGTGGTACTTGCCCGAAGCGTTTCTTCAGATAACTCAATACCAACGCTCCTAGCACACACAAGACAAAATAATAGAGGATTGGCCACTTCATTTGCGCTGGCAACACCTCCCAGAGCAGAGTCGTTAGCTCTCCTTCAATGATTAAAAACGCTCCTGAAATTCCCGCGATGATACTACTTAAAAATAACCCGCTGACGATAATTGTCCACATTTTTCTGTTACGCATACTTCCTCCAAATGATAGTTGTTTCTTTTATAGTAGCAGATAGTTAGTGGTTTGTGTTTGAAGATTTTGGGAAGGATTTATTTTTTTGAAAAAATTGAGGTTATAAAAAGCTATCGTTTTACATTATTATTATTATTTGAATTTGTTGATTGGATTTACGCTGATAGGTGTTTGGGAACAGTGTAAGTTGGGGGATTTAGGTTCTGTTGCAATGAATAAAAGAATTTTCAAAGAACAAACTTCGGAAAGTGGCGACATTCCTTTTTATAAAATAGGAACTTTTGGCGCTACTGCAGATGCATTTATTTCAAGAGAGTTATTTGAAACGTATAAGAAAAAATATCCATATCCTAAAATAGGGGATTTGTTGATTTCTGCCTCTGGAAGTATTGGCAGAGTTGTAGAATATAAAGGTAACGATGAATATTTTCAAGACTCCAATATTGTATGGCTTAAACACGATGATAGAATAAATAATTTATTTTTAAAACAATTTTATAGCATTGTTAAATGGCATGGATTAGAGGGAAGTACAATTAAGCGACTGTATAATAAAAATATTTTAGAAACAACAATACATCTCCCAGTTTTTGATGAACAGGAAAAAATCGGCACTCTCTTCAAACAACTCGATGATATCATCACTCTTCATCAGCGTAAGTTAGAACAGCTAAAAGAGTTGAAGAAGGCTTATTTACAGCTGATGTTTCCAAAGAAAGATGAGACTCTTCCTCGGGTGAGATTTGCTGATTTTGAGGGAGAATGGGAACAGTGTAAGTTAAAGAATTTATTTTTAAAAGGCGGTTCTGGTGGAACACCAACTTCTAGTAATTCTGACTATTATAATGGAGATATACCTTTTTTGAGTATATCAGATATAACTAAATCAAATGGATATATTTATACAACTGAAAAATGTATTAGTTTAGAGGGACTTAAAAATTCTTCTGCTTGGATTGTTCCAAAAGAATCTATATCTTTAGCTATGTATGCTTCAGTAGGAAAAGTTGCTATTTTAAAGTTAGATATAGCAACATCACAAGCTTTTTACAATATGATATTTGAAGATATTAATACAAGAAATTACATTTATCACTATTTAATAAAAAAAGAAGTATTCAATGAATGGATTACTTTAATCTCCACAGGAACACAAGCAAATTTAAATGCTGATAAAGTTAAGAATACTTTTGTTCTGATTCCTTCTAATAATGAACAAAAAAAAATAGCAGAGTTATTAAGATGCATAGAAGTATCTATTGATATTCAACAGAAAAAAATCCATATCCTAAAATCCCTAAAAAAATCCTACCTCCAAAATATGTTCATATAAAACTGAATATTTACACACTTTCCTACCTCCGAGATAATAAAAAAGATGATTCGTTCATCAACAATTATCAAGGAGGTTTTATTTTGGTTAAGAGAAAGAGAACAGAGCAGTTATTTCATGAGTATTTTAGTGAATGGGTGGAGCTATATAAGGTAGGGGCGATTCGGGATATTTCGTTGCAAAAATATTATATTGCGGAACAACGGCTTGCTGAGTTGGCACCTGGTTTAAAAGTAAAACATTTGGATCGGCAACGGTATCAGCAGTTATTAAATGACTACGCATTAACCCACGAACGGCAGACAACCATGGATTTTCATCATCAATTAAAAGGAGCAATTTTAGATGCAGTCGATGAAGGACTTATTTCAAAAAATCCAACACGAAAAATTGTCATTAAAGGAAAAGCACCACGTCCTAAAAAATCAAAATTTTTAAATCAATTTGAAGTTCAAGCTCTTTTGAAAGAATTAGAGTTAGGCGAGCAACTAAACTGGGATTGGTTTATTTTATTGGTAGTTAAAACGGGCCTACGCTTTTCCGAAGCATTGGCGCTAACGCCAAAAGATTTTGATTTTTCTAAACAAAAAATAACTATTGAAAAAACATGGAATTATAAGAACCCCACTGGTTTTTTCCAATCAACAAAAAATGAATCTTCTAAACGCAAAGTACAAATTGACTGGCAAACAGCAATGCAATTTTCTCAATTGATAAGAAATATGCCACCAATGGAACCAATTTTTGTGAAAGGACGTGTCTTTAATTCTACGATTAATAGTCGCTTAAAAGTCTTATGTAAACGTGCGCAGATTCCAGTGATTACCGTCCATAGTTTACGCCACACACATGCCTCGCTATTATTATTTGCTGGTGTTTCAATTGCCAGCGTAGCGACTCGGCTAGGCCACTCTAGTATGACAACTACGCAAGAAACTTATCTGCATATTATTCAGGAACTAGAGAATCAGGATAACGATAAAATTATGCGTCATTTGGCGATGTTGATGTAAAAAAAATAACTCCTCGCGGATTGCGGGGAGTTATTTTTTAGATGAACATGTTTTGGAGGTAGGATTTTTTTAGGGATTTTAGTTGGTTGAGTTTATTTTGAGTAAGAGTTATGAGAATATCTATATTTTTTAAGAATAGTCCAATGAATTTTTGTTCATTATCAGTAGTTTTTTGAATTTCTAGATTCATTAAAGTTGGTTTCTGAATGTTTGGTAAACCAGTTCCTACTCTCAAACGCATTATTTCTTCTTGAATAGAACACAAATAAAAAAATAAAAATAAAGTATCAGTTACATTGTTAACTATTGTATAATTATGTCCACCAGAGAAAAATTTTTCTTGTACGAAGTTAACAAACCCAGCAGAATTCCCCCCCTCGGATATAGTTATAGCATTTTCTCTATTATAAATATTAGTGTATCCAGAAGGATTTATTCCTCCGTTATACACAGGATAAGGGGTACAATTATTTTGATTAGTTGATAACTCAGACTTGCTTTTTTGTGTTCCCTTAATTATATCTAAAATTCCAATTAACTTACACAATTCCCATTCTCCTTCAAAATCAGCAAACCGTAACTTTGGTACTCGTTCCTCTTTTGTAGGAAACATCAACTGTAAATAAGCCTTCTTCAACTCTTTTAGCTGTTCTAACTTACGCTGATGAAGAGTGATAGATTTAATAAGGTAATCCAAAAATGAAAATATCTTCAATTGTTCTAGCTCTGATGGATATTTTATTTCCATATCTGCAATCATATTTAATCTAACAGAATCTACAGATGTTTTCGCTGTTAGAGAACGAACTCTACGGTGAAAATTTAAAGAAAAATAGTAATAAAAATATTTTGCCGAAATTTGTTTATTAAAATCATACATTCTGTATACACGTTGATGCAAATTGTATTTCCCAGACACATAATGAAAAACTCTTCCTGTACCAACTCCATCTCCGACTGTAAGTACAGCTTCTTGGTCATAAAGAAAATAATTACTTCGTTCTATATTTTCAGAACGTACATAAAAAGGATATTTTCCATTTTCTACTTTATCTTGTGTATTCCCCTTACCTGTAGAAATTTTACATAACTCTTCAGCCTTACACTGTTCCCACTCTTCACTAAACCCACGAAACCGGAGTCGAGGGACCTTTTTCATCTCGTCCCTCATCCTCCAAACACCTCTTTCGTGGCATCTATCAGTGCTTGGGTTTCTTCCGTTACCACTAGGTCATCAAGCATAGATAATAACTCAGCTTCTACTTTTTTTATTTCCTCGTTAGTATTTTTAATGTCGTTGTTTAGCGCCACTAAATCAACAGGTGGCTCTTCTTCGTATGTGTCAACATATCTAGGGATATTCAAATTATAGTCATTTTCTTTAATTTCATCTAACGTTGCGAGATGTGAATATTTCTCTATTTCTTTGCGCTGAACCACAGTATCGACAATTTTATCGACATCTTCTAGGCGCAAATGATTTTGTTTTTTTAATTTTTCAAATTCTCGACTTGCATCAACAAATAAAATATCAGAAGCCGTACGATTTTTTCTTAAAATCAAGACACAAACTGGAATAGATGTATTCAAGAATAATTTATCTGGGAATCCAATCACTGTTTCAATTTGGTGTTTGTCAATTAACGCTTTTCGAATACGACCTTCTGCGGCTCCTCTAAATAATACGCCGTGAGGTAAAATAATCGCCATTCGGCCATTGTCTTCTAAATGGTATAAACAATGGAGTAAAAACGCATAATCCGCTTTGGTTTTCGGCGCAATACCATATTCACGCCAACGAGGATCATCTTCACGATCTTTATTGTTCCAATGAGCTGAGTAGGGTGGATTTGCCATGACCGCATCAAACATTCTTGGATTATCTTTCCCATCTACTACGCCATCTGGCCAGTCACTTTCAAGTGTATCCGCATGATTAATACTGATATCATTGTACTCTACACCATGCATCATTAAGTTCATTCGCGATAAGCGATACGGTGTGGCATCTTTTTCTTGCCCAAAATATTTAATCATACCTCGCTTATGTGAATTTTTCATATAGCTAGCTGTTGTTAACAACAACGACCCCGAACCAACCGTTGGATCATAAATTGAAAAACTTTCCTCTTCCTCACGACCAGATGTTAAAATTCGTGCCATTACGTTAGAGATTTCTTTCGGTGTATAGTATTGACCCATATCAGAAGCCAAGACTGTTGCAAATTGAGCAACTAAATATTCATAGATATCTGATACTGTATCATCACTACCTGACAAATCAAATTCTGGTGAAGAAAGCAGCTCAATCATTGAAATCATGACACTAGCACGAGCTTGTGCATTCGCGCCTAAATCGGCACTATCAAAGCGCATACCATCAAAAATCCCTTCAAAATCGCCTTTTGCTTCAAAGGCAATTTGCTGATTGAAATGACCAAATGTATCAGTCATCATCCCAATATTAAAACGATCTTCATCGATTGCTTTTTTCCAATCATCAAAAAAATCATTTGGTTGAATCGCATAACCTAAGTTTTTTTGCATATATTCTAATGCTTTTGAGGGATTCTGTGCATAAATGTTTTCCCAAGTTTCTCCACGTGTGACATCATCTAGCCAACGTGTTGCTTTTTCTGATAGGTATTTATAAAATAAAATACCAAAAATATAATCTTTATATGCTGTCAAACCAATTTGTCCACGTGTTTGATTCAACATCGCCCACATCTTCGTTTGTTGTTCTTGTGATAAAGCCATCGTATTCTGTCCTTCTTTCTAATTATAATGAATTGAAAAATTTCATTAGGGCCTCTTCAAACTCGGCGGCACCAAAAAAGTCAATATTTTCTTCTTTTTCGATTTCACGAACTAAATCTGCCAAATTAGGATTATCAATGAGTGTGTGACCAGGTAAAAATAAATCAAATGCCTCAACTACTCGATTTCCATTTACATCTTGGTCAGCCGCCCATCGCCGAATTTTCAATTCTCGAAGATTTGTCCGTCTTTTCTTACGCTCTTGTTGAAGCGTTTCAGTAGTGAAGTGTTCCGTAATTTCACCAGATTCAATATCATCGACAATTTCATTAATTTCTTGACGACTTTCATCATCCATTGGAGTAATATGTTTATCAATCGCTTCTCGATTATGCTCTGTTTTTTCATCCATAAAGTTATTTAACAATTCAACTAACATATCATAGTCAATAATTTCATGGTCAAAAAATTCAATTCCTATTTTAATTTCAGTTAAATCGGGGCGTTCTGATTCAGGTAGTTTTTCTTTAGTATCATATAATCTCGCTTGTAACGCGCCAAATTCGTCAGTATTGGCAATATCTAAACGGATCATTTCACCAGTTGGTTCATTGTTATCATCTAAAACATCAATCTCGGTTCCTAACTCATATCCTTGCTGAATCAATTGTTGAATCTTACTCTGCGCTGGAAAAGCCAAGTTGACAAATTCTCTGATATCATTAGTTCCACGAGGCACTTGGCTAAAATCATCCCCTGCTAGTTCTTTTAGACGAGCAATTGTTCCTTCTAATTCTTGGATTTGATGACTTTGTGGTTTAGCTAAAATATCATCATTTTCTAAATCTTTAAGTTCTTGATTTCCAGCTTCTTCTTCCGCTTCTTGTAATGTATCGTTTCCGCCTCGTGTATAGATACGCAATGCATTTTCTACATATTCTTTCATGGCATCGCCTTGGCGATAGAAGCGAACTTTTCCATGTGGTTTACTGTCACGGTTCAGCGTTCGATTGGTACGCGACATCGCTTGAATCAGCATACCTTCTTTAAGCATTTTATCCATATAAATCATGTTAATAAATTTTGAATCAAAACCTGTGAGCAGTTGATCTGAAACAATCACTAAATCTAAACGATCTTCTTCTTTTCCTTGATTGTATGGTTTCTTACGAGCTAGTCGTTTAGTAATATCAATCATATACGCACGTGCTGGGTCTTTCGCAGAAAGAATACTTGGTACATTGAATTTTTCTGTGTAAGCCTTAATTGCTTTTTTTAAAGCTTCATTTTGCTCTTTTGTACCATTTTTATTTGATTCATCCGTTGAAAAAGTCATGGTTACATTTAAGTGCGGTGCTTTTTCTTTAAAAATATTGTAGTAATGTACTACTGCTTGTTTACCAGAGACTGCTAACATTGCTTGAAAAGTATTTTCTTTTCGGACCCCACCTATTAACGGTCCGCTAGAGGTTTTTTTCCAATTGTCCAAAATGTCTTGAACGACTTGACGACGGTAAACATCACTTTGATAGACTTCTTTTTCATATTCTTGTTCAGAAAAATCACTTTCTGCATTTTCAACGACCCAATGAGGCTTGAAATAAGTGACGTCAAAGCCTAGAACATTGCCATCACCAATTGCATCTTTAATGGTATAGGTATGCAATCGTTTCCCAAAAATATCATGTGTTGAAATGTCTCTTGATGTTGTCACATCGTTAATTTCATCACTATAAAAATTGGGCGTTCCAGTAAAGCCAAACCATGTTGTTTTCTTAAATGCTTTTTTTATTAACTGAACAGATTCACCGCTGGCACTTCGATGCGCTTCATCCATGATAATGACATTCCACTCATCATTTGTTAGACCATTTTTCACCGCTTTTGTTAAACCTTGAACAGAAATTAGTAAAATTTGTGAAGCACCTTTATGTTTTAGTTCTCGTTTAAGTTCACGGCCATTAACTTTTTTGATTCGTTTTTTAAAGTGCATATACGCAAAGTCTTTAAAGTTTTCTAATGTCTGGTCAATTAAATCGACACGATCAACAATAAACAAAACGTTGCGAACTCTTGGCGCAGAAGCTAATAATTGAGCAACTTTAAAAGAGGTCACCGTTTTACCTGAACCCGTCGTATGCCAAATATAACCGCCTTCTTTTTCAATTAGGCCACTGGATTCCATTTCTTTCATACGTTGTAAAATGCCTCGTGTTGCTTGAATTTGATAGCTACGCATAACCATCAAATTATCATTTGATGCATCTGGAATCATATTGACAGTGACTAACCGATGTAATGCAGGAATCCCCATGACTTGGTGAGCAAATTCAAAAGCATCTGTAATATCTTTATTTCTTTCATCACGCCAGCCAAAAACAAATGTTTTATTATAATGTTCAAAGGCATTAGGTCGTGCAAAATAATGCGCTGAGTGTTGACTTAAAATAAATTGGACTTGTACAAAAGCAAATAAGCCCTCATATAATCCATCGCCATGATAGCCTTTCAATTGTTCAAATGCATGCCATTGATTTTGTAAATGTTCATCTTTTTCTTCGATATGCGCAACAGGAATTCCATTAATCAATAACGCTAAATCAATAATTCTCTTGGATGTTAAACCTTTAGGTAAATTATTAAACATTACTTGGCTAACAACCTCATAACGTGAACGACCACCAGCCACATCATCTGAATAAAAAATTTCAATTTCTAAACTTGATCCATCATCCCGAACAAGCGGAATTGAGCCAACACCACCTGCTCCAACCAATAATAATTGAGCATCGTAAGGTGTTCGAATACGTTGTAATTCTTGGAGAATCATTTTGAATTCATTATCAGATAACGGTGTACCATTTAATTTATGTGCATTTGTTTCATTTAATACATCGTGCCAATGCTGCTCTAACTTTTTAATACTTACATTCGATAAGTCTCTACGATAAGTCCAACCCTCAGACTCAAGCTTTTTTATTAACGCTTCTTCAAATTTTGCTTCTGCCAATTAAATACTTCCTCTCGCTTTTAATGAGAACAAATTCCGTAAATAAAGCCTTTTCTCTCGCTCTAACAACAAGAACTTACGCTGTCATACAGTGTAAGTGTAATGAATTACCCCAACTTTTTCAATAAAAAATGGAATCTTTATTGAAAAGATTCCATTTTTTATTGATTAAATTATCCTTCTTGTATAATCGTTTCTTTTAGCTTTATATATTCGGCTTCTGTCAAAATCTTTTTCTCAAATAAGGCATGTGCTCGCTCTAGTTTACTAAAAATATCGTCCGCATGTTTAGTTGTTTCTGTTTCAGGTTGTTCTGAAATAACTTCAAAATCGGCTTCTAAAATTTCTAAATCTTTTTCTGCATCTTCTTGAGTATAGCCTATGTTTTTACTTAATTCATCCTTTAACCTCATAGCCATTGGTTTCATAGAGGCATAATTAATGCCGCCGGAAACAACGCCGCCTAAAACGGGAATTGCTTTAGAAACACCTTTCGCAAAAGTTGCTTTTGTTAATTTTGCCCCAAAAACAGCTAATATTTTTTTCAATATTGGGAAGAGAAACGTTTTTGTCAAAGCTTTTTGTGGTAGACGTTTTAGCGCTTGAATAGACAACCTATTAGACAAAATCCGAACGACCGAACCAGCTGACGTTACCCCTAACATGATTCCCAGGTATAAAATCAGTGTATTTTTGGCTTCTTCTGTCAATTCATCTTGATTGTTCCATAAATCATGGTAGCCATAAATATAAGAAATTTCTTGCGCTAATTTCAAAGAATAGCCATAGAATTGCGCAATATCTGCGGGAATGGTAGCTGCCATAGCCAGACCACCTGGAATTCCTGTCGCAAATGAAATTGCGCTCGACTGCATAACTGCTTGGTTAATACATTTTTGGGCGGCTCGGTCTAGTTCTTTTTTTGATAAGACTTTTTCTGGTCCGTCATCAAATAATTCTTGTACATTGTCCACTTTATCTTGAAACATTTTTGTCAAAAAAGCATTTCGATTCACTTTGACACCAGGTAATTTTAACGACTCATTCACTACTTTCAACGCTAATACTTCTTCTTCCAACTGTAGGCCTCCTATTTTTACGCATAAATTCTCTTACAGTGTACTCCTTTTATCTTTCAAAAACAACGCCACTTCCAGCGCCAACAAGTCCACTTCCTTATCAAAATCCAACAGCACTAGCTGTTCAATTTTCTCCAATCGTTGTAACAAAGTATTACGATGAATAAAGAGCTTTTTGGCTGTTTGAGACAAGTTTCGTTTTGATTGAAAATAGACATTCAGTGTATGGACAAAGTCTGTATGTTGCTGTTGATCACTTTTCAGCAATGGTTGAAGATATTTTTTTCTGAGGGTTGCTTGTCCTTCTGCTAAAAAATAACGTTGCAATGTCTGTCTAAAATGAAAATTCGCGTAGGAAGCAATCCTCATTTCAGGTTTTTCTGCAACGAATTGGCGTTGAAAGGCTAAAACGTCAATCGCTTGTTGATAAGATTCATGAATCTGGGTCAGACCTTGAATCTTAGGTCCTATTGTTAGGAAAAGTTCCACATCTTCTTGTACTTTCATTAACTGATTTATACTACTTTGTGCTAGGCGTTGCATCATTTTCAGATAATCGCCTTCTTTTTCAGGTGGATTTTCAACTAATAAGACAAAGGAACTGTCAATTTCAATACAAACAATTTTTTGTTTGTCCCCTAAAATAACTTGGTTTAGCTGGTTACCTAAAATAGACATTCTTTCTTGCCTTTGGCGTTCATTTAAGGTTAATGAAATTAGCAAAATCGCATAGGGCTTATCTATTGCCAAGCGATAATATTGTTGAAATTGTTGGAAAACAGCTTGGTCCCTTTTTTCATGCGCAATCAGCTTAAAAAATAATTCGTTTCGTTGTTGGTATTCTTCAAATTTCCGTGAGTATTCCAATTGCAATTGTAAAAGTAAGTAATGAGCTGTGATTTTAAAATGAGCCACGTCGACTGGTCGTAATGGGGCCAAGGTGTTCCAGACGAGTAAATAATATAAAATAACATTTTTCTTTTTAATTGGATAAATTTCAATTGGCACCACTTGGTTCTGGAGTTTCAACTGTAAATGAATCGGTTCTTGATAAAAGCGTAATAATGGATGACTTTGTTCCAGCAATTGTTTTTGGAACTCTGAGGTTTCATGTCTATCTTCTAAAATGCTAGAAATACGAATTGGATTTTTAGGCAAGTCAAAAAAATTAACTCCTTCAAAATGGTCATTCAATAACAAGACAGGATTTTGAATGGTTTCTGCTAGATCCTGCAGCAAATGAAAACTGCTACTTCCCGTTTCTAAGATTTGATAAATTTTATTATGCAATGCGGTTTCTTGCGCATTCATGTCAAATTGTTCTAACGTGACACGACTTTTCAACACGTCAGCAATTTGCGAAAAGGTATAATTGTAAGGAATTGCTAAAATAGGAACGTTCATTTCATCTGCTAATTTGATTAGGTCTGGTGGAACTTCTTCAAAATAACGTTGGGTTTTAAATCCCAAGGCAGCACAATGGTGTTTGGCTAGTTCTTTCAAAAAATTTTTCTGTAATTTCCGATCATCTTTAAATATGTACCCTGTCGTTAACAGCAGCTCACCTGCTGTTAGCCAATCTAAAATATCAGGATTTTCTAAAATATTGACTTTTAAAATCGGTTGGTCCTGATTTTTATGTCCTGCCACTAAGGTAATGCCAGGTAATTCTTCTAACGTTAATAAATCACTCACTTTTAACATCATTTATCCTCCCAATGTACAAATTGTCCATTCAAACTTGTAAATCAATGTCATTTTTAGCAATTGTTTAGCGTGCTGGATTCTTTTATTATGAAGTCGTGAAAGCGCTATTAAAAAGGAGGTCGTTGGAATGACAAAAATTTTAGCTTATGACCAAACGATTTTATCGAAACTCCCTCATCAAACATTGACTAGTTTGCAATGTTTTACGCACGCTATTAATTATGGTCATGTAGACACCCAAGAAATTCTCTTGACCATTTCAACGCATCCCGAACATATAGCACCTAACACGATTATACTCGATGAAAAAAAACTTAGCCATTTCGCTGATTTACCTGTCCAAATTGAGCCCCTGTTTATCCGGTTAGGCCGACGACAATTAACACTAGCCGATGCCCAAATTTGGCAACCAACGCCACTTTATTTAACACCCAGTAAAACAAAAATAGCTATTTTTTTAACGTATATTCAGCAAACTCGTTTCAATCCTTGGCAAGCGCTTTTTCCTGCTTCGCCGTCAACCTTTCTTTTTGATTCTTATAGTCGGACCCAGATTCAAAAAGAAATGATTCATTTTCAACAGGCTTGGGAGCAAAAATCTTTTAAAATAGCTCTTGATTGTTTAACGAAGATTTTGGGATTGGGGATTGGTTTAACCCCCACTGGCGATGATTTTATCACAGGATTACTTGCTAGTTTTTCTGCATTACAGCAACTTCCCTCGAATTTCCAACAGCTGGCTGTGCTAGCCAAGGAACGAACGAATGCGGTCAGTTATGCGGAAATCCATGAAGCAGTGAACGAGCGGTTTTCTCAGCTAGTTCAGCGTGTTTTTTTATCAATTGAAAGTGGAAATACAAACGAAATGGCTCAAGCGGTTTCAGCTTTAGAGGAGGTGGGCTCAACTTCAGGAAGCGACATACTTTGCGGCATTATTTTTGGTTTAAAACTATTTTGTGAGGAGAATAATCATGACAATTCAAACAGTAATTAAAGAGAACGCCTATTTTGATTCAGTTACTTTAATGACCATTTCAACACGAGCCAATGAACTGGCTGGAGTTAAAACCGCAATGATTGGGATGGGAACCGACATGAATCTTGAAGTGATTCGGAATGTTGGTTTATATACACCCGCCTTGGATCATGTTACAACGGGCGATTTATTAATTGTTTTAGATCTTGATGACCAAGCGAACTCAGAAGAAATTTTACAGCAAGTCGACGAGTTATTTACGAAGAAAAAGAAAACCGCTTCTTCTGAAGTAACCTATAAGACGTTAGATTCAGCCCTTCATGAAGAGCCTGATGCCAACTTAGTTGTAATTTCTGTCAATGGAAAATTTGCTGCACGAGAAGCGCATAAAGCTTTAGATCAGCAAAAACACGTCATGCTCTTTAGTGATAACGTGACGGTTGACGAGGAATTAGCGTTAAAACAAAAAGCACACGAAAAAGAACTGTTTGTGATGGGCCCTGATTGTGGAACAGCGATTATTAATGGCGTCGGGTTATGTTTTGCTAACGAGGTACGTTCAGGAGATATTGGAATTGTCGGCGCTTCTGGTACAGGCAGCCAAGAAGTTAGTGTTCAAATCCATAAATATGGTTATGGGATTTCACAATTAATTGGTACTGGTGGCCGTGATTTGTCTGCTGAAATTGGTGGGCTGATGATGCTTGACGGGCTGGATGCTTTAATGGCTGACGAACAAACTAAGGCAATTTTGCTTATTTCTAAACCGCCTGCTCCAGAAGTAACAGAGAAAATTTTAAAAAAATTAGCTGTTTCAACTAAACCAGTTGTTATTTATTTTATCGGCAGTGAACAAACGGAACGAAAAATAGACAACGTCACTTTTGCTACTTCTTCTCTGGATGCAGTTCAAAAAGTGATTCAATTTAGTCAAACACAGGAAGCGGAAACCAGCCTCTATCAAAATCCGACAGGCGCAACGTTAACAGCCATCCAACAGCAACAAGCCCCTTCTCAAAAATTTGTTCGTGGGTTGTTCTGTGGTGGCACTCTTTGTGATGAACTTTTATATGCTTTAACAGAAGTCTCTGATGATGTTTATAGTAATATTCATAAAATTCCTGAACGACAATTAGCAAATCCTGACCACAGCCAAGCACATACATTGATTGATTTCGGTGATGATCGTTTCACAGAAGGCCGCCCACATCCAATGATCGATCCGACTTCTCGGATTACTCGCATTCTTCAAGAAGCCAAAGATCCTGAAGTGGCAGTTTTAGCGTTAGATTTTGAATTAGGTTATGGTTCTCACGAAAATCCTGTTGGCGTGTTAGCGGAGGCGTTAAAGGAAGCCAAAGCAATAGCGAAAGCAGATGGTCGTGAGTTAGCCATTATTGGCTATGTTTTAGGGACCGAAGAAGATCCACAAGATATTCATGAACAGCGGAAAATTTTAGAAGATTTAGAGGTTCTCGTTGTCGACAGCAGTCATCAACTTTGCGAAGCCACCAAAACTTTTGTAAAAGGAGCGAACGAACATGAGCAGAAATGATCTTTTTAACCAGCCTTTAGATACGATCAATGTAGGCATTGACTTTATTCATGAAGATATGAAAAAACAAGGGATTCCTTCACATCAAGTAAATTGGGCACCGCCAGCCAATGGTGACCCAGAGCTATTAAAATTATTGGATCAATTAAAAAATCCAACACTTTATGAAAAAATCCAACAAGCCAACGAAGAAGCGGTTACCCGCATTATTCAATCAAAACCTATTTTAGTAGGATTTGATAAAGCAATTAATGTCATGCCCGATATGACTGAAAAGACCATTTTACATGCTGGGCCACCCATTACTTATGAAAATATGTGCGGACCGATGAAAGGTGCCGTTCAAGGAGCGCTTGTTTTTGAAGGATTAGCAAAAGATCTAGCTGATGCCGATCGGGTTGCTCGTTCTGGCGCGATTACGTTTTCTCCTTGTCATGAACATGATGCCGTTGGTTCTATGGCTGGCGTGACTTCTCCGAATATGTACGTTCATATTATCAAAAATGAAACGTACGGCAACACGGCTTTTACTAATTTAAGTGAACAATTGGCGAAAGTTTTACGATTTGGTGCAAATGATCAATCCGTCGTGAATCGTCTGATTTGGATGCGCGATGTTTTAGGTCCATTACTTCATGATGCCATGACTTTTTGTCCAGAAGGCATTGATTTACGCTTAATGCTTTCGCAAGCCTTGCATATGGGCGATGAGTGTCATAATCGCAATGTAGCTGGAAGTACGTTGTTAGTCCAAGCATTAACACCTTACATGGTTCAAACTGATTTTTCTCGTGAACAATTAAAAGAAGTATTTGAATTTCTTGGCAGTTCTGACTATTTTTCTGGTCCAACTTGGATGGGTGCCGCTAAATGTGCGTTAGATGCTGGTCATAATGTGGAGAATAGTACAATTGTCACCACCATGTGTCGCAACGGGGTCGAATTTGGGATTCGTGTCAGTGGGATTGGTGGAAATCACTGGTTTAAGGGGCCTGCCCAACGGGTGATTGGTCCGATGTTTGCTGGTTACACACAAGAAGATGCTGGTTTGGATATGGGCGATAGTGCTATTACAGAAACGTATGGTGTTGGCGGATTTGCCATGGCAGCTGCACCAGCAATTGTCCCATTAGTTGGCGGAACAGTGGCAGAAGCATTGAATTATTCAAAAGAAATGCTGGAAATTACTACGAAAGAAAATCCCAATGTCACGATTCCTGTTTTAGATTTTATGGGGATTCCTTCAGGCATCGATGTCTTAAAAGTCTTAGAAACAGGGATGCTGCCTGTCATTAATACTGCTATTGCTCATAAAGAACCGGGGATTGGTATGATTGGCGCTGGATTGACTAATCCGCCAGCAAATGTCTTTAACGAGGCACTAAAAGCTTTAGTAGCTAAAATAAACTAATTTCAAAAACTTAGTAAAATGTCATTTTTTTGGAGCGATCATATGAAAAATAAATCGATCAATTACGAAGCCGTTTTAGCTCTTGTTGTAAAAATTTTTTTGGGAATGTTCCTGTATTGGATCATGAATGGCTTTCGACATGTGTCTAACTTTTTTCCTTACAATGACGTAGTTACCAAAGTGAATCAGCAGGGATTTTACAAATTTATCTATTTTGTTATGAACTTCACGGAAGGGGAATTTTACGGTGGACTTTTTACAACGCTTTTCTTACTAATCGGCGGTCTGATTGCTTGGCAACTTTATCGGAAAAATTCAAAATGGCAGGGATTTGCAATTGCTGGTGGTTCTGGTGCTTGGCCTTGGGTACTTGCTTCTCAGCTACTTTCCCTCTTTTTAACTATTTATGTTTTTGATTTTACACGCTTTTTTACAAAAGAAGTGTTGTGGTTACCAACGTTTATTGTGGTGGTCGGCACGCCGCCAGCTTTAACGCTCGTTTATGGTCCTGGCTGGAAAAAATTAGGAACGATTTCTCTGTTGAGTGCGCTTTTCACCTTTCCGTTTGCCAATTGGCTGAATGCGCAATTGATGCCCCTTTTAAATGTACCTGGGACAGTTTCCAACGTTACCACAATGGCTTTTGTTGGCTGGATTGTTTCAGCCATCTGTCATCAACTTCCTTGGATGGTTCCTTCCGCTCAGAAGCGGCAAAAACAACCTAAAATTGAAAATACGCAAACCTTTCAATGGTCAATACGACGCACTTTTGCTGACTTCTCCGAAGCTTGGTTTTATGGAAATGAGTTAGTTGGAGGTTTGGTAATTCTAGGCGTTTTAACAGATTGGTTTGTCAATATTAATCATATTACAAATGGTTCTGGCTTGGTTCCTGACATTTTAATGGGACAAATGATTGCTTCGGCTGTTGGTGTTTTTCTTTATCGAAAACATTTCGCTGAAGAAGGTTGGTATCCAACGTTTATGCCACTGGTCAGCATTGTTCCTGGTGTGATTTTAATGATGGGTGGTGGCTTTTGGCTTTCCCTGACCATCGCCGTTTTAGCAGGAATTAGTGCGGCCCCTGTCGGTAGCTATATTGCTAAACGATTACCTCCGTTTGTTCCTGGTGCTGTCGGCTTTGTATCAGGAATGGCTGTTGTAACCATTTTATTGTCAGCCGTTTTGCATACATTTGATATTTTTGTATAGTGAATAAAAAGAAGCGAATGACGATTCGCTTCTTTTTTTAATTGACCAATCCCCTTTTTATCCGTATTCTTAAGCAAAAGGAGGTTTTGCCATGTACTCCATGTTAAAACGTGTGATAACGGAAAAAGATTTGCTTCGGCAAATTCGTTTGTTGGAACAGTTGTTAAATGTTCCTCAGCTGACAGCCAAGCGTTTAGCCACGCAAATCCAGACGACAGAGCGAACCGTTTTTTCGGATTTACAGTATATTCGCAGTCAATTACCCGCCGACTGGTCCATTGAAACCGATAGCAGTGGTATTCGGTTACGCAATCAGGGGAATGCGCAAACCAATGAGCTTTGGTCATTATTTTTACCTCAATCCATTAGTATTCAACTATTAAAAGAGCTACTATTTACGAAAGAGTTAGTGACAACTTCTTTTTTGAGCACTAGTGGTGTTTCTTATGAAACTTTGAAGCGACATATCAAAAAGATGAATCTGGCCTTACGTGATTTTCATTTAACGATTCAGCTAACCACAGCCACCATTCAGTTAATCGGGGCAGAAAGCAATATTCGGATTTTTTATCATCGTTTGTTGGTGCCTTTTACTCATAATAATTATTTTTTTGACGATTATTCTATTCATGAGGAGCATTATTTCCAATTTTTGAAACAAGTTTACAGTAGTGAGTTGACGGTGGAAACGGAAGAAATTTTTGGTGCTTGTTGGTTTTTCATTAACACGATTCGCAACAAAGCCAATTGCCGAGTGAGTCAATTTTCTTTTGATTCAAAAGATGTCTTGTTTCAACTTTATCAACCGTCCTTGGCAAAGCTTTATGCTTCTGAAGGCATCTATTTGCAAGGAGAAGAAAGTTTTTTCGCCTTCTTTTGTTTCTTAGAAAGTTGGAATTACGATAATGTCTATGGCGAAACGTTGGCTTCTGCGCTCCACACTCATTACAGTCAGCTGCGAAAGTCGTTACAACAGTTTGTCACTAATTTGTCCACTGAAGAAGCCCGGCCTGATTTAATCCAAACAAATTTATTGGATAATCTGTTATTGTTATTCATTAAATATACCGAGTCCCCAACACTTTCTGAGCAATTTCAATTGGAATATCAAGAATTAATGACCGAACAAGCCGCAGAGGACCTTGCGTTATCAAAGAGCAACCAAGAACTTTTGGAGATTTTATCTCGCTACACCACGATTGAAGAACCGACTTATTTTCTTAGTTTGGCTTCTTTGTTAGAAAAACAAGCCAGTTATTCTATTCAGACGCAAACGATGACTGCCTATTTCCTCTTTCAAGGGGAACCTGCTTGGAAAGCTTTTTTACAACAAGAATTAGCTGCTTATTTAGGTACTCGTGTGAAATTACAAGCCATTGAATATGTGGAACTAAGCCAGTTGACGTTAAATGAAGTCGACATAATTATTTCCAATTTTCCCTTGGATCATCTTGATCTTCCTGTCTTTTATCTCTCTTTAATTCCAACAAAAAATGAACTCCGCCGACTAGCAGAGCTCACTCTTCATTCTTATTTTTAAAGGAACTAGCGAGGACATTCGCTAGTTTTTTGGCTTTCTTTCGTCATGAATCGTTTGGTTATATATTTTTCCCCTTCAACAAGGAAAAACAGACTCACAACATGGACGAAAATCATTGCTAATTGAAGGCCATTTAAAGAAGTTGTGCCAATTAATTGCTGCGCTACTGGCCAGTAAACTACTAGCGCTTGTAGTAAAAAGAGGATTCCTAATGAAGCAAACAACACTTTATTTTGGAAAAATCCTGTGCTTAACGACGGATCAACCAACTTACGACAGTTGATCATATACGCTGCTTGCGCTAAGACGATACTTTGTAAGAGGAACGTTTGCTGTAAGGCTTGGCCCTCAAATTGTAACGCCATGAGGTAACCTGGCACCATAATGAGTACCGACACATAGACGATTCTAAAAATACTGTACTTTGTTAAAATGCCTTCGTTGACATCTCTTGGTGGTCGTTTCATGGTATCAGCACTCGCTTTTTCAAAACCTAATGCATAAGACAAAGTAATCGTAGTTACCATGTTTACCCATAATATCTGGACAGGTGTCAACGGTAGAGGATGATTCATTAAAAGCGCCCAGACAACAATTAAACCTTGTGCCAAAGAAGTTGGCAAGAAGAAAGTAATCGTCTTTTTCAAGTTATCAAAAATGCGGCGTCCTTCTTTCACGGCTTTAGCAATCGTATGGAAATTATCATCTGCCAAAACCATATCTGCGGCTTGTTTGGTTACTTCACTTCCTTTAATTCCCATGGCAATTCCGACATCGGCTTTCTTTAGTGCTGGCGCATCGTTTACACCATCGCCGGTCATTCCGACAATTTCGCCATTGTTTTGTAACGCCGTGACAATTCGTAATTTATGTTCTGGCGTCGTTCGTGCAAATACATCGACTTTTTGAACGTGCTGAGCTAATTCTTCATCTGACATAACATCAATTTCTAATCCTTCAAGGACTTTTTTCGTATGCTTTAAACCAACCTGCTCGCCAATGGCTTGCGCTGTATCTTTATGGTCTCCGGTAATCATTTTGACGGAAATACCTGCTTCTTGAGATTCTTTGACGGCTTGAATGGCACTTTCTTTTGGCGGATCGATGATGCCTGCCAGTCCAGCAAACGTCAATCCTGACAATGTTTCATGTGTCAGTTCCTGTTGTGACGTAACTGTCTTATAAGCGAAACCTAATACCCGTTGTCCTTTTTGCGCTAATTGCGCAGCTTGTGCTTGCCAAGCACCTTTTTGATTATCAGATAACGTAGAAAGTTGTAATAATACTTCTGGCGCACCTTTGACATAAATAATTGAACCTTCTGCTTGCGGATGGCGAGTGGCCATGTATTTGTAACTTGAACTAAACGGAATTTTCTTTTCTACAGGGCGTAAAGACAGTTGATCCTGATCAACATATTGTAATAAAGCTAACTCGGTAGGATTCCCTTGTAAGTCGGCGATTTTTTGTTGGTCTTGTAATTTCAATTCTTGACAGTTGGCCATAATCTCTTTGACAATGGTCATTTCTTCAGTCACTACATCCATTACCGTCATTTCATTTTTAGTTAGCGTTCCTGTTTTGTCTGAACAGATAACTGTCATTGAACCTAATGTTTCAACGGAAGGCATGCCTTTAATAATCGCATTTTCTCTAGCCATCTCATGAACACCCATCGATAAAATCATCGTTAACACAGCAGGTAAGCCTTCTGGAATCATTGCTACAATTAATGCAATCATCGCAGAAAATAAGAGGCTCCATTCCATGCCATGACGAAAAGTGGTAAAGAAAATCAGAAACACGATCAAGACCATAATCCCTTGGAAAATTTGCTTGTTTAATTGGTGCATTTTCCGCACGAGCGGCGTTGTTTTTTGATCTACTGACTGCAACGCGTGATTAATTTTTCCAACTTCAGTGGAATCTCCTGTTTCTACTACAACGCCTAAGGCTGAGCCCGCTTGGACAAGTGTTCCTGAAAAAGCCAAATTCTTTTGATCGCCTGTTGGCAATTCTTCATTCAAGGAACCGGTAATTTTCTCCACGGCTTCTGATTCGCCTGTCAAAATTGATTCTTCAATCATCAGATTATGAACATCATATAAGCGCAAATCTGCTGGGACTACATCGCCAGCTTGTAACGTGACTACATCTCCCAGAACCAATGTTTCAGAAGAAACGGTTGTTTTTTGTCCATCAATTAGAACGACTGCCTCTTGGCCCATCATCTGTTTCAGGCCGTCTAATGATTCTTCTGCTTTACGCTCTTGCCAATAACCGACAAAGCCATTGACAAGTACCACTAGAAAAATGATACTTCCTTCGACCACTTCGCCTGTGGCAAATTTTAGAATTGCGGCAGCGAGTAAGACCACCATTAGTAAATCTGTAAAATGTTTGGCTAGCTTTTGCCACGTTTTCAGTTGTTGTTTTTCTTCAATTTTATTTGGACCATTCGTTTGTAAACGTTGCTGACGTTCTTCGCTAGAAAGACCCGTTTGCTTCGTCTTAGTCTGCTCGATTACTTTTGTTGAGGAAAGTTGATACCATTTCATTTCGTGTACCTCCTATTTACTTGATACCTTTATTATAGAGAGGATTTTCTTCACAAAATGGTCGATAATTTCAGTGGCCCCTGAAAAAAATGGGGCCGAGATTATTAAAGAAAGGAACAACCCGCATTTTAGCGGGTTGTTCCTTTCTTTTAAATATTTTCTTGTTCGACCACCAATTGACTTTTGCCAATTAACGCTTTGACATCAATACTTTCACCATTTTTACGTCGGTCTGCTAACTCAACTGAGGTGGTAAACAACAAGTCACTAGAAGAGTTCAACGCTGTTTCAATGGAATCTTGGACTACGCCGACGATAAAGCCAACGCCGACGACTTGCATGGCAATGTCATTGGAAATGCCAAACAAACTACATGCAAGCGGAATTAACAACAAGGAACCACCAGCAATTCCTGAAGCCCCACAAGCAGAAACAGCGGCGATGATACTCAACAATAATGCTAAATAGATTGGCACGGACATGCCTAATGTGTGGACTGCCGCCAATGTCATAATGGTAATCGTAATGGCTGCGCCGCCCATATTAATCGTTGCGCCCAGCGGAATAGAGACCGCATAAGATTCTTCATTTAAATCCATTGCTTTCGCCAATTCCATATTAATGGGAATATTGGCCGCAGAACTGCGTGTAAAGAATGCGGGAATCGCACTTTCCTTTAATACAAAAAAGACTAACGGATACGGATTTTGCCGAATATTCCAAAAAACAATCGCTGGATAAACGACTAAAGCAACCACGGCCATCGTACCAATTAACAATAATAGTAACTGACCGTACTTGGCTAACCCTGCAATGCCTGTTGTTGCCACCGAATGAAACACCAAACCTAGAATTCCAATTGGCGCAATGCCGATAATCATTTGAACGACCGTGGTAATCCCTGTTGAAAGATTGGCAATCACATCCTTGGTAGCGACCGAACTTTGACGTAACCCAATACCGATTAATGAGGACCAAAATAAAACAGATAAATAATTGCCTTCAATCATCGCTTGAATCGGATTTTGGACAACGCTTGTTAACACATTACTTAAAACATCACTAAGTTGCGTTGGGGCTGCTTGCGCTTCCTGCGCCGCCTCCAAGACAATCTTAACGGGAAACAGATAGCTTGCCGTCACGGCAACAACAGCTGCCAAAAATGTCGCTAACAGATACACAACTAAAATTGATCCAACATATGTTTTCGCCCCAGCCTTTTGTTGGGCTAGCGACGCAATAATTAAGACAAAAACTAAAATCGGCGCAATTGCTTTTAAGGCGCCCACAAACAATTCACCAAGAACGCTGATGAAGGTCCATTCTGGCACCAAGAAACCCAAGGTGGTTCCAATCACAATCCCTATCATGATTTTTTGAATTAACGATAATTTCCGAATCGCTTTGACCATTCACTTCACGCTCCTTTAAAATAAAATACAGTTTGGGACATACTACCATAATTATTAAGATAAAAAAAGAGTGTTTCTCAAAAAACTTTCATTTTTCGAGAAACACTTGGTCAACTCATCAATTTCGTCTATTTTTCTGAAGACTTTTCCGCTGAATGTTCTTTGTTTTTATGGTGATGGTGGTGATGACTTTGTTTAGAATACAAGTAGGATTTTGCTACGACCGAAATAAACATAGCCATAATCCCCAAGCCTACTGTAGCATAAACCATGGTGAAAATTTTTCCCAAGTCAGTAACTGGATGCACATCTCCATAACCAATCGTGGTTAACGTCATGAAACTTAAATATAAAGAATCTAATGGCGACAATTTTTCCACTGTTGAATAAAAAATAGTCCCACTCAACAACGTGGTTGCCAGTAAAAAGAACAAGGCACGAGTGTCTTCTTTTTTTAAGATACCTAAAAAAGATGAAAATAGTTTTTTGACAGAAATAAGTAAAGATAGCAAAAAAATGACCTCTTTCTATTGTTAATCTCTTCTTAACGTTAGCACTTTTTAGATGAAGTTCAACTTTTTAATTGGTGTGGTTAAAGAAAATTTATTTTTTTGTTATTTATAATACACTTCATCTAAAAACAACCCTTGTGCAGGAGCCGTTTCACCTGCGCCTTCTCGGACTTTTGTTGCGAACAATTCATCAATTATCGCTAATTCTTTGGTGCCTGCACCAATTTCTAAAAGTGTCCCAACGAGGATGCGGACCATTTTATGCAAGAACCCATTGCCCACAAAAGTGAACTGTAACATTTCGCCGTTTCTTTCAATCGTAATCTTTTCAATCGTTCGAGTAGTCGATTTTTTGTTTTTTTTCAATGCTGAAAAGCCAATAAAATCATGGGTCCCTATTAATTTTTGGCAAGCTTGTTCCATTTTTTCTTGATCCAACGCTTTGGGAAAGTGAAAACTATGATACCGTTCAAAGGCATTAGGAATTGGGCTATTCCAAACATAGTAGCTGTATTGTTTGCCTGTGGCATTATACCGTGCATGAAAACGTTCAGGCATTTCTGTAACTTCTTTAACAACAATATCGCCAGGTAAATATCGATTTAAAAAGGATAACATTTCGGTTGTTGTTAGTGAACTAGTCGTTTTAAAATTCGCTACTTGACCACGTGCATGTGTGCCGGCATCCGTTCTGCCTGAGCCAATAATTTCAATCGGTTCACCCGTCATTTGTGTTAAAATACTTTCAATTTTCCCTTGAATCGTTTTCTCTGAATTACCTAGTCGTTGCCAACCTGAGTACCTTTTACCATCGTATTCAATGGTTAATTTTATGTTGCGCATGGGCGAAGCTCCTTCGTATTCTTTTTCTCTATTATCATAGCAGAAACAAGTGGATTTTTCTTCTTTTCCAAGAATAAAACACCTCTTTTCTATAGAAAAGAGGTGTTTTATTTAGTTTAATCCTGCAATTTTCAATTCTTCAACATTCGCTGCTTTAGCATTTTCAGTCACTACGGCTTTAAATGTCACTTGGTCGCCCTCTTTTAAGAATAGCGCCAGCGGACTGTTATTAGTCGTTACGCTAAAAATGGTTTTTTCATCTTCTAGTAAAAATGAAACTACCGTTTGCGCTTCCCCAGCTACTACTGAGACACGAGCTACTTTACCTTGCATCGTTTTCAAGTTGGCTTTGTCTGTATTTTCATTGTTGCTTCCTTTGGTTACTAACTCAATTCGATAAGCGTCTAATGCGCCTTGTGCCGTGTCTGCATCAATCACAATATCATTATCTACGGCGTTTATATAGACATATTTTTTGAAAATCCCTTTACTGTCCATTAACGAAACAATCCACGTTGGCACGCCATCAATGTTATAAAGGACTGGCATACTAGCTTTCCATTTCTTTTCTGGATAAATTTTTGAAGCGATAGAAATGGCGCCATCACTATCCATAATGCCGACTTTAGTATCACGATAATACGTAACTTGGCCTGTTCGGGCATTGATTAAGGAATAACCTAAAGCGGAATCTTGGTCTTTTTCACTACTTGTAAAGTCCGTAAAATAAAGCAACTGGTTCCCTTCCTTGTTCATCATCGGCGTAATTTGTCCTGATGCATAAATACCATTTTCAGTTGGAATTTTAACATCTTTTTTGGCACCAAACATTGTCTGGTTCCACCAGCCTTGACTGTAACGACCAAAGAATTCATTTAAGCTATTCGCCGCTGAACTAGTAATCGGCGCATCAACGAAACTTGGGGCTTTTTGACTGTCATAAACGTTAACTTCTCCTGTTGTAGCATTTAATACCGCCGTTTTAAATTCATTATAGTGCATGCGACCAGAAACCCCATACTCTTTGTAAAGCGTTTGAATATAGTAAGGATTCCCTTGGTCGTCCAGCTCTAAATTGATTGTGCCAGTTGCTGCATAACCTGGATAAGCGGAATAAATTTTTCGTGCAGCATCTTTGCCAAAGTAAGCTGAAGGAGTATAAACAATTGGTTTTTCTACAAATTCTGGCTGTGCGTTGATATCTGTCGCACTAATGATGAAATAGCCAGGTACTTCCCCCAGTTTTAGCCATTTAAAGAAGCCATTAAATTCGACTGTTGCTACATAAACATACTCGCCATTGACAACTTGTGCCGTTATACCATCCAAAGTAAACATATTGGAATTGGGAATGACAGAAAATTTCTGTAACATTTTTCGTTTCGCCGTTTGTGGTGCAATCGCAATGGGTGTTTCTTTCGCCGAAGTTAAAACTTCAGCTTTTTCTTCCGTTTTTAAAGGAATCGTTTGATAAATTTCATCAATAGAAGAAATTCTGGTAATACTACTGACAATAGTCAACAAAATCATTGCCAAAACGGCAACACCCAAAATTTTGCCAGACCAGTCTTTGTTAACCGTTTTGTTGGTATTCTTCCCTACTTCTTTGCGGCCCTTTTGGATACCAGGAACTTCGACTTTACTAGCTAAGCGTGTACTTAATAACACCCCACTAGCAATCACTGCGCCAATCAGATTAATCCATAACACGGTTGAAAGATTTTTACTTGGCAAAGTCACAAATAAAAAGATACCTAACAAGAGCAATTCAATCGCCATTAATAGAATAGTCCCCTTACTCTTTTTCCCTTTATTCGCTACAATTTTGGCGCCATTCGCAACTAAGATCCCGATACCAAAAAATAACGTTAACCCAATAAAATTAAAAAACATTCACTTGCCCTCCTCATAGATAAGTAAAAAAGTGCTCCCACGCATTGTAGAAGCACTTCCTGTGATCCATTCTATTATAACGTTTTCTATTTTTACTGACAATATCGTTGAAGCAAAATCAGTCGGAAGGCTTAGAGTTTTGAAGAACGTTTATTTCTCTGGCTGAATATAAGGAACGATAGGTGCGGTCACGCCAATTGAAGCCCCACGAACAAAAGGTTCATTTTGTAAGGCTTTGAAATTTTTGGTTTGTCCGGTGAGCATGACTCCCCAAATAGGTAATTTTTCGACTTTTTTATTTTTATTTTGTTGGATAAACTTTTGGCCTTCTTGGTTGTCAGCAAACATGGGGGATTTTTCTAAGGTTTCAAAAAAGTGTTGCTTGTCGTTTTCAGGATCAAATATTTCATTTTGATCGTCCATGCTTAATTGAAAACCATAAGGCAGCGTACCAGAAGGACCCTCTTTTTCATTAACCGTTTCGGAGTAAACATAGAGCCAAACTAAGTTGACATTGCTCGGTAACATTTTGCGGACTTCTTCATATGGATAAGGTTTATCAAAAGAAATCGCCACTTCCGCTACTTGGTTTTCCATTTTATCTAATTCACTTAATTCGTTTTTGATACCACCATAGTAATTGGTAATCGCTGGGTTATAAAAAGATGCTACTTTCTGCTTGGTTTGTCGGTTGTATTCATAAAAATTCTTAGAAGAATAATAGCTACCAGGATAGACTTCATTCCAGTCAATCGAATTTCTGAAAAAGCTATATCTGCTACGTAAATTACTCCACTCCACCGTGTAACCATCAATATTTTTTGAACGATTAGTTACAACTTCGCCCCCAAAAGGCGAACTATTAGCAATTACTTGGGAATCTAATTGAGTGTTTGGTGAAGCAATCATTTCTTGATCATTAATTACTTCTAGTAGGGTATGATAGTTTTTCGTCGAAAGTTTATCCATTCCCACAAAAAAACCGACAAACAATACGGCAAAACTAACAACGGTTATGGCACCAATCACGATAAATTGTTTTCTTTTCGCTTTACGAATACTTTTTTTTAAATCCACTTCTATTCCTCCAGTTCTTTTTTTAATTTTTGACGTGTGCGATACAATTTTTTGCGAACATTTTCAACAGATAATTCTAAAATCAACGCAATCTCGGCATACGATAATTGATAATAATATTTCAAAAGTACTAGTTCTTGTTCCTCATCTTTTAAGGAATCGATCAATAATAATAACTCTTGCCCTTCCATTTTTTCTATTGATTGCACAGGATGGCTGTTTGCCACAAAAGTGCGTTCTCGTTTCTTTTTTCGATACATCGTAATGTAGTAATTAAATGTTACTCGGAAAAACCACGGGCGTAGATTTTCTGATGTAATTTCAGGTAATATTGAAAAAATCGTTGTATACGTTTGCGACACTGCATCTTGTGCATCTTCAAGACTTGCTCCTCGGTGAATCAAGACTTGGATGACTTCTTGCCCCAAAGAAAATAGTACTTCGTCAAAATTTGCCTCCTTTTTCATCTGATTTCTCCTTTCACTTATACAACGTTTCAACTAGGGAAAAAGTGGACAGTCCTTCGTTCATTATTTTTATGTATTTTTCTCTCAATAAAAAATGCTCCTGCTTAAGCAGAAGCATTTTTGTTTTTGCTTATTTATCATTTTCCAATGACTAATCTTCGTGTATAAACGGCTTGCCCAGAATGCATCACTGCATCATCAATCGCTGAAACTAAACGGACTTGTCTAGTCACCGGCGGGGTCCAATTTTTATCAATCACGTCTGACAATTGTTCTTCTTTGATTTGGTCTAAATAGCTTTTGGTAAGTGCCACACTAGCAGCCAAATAGTCACTAAGCAATTGCTTTTCTGCCACCACGACTTTCGCCGCTTCTTCTGGTGTGTGATGCCAGTCTTCTGTCTCATCTGGCAAATCCAAGGCAAATTTTTCTGTCCAGTGTTGGCTAAGCCATAACGGTTCACTATGATTAAGTGCGGAAATTTGTAGGTCTAATTCTCTGGCTGTGTGCCACATTAGCCAAGTAACAGACTTAATTAATGGTGCGGGCATCGTGTTTGCTTCGGCAACGGTCATTTGCGCAAGGGTTTCTTCAAAACGTTCGTGCGCTCGGTCAAGGGTTTCACTAGAAAGTTGAGTGACTTTCATAAAAATACCTCCTTTGTGTTGGTGCCTGTTCTTTCGTTTCTATTTTCTATTATACTGCAAAAGAATCCGTTGTAGTTCTTTTTTGGCTGCGGTATCTGCGGAAAGGGTAAAGATCACTTTCTTTCTTCAAAAATAACACCCCCCTAAGTAAAAAAGAATTGACAATTCTCGTAGTTTCCCTTAGTATGTGGAAAAGTACCTTTAAGATAGTCCGAGAGGCTAACAAGGCAAAGTTCTGTAAAATTCTGTATTTTTGTATAGTGAATGATACGAGATGTCTTGCCCTTTTTTTGTGTGCAAGGCTTTTTTTGCGCGGTGCTTAATCAATTTATTTGGGAGGCAACAAAGTGGAAAAGAAAAAACGTGAAGTGAAAGGTATCTCATTTACCAAAAAAATGGTGATTTCATTGGTGGGAGGTTTAATCGTTGGGCTCGGCTTTTTATTTTTAAGAGAGCACCTTATTCGCAGCAATCAAGGCGCTGTGTGGCAGACAATCAATCAGATTCTTTTCCAAGATATTTCAGATCCTGAAAAAGGACAATCTGCGATTGGGCTTTTCTATATTATTGGTCAACTATTTATCAACGGCCTACAATTAGTGATTGTGCCGATGGTCTTTACTTCAATTACTTTAGCCATTTGTCATATTACCGATACGCAAAAATTAGGACGAATTTCTTATAAAACAATTTTTGGCTTTTTATCGATGTCACTGATTGCTCTATTAACGGCAGGAATTGTGGGCTATAGCGTATATTTAACTGGCGCTTTTAATGTGTCGTTATCTGAAACGCTAGCTCCTGTCGAAGTAAGTACAAGCGGCAACCCATTAATGGTGATAGTCAATGCTGTCACGAAAAATATCGGTTCTGCGTTTAGCGACAATGGTGCGATTTTAGCTGTTGTTGTGTTGGCAGTGATTACTGGTTTATGTATTAATGCATTAGGGGATAAAATTCGTGTTTTCAAAAAATTAATTGAAGAAGTCAATGCGATGGTCACGTTATTTTTAACCTTTGTAATTACTAAATTTGCTCCTATCGCCGTCTTTATGTTGTTAGTTCGGACGTTTGCTTCTTACGGGATTGATTATTTAAAACCAGCGTTAGTCTACGTCGTAACAACGACAGCGACGCTCTTAGCCTTTTTGATGATCGGTTACCCATTATTTATCTTATTTGCGACAAAATTAAATCCTATTCCTTTTATTAAAAAGATTATGAAAGTTGTGGTCTTTGGATTTTCTACTTCTTCTTCGGCAGCCACTTTACCGTTAAATACAAAAACAACGGTTGAAGAGTTAGGTGTCGACAGCGATGTTGCCGCCTTTGTCTTGCCGTTAGGAATGACTATTAATATGAACGGCACAGCGATTATGCAAGTAATTGCGGCTATTTTTGTGGCGGGCGTAGCTGGTTATGAAGTGACACCAGCTAATATTGCCTTGATTGCCATTTTAGCTTTAATGTCATCTATTGGTACACCGGCGGCACCTGGCGCTGGCGGAATTATCCTTTTCACTATTTTAACTGGTTTAAACTATAACAATGAGATTGCGATTGCGACGTATTCATTGATTTTAGCCATTAATCGTCCAATCGAAATGCTCGTTACTAGCCTAAACGTGGTTGGTGATAGCGCCACTGCGATTTATGTCGCACATTCGGAAGATTTGTTGGATGAAGTCACTTATCTGACTGATGTCGCTGACTTGCAAAATGCGGAAGCGGAGTGATTAATGAAAAAGCAGACTTCTTGTATGGAAGTCTGCTTTTTTATTATGTTTTTAGTGAATCCGTAATTTTTTACTTCTTCGATTTACTTTTACGAAAAACTAAAAGACACCCACTGGCGATAACTAGAAGACCAATAATCACAAGCGCGATCGATTTCTTTTCTCCTGTGCTCGGTAAAAATTGGCTAGCTTTTCTGAAACCACCTTGGCTTGATGGCTTAACTTGTTTCGTACCAGTTTGATCAACTCCTGTACTAGTATTTAAGTGTCCATTATTCCCCCCATTTTTTTGCTCCTTTTTATTTTCCCCACTATTTTTCAATGTTAATTGCTTCACTGCCAAGCGTAGCTCTGCTTCTGCTTGGTCTACTTCTGCTTGTGTCGCTGTTGTTTGATCTGCCACAGTTTGCGCTTGTTTCAGTGCTTCGCTGTAGGCTTTCCAGCTACTTGCGGTGTAGTCTTTTTCTTGGTTTTTCTCGTTTTCTTTGATGATTTTCAACAAGTTGGTTTTATCTACTTCTTTAGTTGGCACTTTTGCCAATTGCTTCACTGCCGAACGTAGTTCTGCTTCTGCTTGGTCTACTTCTGCTTGTGTCGCTGTTGTTTGATCTGCCACAGTTTGTGCTTGTTTCAATGCTTCGCTGTAGACTTTCCAGCTGCTTGCGGTGTAGTCTTTTTCTTGGTGTTTCTCGTTTTCTTTGATGATTTTCAACAAGTTGGTTTTATCTACTTCTTTAGTTGGCACTTTTACCAATTGCTTCACCGCCGAACGTAGTTTTGCTTCTGCTTGGTCTACTTCTGCTTGTGTCGCTGTTGTTTGATCTGCCACAGTTTGTGCTTGTTTCAATGCTTCGCTGTAGACTTTCCAGCTGCTTGCGGTGTAATCTTTTTCTTGGTGTTCTTTTTGTTCCTGAATTAATTTTTCTAACGCTTCTTTCGTTACTTCAGGAGTTGTTTTAACTGTGATTGAACGCGAGCTGCCATTTAACCCCGCACTATTTAAAGTGATAATATTTTGGTCAACAGAAATTTCTGGGTCCGCTGCGACTACTTCAAGAATGCCCTTATCAAATTCAATAGAAACGGATGCATTATTTTGTAAAGGATTCGCAAGAGTTAAGCGATAAACACCGTTATCAATTTTTTCTGAAATAACCGACATTGAATCATACGCATACAGTCCTGCAATTTCTTGGTCATTATTCCATGTATTCATCATGACATAATTACCTGCTTCAATGGCTTGTAAGTTTGCTGTATTTTCTAGAACAGTATAGCCTTTGTTTTTAGAAAGAGCTGCGATTTCTTCATTCGTTTTCCCAACCACTGTTAAATATTCGTAAGTACCATTTTCAACAGTCTTACCATAATTTTTACTAATTTTAGCAAATGTATTTGTATAGGTTTTATCATTAACAAAGTATTCGTTAATATCTCCGTAGCGACCAGAGCGTTCTTCTATTTGAACATCAAGCGTATTCATTGAATTAGGAAAAACATAGCCAATGTTATTCAATGGATTCGCTGCGCTTAAACTAATCCAAGAATTATCTTTGTCTGAACCTTGGTTAAGCTTCACTTCCTGTGGATGAATCATCCGATTATCGAGGATTGTTTCAATCGAAGCATCTGTCGTACCAGTAATGCCACTTCCCAAATTAATGATTTGACCATCTAATAAGAACCAAGATTTTTTAGCAACTAAGTTCATTCCTTCATTACTTTTATCTAAAAACATTCCTATAGAGGCAACCTGTCCATTATTTGAGCCACCTACCCATGACTGGGGACTGCGTTTCCCTGTATAAGCACCATTTACCAATTCTCTTGTGTCAACTGTCGTTCCTGGTAATCGATATGGATCGATCGTTGCCCAGTATCCTTCATCAAACTGAGCAAAGTCTTGATTGTATAAATAAAGCATGCCGTCTGCTGTATGCCAGCCTTTTTTATTTTCCGTATTCCCAAATTCATAGTTTCCGACACGTTGTGAATACATACTGATACCCACCGCATATTCGTTATTTTTCTGTAGGACTCGATCCATCGAACCATATACATTTAAAGATTGCATTGGTGTCGCTTGGGCAGGTGACGCACTATTCACCACATTTTTCAAGTCAATTAACGCTTCAAAATCTCTTGGTTTTTTAAAGAAATGATAGTATGACCCACTTTGTTGAAGCCACGTTTGGATAGATGTATAAATGTCATTTCTTAAATTTTCTGGTGCAAATTTTGCAATTAAGGTTAAATTAGCTATTGTTTCTTTACCCGATTCAAACTCTGTAGTAAAAGGATTCGTTTCTGGCGCTCTGGAAATACTTCTACCAGAAACCATCGATGGCATTTTTCCATTTACCATCAATTGTAAGTAACCTTTATCAACAACATTAAATAAATTACTAATGTTAGGGTCATTCATCTCCCAGTCGGAACCTTGTAAAATAGTCTGAATTCGTCCAAACCCTTTTAGCAACTCATTCCCGTAACTGCCGTTGTACGGAAAATAACCATGTTGAATCAAGGAACCATCAGGATATAAGCCATCACCAGAGGAAACACTTTTTAAAACGGACGGAACAGCTTCTTGTACTTGTACTAGGCGTTGATTATCTTCTAACAAAAGTCCAGTACCTAAAACGGTGATTGAAATATCTGTTAAGTTAGCCCCTGTTGCACGATAAATTGGCCATTGTATGTTGGGATCTTTTGCATACAGCATCAGCGGAGCAGTAAATTTATTTAATTTTTCTGAATCTGTATTCAATAGGTCATCATGTAATAAAATCAATGTATCTGTTAGCGGCTGCGCGGAACCAATTTGCCAATCCCACCAGTTACCTGTGTAATACGTTCCATTGTATTTTTTTGTATCAATCATAAATTCAATGCCTTTAACAATCGCATCATAAACTTCCGGTTTTTCAAAAAGCTCACTTGATGGTTCATAGTAGCCTAACGCTAATTTTTTAATATTGGTAAATTGAGTCGTGTAATCAGCAGACACTGTATCCGATGGTTTTCGTTCCCACAGATACCCACGATCTGCTGCTTGATTAAGCGTTTGCCACAATGCTAAACTCTCCGTAGCAATCTGGGCACGATACTGTTGCACATCTGCATCGTTATCATACTGCGTTGTACCTAACAATCGCATTTTCCATTTTGCTCGCATTTCCGCATATTGTTTATTTTCTGCTACAACAGTCACAGGAATTGTATCACTAATTTCTGTTCCTTTAATTTTGACTGTTACTTTCGCTTCACCACTCTTAACTGCTGTTAAATTACCCGTTTGGTCAACCGTCACAATAGTAGGATCACTACTTGACCACTCAATCTGATCCTCTGTGATATCTACTCCAGCTGGTGACACTTCAAAGGCTAGCTGTTGCTTTCTTTTTTCACTAATAGTCAGGTTCTCTGTTAAAAGTTTAATCGCTTCTGGCAGTCGTTTTTTTTCATATGCTTCAAACGAAATAATACTTGAACTGTAAAATTGCTTATTTGTGTGTTGCCACATTTTCATCTGCTGATATTTTACAAAACGTGCTTGTACATTATTGCCATCAATATATTTTTTAGTAGGTTGGCCACCTTTCCCATTCTCTTCTTTAAAGATAGATTGATAGCTTTCACCATCTGTTGAAACTAAGATTTCATACACAGGACTTTCTGCATGCAACTGTAAAACGAGTTCGCCAATGTTTTTTACTTCACCCAAATCAACAATTAACCATTGTTCATCTTGCTTATCAGCGGACCAGCGTGTTGTTTCATCGCCATCGACAGCTTTTTCGCCAACAAATTGAGGGTATTTCCAATTCTCTCCAATTTTTCCTCCTTCCACACCAGAATATGTCACTTCTTTTTGTAAAAATAAATCAGTTATTTCTTCTGCAGATGCACTCATCGCAGTTAGCGAGAAGCCTGTAAGCATGAAAGCAACAACGACTATTATTTTTTTTATCATATTTTTCCCCATATCTTTCTATTTTTAAGCAACCAATCCGACTTTTCCAAACACTTTTTTCTGATAATTTAATCAACTTCCTCCTCTACTAAGTATTCTATATAAAAATTAGGCATGAAAAGACAACCTAAAGTAATTACTTCAGACAGACTTTTCATGCCTAGTTTTCCCTAGTCACATGAAATATTATACATGTTTACGCTTTCACTTTAAGGTAATTTTTGGTTACTGTCAATAGCGTTTTCTTCATTAAAGAGCTTATTCAACTTTTCACGTTAAAAATATTGATTTTTATGATAATCCCTTAATTTTTTCTCATTTTAAAATAATAATTATGGGTGCTGAACCTGTTTCTGAGGCACAACAATTGGACAATTTTTTTGAAAAAACGAGAGGAATGAGCATTGTTTTTTGCCATTCCTCTCATTTTTATTTATTGTTTGAACGGTAACGTTGCTCTCAAACCAGTTTGATTGAATTTTTTTATTTTCTATCAGACAAACAGACTAAAGATATTTTACTTCATATATTTTTCAAGCAATGACTTGATTCATAGAAATTACTGAGCAACCAGCCTACTTCCTATTTATGATACGGTTCCCCTTTCATAATCCGAAAACCGCGATAAATTTGTTCCACTAATACCAAACGCATTAACTGATGTGGATAAGTCAAGCGGCCAAAAGAAATTTGTTGGTTACTTCGCTGAAGGACTGAATCACTGAGACCTAAAGAACCACCAATGACAAACGTTAGGTTACTTTTGCCACTAATCCCTAATTGTTCAATTTCTTTTGAAAATTCTTCACTAGATAATTGTTTGCCATTAATGGCTAAAACAAAGACGTATTCGTTGTCATTAATTTTCCCCAAAATACGTTGGCCTTCTTTTTCTTTGACTTGAAGCATTTCAGCGTCACTGAGTTTTTCCGGGGCTTTTTCATCTGGTACTTCAATGATTTCCATCTTGGCATAGCTATTTAAACGTTTCAGATATTCATTAATGCCTTGAATCAAGTATTTTTCTTTCAGTTTTCCGACTGTTACTAGTTTAATTTTCACCTATTCCACTACTTTCTCGTTTTCTCTTCTTTCTTATTTTAGCACGAAGTTTGGCTACTTTCCACAACGTTTCCACATACTTATACACATATACACAGAGTTATCCACAGAACAAACTAAAAAATTACTTTATTTAACAGCTTTTTCAATACAAACACATATTCGCCACTGATTTGTCCACATTATCCACATTCTGTGGATAACTTTCTTAAAAACTGTACACAGAGTTATTCCCGATTTGTTCACATTTTTCTGTGTATAACTTTTTCATTCGTATTTTTTCTGTAATTTTTCCCTAAGTTGTTCATAAAAAATTCAAAGCTATTCGATAGACTAAAGGAGTAGGAAACAGATATACTTAATATAGAAAATTCAGATGCACTTATTGGGAGGTTATTTTATGCAACGAAAAGATGTTACACCTAATTCAGATAAAAAAAGTTTATTGCAAAAATTTGGGATTGGTTTAGCTGGCGGCTTACTTGGTGGCGCCCTTATTCTAGGAGGCGCTTATTCTGGGATTATTCCCACACCCAACGGCGGAAATAATGCGGCGACGACGACGTCCACTAATCACGGCGACACAAAAGTCAGCAATGTGAGTTACAATGTGTCTAGCGATGTCACAAAAGCCGTGAAAAAAGTTCAAAATTCTGTGGTTTCTGTCATTAATATGCAAAGTGCTAGCAACAATTCTTCGGCAGATGATCCTTTTGGGGGATTGTTCGGTGGGAATGAAGGTACTCAAGACTCTTCCGGCAACAATGGTAACGATTTAGAAGCAGCCAGTGAAGGTAGTGGGGTTATTTATAAGAAAGATGGTAAAACGGCTTATGTCGTGACAAATAACCACGTCGTAGATAAAGCGCAAGGATTGGAAGTTGTTTTATCTGATGGTACCAAAGTGAAAGGCGAATTAGTCGGAACCGATGCTTACACGGATTTAGCCGTGATTAAAATTTCTTCCGACAAAGTTGATCAAGTCGCTGAGTTTGGGAATTCTAGTAAAATCACAGTCGGTGAGCCTGCTATTGCGATTGGTTCCCCTCTAGGCTCTGATTATGCTAACTCTGTCACACAAGGAATCATCTCTTCTGTGAATAGAAATATTACCAATAAAAACGAGTCTGGTGAAACCATCAATATTAATGCCATTCAAACCGATGCTGCCATCAATCCAGGAAACTCTGGTGGTCCACTAATCAATATTGAAGGACAAGTCATTGGAATTAACTCAGTAAAAATTGTGCAATCAACTAGTCAAGTGAGCGTTGAAGGGATGGGCTTTGCCATTCCAAGTAATGACGTAGTCAACATTATCAACCAATTAGAAAAAGATGGTAAAGTGACGCGGCCAGCTCTCGGGATTACGATGTCTGATTTAACAGGTATCTCTTCACAACAACAAGAACAAATTTTAAAAATTCCAGCTTCTGTAAAAACTGGCGTAGTGGTTCGTGGTGTTGAAGCAGCGACCCCTGCTGAAAAGGCTGGATTGGAAAAATACGATGTTATCACGAAAGTTGACGGCCAAGACGTAAGCTCTACTACAGATTTACAAAGCGCGCTTTACAAGAAAAAAGTTGGCGACAAAATGGAAGTGACTTATTATCGTGGTTCTAAAGAAATGAAAGCAACTATCGATTTAACCATTGATAAATCAGCTTTAACACAACAAAATAATCGCAGCAATCAATAAAAGAAAGAAACGACCTGTTGTTCAAACAACAGGTCGTTTCTTTCTTTTATTCTCCTACCGCAAATGCAGAACCAACTTCTGCATCAAAAGGCAATTCTAAGATTCCTTTTTTAGCTGGTGCATTTGGTAAACGTAATTCTTTTGCTGAACAAATCATTCCAAAACTTTCTTCACCACGTAAAACCCCTGGCCAAATCATTAAACCATCAGGCATCATTGCGCCTGGTTTGGCCACAACTACTTTTTGTCCTGCTTTGATGTTCGGTGCGCCACAAACAATTTGTAAGATTTCGCCGTTGTCTACTTCTGTTTGTGTGATAGATAAATGATCTGAATCTGGGTGTTTTTTACATGATTTGACAAAGCCAACCACAATTTTAGGGGTGTCGTCTTTTTCAAGGGTTTCTGAAAATCCCGCATCTTTAATCGCTGTATTGACTTTTTCGATTTGTTCGTCTGTTAAAGTCACTTGGCCGGTGCCATTAATGTCACCTAGAAGCGCTGAAGCATTGAAAATATTCCAAGCTACCACTGTTTCTGGCGCCTCAACTAAACTTACACGTGCCACATCGCCGACACGTTTTACTTGGTTTTCCGCACCTTGATCGTCCGCAACGATGACAAGTAAGACATCGCCAACGTGTTCTTTGTTATATGCAAAAATCATTTCTGTTCCTCCTCTGTCGTTTTCCTGTCTTATCTTATCAAAAATTGACCCCTTGTGCATACTTTTTTGTCGAAAAACTAAAAGACTTGGAAAATATGTCGCTACGACTTATTCTCCAAGTCCTCAATTTTGAGTGACAAGCCGCTGATCCTTTGAAAAAACAAAAGAAACGTAGGGTCAACTCTCTATTCAATCAATAACTTTTTTTGCTTATTTTTCTTCAGAGTGAACAATTAAGACATCGCAAGGGGCTTGACGAATAATGTAGCTACTGACGCTTCCCATGACCACACGTTCGACTGCGTTTAATCCTGATTGTCCCACCATAATTAAATCAACATTGTATTTTTCAGGTAATTCATGACTCATGACTTCTTTGGGTGAACCAAACATGGTAACTGTTTCAACATTATGAAAATCAACGCTTTCAGCATACTTTTTACAATCGGCCATTAATTCTTCCGCAGCGGCTGTTTCTTGATCAATTAATTGATCATTTAACGTCGAATACCCCATCATTGTATACACTTGATTTTCTAAAATATTTGCAACAATGACTCGGCTTCCGTTTCGACGAGCAACCTCAATTGCACGTTCATAAGCTAAATTGGCTTGATCACTACCGTCTACGCCGACAAGAATATTTTTATACATTTGTTCTTCCATTTTCGTCACCTTCCCGATGGAGGCTGATCTAAAAGGCTTCTTTGACTAAGAATCTAGAGTCAAAAATGAATTTAGGACCCTTGCGCAGAACGCCCTTTTGTCCAGCTGATTCTCTCTTAATTTAATGGTTCCTCTGGTTCATGAAAATTAGCCTAAGCTAGTTAAAAATGCACTGATTTCTTCTTTTGTTTTTCGGTCTTTGTTTACTAAGCGTCCTAACTCTTGACCGTTTTCAATTACGACAAAACTCGGAATACCAAAAATATTCCACTCGGCAGCCACGTCAATAAACTGATCACGGTCGACTTCGATAAATTGAAACGCTGGAAATGCTTCTTCAATTTCAGGCATGACTGGTTTAATGAAACGACAGTCTCCGCACCAATCAGCCGTAAAGAAGAAAACATTTTTACCTTTTTCAACATAAGTTGCTAGTTCTTCTAATGAATTGGGATAAATCATTTAAACATCCTCTACTTTCCGTAAACAATTGTATTAACTGTTGATTTATCCAAGCCACGTAATGCTTGTAACAACATTTCCCGCGCTGCTTCATAATCCGCAATACTAAACATTGTTTGATGCGTATGGATGTAACGACCACAAACGCCGATGACTGTACTTGGTACACCGTTATTAGTTGTGTGCGCTGCCCCAGCATCCGTTCCGCCTTTAGAAACAAAATATTGATACGGAATATTGTGTGTCGCAGCTGTATCTAATAAATATTCACGTAAGCGAGGCAATGTGATCAAACCTGGATCGAAAATCCGTAATAACGTTCCTTCACCTAAATGACCATACGTCCCTTTTTTCGTGTGAATATCATCTGCCGCTGAACAATCCACCGCAAAGAAGATATCTGGATTAAATTTATGAACAGATGGTTTAGAACCACGTAAACCGACTTCTTCTTGTACGTTTGCTCCAGCAATTAATGTGTGGCCTAATTCTTCATTTTGTAACGTTTCCAATGCATCTAATACCAACGTACAACCATAGCGGTTATCCCATGATTTACTGATAATATTTTTGCCATTGGCTGTTTTAATCGTTTCTGTTTGTGGAACAATGGAATCCCCTGGACGAACACCAAAGCTTTCAGCTTCTTCTTTTGAAGAGAATCCTGCATCAAATAACACATCAGAGACTTCCAATTGTTTTTGACCACTCGTACCACGCAACAAGTGTGGCGGAATAGATGAAGAAATACATGGATAGTTCCCTTTACTTGTTTTTAACGTAAAACGTTGTGCTGAAACAACATAGGGATTCCAGCCACCTAAAGGAACCACTTGGAATAAACCATTATCGTTAATTTGAGTTAACATGAAGCCAACTTCGTCCATGTGAGCTGCTACCATTACGCGTGGCGCTGCTTCCACTTTTGAACGTTTAATCCCAAAAATACCACCTAAACCATCATATTGGACATCGTCCACTAATGGGGTGATATGTTCTTTCATGTACGCGCGAATGTCGTCTTCAAATCCGCTGGTTCCTTGTAATTCAGTTAATTCCTTGATTCGTTGAAATGTTTTTTCTTCCATAGATGTATGTCCTATTGCTTTTGATTTGTTGGAAATTACGCCAACCAAGCGTCACTTTTTCTCTAAAAAGTCACTTTATCCTGTCGATAAAAATAGGTACTCCTTTCATATGATTTCACTCTTATTATAACGCAAATACTAGAAAATGCACATCGCTTTCTCTTTTTAAACGTGACAATGAGAATGCCCTAAAAGAATGATTGAAAAACTTTTTTTATTTCTCAGCGGCCCCTTCTCTATGGTAAAATAAGAGTGATACTGACAAAAGTAATAGTAAGCAGAAACCGACCAAGGGAGGTCATACAAATGAACGAAGAAAATGAGTTGACATACTTTAAAGGCGGCTTAGCGCTAGGTGTTGGTCTTGGTTTAGTAGGCGGCATTGCCTCAACCTTGTTCTACCATAAGAAAAAAACAATCTCCGCTGATCTCGTCTTAGAAAATGTAAAAGCTGCTTTTTTAAAAGAAGGACCGATTGAAGGTTCGTGGATTGAGTTTGAGAAAAAGCCCTTGCGGAAATTCGCCATCCACTCCAAAACGTATACTGGAGGAATTTGCCGCATTGAAGACGACGGCATTGTTCAATACGAATTCACTGCAGATGCCTACACAGGAACTGTCATTGACATCCAACGATTAAAAGATTAAAAAGATTGTTACAAAAGCACTTATTTGCTTTTGTAACAATCTTTTTTTCTTCTCATTTGTTTTTTGTAAAAGGGATGTTTATTTTATGTCAAAAAAATCAAATCAATGATGAATAAATACTCAAAAATTGAATGTTTTCTGCATGGAAATCAGCTTAAATCTTTACTTATCAACGTTTGTCCACTTTTTTCATAAAAAAGATTAGACATTTTTTAAAAATTGATAAAAGAATAATCATTTCTAACGATTTTTTAATTTCTCCTTTTCATTTTTACATTATACTGAGAGTATTGCTAAAAATGAAAAGGAGCGTGTCAAATGAAGAAATCTGTTTTATTTACTTCATTACTTGTATTATCAAGCTTAGCTTTAGCGGCCTGCGGCGGTGGCAGTGACGATAAAGGAGCAAGCAACGGCGGCAGCGACAACCAAGTATACACAATGGTTGAATCCCAAGAAATGCCTAGTGCCGATCCGTCCCTTGCGACAGATGAAGTGAGTTTTACCACTTTAAATAATGTCTACGAAGGAATCTATCGTTTAGATAAAGACAACAAACCCGCGCCTGCTGGTGCAGCCGAAAAAGCGACTGTTTCAGAAGACGGTTTAGTTTACAAAGTTAAATTACGTGAAGAATCAAAATGGTCTGATGGCAAACCAGTTACTGCTGCAGATTACGTTTACGGTTGGCAACGAACAGTGGACCCTGCCACTGCTTCAGAATATGCCTACATGTTTGAACCAGTAAAAAATGCTGAAAAAATTTCTAAAGGGGAACTACCTAAAGAAGAATTGGGCATTAAAGCAATCAATGATCATGAATTAGAAATCACTCTAGAAACAGCAACACCATATTTTGACGATTTATTGGCTTTCCCTTCTTTCTTGCCGCAACGTCAAGATATCGTTGAACGTTTTGGTAAAGATTATACAAAGAGTAGCGATAAAGCAGTCTACAATGGTCCGTTTACGCTAACTGAGTTTGATGGTCCCGGAACAGATACTAAATGGTCTCTAACTAAAAATGAAGAATATTGGGACAAAGAGACTGTCAAGTTAGATAAAGTCGCTATCAACGTGGTGAAAGAAGCCCCAACTGCCTTAAATCTTTATGAAACTGGTGAAGTGGATGATACGTATTTATCTGGCGAACTGGCCCAACAAATGCAAAACTCGCCTGACTTGGTCCAATTAAAAGCCGCTTCTTCTTTCTATTTAGAAATGAATCAAGCAGATGAAAAATCACCATTGACTAATGCAAACTTACGTCGTGCTATGTCTTATGCCATCGATCGCGATTCATTAGCTAAAAATATTTTAGCTAATGGCTCTCTTCCTTCACAAGGCTTCGTTCCTGTGGATGTCGCGAAATCACCAAAAACGGGTGAAGACTTTGTTAAAGAAGCCGGCAGCGACAAATTAGTCAAATACGACAAGAAAAAAGCTGTGGAATACTGGAACAAAGCGAAACAAGAACTTGGTGTTTCCAACTTAACGGTTGATTTAATGGTAGACGACTCTGAAGGCGCTAAAAAAATGGGCGAATATCTTCAAGGATCACTATCTGATACTTTGGAAGGCTTAAAAGTAACTGTGACGCCTGTCCCTATGGCTGTTCGCTTAGATCGTACCTTAAAAGGGGATTTCCAAATCGCTGTTCGTGGTTGGAGTGCCGACTATTCAGACCCAATTAACTTCTTAGATTTATTAGAAAGCTCAACTTCTAATAACCGTGGACGTTACAGCAATCCTGAATACGATAAATTCATTGCTGCGTCCAAAACCACAGATGTTAACGATCCTGAAAAACGCTGGGAAGATCTAATCAACGCTGAAAAAACAGTAATTGCTGATATGGGTGTTGTGCCAATTTACCAAAAAGCAGAATCACACTTACGTGCACCAAACGTGAAAGAAATTATTTATCATCCAACAGGTGCTAAATACGACTTCAAGTGGGCGTATAAAGAATAATCACTCGATTAAATTTAGAAAAAGATTTGGAACAATAGCGATTTTGGCTATTGTTCCAAATCTTTTTTATATAATCCCGATTAAAGAACCTAACAACCCAAAAATCACAGTAAAAATAATTAAAGCAATCGGCGTGCGTCCTTTTTTCAACATAATAAAACAAAACAGCGTAAACACTAAAGGTAATAAATTGGGCATGATTGTATCAAACAATTGTGTTTGAAGGTCTAACTTAGTGTCTTTCAAGCGAAAAACAAAAGTTGTCGTTAATTGTACACTCTTCGGAATCAACGCGCCCACCACGGAAATTCCTACAATTGTTGCTGAACGAGATAATTTTTTAGTACTTTCGCTTAAAACTGAAATTGCTTTGACACCCATTTTATAACCTAGATTAATTAACCCAATTTTGGCAGCCATATACGGAATATTAAATAACAACAAGAAAACAATTGGTCCTAAGATATTGCCTTCTAATGATAGTTGTGAACCAATCGCTGCTGCAATCGGCAAAACGGTTAAATAAAATAGCGCATCCCCAATTCCGCCTAACGGGCCCATCAACGCTGTTTTAATCGCTTGAATGGATTTTGGTGATTCTTTTGACTCTTCCATTGCAATAATCACACCATGCATGAACGTCACTAATTGTGGATTCGTGTTCATAAATTGTAAATGATTTTCCAAAGAAAGAGCTAAGTCTTCTTTATCACGATGAATCTTTTTCAATCCTGGAATTAATGAGTAGGTCCAGCCGCCTGCTTGCATTCTTTCATAATTAAATGAAGATTGTAGCAGATACGAACGGAACATTATTTTTTTTAACTCTTTTTTTGTTATTACTTTTTCGGATATCGTATCATTATATGTTTCTTCAGATGCCATCTTCTTCAAACCCTCCATTATTATTTGATGCAGTGACTGTATTATTTCTTTGTGCGTAAAATTCATATAAAGCAATTGCGACAGCTAAACCTGCAACCGCTAATGTATCTAATCCTAAATAGGCAGCCATAACAAACCCAAAAATAAAGAACGGCGCGTAGGATGTTTCCCACATCGTTTTTAATAACATGGCGAAACCTACTGCTGGCATCATACCACCTGCAACGCTCAAGCCATGAATACTCCATTCGGGTAGAATAGAAATGAAACTAGATGCTTTATCAGCACCAAAGAAAATACATAAAAATACTACAAAAAAATAACAAATGAATAAAACGATTGGTAAAAAACTAGACATTCTTTCGATGCCTCTTGTATCTGCTTTTTTTGCATAAGCATCAAATTTATGCATAATTGGTGACATCGCTGTATATAACAAGGTAATTAACGCTTGCGCTGCAACTGCGAAAGGAACAGCCAAACCTACGGTCACTTGTGGGTCAGATTTTGTGATAATTGCTAACGCTGTTCCAATAACTCCCCCAATTACTACGTTGGGTGGTTGCGCACCGCCGATTGCTACTGCACCAATCCAAACTAACTCTAGCGTTGCTCCAGTGATTAACCCTGTGTTAACATCTCCCAATATTAAACCAACAATCAGCCCTGTAACAATCGGACGATGAATATGTGTCTGTAAGACAAGCTTATCAACCCCTGCTATCCCAGCCCAAATTCCTACCAAAATTGCCTGTACTAACATTTTTTTCCTCCTATTAGACTTCGTCTACTTTTTATAAACTGTTTCACCATTTACTAAGGTTTCTAGCACTTCGTATTTCTCATCAATAATTGTAAAATTACCTAAAAGCCCTAGTTTGATTTCTCCCATAGATTCGTTCACATTCAACAAACGAGCTGGATTTTTCGTGACTGAATTAATAGCAATCACTTCTGGAAGTAATGCTTTTTCAACAAGGTTGCGAACCATATTATTTAAATGGTTCGTACTTCCAGCTAACTTGCCATTGGCTAAACGGACCACATTTTGTTCATCAATAACCATTTCGATCCCTTTTTCTGGTTTTGGATAAACGCCTGGTTGACACCCTTTGGCCCAGATAGAATCTGTCACAGCAATTAAATAGTCCTTGCCTTTTAGTTTGGATAACACACGTACTAATGAATAATCAACATGTACCCCATCAGCAATAATTTCAGCAAACGTTTCCTCACTATCCAAAGCAGCAACTACTGCGGTTGGTTTCCGGTGACTGATATCTTCCATTCCATTAAACGTATGGGTAAAACTTTTTGCACCTGCTTCGACAGCTGCCATTGCTTGTTCATAGGTTGCAGCCGTATGGCCAATTGAAATGACTACATCATGTTCATGACAATATGTAGTCAAGGCATTCTCTACATCATTTTCTGGTGCCAACGTCATTAATTTTATGTGCCCTTTTGCCAACTCTTGCCATTTTTTAAATGTCTCAACGGATGGTTTTACTAATAACTCTGGATTATGAGAGCCACGAAATTCTTCAGAAATCATTGGTCCTTCCGCATGAATCCCTAAGATTTGTGCTCCGTTGGTTCCTTGGTCTTCCTCAATAAATGAACCAATCACTTCAAATGAATGTTCCAAGTCTTTTGGAAATGTTGTTGACGTTGTTGGTAAAAAAGCTGTAATCCCTTCTTCTGGAAGGTAAGCTTGCCACTCTTTGATAAATTCATGATTGGCATGATTGGCATCCCCACCATGCCAACCATGATCATGAATATCAATAAATCCTGGAAGAATGCGCTTTTCTCCGTATTCTTTGTCGACAGCTTTTTCATTGTACGGTAGAATTGCAACAATTCGTTGTTCTGATACTTCAACTTGAGCTGGTTGAAATTGTTCGTTAATCCATACGTTTTTACTTTGAATAATCATTCTTCCCACTTCTTCTCTTCAAAATTATTGTCCAACATTACTTTTTTATGAAAATAATGCATCTAAACTTTCTTCTGGCGTTGACGGTACACGTTGAATCGAAAGTTTAACACCTAATTCTTGTAGCTTTTTAAAGGCGTCTACATCTGTTTTATTAACGGCAACAGCGGTAGCTACTTGTTTTTTGCCTTCTTCCATATGCATATTACCAATGTTTAATTTTTCAATTGGCACACCACCCTCTACCAAGCGCAATGCATCAACAGGATTATCAACTAACAGAAAAATCTTTTGTCTTTCTGAGGCTTTATGAATGACCTCAATCGTTTTCTTAATGGAGAAAAAACGGGTCTGTACTTCTGCAGGAGCCGCCATGTTTAACAATTGTTGGCGCATTGTATCCTCAGAAATTGCATCATTTGCGACTAAAATTAAGTTGGCGCCTAAAGAACCGTTCCATTGTGTTGCGACTTGACCATGAATCAAGCGATTATCAATTCTTGTTAATAAAATATTCGGCATAGTGTTTCCTCCTCTTTTCTAATTGGTTAGATTCCGTCTGCTTCTTCTTGAGTATTTGCTTGTGGTTGTTCTAGTTTTTTATGAACAATCCCATCTCTGGCTGAATCTGTGACCATTGAAACAAAATCTTCTACGTTCGTGCTGATTGTGCGTAATGCAAGCCCTTCAAGAACCATCGGTAAATTTGTTCCTGCTAACACTTCAACATTTTGATAATTACTTGCGACAGTCATTGAAATTCTAAACGGTGTACCCCCTAAAAGATCAGTTAAAATGACCACTGCTGGACACGTCTCCAGCATAGAGTCAACGGCTTTACGAATGTTTGACTCTAATACATCAAGCCCTGTATCATTGAAAAAAGGGACCGCCTGAACATTTGCTTGCTCTCCTGCAATCATACTAACTGATTGATGCATTCCAGTTGAAAATACCCCATGTCCCGTTAAAATAAGACCTATCATTTATTCTTTCTCCCCTAACTATTTACTGAGCTTACTATTTAATTGGATAAGCAGAACTTATTCCTCAAAGAGTGTAACAATTCTTGTAACAATTGAGTATGCTTTCCCATGATTTTGGACGATGATTTCTATTTAAGAACATGTCCCTATACAGATACAAGGCGTCCCAACTTAAAGATGCTTTTGAAAAAATGCTCGATTACAACCGTTAACCCAAATGAGCCAACAAATGTACCCATATACAACACAAGAATAACCAAGCTGACTGGTTGATTGGTTAAAAACGGGTGGACCAGTTTCAAGACCACTTGAAAAATAAAAACATTCGCTAAATAACTGCGATACGCATAAGTGGCTATCCATTTAACCATTGGTAAAAGACGAATCTTTTTGGCTATTCCTTGCGTTCCCAAATAAAAAACCAACCCGATAATCAGTAAACTATAGGCACTTTGAAGAAGATCCAAATAAGGTAGATCGTTCGGTGTCATCTGTGTTCCATCAAATAAATTCCCTTGGACTGCCTGAAAAAAAATAAAAAGAAATAACAAAAATAGCGCCGCTCTCGTCTTTTTCAAGAAAGTAAAAATTCCCCCCTGATACTTCGCTGCGATGACCCCGAAAATACCATAAATGAGATAACTAAGCCCTGAACGATCTATTAAGTACCAAAGAGAAGTTTCTGCATATGGAAAAATCATTTTCTGGTACCAGAAGCACCAAAGGATATGCGCACCGATTGTAAAAAAGACAATTGGTAAAATCACTTTTTTGTTTTTTGTAATTCTGGTTGCCAACCAAATAAAATACGGCATAAATAATTGGAATTGCAACATCATTACGGCATACCATAGATGTGCCGCGCCATCACCACTGAGAACTTTTCCTAGAAATCCTAGGGGCGTTTCATAGGGCATTCGTTGTTGTAAACTAGGAAAAGCGTATAGATAGAGACTGGACCAGACCACGTAAGGAAGCACCAATTCATAAAATTTTTCCTTTAAAAATTCAAGATACGATTCAGCTTGACTCTTTAACACCATGTTGTAAATAATTGCAAAAATAAACATGGGTGCCGAATATTTAGACATTCGGTAAAAACTACCGATTGAATTCATTGCTTCCGTTTGCGGAGAATGTGTCAACACATATGATAAAACCGTTTGTAAAATAACTGATGCTACAGCGAAAACTTTTAAAAAATCGCTGATATTCAGATTTATTGGTTGTTCTTTACTCATGTACGTCCTCTTTCTTTCAATAATTTAGCGTGTAAGTAAGCGCTCGGATTAAGAACTTACTCACACGCTATTCACGCTTCTTTGATTTACATTGCTAGCGATTCATAATTGGCTAACAAGATGCCGCGTTCTTCAATCGCTTCTTTGACTTCTTGGGACGTTAATATTTCCACTTCACGAATTCGAGGCATACAATACCCTGATTGCTTTTGTAAAATAGTATCGATAAACGCAGGATGACAATTGATTTCAAAGACCTCTCCTTCACTACAAACAACCATATCAAGCAATTGCAAGATGGTTTCAGTTGAAATCGCCTTGTCATAAAATTGGTACAACATTTCATCTGGCGTGCGAACATCCTGATATAACTCTAAATAGTCTTTTGTTTCAATACTTCTTGAAGCGTTACGTAAAGGTAATTGATATTTGCGAGCAAGTGCCAAAGCCACACCTAATAACTTTTCATTTTTTCCATGAACGTTATGATGAGAATCAATATGATCAGGGCATCTACCACTTTTCATAAATGAAATAATTTGAGCATCCCATTCGTTATAAACCTCTTCTAAATTGACTTTTTCTTCAAAAATCGATTGATGCCAAAAATAACCAGCTTCATCTACTAAGGAAGGAACCATTTCTCGAGGTAAAATAGGTTTTGCTTGGTTCAATGTCAATGTTAAATGGACACCGATAGCTAAAGTCGGTGCACTGATTCGAGCACTCTCCATGGCCTCTAAAAAATAAGGAGAAGTTGGTAATGCGGTTGTTGAAGTAACCACGCCACGTTTGTGTGCTTCAATGATTCCTTGCGTTACCGCTGGCGTGTAACCAAAATCATCAGCGTTGATAATTAATTTTTTATTGCTCATTTTTCCCCACTCTCTCTTCTGTTTCATGAATTTTTAGTTGTTTCTCTAATTGATTGTAGCTAAGTGACGCCTTTTTTTATAGCTAGTTTTCTGATTGAGTGCTATAATCTACAAATAAGACCATGTCCCTAAAAAAGGACATTACGTTCACAAACGACAGGAGGGATCAGCATGCTGTTTTTAACCTACGATCCACAATTAAATCCAACAGAATTAGAGATTTACAAGTATATTAGCCACAATATTGAAAAAGTTCCTTATATGACAATTCGAGAATTAGCAGATGAAATTCATTTCAGTAAAACGGCAATCTGGCGTTTTTGTCAAAAATTCGAGTGTGAAGGCTATACAGATTTTAAATTTAAATTGAAGAATTATCTAAGCGAACGAAAAAAAACAGCCCAACCAAAATCTTTAGATGAAACAATGCTGATTCATTTTTTGCAACGCTCATCAGAAGAATTATTAGAAGGACGGATTGTTCAAGCTGCGGAATTGCTGGCAAAAAAAGAATTTGTTCTTTTTATTGGCGAAGGAACGTCCAAAGTCCTAGCTGAATTTGGTGAAATTTATTTTTCCAGTATCTACAATTTATCTGCTTCTGTATCCCACCTTTTTTCCCATCCCGTTAGCAAATTATCCGAAGAAACGGCTAAAAAAGTGGGTGTTATCGCCTTATCAGTTTCGGGTGAAACACAAAAAGTTCGGCAAAATATTGATTATTTTATCGAAATGGGGATTGATGTAATTGCTATTACAAATAGTGAAAAAAGCACGATTGCTCAACTTTCAACAGTCACGATCCCCTACTATATAACAACCGAGAAAAGTTCCATTGCAGACGTAACGTCCCAACTACCTGCACTATTCTTAATAGAAAAGTTGGCGAAAACTGTTTCAACGATGTTAAATGAGTGTCCATAATCACTGCAAAAAAAGGAAGGAACTAGCCATTCGTTTTGCTAGTTCCTTCCTTTTTAATTCTTCTATACTTATTTATACTGACACGTTTCTAAATGATCATTCACCAATCCCGCCGCCTGTAAAAAGGAATAGACTGTCGTGGCACCTAAAAATTTAAATCCTCGTTTTTTTAACGCTCGACTAATCTGTTGCGATAATTCCGTGGAGGCTGGAACCTCTTCTGGGTGCTGCCAGTGATTAACGATTGGTTGCTGATCAACAAAGTTCCAGAGATAGCGATCAAAGGAGCCAAATTCTGCCTGAACTTCTTGAAAAACTTGCGCATTCGTAATGGTCGCTTGAATTTTTAAACGATGACGAATCACACCAGGATTTGCTAGTAAAGCTAAAATTTTTTTCTCATCATATTGCGCAATTTTCCGATAATCAAACGCATCATAAGCTGCTCTGAGCGTTTCTCGTTTATTCAAAATAATCGCCCAGCTTAAGCCCGCTTGCATACTTTCCAAGGTCAATAACTCAAATAACTGTTGCTCTTCATGAACTGGACGTCCCCATTCATCATCATGATAGGCTTGCATCTCTTCAGTTGTATTCGTTGCCCAAGTACATCGCTCCATTGTCCTGCCTCCTTTTATTTGCTAAAAAAGATGCGAACAAAGGGTACTGCCTGTTGTTCCACACCTTTTCTTATTCCTAATAAAATGCCCAGAAGTTTAACGCTTCATTCATCACTTCTTCGGCTGTAAATGTCCGTTTTGAATGGCCCTTTTCTTCTGAATCGTTTGGATCATTAATCCAGAAATCGCCTTTTTCATCCACACCACTCATCACCATAATGTGACCAGTTGTAGTGAAATAGCCCGGTTTTACAGAAATAATGACTGGATGACCTTCCTTCAAGAAAGCTGCCACTGTTTCAATATCCCCAATTTCTTGACAGTTATAGCCTTTCATTTCAGCATATGCACTAAAAATAGACCACGCCGTCCCTTGTCCTTCCATAAAGAAGTCATTTTTTGCCCAAGCTAACACATCCAGAGGGGTAACTTCTTGGTGATCCATGTATGAACCAACCATTGCAAGCGACACAATCGCACAGCCATTAATTTCGATTGTATTCGGCTTATCCACATTGCCAAATCCGTATGCGGTGTCTTTCCATTTAGCATCTGTCTGCAATTCTAACGGCAAATCCAGATGTCCATTATATTGCTTCTTTTCAATTTCTTGATTGACCTGTTGTCCATAGCTTAAAGGTTTGACTTTTTTCTCAATTTTAACTGGTGCTGGTTCTTTTGTTTTACTTGATTCAGCACTAGCTTTGACATATGAATCATCAAACCAACTTGAAAACCCACCTGATTTCATCGGCGAAAACTGCGCTAACAACCCGCCAAAGCCAAACGATACCAACAACACCGTGAGAACTTTTTTTTGGTAACCTGATGGTTTTTTTGACATACTATTCATCCTTTTCTATCTATTGACTACATCCGATAATCTTATGTATTTCTTATATGCTCACACATTATACTACTTTCTTTTTCGAAAAACAGAAACGTTGGTAAATTCTCATAATTATTGAAGGCGAACATATTTTCTTGAATTTTATCACAAAATTAGGTAAAATACAGGTAATTAGTCATTTGAGTTTTATTCTATTTTATTCGTAAAGGAGGCAGAAGAATGGATCAACATAAAGCTACCATCAAGAGCATTTCTAAACTGATTACGCTCTCTTCCCAACATTTCTTTTCGGCATTTTTAGAAGATTCTCAAGATCAAAAGAATAAAGAAAAGGAACGCAGTGCGCTTTTACAAGAGCTCCAAGTCGCTGCCGCCCAAAAATCCTTAGTGGTCTTACAATTGAAAGAAGTCCCTACAGCGCATAAATTCGAAACGGTGATCGGCTGGATTGTCTCAAAAAATATTTCGGACAATATCGTTGTTCGTTTACAAACGGATGAACAACAGTTGCGCATGATTCCTGTTGCTTCTGTCATGAAAGTCAGCACGTTAGCCAATCGTCACCAACGTCAAATTCACTAGAATATTGAAGTCTTTATAAAATAAATGGAAACCACCAACCCTGGCGATTGCAGGTTGGTGGTTTCTTTTATTTATGACTTTAGTCAAAATCCCATGAAACTTCTGACTTAGGACTCAACTTATTTCTTAGGAACAAATAATTGCGGTGCTACTTTTGCCAATAAGCCTAGAACTAGACTTACATACAAACAATTGACGACGGTACTTGTACCGTTTAGAACAAAGGAATAGAGATATGGGCTCATTCCTTCTGGTGCATACATGCCCCAAACCAATACACCCGCCCAAAAATGCCAAAACCAGCGGGCGAAGACTGCGACAACACTTCCTAAAATAATCGTACGAATGGCTGATTTTAAACGATTCGCTTGAAAATACAGTTGAATTTTTCTAGCGAATACGCCACCCATTCCTCCAAACGCAAAAGCAAAGGGATATTCAAAAATAATCTGTGGAACGGACAAGAAATTTTTCATGGCTGTACCGAGAATAATATTTAACATGCCCCAAACAAAGCCTGCTGCAACTCCAGGAAGCAACCCACGACGAAACGAATAAAGAACTAATGGGACCATTCCCAACGATAGGTCCAAGCCACTATTGGCAAATTCAATCGGTAAAAAAGAGAGGGCCATTGCCATTGCTGCGACGACTGTTCCTTCTACCCAAATACGTAAATCCATTTTTCTAGCCAAACAAATTTCCTCCTATGTTCTGACGCTCTCAACCACTAATACATCGTTATTTTACCATAGGGACTTTAGAAAAACACGTTTGTCGAACAAGCAAAAAAATAGCTGATCAGCATTTAAGGGAATCAACTCCTACTCAAACGCATGCCAGCTACTTTTTATCCATTAATCGTCCCGCTCAGTTGTCAAAATTTTACCAGAATGAGCATCGATTTTTACCTCTATTTTTTGTTGGCCCTCTTTCACTTTCACTTCCCAATAGGTGATTCCTAATTCTTTCTCTAACTTCCAATCTGTTGCCTGGCCGACTTTCGCTTCTTTTTCAGCCAAGGTTGTGGCTTGTTCTCTGGAAATGATATTTGTTAAATCAAGTGCCTCTTCTTGCATTTTAACGCCATTTTGTTCATCGGCATCCAAGGTTTCGACTTTTTCTTTTGTGAATTCGCCTGTTTCTGCGTTCACTTCAACTTGATATTCTTTTTGCTGATCCACGCCTTCTATTTCATAAAAATAACGTCCAAAATCTGTATCTAACTGCAGACTTGTTATTTTAGCTTCTGGATATTTTTTCTCAAATGCTGTCGTTACTTTTTCTAAAGAGACAGCTACCGCACTTGTCTTCTCTGATGTCGTCGTTGCTTCTTGTTGTACGGATGAACTTGTTTCAGTAGTTGATATTACTGTTTCTTTTTGTTCATTTGTTGATGAAACAGCTGTGGGTGTTTTGGATGTACAGCCAGCTACCAAAAAGAGTGCCAAGCCAGTCATAGAGCCATAGAGTATTTTTTTCATTAAACAACCTTCTTTCCTTTTTATCATTTTATTATACTTGATTTCTCATCCAAATCATAGCTACAAAAAAAAGCCCTACTTTAGTTGATAAAGTTAGAGCTCTCTCAGCCTTCATGGGCCAACATAAAAATTTCACCGAAATCATTCTCTTGTTCAATGTGCCAAATGCGTTTTTCACTATTATAGACAAGCGTTGCCAAAATTTCTTCTTTTTGGTAAGAGGTATTTTTCATCTTGCTAAGTGAATCTTCCACCAAGTAAATAGGAATCCGATATTCTTCTTTATCCACTTCCGTTTGTTGGAAGCAAAAAATAACACCTTCTTGCAAGATACCTTTCATATTTTTAAGTAATTCAGGACTTAATTTTTCGACAGGCGTATTTCGTTTAAAGAAGGCCTTTTTCTGGTTCACTTTCTCTAAAACAACACGTGTAATTTTATCAGCAAAGATTCGATAAAATTCATCAATATAACGATAATAGACACGCGTCATCTGATCTGCAAATTCAAAAAAGACAAAATCATTTTGTAGCTTATAAAAGAAAGGCGAATGCAAACTATTCTTCATGTGTCCAAAATAAAGAAGTTCCGAAATTTCTAATGGCGTTAGCTCTTTTAGCATCGTCACATCGGAAAAGTCAATCCATTTAATTTCTTCAGTCATCCAACGACGTTGTAGCGATTGAAAATAGCGATTGACGCTTTCTTCTCCGCGAATAATTTTCAAGCCTGAATGCATATCGTATTCGCCAGCTTCGGCAGAAGGATCTAATAATAGTAAGTTCTGTGGATGATGCACAATTGAACGAACAAAATCGGAATGGGTAATTCCTTTAGATAAAACCGCGTTGCTGGTTACATCTATATGTACATAAATTAAATCAAGCAAATTCCCATCTCCCCTCTACTAGCCTCCTTACCATTTTACAATATTTTCAAAAGAAAAGCTTGTTTCTTTTACTTTAAAATTCCATTACAAAATGAGGATTTTTTTGAAAAATCAATCGATTCAGTTGTTTTTTATTAAATCAAGGTCCGGCCAGCTTACCTATTCCCCAAAGAAAATAAATAGGTTTTTCAAATAAATTGTGGTAAACTTGATACATTAAAAGGAGGGAGAATATGCGCCCAAAAGAGAAAAAAAGAGGAAAAAATTGGTTAATCAACAGCTTATTAGTTTTACTATTTATCATTGGCTTGGCCTTAATTTTTAACAATCAGATACGCAGTTGGGTGGTTCAACAAAATAGCCGCTCGTACGCCGTTAGCAAGTTGAAACCAGCTGATGTGAAGAAAAATATGGCTCGTGAAACAACGTTTGACTTTGATTCAGTTGAGTCCTTGAGCACAGAAGCGGTGATGAAAGCCCAATTTGAAAACAAAAACTTACCTGTGATTGGTGCCATTGCGATACCAAGTGTCGAAATTAATTTGCCCATTTTTAAAGGATTGTCCAATGTCGCTTTATTAACTGGTGCCGGGACCATGAAAGAAAATCAAGTCATGGGGAAAAACAATTATGCCTTGGCTAGTCATCGAACGGAAGATGGCGTTTCCTTATTTTCACCTTTAGAAAGAACCAAAAAAGACGAACTCATTTATATCACTGATTTATCTACTGTTTATACATACAAAATAACTTCTGTAGAAAAAATCGAACCAACCCGTGTTGAGTTAATTGATGACGTTCCTGGTCAAAATATGATTACCTTAATTACCTGTGGCGATTTACAAGCAACGACGCGAATTGCTGTTCAAGGAACATTAGCAGCAACGACGCCTATTAAAGACGCCAACGACGATATGTTGAAGGCTTTCCAATTGGAGCAAAAAACTTTAGCTGATTGGGTGGCTTAATAAAAAAATCCTTGAAAAGTTTTGACACTTTTCAAGGATTTTTTGCTTTATTTCATCGCTTGGCGTTCTTGCTGTTTCAAACGAGCAAAACCATAACGAATACCTGCAAATAATAAAACTAACGGAGATAAGAAAACAGAGATCATTAACCATTCACTTGTATACATACTACTAAAAGATAAATGATACGTGACAGCATACACTAGCGGCAGACTCATTATCAACAATAAATAATACAAACTCAATTCAAAAACATAGGATAAATAACTACTGTTCATCTTACTTCCCTCCTGTCTCTTTTTCCCTGAACAATTTGTTAACACTATTGTACCAAGGGGAAACAGAAAGTACTATCGGACTATAGTCCTAATCTTTCAGCTGTGCTTTTATTTTTTTCAACCATTCTGAGGTACCTGCTTCCACTAAGCGGTAAGTTTCCTCAAAATCACCAGTATAATAAGGATCAGGTACGTCCATGGTTTCTTTACCAGCCACAACTTCCATAAATAAATGAATCCTCCGTTGCTCTTCTTGAGGAGCTAATGCTTTTAAATCTGCCACATTATTCGCATCCATCCCAATGATATAATCATATTTTTTAAAATCACTTGGCTGGATTTGTGTTGCCCGCATTCCTTGATAGGAAATTCCTTGTTGCTCCAAAATTTTTCTGGTTCCCTTATGTGGCTGACTGCCAACTTCCCAGTGACTAGTAGCTGCTGAAAATACTTGAATAGTCGATTCTAAACCGGCTTGTTGGACTTTCTGACGAAAAATCGCTTCTGCCATTGGCGAGCGACAAATATTGCCTAAACAAACAAATAACACAGTTACCACAACGTTTCACTCCTTCATAAAACTTTTTATCCTTCACACATTACTCATTGGCTTCTTGTTCATACAAATGATAAGCCATAAATTCTGTATCTTTCGCTAAACGGAATAATTGCGTCGCCATTTCCAAAGGAGTCTGAGGATATTCCTCAAGAATCCATTTCGTTAAGACGCCACTACATCCATAGGAAAAGAAATTCGCATAAAATTGTTTGTCTTTATCTGTTAAATGATTCTCAACATCGACTTGTTCAAATAATGATATAAATAAGCGATTGGTCGAAGCGGAAAAAACATTAAGAAGAACTTCTGAATCTGAGGTCACCGTTGTATAGTAGAAATGGCTCTTCTCTTTAATCGCTTTTAATAACTTCAGGGCTTGTTCCTCCCAGTTTTCCAAACAAATATCTGTTTCTAAGTAAATCAATGCATCGTGACGATAAATCCAACGTAATAAATCATATTTATCTGTAAAGTGATAATAAAATGTTTGACGATTCAAGCCCACTTTTTTGGTAATATCTTGGACACTTATTTTACGAAAATCCTTTTGTTCACATAATTCTATTAAAGCTGAAGCGATTGCTTGTTTTGTATCGTGCGTTCCGCTCATGCTGATTCCTCCGCTCCTAATATGTATATACCTCTATAATTGCAAAAAAACGGCCAGATTACAATATTTTCAGATACATTTTATGCATATATTTAAAATTAAATGAATAAAAAAAGCGGCAACTAACGATTTTTGTTAGTTACCACTCCTTGTTATCAATTATTAATAGATGACTATTTAGCCTGGAAAACGCCATACAACAGCGCGGAATCCTGCTGGTGGTGCTGGTGACCAGTTAGAGTTAGAAGAAACATAACCAGAACCTCCTGGGTTGTTCGCTTCAACGATTTGGACACTTCCACCACTTACACCTGTAACTAAGACAGTATGCACGCCACCAATCCAGCTATCTGGACTATAGGCACTTTCATATTGAACAACATCGCCTGGTTGCACGTTACTCCAGCTAACTTGTGTTGCGCCAGAAGCAACATAGCCACTGTTTGGACCACCATAACCGAAGTTAATACCGCCTGCCGCTAACCAGCGACGAACAGATACTAAACATTCACCTGGTTGATTCCAACCTGTTGCATAAGAATTACCAACATCTGCTAAAGCTGCATTAATTGCGGCTTGTTTTCCTGAAGTCACGCCACCATTCCCTGGTTTTGCTTCATTACCTTTTTCAGGAGTCGTTGGGTTAGTTACAGGAACTTCTTTTTCTTTTTCAGGTGCTGCTGCAGGTGTTGTTACAACACTTTCTGTTTCAGTACTTGAAGTTGTTGTTTCTTGCGTTGTGGTACTTTCAGTAGTTGTTGATGATTCTACTACTGGTGTTGCGGCTTTTTCTTCAGCGGCTGATGCTGCTGCCTCATTGGCTGCTTTTGTTGCTTGCGCTTGCTCTGCTGCCGCTTTTTGTGCTGCGGCTTGTGCTTGCGCTGCCGCTTGTTCTTCTGCTTTTTTAGCAGCTGCACGTTGGCGTGCTTGTTCTTCTGCTAAACGTTTTTCCGCTTCTTTTTTCTGTTTAATGAAGCCGTCTTTTTTCCCTTGTTCTTCAGAACGTTGCGCTTCTAAATCATTTTTAGCCACTTCTTGTTGAATCTTCAATGTTTTTAATGATTCTGTTTTGTCATTTAATTCTTTTGTTGCTGCTTCTAATTCAGCAATTTGTTTTTCAACATTCTTTGTTTTCTTTTCAACAGTCGCTTTGTCTTCTTTTTGTTGTTCTAGTAATTCATTGTTGGCGCTCATCATTGTTGAGACCGCTTGAACGCGACCAATTGCATCTGCTACTGAATCTGCATCTAAGACAGCATCAATAATTGAATCACTTTGACCATTCACTTGGACATCGCGTGCTTGTTTTGTCATTTGTACTTCACGTTTTTGAATACGGACATTCAAATCAGAAATTTCACTATATAATTTAGATACTTCTGATGATAGCTTGTTCTTTTTAGCTGTTAATGTATCGATTTGTTTGGCCGTTTCAACCATATCATTTTCAATCGCGGCAACTTTTGCTTCTGCATCTGACATTTGGCTAGTTAACGCATTAATTTTTTGATCTTGTTGTTGAATCTTTGTATCGTATTCATCTGCAAATGCTGCGGATGGTAACGCTACGCTTGTTAAGGTAATGGAACATACCATTAGAGCCGATAATACACTTTTCTTCAATCTGTTGTCCTCCGAAAATCCTTTTTTGTTAAGCTTTTTTATTATTTATTAAAATTTGAATAAATTTCTCTTTTTCAACGATAGAGCAATTGTAGCATAGCTGTATGTCACTGAGATAATATGGATGTTACAGTAATATTTCAATTTTCTTCTTGTAAATGACAAAAAAAAGCTTCCCTTTTTTCACAACTTTCTTCAAGGCTCCAGGGTAAGCTTCTCATCGTTTTGTTATTTAAATAAAATAAAAAAAGCGAAAAATGCTAACAAATGAGCATTTTTCGCAAACGAACAAAATTTTCAATTTTTATTTTACGGAAAACAGTTTTTTCAGTGGATAAGATAAAATAACATACCACACCATGTTCAATAGCAATGTAGGGCCCAACACACGTGTAATAAATAAAATTGGGCTGACATCCGCTAAATGAAAGGCCACTTGAATCAGTACCGCAATCAGTTCATACAACGTGGTAAAAATGACGATCCCAAAAAAACCAGTTAGTAAATTTGTTTGAATTACTTCTTTAAATGTATACATCAACATAACCGAAATCGTCAGTGCAACTGTATAAATCCCGATAATGCCAATGTAGTAGCTATCGCAAATAAAGCCTAAAATTAACGAAGTAATTAATAAATAACGTTTAGAAAAATTAGGAACGGCAAACATAAACGCAAGTAATAGCAGATGAGAACTGGCGAAGTAAACATTACTTGTCCACGTTTCAAAAGACTTTGTTAAATGAGCATCAATTAACATTAAGAAAAACAAGAGAATAGGTGTGACGTATTTTAAATACTCTTTCCGAATCATTCGCTTTCCCCTGCCGATCTTTTCACGACCGTCACAACGGAGATACCATAGACATCCGCATAAGGTTTCACATACACTTCACGATCTAAACCAAAACTATCTGGTTTCACTTTAATAACTGTCCCTACCGCTAAATCGGCTGGGGAATTACCACCTAAGCCAGAAGTCTGAACGACATCGCCTTCTTTCAGAGTGGCATCGCCAGTTAATTGTGACACAATTAATGCATTCGTCTTATTGTCGTAATTTTTAAGTAAACCAAACGATTCGCCATTTGCGGAAGTTACTCGCACAGGGAAATGGTTCGAGTTAACATTTTTAGACGTTAGTAGTTCCACTTTTGCAGTCGTTGCATTGACTTCAATAACACGCCCCACTAACCCTTTTTGCGCCATGACCGCCATGCCCGCTTCAATGCCGTCATTGGTTCCTTTATCGATAATTAATAAGTCTTGCCAAGTATCCGGCGAACGCGTAATGACATTCGCAGTTACTTTTTCATAGTTGGCCAACGTTTCGTTCAGATTCAATTCTTGTTTTAAACTATCAATTTCACGTTTATAGTTATTGTTTTGGACAGCTAATTCATTATAGCTATCAATTTTTTCTTTTAGACGTTCGTTTTCTTTAAACGTGTTAATTAAATTGCCCATTGAAGACAAGCCGTTTTCCACCACACGAGCTGGAAAAGAAATCACACGATCCACCATACTAACGCTATTATTGACGCCACCTTGAACGACATTGGTTTTGCCTTTTTCAGAACGTTGCGCAGCAGTTAAACTAATAATGGTTACTAAAATAATGACTAAAATTAAGGTAATGATTATATTTTTATTTGGATTAAATTTTTTCACAAAGACACCCCAGATATTCTTCAGACTGATAGTATTAATTTTACCACTAATTGACTATAAACAAAAGAGTTGGCGATCGTCTTTAGCTTTTTTTATCATTTCTTTTTTAGGGCTTGTTTTCAACGAAAAAACCAACGAAAAGAAAGGAAGCTTCCTTGGTTTTCGTTGGTTTAAAAAGAAATTATTTTTCTTTGTTTTCTTCGTTTAATAACGCTTTTCTTGACACGTTGACACGGCCTTGTTTGTCAATTTCAGTTACTTTGACAAGGACTTCGTCGCCTAATTTCACGACATCTTCAACGTTGTTCACACGTTCGTTTGCTAATTGAGAAATATGGATCAAGCCATCTTTGCCTTTAATTAGGTTAACAAACGCACCAAATTTTTCAATGCGGACAACTTTTGCTAAGTAAACTTGACCGACTTCAACTTCTTTGGTTAATTCTTCAATAATCTTGATGGCTTTTTTAATCATTTCAGCATCTGATGAAGCAATACTTACGTTACCGTCTTGATCGATATCAATCTTAACGCCGGTTTCATCAATAATGCTGTTGATTGTTTCGCCACCTTTACCAATGACATCTTTAATTTTCGCTGGTTTAATTTGAATCATTTCAATTTTCGGTGCATATTGACTTAATTCTTCACGAGGAGCAGCAATCGTTGTTGTTAATTCTTCTAGAATTTCCATCCGTGCTTTCTTCGCTTGGTCTAATGCTTCCGTTAAAATTTGTTCTGTAATTCCTTGGATTTTGATGTCCATTTGTAAAGCAGTGATTCCGTCTTTCGTTCCTGCTACTTTAAAGTCCATATCGCCAAGGTGGTCTTCTAAACCTTGAATATCTGTTAAGATTGTATAGTTTTCGCCATCACTAACAAGACCCATTGCAATACCTGCAACTGGCGCTTTAATTGGCACACCCGCATCCATTAATGCTAATGTTCCCGCGCAAATACTTGCTTGTGAAGAAGAACCATTTGATTCTAACACTTCTGCTACTAAGCGGATTGTGTAAGGGAAGTCTTCTTCTGATGGAATAATTTGTGCTAAGGCACGTTCACCTAACGCACCGTGACCGATTTCACGACGACCTGGTGAGCCCGCGCGTCCTGTTGAACCAACAGAGAATTGCGGGAAGTTATAATGATGGATGAAACGTTTGCTATCTTGGACACCCAACCCATCGATAATTTGATGTTCCCCTAAAGGCGCTAATGTACAAACGGATAAAGCTTGTGTTTGACCCCGAGTAAATAAGCCAGAACCATGCACACGTGGTAAAATACTTACTTCTGATGATAAATGACGAATTTCGTCTAATTTACGGCCATCCGGGCGAATCTTATCGATCGTGATTAACTCACGTACGACATCTTTTTCAAGATCTTCCGCAATTTGTTTCACTTCTTTTAGTAATTGTGCTTCTTCTTCGTGTTCCGAAAATTTTTCAGCGTAAACTTCTTTGACTGTATCTTTTACTTTGTCAATTTCAACTTCACGTGCTAATTTTTCTTCCGTCATTACGGCTGTTTTCATTGTATTGTAGTACGCATCAAAAATTTCTTTTTTAAGATCAGCGTCCACTTGTAATAAGTCCACGTCCATCTTTGGTTTACCTACAGCGGCAACGATTTCTTCTTGGAACGCCACTAGTTCTTTAATGGCATCAAAACCGAAAAGTAAGGCACCTAACATATCTTCTTCTGATACTTCTTTGGCACCACTTTCAACCATATTGATGGCTTCTTTTGTTCCAGCAACAGTTAATTCAATATCTGTTTGTTCCGCTTGTTCTACCGTTGGATTTAAAACATATTCGCCATTAATACGACCAACGTCAACACCAGCAATTGGTCCATCAAACGGAATATCTGAAATTGCTAACGCTAAGGAAGACCCAAACATTGCAGCCATTTCTGGTGTACAGTCTTGCTCCACACTCATAACGATGTTCGTGATTTGGACTTCGTTACGGAAGCCTTCTGAGAACATTGGACGAATAGGACGGTCGATTAAACGAGCGGTTAATGTCGCACGTTCACTTGGACGACCTTCACGTTTAATGAAGCCGCCAGGAATTTTTCCTACCGCATACATTTTTTCTTCATAGTTTACAGTTAATGGGAAAAAGTCTACATCTTTTGCTTCTTTAGAGGCAACAGCAGCACTTAAAACGACCGTATCGCCGTAACGTACTAAGACAGCTCCATTGGCTTGTTTGGCTAATTGGCCGATTTCTACTTCTAGTGGGCGGCCGCCCCAAGTTGTTTTAAAGACTTGTTTTTCTGTCATAATTCTTCTCCTTTACTCTTGCTCTTTGGAAAAGTCAGACGGCTACTAAACAAATGAAAAAGTAACAAGTCGTTGCTGCTCTTTCATTTGGTTAGTAGTTCCTAAAAACTTTCCAAAGAGGACCTTCAATAGTGACAATAAGATAAAAAGCGAGATTCTGATTGAACCTCGCTTTATACGTAATGATTAACGACGTAATCCTAAACGTTGGATCAATTCGCGGTAACGTTGGATGTCAGTTTTACGTAAGTAAGCTAACAAGTTACGACGGTGACCGATTTTTTTCATTAAACCACGGTAAGAATGGTGATCTTTTTTGTGTGTACGCGCATGTTCGTTCAATTGGTTAATGTCTTCAGTTAAGACAGCAATTTGTACTTCTGGAGAACCAGTATCTCCTTCATGACGTGCGTATTCTTTAATGATTTCGTTTTTTCTTTCTTGTGAAATTGCCATTTGTTCCACCTCTTTCTCTATTATTCGTCTGATCACTGAGTGAAGCGTTGGTGACTCGCTAAACCAAGTGATAGATGGTGTGTTTCCACACAAGCTTACTTTACAGGAAACACCGCTAAAATGCAAGCTTAATCTCTATTATTCGATAGTTTTTTTAAACAATCTAGCCCCTTTTTTGGTGATTTTGTGATACACTAAATGGTGGTAAACAACTGATTATTTCAGCGCATGAATAAATAAAAGAAGAATTTTTTTATGTTTCAAAGGAGGAACCATTGAATGATTACAATGAAAGATATTATTCGTGAAGGGAATCCCACACTTCGTGCTGTGGCAGAAGAAGTGCCTGTCCCTATCACTGAGGAAGACCGACAATTAGGCGAAGACATGTTGACTTTCTTAAAAAATAGTCAAGATCCAGTCAAAGCCGAAGAATTACAATTACGTGGTGGCGTTGGTTTAGCTGCACCACAATTAGATATTTCTAAACGAATTATTGCTGTCCATGTTCCTAGTAACGACCCAGAAAACGAAACGCCTTCATTAAGTACGGTGATGTACAACCCTAAAATTTTGAGCCATTCTGTGCAAGATGTATGTTTAGGTGAAGGGGAAGGCTGTTTATCTGTCGATCGGGATGTGCCTGGGTATGTCGTTCGCCATAACAAAATTACCGTCAGTTATTTTGACATGGCTGGCGAAAAACACAAAGTTCGTTTAAAAAACTACGAAGCGATTGTGGTTCAACATGAAATTGATCATATTAATGGCATCATGTTCTACGATCATATTAACAAAGAAAATCCATTTGCTTTAAAAGAGGGCGTTTTAGTCATCGAATAAAGGAGCGTGGGACAAAAATCACTTTGGATTTTTGCTCCACGCTCAAAAACTAATAAACGGCGGGAACAGAAGCAACTCCTTCGGAAATAAGCCGAAATTCTCCAAAAATTAAAGAACAATTTTCGGAAATTCCTTCTTATTTCTCGGAGTTAAACACTTCTGTCCCGACCTCAAATGGCCTTCATTTCTTTTAAGGCTTTCCAAATGCCATCATTATCATTTGTATCTGTGACCATCGTAGCCACTTTTTGAATGGAAGGACTCGCATTGCCCATTGCGACGCCAATCCCTGCATGGCTTAACATTTCTCGGTCATTTTCGCCGTCCCCAAAGGCAATGATATTTTTTGCATCAATGCCCACACGTTTAGCTAAATACGTTAACGTAGCTGATTTTGAGCCATCTTTAGGCACAACATCTACGCTATGTTGATGCCAGCGAATAAAGCGAAATTCTGGGTATTCTTCTTCAAACGTACACTGATCTTCTGCGTCATAAAAAGCCAGCGCTTGGTAAATATCATTTTGACGATAAAAGTGTTCATCATAAGCAGGTGAATGAAAATGAAAAGAGTTCATCGCAATTTCCATTTTTTCAGCACGGTGCTGGTTGCTCTTCTTAATATCATCTAAGCCCACACAAGCAAATCCTAAGCCGCGTTGATCACTGTCTTGTGCCAAACGTTCCAACGCTTCAGCGTGCAATAAATTTTGATAATATTGCTCATGATCCACAAAAGCCGCGGCGCCATTACATAATACGTAATTAGTAAAATCTAAATCCCAAATCACCTCTTGCGCCATATAACGACTTCTGCCAGTTGCCAGCGTAACTAAGTGTCCTTGCTCCCGCAATTTTGCTAGCGCTTCTCTCGTGCTATCCAATGCTTTCTTCTCCGAATTTAACAACGTCCCATCAATATCAAATGCAAAAAGTTTTCTTTCCATCATTTCTCCTTATTCGCTCGCTTTCGCTAAATATTTACTGCCTTCTCGTTGTGCTAAAGGACTCAACACTAATTCTTTCATCAATTCCTCGACCCATTGCGGATTCGTTTTACTATATTGGCGTAATGACCAGCCAATCGCTTTTTGAATGAAGAACTCCTCTGTAGTTCTATCATAAATAATCGCCTTTTTCAACAGGTCCTGATTGGTCTTTTCTTTCAACATCAACTGTAAATTCAGCGCAACACGCCGATTCCAGAAATTTTCAGCGCCATAAAAAAGGGCAAAAATCGTTGGCAATTCAGTCAGATGCAACGCCACCCACGACCCAAAAAATTTTCGCCAAGCATCCACACTGTCCCACCACGCTTTTTGTGGAACATAGGCTTTAAACGCTACGACCTCTTCTAATGAAAATCTCCGAACATTTTGAAGGGCTAAATCAATAGCGACATACTGATATTCTCGTTCTGTTTTTTGATAATAAGCCTCAATCTCTTGGCATAATTTTTCCTTTGGCCACGTATGACTTTCTTTTAAAAGTTGTTTACTTAACGCTTGACGTTCTGGGGCGGGGATGCCTGCAAAAACAAATTGATGTTTCATATAAGCAGACATTTTTGCTGCTGTTTCTGGGTTCTTCTGAAATTGAAGTGTGTCCATTCCTTCGCTCCTTATAATAAAAAAACTATACTAAAACAGTGTACCATGTTTTAGTATAGTTGGTTGGTCAATTAATCAAAATACGTTAAGTTTTTGTTGTCTTTATCTAACCAGGCATAGCCGAGACCCATAATTAAGCCACCACCGATAAAGTTACCGATAAAGGCCCAGAACAGATTATGAACAACATTACCAGCTGTGAAAGCTTCAATTGCGCCGTTCGAAGCAAAGTAAGCTAAACTGAAGGCTGGGAAGTTGGCAATCACGTGTTCAAAACCAAGGAACGCAAAGATAAAGATAATGAAAATAATGGCCGCGACTTTGCCGGCATCATCTTTCATTCGCATACTCACTAATACGGCTGTATTAACTACAATATTGGCGAACATAGCTTCAACTAAAATCTGTAGGGTGGTTTTTTCTAATTTTCCAGCAATCGATGTAAAGAAGAAACTATCTTTTGGTAAATCTTGGAACGGCACCGTAAGTGATACCAAGAAACCAAATAAGACACCACCAATTAAATTGAATAAGATACAGGTAAATAAAATTTTTGCAGCTAAGGAAAAGTTGACTTTTTTACGATAGACCCCAACAGTCATGTACAACATATTCGAGGTACCAAGTTCGGCATTCATATATAAAATCATCACAAGTGACCAACTGAACATGAAGGCGTAAAGCATTTTCCCTAAACCATGAGAAATTCCTTCTCCTTTAATTGCGATTGCAAAAGCAACGGCTGTTCCCAACGTTAAAAATAGACAAGCAAGCATTGCACGAACAGCGTAGCGGGAAAAGCTGTTTGAGAATAAATTCACTTTCTTGTCGATGGATTTATCAATTTGTTCAAACAATGGTGAACCAGACTTCATTGTAAACTCCCTTTCATTCCGTTTTCAACTTATATTTTCAAAACATCTCCCCTTATTCTAATGAGGAAAAGTGTTTTTGTCTACCTTTTTTTCATATTTCACTTTAAAACCTTGACGTTTCCTATCCTATTAAGTATACTAGATTTTGTGTAAAATAATTGCAGCAGAAGAATAATAACTCGTCAACAGTTCATTGCCAAACTTGGTTCAACTGCGTAACCGCGGCTGCAAAGGCGAAGGTTGAAGAATGAACTGAACGAATATGAATTTTTCATCTAATTATTTTACTCCAAAAAAACATTTATTTATTGGAGGAATTTTTAATGTCTCGTTATACTGGACCATCATGGAAAGTATCTCGTCGTCTAGGTATCTCTTTATCAGGTACTGGTAAAGAACTAGCTCGTCGCCCTTACAAACCAGGACAACACGGACCTAACAGCCGTGGTAAAGTTTCTGAATACGGAATGCAATTAACTGAAAAACAAAAATTACGTCATATGTATGGCATGAACGAACGTCAATTCCGTACGTTGTTCATTAAAGCAAGCAAAATCAAAGAAGGTAAACACGGTGTTAACTTCATGGTTTTACTAGAACAACGCTTAGATAACGTTGTTTACCGTTTAGGTCTTGCAACTACTCGTCGTCAAGCACGTCAATTAGTTAACCATGGTCACATCACTGTAGACGGCAAACGTGTTGATATTCCATCATACCACGTTGAAGTTGGTCAAGTGATCGGTGTTCGTGAAAAATCTCAAAACATCTCAACAATTAAAGAAGCGGTTGAAGCAACTGTTGGACGTCCAGCATTCGTAAGCTTTGACACTGAAAAATTAGAAGGTAGCTTCACTCGTTTACCAGAACGTGATGAACTTTACCCAGAAATCGACGAAGCACTTGTCGTTGAATACTACAACCAAAAACTTTAAGATTTCAAAAGGTCGAACTACGGTTCTTACCTTCTTTCAAAACCTTGCCTTTCTTGGGCAAGGTTTTTTTCTTTGCCCTCTTTACAAAATTGTTTACTTCCGCTAAACTATTGTTAACCAAATAAAAATAATTGGTTAACAATAGAAAGTGAGGCTTCTTATGAATAAAGCATCGTTACGCTCTTTAATTTTAGCAGCAGAATTCGCTGTGATTATTGCTGTACTTTCACAATTTACAATTCCATTGGGGATTGTCCCCTTAACTGGACAAACATTTGCCATCGGCTTAACCGCTACCGTTTTGGGCAAGCGAACGGGGACCTACGCTATTTTAATTTACTTCTTATTAGGATTAATTGGTTTACCCGTTTACGCTGGGATGTCTAGCGGGTTCGGTGTACTCTTTGGACCAACTGGCGGCTATTTAATCGGCTTTATCTTTAACGGCTTATTAACTGGTTATATTTTAGAAAAAACAACCTTTAACTATACTTGGGCCATTATCGCAAATATTGCCGGTGCCTTAGTTACCTTAGTTTTCGGCATGATTTGGTTGAAATATTCCGCAAATCTGCCGTGGCCAAACGCTTTCGCTGGCGGGTTTGCTCCGTTTATTATTCCTGGTATCATCAAGGCTGTCGCAGCTGCTTATGTTGGTATTTTAATTCGCCAACGCTTTATGAAACGTTTTTTAGCACACCTTTCTTAAGGGGAAAACTTTTTTCTTTTCCTTGTCTGTAGTACACTAAAAGGACAAAGGAGTGAAGTCCATGTCCTCATTATTAAAACGATTGGTTCAGTTGGTTTTGTTAGTCGTCGCTGTCTTGCTAATTCGACACTATGTTTTCTCCCCTGCTGCGGTGAACGGCTCTTCAATGGAACCAACACTTCATAACAACGACCGTTTATGGGTGACCTCGATTAAAAAGCCTCAGCGCTTTGATATTATCGCTTTCCCTAGTCCTCGCAACGGCCAACGAGTAGCCAAACGTTTAATTGGTTTACCTGGCGAAACAGTCGAGTATCGCGATGATACCCTTTATATTAATGGTGTATCACTCAGTGAAGATTACTTAGCAAGTGCTAAACGAAATGTCTCTAAAAATGAAAATTATACCCAAGATTTTACGCTAGAGACCTTAGAAGCCACCCAATCCCTGACCGTTCCAGAAGGCATGTATTTTGTCTTGGGGGATAATCGCCCGCGCTCAGATGACAGTCGTTACTTTGGCTTTGTTAAACAAGCGAGCGTGGAAGGTGTTTTGACTTTTCGTTATTATCCATTAGATAAAATTGGCTTTCCATAAAATAGTAAACCGCCCTCAAAAAGTCTAACTTTTTGGGGGCGGTTTACTATTTTTTTAAGGTCCAGTGACTAAGTTCCACGTCACCGTTCCTTGATATTTCTCATTTATTTTCCCTTGGTTGGCAGGGACTTCTAATTTCACATTGGCAAAACCAAAATCTAATTGATAGACATCATTACCTGTAAATTGGTTATTAAGAATTACTGGTGTAGATGTACCGTCACTCGTCAAAGTTAAGGCTTTCGTAACCCCAACTTTATTTGTTAACTCTGTGACTTGATTATAGTTTTCGATTGCTATAACATCCGCACTTCCTAATAATAAACGCGTACTAGTTGGTAAACTATCAGCTGACGCTGTTAACTGTGACAATTGTGCTGTTAACTGCCAATTAGGTTGGCTTGTCTTTATTCGTAGATATGGATTACGTGTGCCGTTGCCATAGTAATCAGCTGCTTTTTTCAGTCCGTACTGCTTAGTGCTACTGTTAATCTTAATTTTCCCAAAATCAAACGTTGGTGTACTAATGAAACCTTCTTCTACTGGTGTTGGCGTAATCGTTTGATCTTCTCCTTGAATACGTACAAAGTTACTAGCTGTCACTGCAGAAAAGTTTCCACTAGCTGTCATTTCTGCGGTTAAAAGTTGTCTTGGTTCTCCCGTAATTTTCGCTGTGTTCACTGTCACTAAGGCTTCGCCGTTCACAGGAATCTCTATATCTAAGTTAACTCCTGCTTGCCATTGTTCTGCCGTCACTGGAATAATTTTATTTGGTGTATTACCAATGCGAACAGCTAATTGTGTTGGTGGTGAAATACCTGCCGCCCATTTGGTAGTTGGAGCTAGTTTAACGTTGGTCAATGGAACTTCACTGGTATTTTTTAGTTTAACTATCCACATCATAGAAGCTTCATTTGGGATCACTTCTAGTAACCGACTAACCGTCATTTCTGCTGTTGGTTGGACTTCCTCATAGACCGCTGTCATGTCATCTTTATCGTCGTAAGTCACGGCGTAACTTGGTGTTTTAGTCGTTGTCAAGGTGCCTGGTTTGGTTTTACCTTTGTACCAGCCTTTGAACTTATAGGATTTATCTCCTGTTGTATAAGTGTCTGGTAAGGCTTTCGTACTAGCGTAAGTGAAATTATCACTGTCAATCACCGTTTGTTTTCCTTGCGTGAAGCCTGTTGGCGGTGTAATTTTAGCGCCGCTTGGATCCACAAAGTTTTCAGTGACACGACGGTTTTCTAAATAATAGTAGATTGTTCCCTCTGGAGAAGCTAAGTTATAGTTTTTTCCGACTGTCCCTGAATAAATTCCCATAGCATACAACGTGTTATTCGGGTCCCATGTCCAAAAAGCTCGTCTGGTTCTAAAAAAAGTTCCAGCGTTAGTTAATTTGAAGGCTTCTACTCCGTCAGCTTGAGAAACAACCGTATATGGCGCTTCTATATTTTTCCGGATCTCTTTGGTCATAGGATACTTTGTTTTATCTCCCGTATAAGTAGCTAGCGGTGTAATCGACATTGTCTTATATTGTTTAGGAATTGTATGATTAACAGACCTTGCACCGTATGTCTTAAGCTTATCTATCGGGAAATCATATGACTTGCCAGGAATCGATAATTTTTTTAATTTACTCATCACTTCATCAGTTCCTTGGATTTTCCCTAATACTGTTGATTCAGTTTCGTCACTTTCACCTAATTCGGCTTCTACAGAAAAGCCTGCTGTATTCAATAGGTTACCTGCCTCATCAACATAACCAAAGTAAACATCTTTGGCTGGTAAATTATACGTTTTCATCACGACTTCTTCATAGACTACCGTCAAATCATCATCATCATTATAAGTGACTGGATAACTGGGAGCTTTGGTCGTCGTCAAGGTGTCTGGTTTGTTTTTACCTTTGTACCAGCCTTTGAACTGATAGGTTTTCGTGCCGACTTTATAGGTATCTGGCAAATCTCCGCTTTGCTTAAAGGTGTACGAATCACTAGTAATTACTGTTTTTTCCCCTTGGGCGAAACCTGACGGTGCGGTGATTTTAGTACCATTGGTATCTACGAAGTTTTCCGTAACACGACGATTTTCTAGGTAAAGATACATACGTGCATTTTCATCTAGTGTATAGACACTCGGTTCTACTCCTTTACCAGTAATAGTCGCACTTAATAGTGTTGCAAGTCTAACATTTGTAGGCATTGATGACCAGTATATACCGCTCATCGTAAACTTTTGTGGATCTGTTGTCGGGTCAAGACCAATTCGCCATCCAGTTGTATCGATGTCACTTTTGACACCACTTCTTAAACTAAGACGATACGTTTCTGGAATAGAGTAGGCTGTACCTGTATAATTTGGGCCAGGTTGATACGTTACGGTTTTATACATTTTGGGCAACGTAAAGGTTGCATTGCGAACTCCATATTGCAACGGCGTAGGTCTTTCTGTATCGAAAACCCGACCTGGTATAGTGATTTCTTTTACTGCGCTATTATTGTTAGTCGGGACTGGGCCAATTGGCGTCACTTTGCCATCCGCAACCTCAACTAATTCTCCAGTAAAGCCATAACGATCAGCAAATGTCAGCCCCCCTGTTTCATTGATAAATAGGACACGATACATGCGATCAGGCAAAGTCACTGGATTCTGAATCGCCTTATTCATCACCTGAACAGATGACATTCCTTTTCCTTCTTGAATCGCCTCATACACCACCGTCAAATCGTCATTCCCATCATAGGTCACCGCATAGCTTGGCGCTTTGGTGGTGGTCAAAGTATTGGGCTTGGTTTTGCCTTTGTACCAGCCTTTGAATTTGTAGGTTTTGCCTCCTGCTTGATAGGTGTCTGGCAAAGTACTGCTTTGTTTGAATGTGAAGTCATTGCTGGTCATTGGTGTTTTCTTGTTTTGGGTAAAACCTGTTGGCGGTGTAATGGCTACGCCGTTAGCATCTACGAACTTTTCGGTGACTTGTTTACGGGTGACTACGTAATTAAGTGTTTCTCGGTACGTTGCAGTGCCATCAAATCCGTATAATACTGGTTCTACTGGAGTGCCAATGGGGGCGACACTCAGGATTCTTAAAAATTCATTACCATCCGTGTTTAGAGAGAAAACATTTTCACTGCTTTTAGAAAATATGCTATCTCTTGTGCGTAATACAAAAGGAGTCATATGATTCCCAAACTGCGGTAACTCAGTTGTTTGTTGTGCACTATATCTGGTCATCCTCAGTGTAGAATTGGGCACAGCAACAATACTGTCGACATACTTTAGCGTGTTATCAATCTTTAATTGTTCAACCGCGTATATATTCATCCTATAATTTGCTGGTAAATCTGTAAAAAAATCGTATGGTAAAGGAACCGTTGCATTGACAGCTACTCGATATTGACCACCACCTGCATTAGAAGAAGTAATTGGATAATTAACCGCATATGGTCGCCATAAACTAGTTGCGTCTTCATATCCAAATTTAGTATACGTCCCTGATAACGTTAAGTTTTCATCAGCAAAAGCTTGCCCTGATTCATTAGTGAAAGCCAAGGTTATTCTCGGATAAATCACTTGATTATTCGGCACCCAACGTGGCGAAATACTCTTTTGTCGGTCATTTTCACTACTATTTTCTGCAGGTTGTTCTGTTGTGTTTGTTTTTATCTCTGGTGTTTCCAGTGGCGCTTTTGTCTCTGCTTGTTTCGCTGTTTCCTGTGTTACTTCTTCCTGACTCGTTTCAGTCGTTTTTTGACTGCTTTCCGTACTTTCTTGCCTTGCGCTACTTGCTGGTGTTGCTTCCTTAATACTATTTGCCACTGTCGGGCTACTTTCACTCGTGACTGTTTCCGCAATGGCTGTTACGCCAGAAAAGGCGTTAATCACTAAAGAACTACACAAGCCAATGGTTGCTAAGCGTTGCCAGTTAATTCTCTTCATGTCGTCCCTTCTTTCTATGTACCATTCCCGCCAAGCCGATTAAGGCTAAGCTGGGAATGCTAAAATTTGCTTGCCCCTTGTCCCTTCGTACAGGGCGCAAGGGTCAGTCGTGATAGCTTGTGCTGAACCACCTCTTAGGTGAGTTCCTTGTTGGAAGTAACTTTTGCCATTTTTGATTCATGCTATTCTCCTTTTTATGTATTGATTTATTGTTCATTGGTATATGTACAGCTTTTAATTTTCTCCATTCTATCAAAAAAAGGCGGACTTGAAATTTCAAATTTTGCTACAGCTAAGCTACTTTTCTGATGATTCCTATTATACCAAGGCGGAAGAGCACTTTTTCACTGGAAAAACACTCGAAAATTAAGAGAATCTGCCATTTTGCTACTGATTTTCAGCCAAATTCCTTAATTTCCATAAACAAAAGCTCAAAATGTTAGTATCAAACACTAACATTTTGAGCTTTCCTCATGATAACTTAACTATTTTAAGGACCTGTCACTAAGTTCCACGTAATTGCGGCTTGGTATTGTTGCCCCTTGACCCCTTGGTTGGCTGGCACTTCAAGTTTGACATTGTTGAAGGTGAAGTCCAACTGATAGATATTACTCCCAGTGAATTGTTGATTGGCAATAATCCTAGTGGCCGTGTTGTTGGCATTCAAACTAATGGTACTCGTAGTACCGACCGCATTTTTCAACTCGGTAGGTTGGTTGTAATTTGAGAAACTCGAAACAGGAGCCGCCCCTAATAATAAGCGGGTCGTTGTCGGCAAGCTGTCTGTCGCTGATTTTGGTTGCGACAGTTGCGCTGTTAAGCTCCAATTCGGTTGGGTTTTCTTGATCCGCAGATAGGGATTGCGTGTGCCGTTGCCATAGTAATCAGCGGCTTTTTTCAAGCTGTGCTGTTGCGTGCTTCCCGCTACCCCAACCTGACCAAAATTGAAGGTTGGAACACTGATGAAGCCTTCAGCCGTTGGTGTCACAATTGCTTGATCATTGTCTTTCACACGTACGGTGGCCGAAGCAGAGACACCACTGTAATTCCCACTGGTGGTAATCCCAGCGCGCAAGACTTGCCCCGCTGTCCCTGTCGCTTTCGTAGTGAACTGAACCGTGGCAGATTTTCCTACGGGAATGTCAGTGCCTAAGCTAACACCATTGGTCCACGTAGTCGCTGTGACGGGAACTGTTTTCGCGGTTCCGCCAGCTGGCGTGACAATCATGGCGGTTGGTGCTGCTAAGCCAGTTGTCCAAGCGGTTGATTTCTTGATGGTCGCCGTGGTTAGTGGCGCTTGGCTTGTATTGGTAATTGTGGCACGCCAGGTGACATTGCCGCCGCTAGTCACGGTTTCAGCGGTAGTACGAGTTAAAGCGACACTTGCTTTGGGCACTTCTTCCTTATACATCGCCGTCATGTCGTCATTGCCATCAAAAGTTGTATTGTATGTTGGCGTAGTGCTGGTTGTTAAAGTATTAGGCTTGGTTTTACCTTTGTACCAGCCTTGGAAAATGTAAGTTTTACCGCCTGTTGTATAACTAGCTGGTAAGACTTTTGCGCTCGTATACTTGAAGGTGTTGCTCGTCATGGGAATCTGGTTCCCTTGCGTAAAGCCTGTTGGTGGCGTGATTTTAGTGCCGTTGGTGTCTACGAAATTTTCGGTGACTTTACGATTGGTTAGATAGTAATAGACTGGTTTATCAATTGTAAGATAGGTTGCTACCCCCGATCCCAAATTAGGATTGTGGACAACCTTTCGCAAATAACTGGGTACCTGAATATCTATCGGAGCAGCCGTGGTTGTTCGATTAAAGATAAACGATTGACTCCCGTTATTCTTTAACTCAAAGTTTCTAGAAAGTAGCTTATTCTCACCTTCGACAAATGGCTCTGAATAATTATTACCTTGAATATTAGGAAACGGGTAAGCTATATCAAAAGTACCACTCTTGTTATAAACACTTATTTTTTCATAGTAATTGGGTAGTGTAAAGGTTAAATTAGCCGCACTATGTTGTGTACTTCGATCACTCAGTATTTCAAGTGATTGCGCAGGATAAGCAATTTCCTTCAAATTGTTTTTGGTTGGTGCAACTTGACCTTTTTCAAGACTGACTGTTTTCCAGTAATCAGGTTTATTTGAATCAGCTGAATTGGTTGCTAATCCTTCTCCATGCCAATTGTCATAGGTTAGTTTAATCGTTGAAGCATCTACTCGTTTGCCAGACTCGTCTACGAACCCGAATTGATAGGTCAGCGCTGGAAAATCAAAAACCTTAATCTCCTCATACACCACATTCAAATCATCATTATCATCATAAGTCACCGCATAGCTTGGCGCTTTGGTGGTGGTCAAGGTATTTGGCTTGGTTTTGCCTTTGTACCAGCCTTTGAACTTGTAGGTCTTACCACCTGTTGTGTAAGTGTCTGGCAAGGTGCCACTTTGTTTAAAGGTGTATGGGTCACTGTTAATTACTGTTTGTTTCCCTTGCGTGAAGCCTGTTGGTGGCGTGATTTTAGTGCCGTTGGCGTCCACGAAGTTTTCGGTGACACGGCGGTTGGTTAGATAGTAATAGATTGGACCTTGAATCGTATAGTACATTGCTTTCCCCGTAAGAAAACTCGATACATATCTTAAATAAAATGGAAGCTGAACATTTTCGGGAGCGGCGGCTGTTGTTCTATTGAACACAAACTCCTGTCCTCCATTATTCTTTAATTCAAAATATTGAGGAGTATTATTTATTTCCGCACCTGATGGGTTTAGTATACTTGGATAAGGATATGCGGCATCAAAACCACCTTGTTGATTTTGTATACTGATGGATTTATAAATTCTTGGAAGCTGATATCTTAAGTTTACTGCACTAAATTGAAATGAATCATTACTATTCGTTTCAAGATATTGAACTGGGTATATGATTTCTTTAAGATTATTTTTTGTATTTGCCTTAATCCCTGTTTCTATTTTAGTAGTTGCCCATGCTGATGGGATATTGTTGGGTGGCTCAGTACCAATACCGTACCAATTATCATATGTCAAATCAATCGTGGAGGCATCTACTCGCTTACCTGATTCATCAACAAACCCAAATTGATATGTACGACTAGGAAATTCCAAAACCTTAATCTCCTCATACACCACATTCAAATCATCATTATCATCATAAGTCACCGCATAGCTTGGTGCTTTAGTCGCGGTCAAGGTGTTTGGCTTGGTTTTGCCTTTGTACCAGCCTTTGAACTTATAGGTTTTGCCGTCTGCTTGATAGGTATCTGGCAAGGTGCCACTTTGTTTAAAAGTGTACGCTTCACTATTAATAACCGTTCGCTTTCCTTGTGTGAATCCTGATGGTGGTGTAATTTTTTGTCCGTTACTATTAACAAAATTCTCATAAAGCTTTTTGTAATAAATATAATAATTAATAGTAGCACCAGAATTCCCTTTATTGAACTGTCCTGTTGTTCCTACAAGATTGTCACTAAACATAATATTGGTGCTTACTCCGCTATTAGAACTACGATTCGTTATACGCCATGTCTTACCAGTCGCTTTAGTAAAGTTATATGTTGAAATATCATAGTTACTTCTCGTATAAGTTGTTGATGTGTACGCTCTGGAAGTCATCACACCTGTTCGGCTGTCTGGAAGTGTTGCTTTAGGTGGTGCTAACACAATTTTATCAATTCTATTGGTGGTAGCTGTAGCAAAATTAATCACAATATCGTTACTAAAGAAAAACCACGAACCCCCGTTACTAGTACCTATATTTTTTAGTCCTGTATCAAACCTATAAAGCCCACTACCAGCATTTGTCATAGTTAAAGGATATCTTAACAGCGTCCCTTCTACTCTCGAATTGGTTGATTTAAATAATACTGGGTTTATGGAAAGACTCATTTGTTCCTTACTAGCCACTCCATCCTCATCGTAAAATTTTAAATTCCCTTTCAAACCTAAGTTACCAGAAAATCTATCCACATACGTCATTTCATTTCGTCTATTCACTGCGCCAAATCCATTAAATCGAATCGTGGAATCGATATATTTTTTTTCGTTGTGTGTACCCGAAGTAATTCTTGTCTGAAAATACAATGTTTTGATATACCCAGTATTTCCAGAAGTTCGCCCGTGTAGACGATTGATAAATGCAGTGACCGTCCTAGTCGACTCTGTCCAAACAAAATATTCGCCACCACTATTGGCATTATGAGAGCCTTCTCCTATAACTACATTTTGTTCCTCGGGGCCAACTTTGATAATAACTGACGTTGGTCTAGTCATTCCAGCTGCCAATTTTGATTCAATTCGAATCGGACCAACAATATCTGAATTTGTATCATCTGTTGTAATATTTTCCAGTTTCATTCGATAATCAACTACATCGTTAAGACGAACCGTGGTTCTATTCGTGGTTCCTGTAGCTGCCCAGACAAATGCTCTAGGCATAATTTTCGCTTGAATACCAGATGGTTCCAGCAGATTTTCTTCTTGAGCTATTTCCGTTGTATCTTCTTGTTCCACTGTTTCCTGTGTCACTTCTTCCCGACTCGTTTCAGTCGTTTCTTGACTGCTTTCCGTACTTTCTGGCGTTGCGCTACTTGCTGATGTTGCTTCCTTAGCGCTACTTGCTACTGTCGGACTACTTTCAATCGTGATGGTTTCCGCAACTGCGGTCACGCCAGAAAAAGCGTTAATCACTAAAGAACTACACAAGCCAATGGTTGCTAATCGTTGCCACTTAGTTTGCTTCATGTCGTCCCTTCTTTCTATGTACCATTCCCGCCAAGCCGATTAAGGCTAAGCCGAGAATGCTAAGATTTGCCTGACTCTTGCTCCCTGTACGAGGGAGCTGCGAGCCAGTTGTGGTGGTCTGTGTCGAACCACCACTTCGTTGATCTCCTTGCGGAGGACCAGCTGGTTCCTTGGGATCAGCAGCTGGCGCATCTGTTTTCGGTGGGGCATCTTTAGGAGCGGCTGTTCTCGGATTTTGGTAAAATTCAATCCCCACCGAACTAGAACCACCCTCAGATGCTTCAACATTTATAAAAAAACTAGGGGAAAATAGTAAACACGCAATTATTAAATAACGCTTTTTTTTCATTTAAAAACCTCCTTTTAACTCATTCACATTCTTCTATATAAAGAATGCGTAAACAACCTTTTTCATACCTTTATAATAGCAAAGAACTCTTTGTTCAAAACATCATTTTTTTTCATTTGACAACATCTATTCGCGAAAATCCCTTATTAAGCAAGGGTTGCTACTCTTGTTATTTAAGCAAAAAAGGCTATCAAAACGTACTTTTCCATAGAAATCAGCCAGTCATCCCTTAATTTTTTTCAAAAAAACTAAAGAAAAGCTCACAATGTTAGTAATTAAAACTAACATTGTGAGCTTTTCTCATTTTTGACGATTGGATAATTCGATAAAATAACACTAAAACACAAAATAACTGTCTGTTTCTCTTATTGGGCAACAGCTAATTGATACAATGGCAGGAGTTGTTGATAGGTTGCCAACATATAAGCGCGTGCTTTTTCAGGGGTTTGCCACAAGGCACTATCTTTGGGAATGATGCGCCCAATTTCAAACTCACCTTTTTTTACATCTCTAAAACGAGTTAAGGCTTTTTCTAAATCCGTTTCTGGCAGCGGAGTAATTTGAGGAACCGTATGATCCAAGGAAACATACGTATCTTCTGGTAATGCTTGGAATAATTGCTGATTCTCTAAAAAGGCTTGCGCAATCTGCTTTTCATTTTTAGGATTATCAATGAATGACAACCACATAAACACATAGTCGCCCCAAATGCCTAATTGAAAATGCGGCTGCATTTTATACCCGCGCTTATTCGGACTAAGTGCTGACCAAGTATTTTCTGGTGGATACACGGTGCGACGGCGATGTTGCGCAATATGGACAAACAACTCCGTTCCTAGTTCAGGCGCTAGTTGTTCGGCAAAATACGTGTCTAATTCTTGAAAAATAGGTTGAATTTGCGCACGGATAACCGCCATTCGTTCATCTAATCCAGCAACTTCAAAGGCTGCAAATTCTTTTTCTGTAAACATCAACATTTCTCTAATTCCTCTCTTAACTTGTCTTCCGCTTCTATTTTTGTCGATTTTGCCATGTTTCCAGTGTCATCCCACGATAAACATCTGTGACAATTTTCCCTTTACTAATTCGAGCATTGGGTAGTGTTCCTTCGTAGGTAAAACCAATTTTCTCCATGACACGACCAGAAGCTGGATTGTCTTGATCATGTAAAGCAAAGATTCTCATGAGTTTCATTTTTGCAAAACCCAGTTCAACTAACGCCGTCGCGGCTTCAGGCATGTAGCCATTGCCCCAAAAGGCACGGTTCAAGACATAGCCTAATTCTCCAATATTATTGGTTTCATTGACCCGCAAATCAATCGTGCCAATCATTTTGCCCGTTTCTTTCACTTCAATCCCATATTTTCCTAAAGGTTCCCCCATAAAAAATTTAGCAATGTTTTGTCTTGTTTCAGCGATTGTTTGGTTTTTCAAAAACACATAGCGGACCGTTTCCTCATCTGAAGCATATTCGTACATATCCTCTGCATCGGCTAATGTGACGGGCCTTAAAATCAAGCGTTCGGTTTCGATTCGTTGGTTTTCTGCAAAAATCAATGGATAATTCATGAGCAAAACTCCCTACTTTTCTACATACTTTACCGAAAAACAGCGAAACACGCAAGGAAAATCGGCATTTCCCTTGCGTGTTTCTTTAATTAGCGTTTAAGCGAATGATGGCAATGATCGTCTGAACAGCTTTGGCCATTGATTCAACGGTAATGAATTCATATTGCCCATGAAAATTCTCGCCACCTGTAAATAGATTAGGCGTGGGAATGCCCATGAAAGAAATCTTAGAACCATCTGTCCCGCCACGAAATGGTGTGATGATTGGTTCAATGTCACAACTTTCCATTGCTTGGACGGCCAATTCTACAGGAGTCCAATCTTTTTCGATGATTTCCTTCATATTATAGTATTGGTCTTGGAAAGTAATTGTTAGTCTGGGTTTATCCGCCAGCGCATTTAAACGTTGGACTTGTTTTTCCAAAAATTGCTTTCTCGCTTGAAAGTTTTCTTGATCATGATCCCGAATGATATAGACAAGTTCTGCTTTTTCAATACTTCCTGTAAATTTATTGAGTAAATAAAATCCTTCATTTCCACGTGTTTGTTCTGGTACTTCCTTTTGCGGTAGTGATTGATCAAGTTGTTCGCCTAATTTAATGGCATTCACTAACGAACCATAGGCCGTTCCCGGATGGACACTGGTTCCCTCAATTGTAATCACAGCTTGAGCGGCGTTAAACGTTTCATACTCGAAATGTCCCACGCGGCCACTGTCGATTGTATACGCAAAAGCGACTGGGAAGTTCGGCGCATCAAATTGATCGGCCCCGCGTCCAATCTCTTCATCTGGACCGAAGGCAAGCCAAACATCCCCCCGCGCTACTTCTGGATGTGCCAAAAAATACTCAACAGCAGCTAATATCTCGACAATTCCCGCTTTGTCATCTGCTCCTAAAAGTGTGGTTCCGTCTGTAGTAATCAACGTTTCCCCTTGATACTCTTTTAAATTGGGAAATTCAGCAACTGATAAAACGATGCCTTGTTCTTGATTCAAGAGGACATCTTGACCATCATAATTAGTGATGACTTGGGGACGGATGTTTTCTGCTGAAAAATCCGCCGTATCCAGATGTGCAATCAACCCGATGCTCTTCGCTGCAGGTTGGTTACCAGGCAACCGTGCCGTTAAAAAGCCGTTTTGTTCGTTATAATGCACATCGGCCAAACCTAATTCATGAAGTTCTGTTTCAATCATTTTGGCTAAAACCACTTGACCGACCGTCGTCGGTGTGGTTTGACTGTTGGCATCTGAACGGGTGTTAACTTTCACGTAAGTTAAAAATCGTTCGACTAATTTTTCCATTTTTTACTCCTTCTTCCTGAATCATTCTGTTAAATAAGCATTGCGCAAGTGGAAATAATCCCCATACAAGTGATAACTAATGCCTTTCAATTTAGGATTGATTAGATAATTTGAGGCACTTTGATACAGCGGTACTTGGGCAGCATCTTGGTTCAACAAGATGTCTTCCGCTTCTTTGTATTCTGCAAACTGTTTCTCTGGATTATTGGCATTAATCGTTCGTGCATCTTCTACCAGTTGGTCGTATTTGGCATTATGATAATTGCCATAATTGTAACTTGATTCTCCTGCATATAAGTTAAAGTAAGAGTCTAATTCACTACTGCCGGCAATCCATCCTGAAAGAGACAACTCATAATTTTTTTCACGTCGCGATTGGTTCACATTATTACTTGGTTGCGATGAAATGGTAATTTCTAAACCTGGCAGATTTTCTTGCAACTGACTTTGAACATATTCAGCAATTCGTTTTCCTTGATCTGTATCTGCCGCCAGCAATGAAAGTTTCACTTTTTTACCGACATCCGCTTGGGCTTTCGTCCATTCAGCTTGAGCTTTTTTGACGTCATTTTTCAAATATTCGCCACTGTAAGCTCGGAAATCTTCATCTGTTTCTGGATTCGCATAAAGTTTACTTGGAATCAATCCGTTGAGGGGTTTTGACCCATCGTTTAAGACACTTTGTGTTAAGGCTTCTTTATCAATTGCTTGGCCAATCGCTTTTCGTAAATGAACATTCGCTAATGGCGTTCCTTCTTTTTTGTTGAAATCTAAGAAGTAGTTGGCCACATCTGGATGACTGACATAGCCTGGATCATCTTGATATTGTTGAACATATTGTCCGTTAATGCGAACTAAGTCTAGTTCATTCGCTTGATATAAGTTAATCCCAGTATTATCTTCTTTGATTGTGCTAACCGCAACTTCTTCCAGTTTCACTTGATCCGCATCATAGTATTCTGGATTTTTTTTCAATGTCCAAGTATCTGAAGTCGCATCCCAATTGGCTAGCGTAAATGGCCCGCTATAAAGTAAATGTTCACTATCCAAGGCATAATCTTTACCTTGCGCTTCGACAAATTTTTGATTTTGTGGCGCTAACCAAGCAATCGAAACGACTGCTAAGAAGGAAGGTTGGGCCTGTTTTAATTCAACAATGAATTCTTTGTCATTAGGGGCTGAAATCCCTAATTCATCGACTGACTTTTCACCGTTGCGTATTTCAAAACTATTTTTAACACTGTCTAGTAAATAAGCATTCTGTCCAATAGTCGCTGGTGTCACCAGTTTTTTCCAAGAATAAACAAAATCTTGGGCCGTGATTGGCTCGCCATTGCTCCACTTAATCCCCTCCCGCAAGGTAAAGTGATACTTGCGCCCATCGTCACTAATCTTGACATCTTTAGCTAGAGCTGGCACCGTGGCACTATCATCATCAAACCGATACAGGCCTTCAAATAAATGTTGTGCCATTGTAAAGGTATTTTTATCTGTTGTTTGTGTTGTATCCAATGTTGAGATTGGTGCAGGTGAACTAATACTGATTTTTTGTTCAGCTGCTAAATTTCCCGAATCTACTTTCTCTGCCGCTTCTTTGGTTCCGCCACATGCGGCTAAAAGAAACCCTGTTGCAATCAAACCTACTACTTTTTTCCCCAATTTCATGTTGTTGCCCCCTCATATTTTTTAAACAAATAAAAAAAGCATTCGTCCTAAAAAGGACGAATGCTTATGCAATCGCGGTACCACCTTTGTTGATCTCTTCGCTAAAAAAGATCCGCTCGTTTCCAGTACAATCATACTGTAGCGCTATAACAGGCGCACCTGAATTGGTTTAAGCGAACGGCTTCAACCAACCTGTTCAAAGGCCATTTTCCCCTTTAACGTCACTACCTCTTCTCACCAAACGAGGCTCTCTGCAAGCTATTTTAAAAAGTACTTTCCTTCTCATCACATTTTGTTCTTTTATTTGTTTCATCAATCATACTGATTTACGGATAGTTTAGCAAACATTTTCGAGGCCGTCAACCACATTTTTAATTTAAAACTTTTTTGTTTTTCATTAAGAAGGTCGGGACAGAAGTGTTTAGCTCCGAGAAATAAGAAGAAATTTCCGAAAATTGTTCTTTAATTTTTGGAGAATTTCAGCTTATTTCCGAAGGAGTTGCTTTTGTTCCCGCCGTTTATCAGCTTTTAAGCCTAGGACAAAAATCCAAAGTGATTTTTGTCCTAGGCTTTTTTTACTCTAATCCTTTTTTAACATCTTCTATCATCAAATGCATTGATTCTAATCCACCACCGCTTAGATACCAAACATCTGGTTGAAGCATAATGACTTTATCATTTTTACCAGCATCGGTTTTTTGAATCAATTCGTTTGCAGCGACGTTATCTTTTGAATCGTCGCCACCAATTGCTTTGGTGCGATCTACCACAAAGAGAATCCCAGGATTTTTTTCTAAAACATATTCGTAAGAAACACTTTGCCCATGAGTGGAAGCTTCAATCTTATCGTCTGCTGCTTTGAAGCCAAATGTATCATGAATTAAACCGAAACGAGAGCCTTTTCCGTAAGCGGAAAGTTGTCCTTCGTTAACTAACACAACAAGCGCATTATTCGCGCTAGCTTCTGCTTGTTTTTTCACGTCAGCAATTTCTTTTTCTAAGCCAGTTATTTTTTCTTTAGCTACCTCTTCTTTATCAAAAATAGTGCCTAACGTTTCGATATTTTGTTTCGTTGATGCCCAAGGATTTTTGGCATCTACAGCTAAGTAAATGGTTGGCGCAATGGCTTTTAATTGTTCTTGATAATCTTGTTGACGACCAGAAATAATAATTAAGTCTGGTTTTAGTTGATTGATTTTTTCTAAATCTGGTTCTTTAATGCCGCCTGCTGATTCAACTTTTTGGTATTTTTTCAAATACGCAGGGATATTTTTAGTTGGCGCACCTACCACGCGGTCACCGACACCTAGTGCATCCATTGTATCCAAGGAACCATTATCAAAAACAACGACTTTCTGAGGATTTTTGGGAACGGTTAATTGACCATTGGTGTCTTTGACTGTGACTTCCGTTTTAGCTGTTGTTTCTGTTGTTGCAGAATCTGCTGTTTTTTTATTTGTTTGACAAGCACTTAACATTAACAGTCCCATCATTGAAACTGCCATCATTGCTAAAAATTTCTTTTTCATTCTTTTCCTCCAAAAATGTTATTTTTAAATTGCCCGATTTAGTGATAAAGACAAAAGCGTTTTCCTTCAATTTCACAAATCCGGATATTCATTTCATAAAGATCATTTAAAATACTTGTTTGAATAACTTCTTCTGTTGCGCCATGCGCATAGAGCTTTCCGCCTTTCATGGCGACAATTTCATCTGCATAGCTTGCGGCAAAATTAATATCATGTAGAACAATCAGAATCGTTTTTCCTAGTTCATCCACTAAGCGTTTAAGAATCTGCATCATTTGAACCGCATAATTCATGTCGAGGTTATTTAAGGGCTCATCTAATAAAATATAATCGGTATCTTGGGCTAAAATCATGGCAATATACGCCCTTTGTAATTGGCCCCCAGAAAGGGTATCAATGTATTCTTCTGCCATTTCAGTTAAGCCCAATTGTTCCAGTGCTTCTGTTACTTTTTCGTGGTCAGCGCTTTTTAAGCGACCTTTGGAATAAGGAAAACGACCAAAATTGACCAGTTCTCGCACAGTTAATTTAAGTTGTACACCGTTGGCTTGTTTTAAAAGGGCAATTTTTTGTGAAAAAGCTGATTGCTTCCAGGTTTTTACTTCTTGCTTGTCCAGATAAATTTCCCCGGTATCTTTGGGAATTAAGCGACTCATCATGGCTAGCAGCGTGCTTTTCCCAGCGCCATTTGGTCCAATAAAGGCCGTTAATTTGCCTTCAGAAATAGGTAAATCAATGTCTGAAACGACAAATTTATCGCCATATTTTTTTGATACATCACTCATCTGGATCATGTGCGTTGCTTCCTTTCTGCAATAATTTTCCATATAAAATAAACGCCCCCAACAAATTGAATCACCACACTGAGCGGGGTATTCAAATGAAAGACCTGTTCAACCATCAATTGACCGAACACCAGTAAAAAGACTGCTATTAAACTCCCTGCCACAAACAGTTCTCGGTGGCGATAGGTTTTCATGAATTGATAACTCATATTGGCCACGATAAAACCTAAAAATGTAATCGGTCCCACTAATGCTGTTGATAAGCCGACCAGACTACTGATCAAACACAACAACACTAATTGAAACTGATTCACAGCAATCCCCAAATTCTGGGCTTGATGGTTCCCTAAATGTAAAACGTCTAAACGGTAACTTTCCCGCCAAAGTATCCCACAAATCATGAGTACCGCCACACCAACGAAAACGAGATACTGACTATTGACGTTACCAAAACTGGCAAACAACTTTCCTTGGAGTAAGTCGTATTCGTTAGGATCCATAATCACTTGTAAAAACGTACTAATACTACTGAAAAAAGTACCTAAAATCATGCCAATCATCAATAATAAAAATAAATCGGATTGATTTTTGCGTAATAGAAAATACGATAAACTAGTACTTAAAAACACCATTAAAAAGACGTTCATCAAAAACGACCCAAGACTTACTTGGCCTAACGCTTGTGCGCCTCCTAAAAGAAAAAATAACACCGTCTGCACAAAGACATACAAGGAATCCATCCCTAAAATGTTTGGCGTTAGGAAATGATTTTGCGTGACTGTTTGAAAACTAATAGTTGAAAAAGCCGCAGCGATTCCAACAAAAATAAAAGCCAATAACTTTTTGCCTCGTAACGCCAAAGCAAAGGACCAATTGCCATACGTGTTATAAGTTAAATAACAAAGGCTCACAATTACTACGGCAGCTAAAAGCAAAAGTAATGAAAGCCATTTTTTTAAAGGCCGTTTCATTGTTTGCGCCCCCTTAGTAATAATAAAATGAACAAAATGCTCCCTAATGTTCCGACAACCACGCTGACAGGAATTTCATAGGGGGCAATCAATACTCGTGCTAAAATATCACAGATTAACAAGAACAAACTCCCGCAAATCCCAGTTAACCACAAGGTATTTTTCATATGATCGCCATAACGTAAAGACACGAGATTGGGAATCACAACCCCTAAAAACGGAATATTCCCCACCATCAATAAAACGATGGCACTTGCTAAAGCAACCAGCGTCAAACCTAAAAACTGAATTCGCTGGTAATGGACGCCAAGACTATTTGCAAATGCTTCACCCATACCAACGACAGTGAAATGATAAGCAAATAAATAAATAACAAACCACAAAGGAATCATTAAGAATAACCATTCATAATTCCCTTTCATAACTGTGGAAAAATTTCCTTGTAACCAAGCAGACATATTTTGAACCAATTGGTATTGATAGGCAAAAAATGTGGCAATTGAACCTAGAATGTTACCAAACATCACGCCCACCAAAGGGACCATCACTTGATTCTTACTTGGTAATAATCGAATGAGCGCTAAGAATAACAAGGTCCCGCTTAGCGCAAAAATAAAAGCAATTGCCGTTCGATAGAGAAACGGAGCTGTTGGGAAAAATAACATTGCGACTAAAATACCCAACCTTGCACTATCGGTTGTTCCAGCGACACTAGGAGCGACAAATTTATTTTGTGTGAGTTGCTGCATAATCAATCCAGAAATACTCATCGTACTACCAGCAATGATTAAACTCAACGTGCGGGGAACACGGGTGGTAAATAAAACAAATTGTTGCTGCGCATCTAATTGAAACAACTGAGAAAGTGCAATGTCCTTCACCCCTATCACTAATGACAATAAGCTGAAAAGTAATAGTAGAACAAACAAACCAATCTTTTTCATGAGAAAACTCCATTTTTATTTAATTGAGAATGATTCTCATTCTTAGTTACAGTGTATGAGAAAACCATCACAAATGCAACCACTTTTTTTCCTTTCTTAAAAACTTCTTCTCAAGCCGACTGACCAACGACTTATCTAAGATATGCTATAATGGAGGGAAATGTTAGGAAAGGAGTGTTACTGAATGGCGAATGATGACTTACAACAACGTCTGGATAAAGGAATGTACGGTACGCCCCTCGTTAATCCTGAAGAACAACACAAATACATGGGCACATTTCGTGAACGCTGCCGTCTCTCCATGACCGTCGCTGAAATGAAAGATGCACAGAACCAAAAACATTTATTAGAAGAATTAGCGAAGCATCCTGAAGTTACAGTACTTTTAAATGGCGAAATCTCTTCTGACCTGCAAAGTACCTATATTAAATTATTAAATCAGCATGGCGCAACCTTTAAGATTGTTAACAATTTTGTGGAGAACAACCCTGACTCTCTCGGCTTACTGTTAGCTGAAAAACATGCAGTCGATGAACCTGTGATTGACGTTACAGAAAAATATCCTCAAGCAACAGAAACGCCAAAAGAAGAGCCAACAGCTAAAAAAAGCTTTTGGCAAAAACTATTTCACTCATAAAAAGCTCAAGGAAAGTTATGAGCGCTTCCATTTATAATAGAATTATGCTATTATGAAAATGAAAAAGAGAGGTATGCGGGTACATACCTCTCCTTTTATACCAACACCAGTTATAAGAACTGGTGGCTTACTGAGTTAAGTTTTTGTTGTTCTTTAACCGTTCAGCCGTCTAAGCTTATGAACGGTTATTTTTTATCGTTTTTCGTTGCTTCAAGGATACCGAAAATCAGTAGTGCAACAAACGCTGCAAAACTAATCATCAATTCCAATGTCGCTTCGATTGACAAAAAAAATGCTCCTTTCGTTAAAGTGCATCGGATACACATAGGCATCACCTGCCTCTCTAACTCAGAGCCACCGTCATACAACTTTCATTGGTAATAGTTTTAGTATAACCTATTGGGTTCACCAAGAAAACGTTTTTATAAAGAATACCGCCAAAAAATCTATTATGAATTTTTTGGCGGTATTCTTTTTTTATTGAACCACTTCTGGGTATAAAAGTTTTAAAACGTCCATTGTCAAGCGTCTACCCTGTCCAGCGTATGGATACACATGCATGTGCATGGCTGGATTAAAGTTTGCTTCGATAATCCCGTACGTTAAGCTATCACGTGCGCCTTTTACGTCTTTGTCAGGAATGATTAAATCAATGCCACAAATTTTGGCTCCTAAAGCAGCTACGGCCTCAATGGCGATTTGTTTATAACTATCATCAATGACATCGGTCATATCAATCGAATCCCCGCCCGTGCTAACATTAGAATTTTCTCGCAAGTACACGATTTGCTCTTTTTCTGGCACAGAATAGATAGTTAAACCTTGTTCTTTCAACATTAGTTTTTCTAAATCATTTAACTGGATTAACTCTAGTGGTGCACGGTGATTGGTCCCCCGCAATGGATCACTATTTTTAGCGGCCACCAATTCTTCTACAGTGTGTTTGCCATCACCGGTAACATTGGCTGGCACGCGCAACATGATGGCTTTTACATCATTATCTAACACAAAGAACCGATATTCTGTTCCAGGTAAAAATTCTTCAATTAAAACCGCTGTGTCCTCTTTAAAAGCAATCCGTAACGCTTCCGTAAAGTCTTCCAACGAAGCGCCTTCTTTAAAAATGGTAATTCCTAAACCGTAATTCGTTGATTTTGGTTTCACGACAAACGCTTTATTGGCGTAGCGCAAATGTGCTTCTTGTGCCTCAATAAAAGATGAAAATTCTTCACCGCCAGGCACATGGAAACCTGCTGCAGACAAAATTTTCTTTGTCACGGTTTTGTTTTCCATAATCAATGGTACCACGTAGTTATCTTTGCTAGTCATGTTGGCATTTTTGACGTATTCAATGTGCTCGCCATGTTGCAGTTTCAAAAATTGCTCTTGTTCATCTAAAATTTCGATTTCCAGACCTTTTTGAATCGCATCAAATAAGAAAATTTGTGTGGATAATTCCATCTCACGGAAACCAGCTAATTGATAAGGGCGTTCAAAGGCCATACTTTGATATTGGTTTCCAAAAATATTACCCAATTCACTGTTGGAGTTTTCTTGAATAATCGTCCACATTTTGCCAGAAACGGTGTCTTGTGGATTCCGCAGTTGTTGATAATACTTACCGACAACTTCTTTGCCTTTGCGAATGCCTAGAGCATCTAACATATCAATCATTTCTGAAAAAATCCGATCGCCTTCTGCAATTAACTTAATCGTTTCATGAGGATGACCAAGAGCCACTTGTTCATTAAAAATATCCCCAGTTTTCACCCATTCATCCGCTTCTTCTTTTTCATCTGTCCACAATAAATACAACATGAAATAATGTAAGAAATCCACGGTATCTTCCACAATGCCTAAACGTGAAAAAGGATTTAAGTCTAAATTACGCAACTCGATATAGCGAATACCTGTTTTAGGCAGATCAGACATTTGTTTCCCGCCACGTAAGCGCACAGGCGCATAAAATTCTTTTTCTTCAGAAAGTAAACCATTTTCCACCATGCGATGAATATCTTCTAAATAGCGTTCCAATGAGGCATACGATACTTTCACATTGTCATGATTTCTGTAGCCATACGTACTATTCCGAATACTGCGAATGGGTTCTTGCGGTTGGTCGTCATAGACTCTAAAGTAGCCGTCTTCACTAACTGGTGAAGCCCCAAAAAGATACGTAATTAACCAGCGATAACGTAAAAAGTTACGGGCAACTTTCATGTACACTTTCGTTTTAAATTGTTTGCAATCTGTCACTTCGGATTGTTCATCATATAATTGCTGAATCAGGGCTTGGTCATATTCAAAATTAAAATGAATTCCGCTGACCATTTGTTTTCGTTTGCCATACTCTTTTGCCAAATAACGACGATATAACACTGCATCATATTGATCTAATTTAGCAATTTTAATCTCTTCATCTTTTGTTGGTAATTGTGGCGGCATACTTAATGGCCACAACATTTCATCTTCTGGAATCGAACGACGAGCCACATCGTGAATGGCATCTAAAAAACGAAGCATTTCTGTGCCGCTATTTGCTACAGGCGTGATTAGTTCTAATTGTGTTTCACTAAAATCTGTTTGAATATATGGATGATAAGAACGGTTACCAAAAACCGTGGGATGATCAGTTGTCGCTAAAAGCCCTTCTCGTGTACTACGTTGGTTTTCTTTTTCTAAACCAAAACGAGCCATCAATACGTAAGGACGAACATTTTTCTTTTGCATTAATTCTCTATAATTCATCTTGTCGCCTTTCTTTCTACAAACTATCTGTTTCTCTTACTATTATATAGGAAAACGAGTAAATATGCTGTTTTTTTGAACGTTCACTTGGGAATTTTCGAGACACTTTTAGAGAGCGCCTTTTTCCGTTATACTGAAAACAACTAGTTTATAGAAAGTGGGGATTGCTCATGAAAAATCGTGCATTACTTTTAATTGACTTTCAAAAAGGCATCGAAAGTCCGTCGCAGCAATTGTACCGTCTGCCAGCAGTGTTGGAAAAGGTCAATCAGCGTATTGCTGTCTACCGCCAACACCATGCGCCCATTATTTTTGTTCAACATGAAGAAACCGAATTACCTTTTGACTCAGACTCTTGGCAACTTTTTGAAAAGCTGGATGCACAGCCCACAGATTTTTTCATCCGCAAAACGCATGCGAATGCCTTTTACCAAACAAATTTAAATGATTTATTGACGGAACAAGCCGTTCAAACGTTAGAAATTGCTGGTGTCCAAACCGAGTTTTGTGTGGACACTACAATTCGGATGGCTCATGGTTTAGGCTATACGTGTTTGATGACACCGAAAACCACTTCCACCTTGGATAATGGACATTTAACCGCAGCACAAATTATCCAACATCATGAAGCTATTTGGGCTGGCCGCTTTTTGACTTTTTTGCCTTCAATAAATTGAGGGCTTTTCCAAAAAATTGTTTGTTCACTATGTTTTCTTGTCGTATTTCATGTTAGTATAAGGAAAAAGTGTTCAGTTGATTAGTTGAAGATTTAGAGTGTGGGACATAAGTCGATTAGGCTTGTCTCTCATGTTCTGTCTTTTTTTATGTCATCATTCACTAAACTAATAAATAATTGGAGGTATTTTATGAACAAATTTTTTACAGCCCAACGTTTAAAAGACACCGCCTATGTAACAGTCGGTGCATTCATTTTGGCCATTTCAATCAATGCGGTCTTATTGCCAAATAAACTTGTCGCAGGCGGAGCCAATGGCATTAGTATTGTTATTAATTATGTTTTCGGGATTAGTCCCGCCATTGTTCTTTACGCCATCAATATTCCTCTTTTAGTGCTTTGTTTCTTACTTCTTGGGAAAGAGGTCGGTGTCAAAACCATTTATGGCAGCCTTATTTATCCATTTTTTGTAGGAATTACTTCGGGGATGCCTGTTTTAACACATAATATTTTTCTAGCAGCATTATTTGGCGGTATTATTACAGGTGCTGGCCTAGGCTTGGTTTTCCGTGGCAATGCTTCAACTGGTGGGACAGCAATCATTTCACAAATTGTCAATAAATACTTCAAAGTTTCCTTAGGTATTGCTATTTTATTCGTCGATGGTTTAGTCATTTTATCAGCAATGTATGCTTTTAATGCAGATATTGTGCTATTCTCTTTAATTTGTTTATTTACAATTGGTCGTGTCGTTGACATGATTCAAGTTGGTCTGGTTCGCTCGAAGAATGTGATGATTATTTCACCAAAATATGTCGCTATTCAAGAACGCTTATTACGTGAACTAGATAAAGGTGTGACCTTGGTGCCAATCGAAGGCGGTTATCGAAGCGCGAAAGGCATGCTCTTAATGACTGTCATTCGTGAAAAAGATTTTCCCCGCTTAAAAGAAGCCATTCTTGAGATTGATGAAGAAGCTTTTTTGATTTCAATGAGTGCGAGTGAAGTCTACGGAAAAGGATTTAGCTTGAAAAAAGTAGCTGATTCTTATGGTGTTGAAGCTACTAATGCCAATAATTTACAATAGTTTTTTGTAGGAAAAGAGCCGCAAAATCTGTAGAGATTTTGCGGCTCTTTTTACATCTTCATCCAGACAGGTTCTAAGCTATTGCCATCCAAATCTTGCACCTCTAAGCCATACATTTGCTCTTCTGGTATTCCCATATCAACTCGGTAACAGTTGCCTCCGTTAGCTTTGGCGGTTTCGCCAAACTGTTTTACGGCTTCGGCACTCTCTAAACTAAAGGAAATTAATGCCCCACTGGTTGTTTGCGCATCAATAATTTGCTTTTCTTGGATAAATTTTCCATAAAAGTCATGGTTCAACAACATAATCCAAAATTGATCATCCCACATCATCGAACTAGCTTCCTCTGTTGAAAATTCCTCGTTCTTTTTGAATCCAAGTTTTTCATAAAATGCTGTAGAACGTTGGACATCCGCTACTGGGAAGTTAACAAAAACCATTGTGCCCATGTGATTCATCCCTTTCTTTTAATCATCTACGACAGCTAAGTGTGCGTTGCGACAAAATCAACAAGCTTGTTTGATTTATACTAGCATATTCATAAAAGAAATGTTACTAAAACGTTTTCTTAAGGTAATTCTCGATAAGCCAAGTGCTGAATGATTTCACTATGTTGTGGATAATCGTTTAACAATTCCGCTTGAGTAAATAACTCGAAGTCTTCAAACTCAAAGCCTGGTGTAACCACACAACTGACTAACGCAAATCCTGTCGCTACTGTAGAGCCAAAGATTGTGCCGGCAGGAACTGAGAACGAAAGCTGTTGTCCTTGAACTAAGTCTTTCCCTAACTGAACAGCTTGATACGTTCCATCAGGAAAAATACAGTGAACGGTTAATGGCTGACCATCGTGAAAAAACCATAATTCATCCGCTTTTAAACGATGAAAATGTGACGGACTTTCTGTATTTAATAGAAACAAAATCGCTGTATGCAACGCCCGTTCGCCTCGTTTGGTTGGAATCAATTGTTCACTTTTATTGGTTTGTTTAAAATAACCGCCCTCAGGATGCGCTTCTAATCCTAACTTCTCAATCCACATTTGTTCTGTCATCTTCTCCCTCACTCCTTCATTTTTTTCAGAAACAATTTAGAAAGAACTTAGAACATCCGTCCTAATCCTAAAATAAACGGCGGGACAGGAGTAGCTTCTTCATTCTTGAAGCTAAATACTCCTGTCCCACGTTCTTCCCAAACCTGTTATTTTCTACAACTAAACATCTTTTAATAAGCCTTTAAATAAGCCCATTGCGAAATCGTTGGCATTAAATGGTTCTAAATCGTTAATGCCTTCACCTAGACCAACTAATTTCACTGGCAAGTGTAATTCATTCCGAATAGCAATGACAATACCACCTTTGGCTGTTCCGTCTAGTTTGGTTAAAACTAAGCCAGTGACATCGGTTGTTTCTTTGAACTGTTTGGCTTGTGTCATCGCATTTTGCCCAGTAGTTGCGTCCACGACTAAGAGAACTTCGTGAGGCGCATCTGGAATTTCTCGTTGGATGACTCGTTTGATTTTTTCTAATTCTTTCATTAAGTTGACTTTATTTTGTAAACGACCTGCTGTATCCACTAGCAAAACATCGGCCTGTTCTGCTTTGGCACGTTCCACTGCATCGAAAACGACCGCTGCTGGATCGCCGCCAGCATTCCCACGCACAACTTCAACGCCAGCCCGTTCACCCCAAACAACTAATTGATCGATGGCGCCCGCTCGGAACGTATCGGCAGCGGCCATTAAAACTTTCTTTCCTTCCAACTTGTATTGATGGGCTAATTTACCAATGCTGGTTGTTTTACCAACTCCATTAACACCAACAAATAAAATCACGGTTAAGCCATTTGGCTGTAAGTTAATCGCATTATTTTCATTAATTCCTGCTTCTTCATACAAATCAACCATTTTTTCAATGATGGTATTTTGAACTTGAGCTGGTTTTTTCACATTTCGCAGTTTCACTTCTTGTCGCAAGGCTTCTGTAATTTTTAAGGATGTATCAAAGCCTACGTCTGCACCAATTAACGTTTCTTCTAATTCTTCAAAGAAATCTTCATCAACGCTCCGGAAATTAGCAAACAATTCGTTCAACCGTTGACCAAATGTCTTACGTGTTTTTTCCAAACCTTTTTCATATTTTTCTTGGACTTGTTCTTCTTTCGACTCTTCAATTTCTTCTGAAACCTGCGTGTCTGTTGGTTCTGCCAACGGAGTTACGACACTACTTTCTTCCTCAGGCGTTTCCACAACAACTTCTTGTGTTTCCTCTGTCAGGATTTCTTCTGGCTCTTCTTCTAATGCTTCTTCTACGCCAGCTAATTTTTCCATTTCAGCGTTATCTGTTAAATCGGCTGTTTCTGTGACTTCTTCCGCTGTCGTTTCTGGCGTTGTTTGCGCCTCTTCTGCTGCGGTTTCTTTTGATTCAGCAGGCGCTGATTCATCACTAGGTGTTTCGTCTACTGTTTCTTCAATTATCTCTTGTTTTTCTTCTTCCTTTTTTTCAGCGGAAAAAGCTTTTTTTATTTTATCAAAAAATCCCATTCTTATTGGCCTCCTTCCAACGGCGTTAAAATATATTTTTCGACCGCTTTGGCAACGCCATCTTGGTCATTCGTGTCTGTAACGACATCTGCGGCTTCTTTAACTAATGGAATCGCATTTGCCATGGCGACACCTAAGCCAGCGTATTCGATCATCGGTAAATCATTTTCTTCGTCCCCTAGGGTCATGATTTCTTCTGCACGGATTCCTAAATCTTTGGCTAACAAGGAAATACCATAGGCTTTCGTAATCCCTTTTGGCATAAATTCTAATAAGTTATTTCGCGTTTTAATAATTTCAAAGCGCTCATAAAAGGAGGCCGGAATTTCCTTGATGCGTTCATTTAAATACGCTTCATCAATCGCAACAACAACTTTGTTATAAATTCGATTCGGGGTTAACTCTTCTAATTTGTAGGACTCAAAGGTTAATAATTTGTTTAGAGAACTATAAATTGAAGGATAATTTGGGGCAGAAGGCAGTTGCATCACGACCTCATCGGATAAGACATCAAACGGCATGTTGAGTGTGGTTGCTAATTGGTACAGCTCATGAATCGCTTCCAAGGGCATCAATGTTTTTTCAATAATGGCCCCTGTATCATTTTTTTGAACCAATCCGCCGTTAAAAGTAATGCTATAATCGCCTTCCTCTTGTAAACCTAATTCTTCTAAGTAAGGACCAATAGCTGCCAAAGGTCGACCTGTGCAGATAACAACTTTCACGCCTGCTTGTTTCGCAGCCATCAGTGCTTGTTTATTCCGTAAAGAAATCTCTTTTTGGCTATTTAATAATGTTCCATCTAAATCAATAGCAACTAATTTTATCAAACGTTCGCTCCTCCTTGCTTCTGGCTAATTGCTTTTTTCAATTGCGCCACCTTCTTTGACCTCTTCCAAGCGAACTGAAACGATTTTTGAAACCCCAGATTCTTGCATAGTCACGCCATATAAAACATCTGCGGCTTCCATTGTCCCTTTACGATGTGTCACCACGATAAACTGTGTGCCATCTTCAAATTCGCTTAAATAATGACCAAAACGAGCAACGTTGGCTTCATCTAAAGCTGCTTCTACTTCATCTAAAATACAGAACGGAACTGGTCGAACACGAATAATTGAAAAGAGTAATGCAATCGCCGTTAATGCCCGTTCGCCTCCAGACAACAAGCTTAAATGTTGTAATTTTTTCCCTGGTGGTTGCGCCTCAATCTCAATCCCTGTATTCAAGAGATCCTCTGGGTTGGTTAGCACCAGCTCTGCCCGTCCGCCACCAAACATATTAGGAAATACCACTTTGAACTGGCCACGAATTGCTTCAAAGACTTCTTTAAACCGTTCTTTCACTTCTTGGTCCATTTCATCCATGGTTTCAAATAATTGTTCTTTCGCATTTAATAAATCATCACGTTGACTGACTAGAAATTGATGGCGTTCATCGACTTGTTCAAATTGCTCGATGGCACTTAAGTTAACAGGTCCTAACCGCTCAATTTCTTGTTTTAGGCGTTTCACTGTTTGCTGCGCTTGCGCTAAATCATCGATTGGGAAATACGCTTCATAGGCAGCTTCAAAGGTTAAGCTGTATTCTTCCTGTAAGTAACTTAACGAGCTATCTAATTGCATTTCTGCACGATTTTTTAGGACTTCGATTTGTGTTTTATCTGCTAAATACTGTTGTTGGCGTTTGTTTTCTTCCGCTAATTTTGTATCTAACTCGTCTACTTCTTCTTGCAACGCTTGTCGTTGACTGCGTGCCGTTTGTAAAGACGTTTGCAACGCTGTTTGTTTCTCCGCTAATTGCGCGACTTGTGCCGCTAAGCCTTCTTCGGTTAACTGGTGATCGCTAGAATGGCTACTTAATTGTTGTAGCTGTTGACGGATGGCCGTTTCTCGAATCAACAATTCGTCCAATTGTTCTTGTTTGTCTTGCTTTTGACGAGCAAAATGGGCACATTGTTCCGCCGCTACTGCTTGTTCTGCTTGAACTGTCGTCAAGCGTTCTTGCGCTTGGGCTTTAAAGGTTTCCATTTGGCTAGCTTCTTGTTCCACTTGTTTCATTTCAGCATCTAAACGTTCTTTCGTTGCCGTTAAGCTTGCTTGTTGCTCTGTCAATGTAGCTTTTTTCGTTTGATATTCAGTTAAGAATTGATGCAATTCCCGTGATTCATATTCAAACAAGCGTTTTTCTTTTGTTAAACGAGTAATCGTTTCTGTTTGATTGGCTAATTTATTGTCAATTTCTTGTTGTTTTAAGCGATTTTGTTCACCAGCAGAGCGCAACATTTCTGCACGTTCCGTGGCTGTTTTCACTTCTTGCGAGAGCGCTTGGACTTCTTGTTCTACACTTCTTAGTTGTGTTTCTAATTGAGTCATTTGTTCAGTAATTGTTTGAAGTTCTTGCGCTTGTGAAAATAGGCTTCCTTGGTTGCCACGTTTATTGGCTCCCCCAGTCATCGAACCGCCAGGATTCATCACATCGCCTTCCAATGAGACAACGCGATATTGGTAATTGACTAATTTTGCTAACTGGTTGGCACTCGTTAAATCTGCCGCTAAAATCGTGACGCCTAAGAGATTTTGAATAACGGTTTGTACTTGTTCTGGATAACGAACTAATTCACTGGCAATCCCCACGAAGCCCGGTGCACCAGCCAAACGATTCTGAACCATCGCCGATACAGAGCGTGGCTTAATGGTGGTCAATGGTAAAAAGGTTGCTCGGCCACTGTGTTGTTGTTTTAAGAAGGTGATGCCTGCTCGACCATCTTTCTCATTTTCCACAACAATATGTTGCGCCGCACCACCTAGGGCCGTTTCAATCGCCAACGTATATTCTTTAGGCACTTCAATTAACTCAGCCACTGCGCCAACAATCCCAGTTAATTGGTTTTTGTGACGCAATACAGCTTTCACGCCTTGATAGAAGCCAGCGTAATTTTCTTGAATTTCTTGCAAACTTTTTTGGCGTGCCTTCGCTTGTTGCACTTGATTCATCGCTTGGTACATATCATTTTGACGCTGTGCTAACCGTTCACGTTTGGCTTCAAGCGTTGCTTTCAACGCGGTGTATTCTTCCAGTTGTTCTTGTAAGCCTTGTTTTGCGACTTTTTGCTCTTTTTCTAGCGTCTCTTTCATTGCGAGAGCTTCAACCATCTGTTCTTCTAGCGCTTCGTGTTTTGCTAGCGATTGTTGATTTTTAGCTGTTTCTTGTTGATATTGTCGTTCTAAATATTTTAAGTCATTGGCTGTATTGGCTTGTTCTTGCATAACTTCCACATACTGACTGCGCAATTCTTCCATTAATTCTTTAGAAGACTTACTATATTTTTCCACATCTTTCGTTGCCAAAGCCAATGCTTCTTTTAACGTCTGACGTTGTGCCGTTTTTTCTGCGATTGCTGTTTCCAGCGTCTGCAATTCTTCTCGATAACGAACAATTTTTTCGGCCGTTTCTGCCAATGTCTCTTCGTATTCGCTTGCCGTTTGGGAGGTGTGTTTAGAACGTTCAATTAAAACATTTTTTTGTCCTTCTGCTTGTTTCAACGCTTCTGTCACTTGTAATAATTGTTGTTGTTCCGTTTCAATTTGTTCATCTAAACGATTGCGCTTGCTTCGTAAACGTACCAATTTGCCTTCTAGGTCGTGGACTTGTTTACTTGCGCCAGCTAACTTTTCTTCAATGGCTGTTAATTCTTGCGTTTTCGTTTCCCAAATAGCTTTTGCTTCTTGAATTTCGGTCACAGTTAAATTGACATCAATTTCGGTAAGTTCTTCTTTCAAAGCTAAATACTTTTTAGCCGCATCTGCTTGGGCGGCTAGAGGAACTAATTGGTCTTCCAACTCGTAAATGATATCTTGGACACGGCTTAAGTTGTCCTCGGTTTCGAAAAGCTTTTGTTCAGCCTTTTTCTTTCGTTGTTTGTATTTTAAAACGCCCGCTGCTTCTTCAAAAATCCCTCGACGGTCTTCAGGTTTACTATTAAAAATCGCTTCAACTTTCCCTTGCGAAATAATTGAAAAAGATTCTTTGCCTAACCCTGAATCCATAAATAAATCTTGAATATCTTTTAAACGGCACGCTTGTTTATTAATAAAAAAGTCACTTTCGCCCGTTCGTTTTAAACGACGGGTGACACTAATCTCACTATAATCCAATGCTAAATAATGGTCGCTGTTGTCTAACGTCACGGTAACTTCCGCAATATTTAGCGGCTTACGACCTTCCGAACCGGCAAAGATAATGTCGTTCATTTTGCCACCGCGAAGGTTTTTCGCAGATTGTTCACCTAATACCCAACGAACGGCTTCCGTGATATTACTTTTCCCACTTCCATTCGGACCAACCACTGCTGTCACATCATCTTCAAATTCAATAATGGTTTTATCTGCAAATGATTTAAATCCTGTAATTTCAATTCGTTTTAAATACACGAATATTGCTCCTTCCAGCCTTACTGAGGAATACTTTTCAGTGCCCGCTCAGCGGCATCCTGTTCAGCTAACTTCTTCGATTTTCCTTGGCCTAACCCAATGAGTTCACCATTCATGTAAACTTCAGTGAAAAAGGTGCGGTCATGAGCAGGGCCTTCTTCTTTAATTAAGCGATATTCAATTGAAACATCGCCTTTGCGTTGTAAAACTTCTTGTAATTGTGTTTTGTGATCCATCTCATGTGAAAAAGCACCGGCATCAATTTTCGGAAAAATAACGTCTTCAATAAATTTCTTGGCTGCGCCAACTTTTTGGTCTAAGTAGAGGGCACCTAAAAAGGCTTCAAATAAGTCACATAATAATGATGCACGTGTTCGTCCGCCCGATGCTTCTTCTCCTTTACCTAATAAAATGTAGTTGTCGAAGTGACATTCTTTCGCAAATTTGGCTAAACTATCTTCCCGAACGATGGCTGCGCGCATCTTCGTTAATTTTCCTTCTGGAAGTTCTGGGAATTTTAAATACAAATATTGTGAAACAATTAATTCTAAAACTGCATCTCCTAAAAATTCAAGACGTTCATTATCGGATAATTTTAAATAGCGATGCTCATTCACATAGGATGAATGAGTAAAAGCTTGCTCTAATAGATTGACATCATGGAAAACAATGCCGTAACGTTCTTTTAACTCTGTTGTTAACTGATTGTCCATTCTCCACATTCCTTTACATTTATTTACACCTTGTTTCATTATACTTTTTTTTTCACTTTTTTTAAATGGTTCTATTCAGAAAAAGCCTGTTATTCACTGTGTTCTCATTATTTTTTAGAAAAAAATAAATAAATAGAGCTATGACTGAGATAAAAGCGTTTGTTTACGTAAGAGATAGAAAGAGCGTGGGACAAAAATCACTTTGGATTTTTGCGCCACGCTCAAAAACTGATAAACGGCGGGAACAGAAGCAACTCCTTCTTATTTCTCGGAGTTAAACACTTCTGTCCCGACCTCGTTCTATCTCTATTAAATCAGCGGAACGTTGTTTAACGTTTTTCCGCAGTGACACCCACCGTTGCCCATGGATTATCTTTCGTATCAACTGCCCACGTAAAGTCAACTACACGGTCGTTGACAGGCAAGACTTCATTTCTGTAAAGCGTTGGGATTACAAACGCTTCATCAATGGCATACTCTTGCCAATCGTAGAAGGCTTTTTTACGTTTTTCTTCATCAAATGATGCTTTTGAATCAATCGCATCAAGTAATTTAGTATTTTCTTCTGACTCAAAACGTGTATAGTTAAAGGCTGAGTTTGGACCATATAAGCCGGTTGGTGAAGGATCTGAACCTGTGCCCCACGCGCCTTGATAGATATCTACTTCTGGGTCATCATTTTTCAATTTATCATAGAATGCTTGGAAATCAATTAAGCGTCCTGTTGTATACGTTACGTTTAAGCCAATTTCTTTCCATTGTTGGACATAGTAATCAGCAAGTGGTTGTGCAGTTTCGCCGCCTGACATTGAAGCAAACTTGATTTCTAGTGGTTTGCCTTCTTTGTCTTCGCGAATGCCATCGCCGTCTACGTCTTTATAACCAGCATCGTCTAATAATTTTTTCGCTTTGTCTAAATCAAGCGTATAGCCTTTCGCTTCGCTATCATGCAAGCTCTTGAAGACTGGTGGGATTAACGTTGTTGCCCCTGTTCGTAAGCCGTTGTAGAATTTTTGGCCGACTGCATCATTGTCAATTGCATAGCCCATGGCTTGACGTAAGCTTTTATCTGCCATTTTAGCTTTTGGATTGTATTTCACTGTATTGGTTTCTTTGTCAAACGTACCCATTTTAAAGCCAATATACGTGTAGGCTTGTTCGGGACGTCCTAAGATTTGATACCCTTCAGTATCTTTGTATGTTGGATACGTATCTGTTGGCATTGATAATGCAATATCGTATTGTTTCGCTTTCATCGCTTCTACAATGCTCGCAGAAGGAACAGATTTGAACACTAATTTATCTAATTTAGGTTTGCCACCGTAGTAATGCTCATTTGGTAGGTATTCAACAGATTCACCTGTCACAATATTACTCATGTAGTATGGTCCAATAGTTACAGGGTTTTTACGAACTGCATCGCTTGATTCCATGTCTTTAACAGCAATTCCTTCAAAGGCATGTTTTGGTAAAACTGAACCCCAAACACCGCCACCTAATTGTTGCATTCCTGGGTGAACTTCTTTATAAGTGATTTTAACTTCTTTATCATTGACTTTTTCTATGCCAGAAATGGTTGGTGATTTACCAGCATGGTAGTCTTCCATGCCAACAATATTCGTAAAGTTATCATCATAACGAATCCCTGTATAATCTTTATGACCAATGACTTCATAAGAGAAAATCACGTCATCGGCTGTCACATCTTTACCGTCAGACCATTTCAAATTGTCACGTAATTTAATGGTTGCTGTATTGGCATCTTCATCTAATTTCAGATCCGCAGGACCCCCATCGACAATCTTAAAGTCTGCATCATTGTTAAATAATGGCTGTACCGTTGGAAGCATGTATTGTGCATCATAGTTGTCTTGATAAAATTCTTGCTGGAAAAGTCCTTGGAATTGTGTATCCATAACTACAGCGACATCTAATGTCCCGCCATCAATTGCTTTTTTATCATTTTTAACAGCGATTGGCATTTTTGAAATGTCTTCTGTTTCCGTTGCTTTATTGCCCCCGCCTTTATTGCCGCCACCACATGCAGCTAACCCGAATACTAACACAGAAGCTAACGTGATTGCACCTAAAATCCGTTTCTTGTTCATCTCTTTTCCTCCCTCATTTTTTGGCTAATTAGCCTAATCGTTGTCGTGCATCTGCTGAGCGCTTAAATGCTTGTCCAACATAGTTTATACTTAACATCAAGACTAAAATTAGAATTGATGCAGGTAACCAAACCCATTGTTTATTGACTAATACATCCCCACTGCTGGCGTAGCCAATTAAGGTTCCTAAACTTGGGACACTTTGTGGTAACCCGAAGCCTAAGAAAGTTAACGTTGTTTCGATCCCAATATTGGCCGCGAAATTAATCGTTAAGTTCGTAATAATTAATGAACTTAAATTCGGCATAATTTCTCGAAACATAATTTTAAAATCGCTTGTTCCCATTGTCTTAGAGGCACTAACGTAATCTCGGCGCCCTTCAGATAACGTTTTACTGCGGAACAACCGCGCTTTTCCAACCCAATAAAACGCACACATAATCCAAATAAAGGACCAGATACTATATTTAGGAATCACGGAAACGAACACAATAATAATTAACATAATTGGCAAAATCATAATAAAATCCACGATACGCATCAAAATATTATCAATCATGCCTCCATAATAACCGGAAATAATCCCTAAACCGACCCCGATAATAGACGTAATAATCGTAATGGCAAAACCGATTAAAATCGAGTTCCTAGCCCCGATAATCAATTGTCCTAAAACATCACGACCACCTTCATCGGCACCTAAAATGAACTTGGTGCCATTCATTGTAACGGTACCTGGTTCCGCATATTTATCTAAAATACTTACATGCATAACGGCACTTTGGTCTAACACTAACGAACCGATAAAAACGGCTAATAAGATAATGACCAAAAGGATTAAAGAAAACATCGCCATTTTTTCTTTGACGAATTCTCGCGCAATCATCCGAAAGCCCATTGGTGGAATACTTTCTTGTAAGACTTCTTCTCTTTTTTCTTCTGTCAATTCCATTTTTATCACCCTTTCTTCGTGTTTTTTCTACTGAATTCGAATTCTTGGATCAACAATACTCATTACAATATCAGAAATTAAGGTTCCGATAAGGGTTGCCAATCCCAAAATCAACACGAGAGCGGTAATAACGGAATAGTCACGTTGAATGATACTATCAATAAATAATTTTCCAATTCCTGGGAAAGCAAAAATCTTTTCAATAACGACTGATCCGGCAATCAAAGCAGTAATTTCATAACCTAATTGAGAGGCAATTGGTAATGCTGCATTTCTAAAAATGTGTCGATTAAAAATTTTATTCGTTGGCACTCCTTTTGAACGAGCAGTACGAACAAAGTCCATGTTTTTAACATCAATCACTTCACTGCGCAAATATTGAATAGTGACCGCTGTCCCTAGCAACGCTTGAGTGACCCCTGGTAAAATTAAATGCTTCAGTTTATCTAAATAATACGGCCACGTTCCCTCAGCCAAACCAACAGTCACGGTTCCACTCGTTGGGAACCAGTCTAAGCGATACCCAAAAATAAAGAGCATAATCAAGGCAAAGATGAATAATGGCACAGCAAAACTGAAGAAGTTGTAGATAACCACCATTTTGTCAAACCATGAATTTTGGTAACGGCCAGCAATTAAACCGAAAGGAATGGCGATTAAATACGTGATTATAACTGACACAGCGGCCAATGCAATCGTATTCCCCACCCGACCAGCAATGAGTGTGGACACAGGTAATTTAAAGATAAAACTATGCCCAAAATCTCCATGTAAGGCATTGCCAATCCAACGGAAATATTGTTCGTACCAAGGATCATTTAATCCGGCAGCTTCGCGCATGGCTTCAATCACTTTCGGGTCTTGGTTCGGATTAATCAATCCTGTAAACGGATCACCTGGCATCATTTTAGCCAACAGGAAAATCAAGACACTTAAAATAATCACTTGCGGAATCATCAATAACAAACGGCGTAAAATTGTTTTCCACATTATTCAGCACCTCCATTTTTTAACGCTACTTGGTGGGTTGGACTAATCGCATGTAAGTTATAAACCCGCCCATTTTCATCATAATAGTCTTTATGATTTTCCCGATACTCTTGCTCAACTCTTCTTCGTTCTTCTTTGTGAGCTTCTCGGTTCGCTACGTCAATTTTAGGAATTGCTGAAAGTAAGCGTTTGGTATAAATGTGTTGTGGATTAGTGTAAATATCTTGGCGTGTACCGATTTCTACAAAACGGCCTTTGTACATAATGGCAATGTTGTCACACATATGTTTAACTACGCCCAAATCATGGGAAATAAATAAGTAACTTAACCCATATTCCTGTTGAATGTTCTTCATAAAATTCAATACCTGTGCTTGCACAGATAAGTCCAGTGCTGAAACAGGTTCATCTGCAATAATTAATTTGGGGCTGGTAGCCACCGCTCGGGCGACGCCTAAACGTTGGCGTTGCCCACCAGAAAATTCATGAGGATATTTGTACAACGCATCTTCTGGCATCCCCACAATGTCCAACAAACTTTTGACTTTTTTCTTTTCTTCTTGGTCACTTAACCGTTCAAAATTTCGAATTGGTTCGGCGATAATATCTAGTACTCGTTTTTTAGGGTTTAAACTTGACATCGAATCTTGGAAAATCATTTGGACATCTTTGTTGTATCCAATCGCTTTTCGACTTCGCGGCTTGGTTACATCTTGTCCTTGATAAATAATTTCACCATTTGTAATTTTTTCTAAACCAATAATTGCTTTTCCTGTCGTTGATTTTCCAGAACCCGACTCACCAACTAACCCATATGTTTTACCTTGTTCAATCATGAAATCCACACCATCAACCGCCAAAACATGATCAGTGATTCGATTGAAGAAGCCGCTGCGAATTGGATAATGAACTTTTAAATCTTTAATTTGAATAATTTCTGTCATTACGCTTCCCCTTCCCCGTCTCTAAAATGAAAATGTTTATAACATGTACAACGAACAAAATGATTCGGTGCAACTTCATGTAATGTTGGATTTTCTTCATGTTCCGATGCATCAATCCAAGGAATTCGTGGGGCAAACCGACAACCTTTTCTAGGTAATTTGGTTAACGAAGGAACAATCCCTTCAATCACATGAAGTTCTTCTTCATCTGAATTCTCTTGGGGAATGGACTGAAGTAAGGAACGTGTATATGGATGTTTCGGATGACTAAACAATTCTTCAGCAGTGGCTACTTCTACAAACTGACCCGCATACATAACCGCTACACGATCAGCCATTTCCGCAACTACACCTAAGTCATGGGTAATTAAAATAATGCCGCTCCCTGTTTCTTCTTGTAAATCTTTTAACAAATCGAGAATTTGTGCCTGAATGGTAACGTCTAAGGCCGTTGTGGGTTCATCTGCAATTAAAATCGGTGGTTTACACGCGATTGCAATGGCAATAATCACCCGTTGGCGCATGCCGCCAGACAATTCATGAGGATACTGTTTCCCGACACGCTCTGGGTTGGGAATCCCCACTTGATCTAACAGTTCAATGGCCCGTGCTTGTTTTTGTTGTGCGGTCATTTTGGTATGATACGTTAGACTTTCTTTAATTTGGTCTTCAATTCGCATGAGCGGATTCAGTGCAGACAACGGATCTTGGAAAATCATCCCAATATCGTTTCCTCTGACTTTGTTGTACAATGTTTCATTAAACGTAGTTAAGTTTAAATTGTTGTATAAAATTTCCCCAGTAATTTTGGTATGATTGGGATCATGTAAGCCCATAATCGTTGTTGCTAAGGTACTTTTTCCACAACCAGATTCTCCGACGATTGCCAGAATCTCATTTTTCTTCAATTCAAATGAAACATCATCGACGGCATTATAATAATCATCTTTGATTCTAAATGCTGTTTCTAATCCTGAAACCTCTAGTAATTGTTCATTTCCTTGCATCCATACGCACCCCTTACGTCCTTTCAAAAACATTATATAAATTAACTAATATTTAATGATAGCACTTTCTAATTTTTATCAATGTTAATTTACAGCTCATTGTTTTTTCATAATTTTATAGAATTATTCCATAAAAAGCAAGATAAAATAACTTTTTTCGCAGTTATTTTTTTACATGTATGATTTTTTTTACAAAAATATGTGTAAAAATAGCCTTATTGCTTAATAAAATAACCATTATGTACGCAAAAAAAGTCGATCAACACGAATGTCAATCGACTTTGTCTTATTATTTTTTATGAATTACTCACAATATAATCTACAGCGGCACCAACTGTTTCAATTTTTTCTGCATCTTCATCTGAAATCTCTGTTCCAAATTCATCTTCAAGTTCTAAAACAAACTCCATTACGCTAATTGAGTCAGCGTTCAAATCATCTTTAATGTTTAATTGATCTGTTACTTGATCCGCTTCAATATCAAAGTGGTTTGAGATAATCTTCGCTACTTTTTGAAGTACTTCTTCACGAGTCAACTGTATTCACCTCCACTGCTTTTGAAAAAAGGTTCTTTCTTTTACTAAAACGCTAAGATACATTGTACTCACAATTTGGGTATTTGTCCATCTTTTTTTCATTTGAGTAACAAACTGATGTCAAGACAATTGCAAATTACTCTGCTTTGCCTTCATAATATTCCACTAGTTGTGGGACAACTTGGGTTTCTAACATTGTATGAATTTGACGAATGGTGTAGCGGACGGCATCAGGACCCGTGGCCCCATGCGTTTTAATGACTGGCGCTTTTAAGCCAAATAAAACCGCTCCCCCATGTTTTGAGTAGTCCATTTCGTCTTTCATGCCACGCAACGCATTCTTTAATAATAAGGCGCCCATTTTTCCTTTGACACCTTCAGAAAGAATCGCTGTTTTCAGCAAGCTCATCATGTTCATAGCTGTGCCTTCGATGGATTTTAAAACGGCATTTCCTGTGAAGCCATCTGTCACCACCACGTCAGCTACGCCATTTAATAATTCTCGTGCTTCAACGTTTCCGACAAAATTAATCGTTTCATCTGCTGCTAACAATTCGAAGGCTTTTTTCGTTAATTCACTGCCCTTTGTTTCCTCAGTTCCGTTATTTAATAGACCGACACGAGGATTCTGAACGTTCCGAACTTTTTCAGCATAGAATGAACCTAAAACGGCATACTGAACCAAATGTTCTGGTTTATTGTCTGCATTGGCTCCTAAATCTAACATGTCAAACCCTTTGTCTGGTTCTCCCATGACAGGTAAAGTTGACATCAAACCGGGACGTTCCACATTTTTGATGCGGCCGACAATGAACAGACCCGCTGCTAATAGCGCTCCGGTGTTGCCTGCAGAAAAAATCGCATCGGCTTCCCCATTTTTAACTGCTTGCGCTGCTAAAACCATGGAAGCAGTTTTCTTACGACGGATTGCTTTAACTGGCTCATCGTCACTAGCAATTTTTTCATCGGTATGAATAATCGTAATGTTTTTTTCATCGGTGATGTATTTTTTTATTTCGGCTTCTTTTCCATATAATTGAAATTCAATGTCTGGGAAGTCTTGTTTGGCTAGCATAACCCCTTCAACAATTGCTTGTGGGGCGTTATCTCCACCCATTGCATCTACAGCAATTTTCATGAGTGATTCCCTCCTACTTTTTTGTTTCCTAACAAGTATAACATATTTTTTTCAAAGAAATACGCATTGGCTTTTACTTTCTGGCTTCAAAAATTACCTCTTCTAATCGAAAAATTGGGCTGCCTCATCTTGGGGTTTCACTCGATTGGCTAAGCCTTGATAAGCAGGATATTGCCACCACTCTTTCACTTTCCATAGGGCACTTGCTTCTTGGCGCGCAACTTCTAAAATGTTAAAGTCCGTCACGATATCTCCTACCGCAAATTGGGGCACCCCTGATTGCCGTGCACCGAACACTTCCCCAGGTCCGCGAAGTTCCAAATCACGCTCACTCAAGACAAAACCATTGGTGGTTTCTGTCATGATTTTCATACGCTCAACGCCCATTTCATTTTTCGGATTGGCCACTAAAATACAATAAGATGCACTGGAGCCACGCCCAACACGTCCCCGTAACTGATGTAATTGTGCTAACCCAAACCGGTCCGCATCCATAATTAACATCACCGTGGCATTTGGTACATTCACGCCAACTTCAATAACGGTGGTAGAAACCAATAATTGTAGCTGATTGTCTTTGAACTCCTGCATAATGTCATCTTTTTCTTGGTTTTTCATTTTACCGTGTAGTAATCCCACTTGATATCTTGGGGAATAAAAGCTTTGCATATGTTCAAAAATTTCTGTTGCGTTTTTCACATCTAAGGCTTCTGATTCTTCAATCAATGGACAAATAATATAGGCTTGATGTCCTCGAGCCAGCTCTTTTTCCATCCATTCTAAAACAGTATCTAACTGCGGCGGCCGAATCCAACGTGTTTCGATTGGAATCCGTCCAGCTGGCATTTCATCAATGATTGATACATCCATTTCGCCATAGGCTGTAATGGCCAGCGTTCGAGGAATCGGAGTGGCCGTCATGAATAAAACATCTGGTTTTAAGCCTTTTTCTCTTAATATTTTTCTCTGGTTCACACCAAAACGATGTTGCTCATCGGTGATTACCAAACCTAATTGATGGAAACTGACATCTTGTTGTATCAAAGCATGGGTCCCTACCACAATGTCAATCTCGCCATTGGCCAGTTCTTCGAGAATTAGACGACGTTCTTTCGTTTTGGTGGAACCTGTTAATAAGGCCGTCCGAACTTCTAATGGATCAAACAACTGCTGTAAGCTTTCCATGTGCTGTTGCGCTAAAATTTCAGTCGGAACCATCAACGCTCCTTGAAAGCCAGCGGTCATGGTGGCGTATAGCGCAATCGCAGCCACTACCGTTTTCCCACTCCCCACGTCACCTTGAAGCAATCGTTGCATATGCTTCGGACTTCGCAAGTCTCGACAAATTTCATTGGTCACTTTTTTTTGGGCGCCTGTCAATTCAAAAGGCAGTCCTTGGGTGAACGTTTTTAAGCGATCCACGTCATATTGAATAGCTAAACCATTTTTTTCCGCTTTTTCTTGTTTCTTCAGTCCTTGCATTTTAAGTTGGAAAAGGAAAAACTCTTCAAAGACTACTCGCCGTTTAGCTTGATGGCTTTCTTCTGGATTACTGGGAAAATGCATCGCCCACATTGCTTCTTTTCTAGGCATCAAGCGGTACTTTTCTAATAAATCATTCGGTAAAATCTCTTCAACCAGTGAACCATACTCTTCAAAAGCAGTGCGGATTAACTGAACCAACGTGCTTTGGCGGACTTTTTTATTCACATGATAAATGGGGGCGAAATCTTCATTGTCTCCTTTAGAAGCTAAGATTTTCATGCCATTTAATGATTTTCTCTTGGCATCCCATTTGCCATAAACAGCAATTTCTTCGGAAAGAACTACTTTGTCTTTTAAAAAAGGTTGATTGAAGAAGGAAACATTAATGACCGCATGTTCTTGCATCATTCGAAACGTTAACCGGCTCTTCTTATAACCGTACCGACTAACGACTGCTTCCGAAACCACTAGCCCTTTTAGCGTAACTTTTTCCTGATCCTGAATCTCACTTAAATCCTTTTCTTGGATATCATCGTAGCGGAAGGGATAATACGTCAATAAGTCTTCAATTGTAGCAATCCCCAGTTCTTGTAAATTTTCAGCACGTTTTGGGCCAACACCGGGCAATACGCTGACTAAATCTGTGATGTCCATAAAATCCCCTCCTCATTAATATACGCAAAAAAATGGATCATTCATTAAATAGGCTGGTTCATTAGCCCTAACTAATGAACCAGCCTATTCGTTTTTATTTTTTCATCACGAAAACCTATTCTGCTGAGAATAAGTATGGATACACAGGTTGTCCACCTTCATGAAGTTCTGTTTCTAGTTCATCGTTTTCAGAAACTAAAATAGCGATTAGCTTTTCAGCTTCTTCAACCGAGCCATCTTCGCCGACAATAATTGTCACGATTTCAGTGTCTTCATCAATCATGCGGTTCAACGTGTCTAATGATGCATTAAAACGATCTGCTTCAGAAACGACGATTTTACCATCAATCATTCCTAAGAAGTCATCTTTTTTAATTTCAACGTCATCAATGGTTGTGTCACGAACAGCTGTGGTTACTTGACCACTCACAACGCTGTCTAACATTTCCGTCATACTTGCTTTGTTTTCTTCTAATGATTGTTGATCATTGAAAGCTAACATTGCTGTCATTCCTTGAGAAATGGTTTTAGATGGAACAACCGCTACTGGTACATCGGCAACTTCTGCTGCTTGATCAGCCGCCATAAAGATGTTTTTGTTGTTTGGTAAAATAATGACTTGCTCTGCATTCACTTCTTTGACTGCTTTTAAAATATCTTCCGTACTTGGGTTCATTGTTTGGCCACCACTAATAATGTAGCTTGCACCTAAACTTCGGAATAATTCTTGAACGCCTTCACCGGCTGCAATAGCAATCACAGCAAACGGTACGCGAACTTTTTCAGTCAACGCTTCTTGCTGAGCATCGCGTTCAACTAACGTTTCATGTTGTAAACGCATATTGTCTACTTTTATTTTTACTAACGAACCAAATTTTTGGCCGTAGTTCATTACTTCACCTGGATGCTCAGTGTGCACGTGAACTTTGATAATTTCGTCATCGTTAACGACTAATAGAGAATCGCCTAGTTCATTTAAGTAGTTTCTGAATGTTTCATAATCAAAAGCGCTGTCCACGGTTGGGCCTTCGCCGATACGAACCATAATTTCTGTACAATAGCCAAATTTAATGTCTTCTGTCGCAACGTGACCACTAACACCACGATGATGTTCAGCATTAACCATTTCGTCCATTTCGGCAGGACTTGGTTCATACGTTTCAGTTGGTAAAAATTCACCACTAAGCGCTTCTAAAAATCCTTCATAGATAAATAGTAGTCCTTGACCCCCACTATCTACAACGCCGACTTCTTTTAGGACAGGTAATAAATCAGGTGTTTTCGCTAAGGCACGTTTAGCGCCTGCTACAACAGCTGTCATAACTTCGATACAGTCATCTGTTTCTTTCGCTTTACGTTCACCAGAACGCGCCGCTTCACGAGAAACAGTTAAGATTGTTCCTTCAACGGGTTTCATCACTGCTTTATACGCTGTTTCTACACCATGTGTAAATGCAGCGGCCAAGTCTTTGGCATTTAATGTTGTAACCTCAGGAATTTGTTTTGAGAAGCCGCGGAATAATTGAGATAAAATAACCCCAGAGTTTCCACGAGCACCCATTAATAACCCTTTGGATAACGCACCTGCTAATTCTCCTACTTTTTCAGAGCGAGAATCGGCCACAGCCTTTGCACCACTGGTCATTGATAAGTTCATATTTGTTCCTGTATCACCATCGGGTACAGGGAAAACGTTTAATGAGTTGACATATTCTGCATTTGTGTGCAGACGAGTCGCACCTGCCTGGACCATTTCCTGGAACTGACCTGCGCTGATTTCTGTTACATTCACCTAAAAAATCCTCCTTCAGATTTACCGCTAACGGCAACACACGACTTCCTTGTGCAATTGCATCGTTGACAGTACACTACCTCTAATCCGGTAATACACGAACTCCTTGAACAAAAACGTTAACTGAATTCGCAGTGACACCTAATAATGTTTCAAGATTATATTTTACTTTTTCTTGGACGTTACGAGAAACTTCAGAAATTTTTGTACCATAACTAACAATCGTGTAGACATCCACTGCGATTCCGTTGTCTTCTTGACGAACAACGACACCACGTGAGTAATTCTCACGACGTAAAATATCGTTTAAGTTATCTTTAATTTGATTTTTGCTTGCCATTCCGACAATTCCGTAAATATCTGTCGCAGCTCCGCCAACTACTGTAGCGATCACATCATTGGTAATCTCAATGGTACCTGCGGGTGTTTGAATTTTTACAGCCATTGATGAAAGCCTCCTTATAAGAGCACATTCGCCCTATTTTCTTCCATAACATTTTATCATATCCAGCCTTTAATTAAAAGGAAGTTCGTCAGATATTATAGACCCTTCCTCATAATTACCAACATTTGTACAATTTACAACGTTTGTCGTGCATTGTCAATGCAGAAAAAGACAAGATTCGACTTGGTTCATTGAATCTTGTCTGCTGATTTTAGAGGTTTTTCATGGCTCTCACTGAGACTAAACATCTTTCTCCATTACTCATTTCGACAATCCGTTCGCTTTTTATAACTTTACTTATATGCTTGCGGTTGATTAAATATGATTTGTGACAACGATAAAAGTCATTAGACTGTTCTTCAATCTCCTTTAAGGAACCATAAAATTCAATTTCTCCGTTTTCAAGATGTAAAACAATTTTATGCGATACGGAAGAAGATTCAAAAAAAATGATTGTTGTCATATCTACAGACCGAATGGTATCGCCGTCCTTAAATTTAAATAATTTTTTTGTATCTCCACGTTCACTAGTTATACGTTCATGAGCCAATTGAATATTTTCACAGATTTTCTGCTGTAGATGTTCTTTGTTGTCTTTAATGATATAGTCCAGCGCTTCCACTTTATACGTAAACGTCAGATAGGACAGTTCCCCATGTGTTGTGACAAAAACGATTTTACCTAAATTATCGTAGTCTCTGATTTTAGCTGCTAAGGTTAATCCTGACATTTCATGTTGTAAATCAACATCTAGAAAATATAACCCAATTATTCTAGACTGACTTTTGACAAATTCAAGTACTTCTAACGGATTTCCTGTTGAAAAAACCAGTTCCATATCAAGACTTTCCATCATTATGTAATTTTTAACATAGGTTTCCAACATTTGTCGTTGTCGCCAATCATCTTCGCAAATAATAATAGAAATCACCTTATTCGCACCTCCTATTGTTTTCAATCGTCAATTTTTGAGTAAACCATCCATCACTGATGGAGGTAGCTAGTTGAACATTATTTAGGGATTGAAGCAATTCTTGAACATTACTCAATCCCATTCCTCTATCAGTGCCTTTTAATGAAAAACCGCGTTGCTTAAGTAGATGGAATTTTGGTAAATTTTTCCTACATGAATTTTGGATAATAATATGTACAGCAGAGGCATCTTTATATACAGCGATTACAAGCTTACCCTCACCTAAAAATTCGATTTCTTCTATAGAGTTATCTAAAAAAATACCTAGTATTCTAACCAAAGAAATTGAATCAATGGCTAATTCTTCAATTGGTTCAGTCACTTCTAACTGTACATCCATTCCTTTTTCTTGCGTTGAAATCAACTTAGACACAAGGAGACTTTTAACTTCTCTTACTCGAATGTTTCCAATCGCTTCTAACTTGAACCTATTTTGGTCAATGCATTTTGATGCTTTCTTTATTTTACTGAAATAATAGTCATTAAGACTCTCGTAATCTCCACTCACAATAAAATCTTCTAATGAATTTAGGATATTTTTATAATCATGCCGAAACTTCCGAATCTCCTTGAATTGTTTCTCCATTGCCTCCATATATCTCTGATTTTCTAAATATTCTGTTTCCTTCTGTTGAATATCATATTTATTTTTGAGCGAACTAAGATACACAATAAAAGAAATTAATGAAACGACTAAATAGAGCGTGAGAAAGATTGAATTTACTACAATTATTTCCTTGTTATTCCCCAAATATTTTCCTAAAACCAGGCTGGTATAGTAGATAATCATTGTGCCGATTCCTATCAAATTAAAAAGCAGAAGACATTCATTGATAATAGAAAACTTTTTTTCTAGTTTTTTTATCCCCTTTATCATTAATATCGTCAGAATTACTGATAGTGCTAGCCGAAATGTACTATGTAAAAACATGGTTAAATTACTTGAAAAAATTAGTTCTGTGCCAAATATTTTTTCCTTTATAAAGGATACAAACTGACCACTTACAGCTGAAATAATGACGATATAAGAATTTATACCTAAAACTTTAATAAGGCTTTTAGAGATAAAAAAATAACCTAAAATTATTATACTCAAATAAATCCAAGCAAATCCATACATTCCTATAGCAGAAATTATTTTGCCATTCAAAATTGCGATAACCATCAATCCGAAAATACTATGTAAAGTAATTTTTTTATTAAGCTTTACTACTTTTGACTTTAGATAATTAAAGAACACTTGAACCACTGCCGTGATATTACTTAGAATAAAAACAAACCTCACCAAATTAAAACCTCCTTATATTTCAGTTAATAAAAAAAGTATATACTCTAATAAAAGACAATTCAAGCTTTCTTTACAAGTGAAACTGAGAAAAAGTAGTTTTCAGCGCCCGACTATTACGCTATAAACAAAAATTGTACACTCGCTATACTGAGTGTACAATTTCAATTACTTTTTTATTTATCAAAATAAATGTTTTATACATGAGAGTTGCGACAAGATTTTTTATACTCATCTAACATAATATTTCCCAGATTTAAACGCTTTTTTGAAAACATTTATAAGTTTATCTCCACTATAAATAAATACGCCCCCTTGATAAACACTTTTGCCTAGAAACGCTAAAATCATAGTAAAGACCAGATTAATTCCCATCGCTACTGCAAAAGCATTTAACGATGCATCCCCCAGCATATAACGTGCGTACATGACTATCGGTGATAGATACGGTATATAAGATGAAATGATAGTCGCTTGGTTACTTCCTAATCCAGTTGCAAGAATCATTACCATAAACATCGCAATAAATAAAGGAATAATCAAAATATACATCAACTGTTGAACTTCCTGAACAGAGGAAACAACAGAACCTAAAATAGCAGCCGTAACAGAATATAGCAAATAACCTAAAACGAAACATATGACAGCTAAGATGATTGCTTGACTATTTTTGCCTTCACTCAAAAAGTCAAATACTCCTGTACTATCTCCAAAAATTCCATAAGATGCATACGCAGCCCCAAAAATTGCTGCTGCTTGCGTTACCCCAACTAGCCCAATGCCAACAATTTTACCAATTAAATGCTGAACTGGTGTAATTGTTGTGAGTAAAATTTCCATAACTCTTGAACTCTTTTCCACCGCAATGTCTTGAGCAACCATTGTAGAAAAGAGCATAACTGCAATGTAGAGAATAAAGCCAACAATATAAACTAGTATTAATGTTTGAACCGAATTATCTTGATTTCCAGCTAAAGATTCTAAGGATAAACGTGTGCTTTCATTCAAAAACTGTTGTTGCGCCGCATCAATATTTAATTGATTTAATTTAATCGATTGATTTACAGTGGTTACAAGACTTTGTAATTGTTCAGACACATTATATTGGAGAGCTCCTTCGTAATAAATTTTTCCTTCGTATAGACCAGCGCTACTCTTTTCAATTTTCAAAATGGTTTTACTCGCTCTATCTTTCAGCTCTTTCTCAGCATCTGATAACTTTTGACCGCCGTCAACAAAGTTCAGATTGGTACCTTTACCAACTTCTTTCAGCATAGTAACAGTTTCTTGATTATTTGAAACAACAAGGATGGTTTCTTTACTTGGTTCCTCTTTTTTTAGAATCCCTTCATAATTCATTCCCAAAAATGTCCCTACCATCAAAACCAACAGTATAATAACAAACACTTTTGACACGACTTTTTGTTTGTATGTTTCTAAAGCAATCGTCACTATATTTTTCACTTTACTCACCCACTCTTTCTAGAAAAATATCATTTAACGAAATTGGCTCAATTCTGAATTGCTGAATATTTTCTGATTGAAAAATAAATTTTTGAATTTTCTTCGCAGTACATTCATCTTTTACATAAAAAGAAATAACATCATTTTCTTCTTTATACGATTCTATTTCAAAATCTTGTTTTAATATTTCTCTGTCAAAATCAGCCTGAACAATCACTTTTCTTTTATCCGTTTCATCTTTGATTTCTTTTAAATTTCCTTCTAAAAGAACCTCACCCTTTTTCATCATACAAATGTTTTCACAGATTTCTTCTACGTTTGCCATTTGATGAGAGCTGAAAATTATCGTAGCACTATTTTCCTTCAAAAAAAGAATTGCTTCTTTTAGTTGATTCGCATTAATCGGGTCTAGCCCAGAGAATGGTTCATCCAAAATGACAAGCTTTGGTCCATGAATGATCGACGCAATAAATTGAATCTTTTGTTGATTCCCTTTTGACAATTCACTAATTTTTCGATCTACATTCTTTTGTATCTTAAAAAAATCCAGCCAAAAGAGGATACTTTTTTCAATTTCTTTCTTTTTCATTTTACGGAGCTTCCCAAAGAAAGTTAATTGTTGTCTCACCGTTCTTTTCGGATATAGGCCACGCTCTTCTGGAAGATAACCGACCTCTTTAGCATCAAAGCGATCAACTTTACGTCCCTGCCATGTTATTTCCCCTTCATCAGGAGAGTAGATGCCTAAAATATGGCGGAAAATAGTAGTTTTACCTGCACCGTTTGCGCCTAAGAAGCCATAAATTTCGCCTTCTGGAATAGTCAAATTGATTCCTTTAATAATTTCCTGCTCATTCATTTTCTTTTTCAACTTTTTAATTTCTAAGCTCATATTTTCCTCCTTTTTCATTTATCTAAGTACTTTAATTATATTAATCAAACACGGACCACTACATTTTTTTCTTGAACTCTTAAATTTTCATCTTTATCGTCTTACGTTTGTGCATGGATTTCTTAAGTATTTAAAATCAGACAATGAAAAACTATCACCTGACAAGCTACTTTTGTTGTTAGTCACTAAAAATCTTCTTGCAAATCAGTGCCTAATATGATAAATTAAGTTAGTATGAGCTGAATATTATCGCTCCAAGATCAAGGCAAAGGAGGAAACTTAAAATGGCAAAAGTATGTTACTTCACTGGTCGTAAGACTTCAAGTGGTAATAACCGTTCACATGCGATGAACTCAACAAAACGCACTGTGAAACCTAACTTACAAAAAGTTCGCGTATTAATCGATGGTAAACCTAAAAAAGTTTGGGTGTCAACTCGTGCTTTGAAATCTGGTAAAATCGAACGTGTTTAATAAACTTAAATAAGCAAAGCTGGACGTTCGTTGTTCGGCTTTTTTTATTGCATAAAAAAAGAGGTTGGACCTTCATCGCATTGATGAAGGTCCAACCTCTTTTTACTTGTCTTTACTTTGAATAACCGCAATCATCCCTGCATCGAAGGAAAAAGCAGCGGCTTCTTCGATAAATTCATTACTTGCATACGATGTTGGGTAAGGAACATCTTGATTGGTTAATAAATATTTACTGCGTCGTAGCGTCAAGTTTTCTACAGGCGTCAAACAGCAGTAGGCCAGATATTCTTTATCTGGCTCTTTTGGTACGATATACGAACCAGGGGCGTAATACTGGATGCTATTTTGACGATCGCATAGACGGATTTGACGAAGTACGCCTTGAAATCGTGGTTCAAAGGGTAACCAAAGATTGGCTAACAGGTGGTCAATTCTGCCCCCTGTCGCACCGATAATCGTCATCTCTGCTTGTGGAAATCGTTGTAAAGCTTCTTGAAGCGCTAATTGTGTATCTGTATCATCTTTTTCAGCAGGTGCTTGGATGAGTGTTTCGGCAGTTTCTTGGACAAAATGGTATTCTTCTCGTGATAATGAATCAAAATCGCCCACCGCTAATTGTAACGGTAAATCGGCCTCTAATAAATGGAGACAGCCGCGATCAATACCTACGAAATAATCATACGTAGCTGGTTCAATGGTTGGCCAATCACTTGGATTGCCCCCAGCTACCAGTAAGACACGACTCATTTGTCTAGCACTGCTCTCAGTGCATCGATTCGTTCTTGAGGATTTTCAGCATTATAAATGTAGGAGCCTGCAACAAACACTTCCGCACCAGCTTCTTTGCAACGTGCGGCAGTTTCAGGAACAATCCCGCCATCGACTTCAATTTCATAGGTGTATCCTTTTGTTTCTTTCCATTCTTTTAATTGAGCAATTTTTTCTAGTGAGTTTTCAATAAATGATTGTCCGCCAAAGCCTGGATTGACAGTCATTACCAAGACTTGATCTGCCAAATCTAATACATTTTCGATCATCGAAAGTGGTGTCCCAGGATTGATGGTTACGCCAGCTTTCACACCCGCATTTTTAATCATTTGTAAGGCACGATGAATATGGGGTGTTGCTTCTTGATGGACGGTAATAATATCCGCACCGGCTTCCGCAAAGGCATTGATATAGTTTTCAGGTTGTACAATCATCAAATGAACATCCAATGGTAGTTTTGTCACTGGACGAATCGCTGAAACGATATTCGGTCCTAAGGTAATGTTGGGCACAAATTGACCGTCCATAACATCAACATGAATATAATCTGCTCCTAATTCTTCTACTAAACGGATATCTCTTTCTAAATTGGCAAAATCGGCACTTAAAATGGATGGTGCTAGTTTCATTTGGCTCGCTCCCTTTATATTTGCTATGATTTTTTCTTATAAACAGGTCGTCGATTCTCGATTTCCATTAAAAACTGTAAATAATTTTCGTAACGACTCGTCGCAATGGTTCCCGCTTCCACTTGACGTTTCACTTCACAACCAGGTTCTTTGTGGTGCATACATTCACGAAACTTACAGTGAGAGGCCGCGGCAACAAATTCAGGAAATTGCTTTGGTAATTCCACTGCTTCCATCTCCAAGAAATCGATGGCACTAAATCCTGGTGTATCAGCGACCAAACCGTCGTATAACGGAATCAATTCCACGTGACGGGTCGTATGTTTGCCCCGTCCTAAAGATTGGGAAATTTCCGCAGTTGCTAGTTGTAATTCTGGTGAAATTTGATTCAACAATGTTGATTTTCCAGCGCCTGATTGTCCCATAAAAACAGTCAACCGTTCTGGGAAAAAGCGTTCTAATTCTTTGGTGGCTTCTACGTCTTCCGAAGCGATCACCGCATAACCTAACGCTTCATAAATCTGTTTAATTTCAGTGACTTGTTGACGTTGCGGCTCATCTAATAGATCAACTTTCGTTAAATAAATAACTGGTTCTATATCCTTATACTCTAAGCTGACTAAGAAACGATCCAACAAATTAAACGAAAAATTTGGCGAAACCATACTCATGACAACCACACCTAGATCCACATTTGCAACAGGCGGGCGCACTAATTCATTTCGTCTTGGTAAAATTTCCAACACATAACCATCTGTTAAATTATCGCTTTCAAAAAGTACTTCATCTCCCACGAGTGGCGTAATTTTTCGATTACGAAAATTCCCTCGCGCTCTTGTTTGATATGTTTCTCCATCTGCGTATACATAATAAAAACCGCTTAACGCTTTTCTGATTTGACCTTTCAGATAAACCACTCCTAACTACTTTCGAATATACAGGATAGTGGCAGAGAAATCAAGGGAGCCTCTCGATTCTATTAATTAAAAAGAGCCTAGGACATAAGTCGAAATGACTTACCTTCCTAGACTTAAATCTTAAGATAAACGGCGGGACAGGAGCAGCTTCTTCTTATTGCTGAGAAACACTATTTGAAAAGCAAATAGATGTTAAACAGTACCTACTTGGTTCTTGAAGCTAAACACTCCTGTCCCAACCTCTTGTCTTAATTACTCGTACTACTTTCACTAGTGGTGCTTTTTGAATCATTTGCTTTTGAATAATAAACCGTAACAGAGTCGCCTTTTTTAACTTTGCTGCCAGCGGATGGGCTAGTTCGTTCAACGACTTGGCCATCGCCAGAGCCAGATAATCCTTGTTCATTGATTTTAAGGCCAGCGTTATTGATGCTGTCTTCTGCAGCTTTTGGCGAATAACCTGAAATATCAGGAACAGTTACTGAGTCACTGCCTTTGCTGACATGTAAAGTAATCGTGTCATTTTTCGGATCAACAGCGGTACCAGAAGCTGGTTCTTGACTAATCACGGTATCTTTTTCAACTTTGTCGCTTTCTTCGTCCACTCGTTTAATTTGAGATTCTGGGATACCTAAAGCAATTAAGCGACTTACCGCATTATCGTAAGAAATTCCGCTATAATCAGAAAGTGTCACTTTGTCGCTACCTTTACTTACATATAACGTCACTTGGCCATTTTTAGGTGTCACGGTGCCACCTGGTGCGGGGTCTTGCGTAATGACTAAACCTGGTTCTACCGTATCGCTTGCTTGGTCGACACGCGTAATTTGAGATTCAGAAATACCTAATTGTGCCAGTGCATTTACTGCATTTGTGTAAGAATAACCGGCGTAACTAGGCAAAGTAACCGCTTCTGGTCCTTCACTGACCGTTAAAGTGACGTTGTCTTTTTTCGGATCAACTTTTTTACCTGCAGCTGGTTTTTGTTTAATAATGTTATCTGTAGACACAGAATCACTGTATTCTTTTTTCGTTGTAATTTGGTCTTCTGAAAACCCTAGTTTTTTCAAGGCTTCGACAGCAGATTCATACGATTCGTTTGTATAATCGGCCATCTCAATTTTTTCTGTTCCAGAGCTGATGTACAAAGTAACAGATCGGCCTTTTTTCACAGATGATTTTGCTTCGGGGTCTGTTTTGACCACCTTGCCTTCTTCAATCTTATCATCGGGAATTTTTTTGGTTTCACTATCGACTTTCAGCCCGGCACTTTGTAGCGCTTGTGAAGCGTCCGCTTTCGTTTCATTTGTAACATCAGGAACTTCAACGTCTTTACCACCCGACATTGCAAAGGCTAAGCCACCTATTGCTAAAGCAATTAATGCCGCAATTGCTAAGCCAATCCACAATTTTTTACGGTTTTTCTTCGGTGGTTGTTCAGCTAAAATGTCATCTGCGATATCTTCTGGGACTTCGACAGGCGTTGTCTCTTCCGGTTCAGCGATGTCTTCGGGAATCGGAGTTAATACTTTCGTTTCTCCTAATAAAGCCGTTGGTTCCCACGCAGGTTCGTTTAAACGACTGGCTGACAAGGACGTGTATAAGTCTTCTGCCATCTCATTCGCTGTTTTGTAGCGATCGCTTGGGTCTTTTGCGGTTGCGTGACGAACCACATTTTCCAATGATTGAGGAATCCCTGGATCAAACATTTTAACAGAGGGAATTTCTTCTTGAAAATGTTTTAAGGCAATCGTTACGGCTGATTCACCATCAAAAGGTACATTCCCTGTTAGCATTTCATAGAGAATAATTCCCACAGCGTAAATATCTGATTGGTTGGTCGCCATGCTTCCGCGCGCTTGTTCTGGCGATAAGTAATGCACCGAACCTAACATTGTGTTCGTTTGCGTAATTGACGTTTCTGACAAGGCAATCGCAATCCCAAAGTCAGTAATTTTGACTGTGCCGTGTTCGTCAATCAGAATGTTTTGCGGTTTTAAATCCCGGTGAATAATTCTATGTTCATGTGCCATTGCGACAGCAGATAAAATTTGTTGCGTAATGTCCACAACTGTGGAATAAGGAATTGGGAAATGCGTTTGGATGTAACGTTTTAAGTCCATTCCTTTCACATATTCCATGACTAAATATTGTAGTCCATCTTCTTCGCCTACATCGTACACACTGACGATATTCGGGTGAACCAGCTCAGTTGCGGCTAGTGCTTCACGCTGAAAACGTCGGATGGCGGCTTGATCGTTTTGGAAGTCAAAGCGCAAGACTTTTACTGCAACGTCTCGGTCTAAAATTAAATCGTGTGCTAAATAGACGTTGGCCATGCCGCCGCTTCCGATGCTGCCAATAATGTGATATCGACCATTCAGCTTCTTGCCGATTTCTATCATTGGTTTTCCTCCTTCTGTTCGTCAAAGTGTATCACTAACACGGTAATGTTATCTAAACCACCCGCTTCATTTGCTTGAGCAACGAGTTGGCTTAATTTGGATTCTAAGGGATCTGACGTCTCTAAAATTTCTAAAATTTTTGTCTCAGAAACCATATTGGTTAAGCCGTCCGAACATAACAGTAAATAGTCATTAGGCAGCCATTCATGATTGGTTACATCGACTTCGACAGTACCAGGCATTCCCAAAGAACGTGTTAAGACATTTTTTCGTGGATGATTTGCAGCCATCTCACGAGTAATCTCCCCTGATTTTACTAGTTCATTCACTAAAGAATGATCTTCTGTTAATTGTAACATGTGTTGGTCACGAACTAAATAAGCACGACTGTCCCCAACATTTGCTAAGACAAATGAATCCGGTAAAAGGATGGCACCAACCACGGTTGTCCCCATTCCTAAATACTCTGGTTTCGATTGTCCGCGTTCATAAATTTTTTCATTTTCCTTTTGAATTGCTTGAATTAACCACTGTGCAGATTTTTCAGCTGAGTCGACAGACGCATTGGACCAACTCTCACCTAAATTATTGACTGCCATTTGGCTAGCGACATCACCTGCTTGGTGGCCACCCATGCCATCTGCTAAAACAGCAAAGGTTATGTGTTGTTGGTTCTCAAAAACGTTGGCATAATCTTGGTTCGTATTTCTTTTGCGACCGACATCTGATTGAACGTTGATTTCCAAATTATTTCACCTCATTTGAACTAACTTTCCGCATACAGCAAATAAAGAAGCCATCTGTCATGTATTGATGGGGATACAGAACAAGTTCTTGCTCTTTTACTACTGCTTGGACGTTTTCATTTGCAACAATTTCAATTTTTTCAAATTCAGGGTGTTTGGCTAAAAAGGCTGCCACCACTTCCTGATTTTCTTCTGGCGTAATAGTACAAGTGCTATAGACCATTATACCCCATTGTTTTAGTGTTGGGGCAACACTTTCTAAGATTTCTAACTGAATTTTAGGTAAATTTTGAAAATCATTGGCCGTTTTATGGTATTTAATGTCTGGTTTACGGCGCATTAGCCCTAAGCCTGAACATGGTGCATCAACTAAAATCCGATCAAAGGTTTCTGCGGGAAATTCTTCGGCCACTTGTCGCGCATCAAGCTTTTCTGCTTGGACGACATCCGCCACATGGAGGCGTTGCGCATTTTCATTAATTAGCTTAATTTTGTGCGCATGAATATCTAAAGAGGTCACACGACCACCTGCTTCAGCCTCTAAAAAAGTTGCGATATGAGTCGTTTTGCCACCAGGAGCCGCACAAGCATCCAAGACACGATGATGCGGTTCAATTTGCATCGCTGGAGCCACGAGCATAGAGCTTTCATCTTGAATGGTTAAACAACCGTTAATAAACAGTTCACTGCCAGCTAAGTAGCCTTTTTCAGCGACAACACCATAAGGGGAAAGTTGACTTTCCTTCGCGGCAATCCCTGTTTCTTGTAATTCTTCCAGCGCTTCTTCTCGTGAAATAAACCGTGTGTTTACTCGACCACTCGCATGGCTTTTTTCAAATAATGACAAACCTAACTGCCGTGTTTCTTCTTCGCCTAATTGGGCAAGTAATTTTTCTGTTAACCAACGTGGCATGCTAATTTCCGTGGCTAAACGATCAACTGGATCGCTAATTGCGGCCAAACTAGGTGCTCCATTTCGTTGGAACGCCCGCAGCACGCCATTCACGAATTTACCAATCCCAGGATTGCCACGACGTTTGCCAATTTCAACCGCTTCATTAATGACTGCATGATCGGGCACTTTATCTAAATAAAGTAATTGATATAACGATAAAATCAATAAATTTTTCACCCAATTATCGACTTTTTGCGGTTTCTTAACAAATGGTGTTAAGTAGTATTCCAACAATAATTTGCGACTAATTGTGCCGTAGACAAGTTCTGTAAACAAGCGGCCATCTTTCTCGCTTAGTTCTGATTTTGTCATCATTTCATTAAGTAAAAGATTGGAGTACGCCCCACCTTTATCCACACGTTCGATGGTTTCTAAAGCAACGTATCGAACAGAACGTTTTAATTTCTTGGGGATTTTTTCAGCCATTTTTGTTAGTCCACCTTATCTTTTTCTGCGACATTTTGACCAACGCCATTTAAAAATTCTTGAATCGTTAATTGACCTTTACCTGCTGGTTGCAGGCGATCAATTTGAAGAACTGTCCCTTCGCCACAAGCAATCCATAGCGCTTTTTTACTACGTTGGATAATCGTTCCTGGGGCGCTGGTTGTTGTTTCAGTCAGTGGTGTCACTGCCCAAATTTTCCAGTTGGTCCCTTGATAGGTTGTGAACGCTGTTGGCCAAGGACGCATACCACGCACTTGGTTATCAATTGCCTCAGCAGTTTTTTGCCAGTCAATTCGTTCTTGTTCCCGGGTAATATTGGGTGAAAAAGTAGCCTCTTCTTCCACTTGTGGAATAGGCGTGATTTCGCCAGCAATTAGCTTAGGTAACGTCTCTAATAAAAGTTCTTTTCCTAGAATGCTTAATTTTTCAAACATGGTGCCTACATCATCTTGTTTCGTAATCGGAATTGCACGTTGCGCTAAAATCGCGCCAGCATCCATTTTTTTCACCATTTCCATAATCGTGACGCCTGTTTCTTTTTCTCCTTCAATAATCGAGTAATGTACAGGTGCGCCGCCACGATATTTCGGTAAAAGTGAGGCATGGACATTAATCGCACCTAGTTTGGGCGCTTTTAAGATTTGCTCTGGTAAAAATTGTCCAAAGGCTGCTGTCACAATTAAATCTGGTGCTAAGTCAATCACTTTTTCCATTTCAGGAGAACCTGAAATTTTCTCTGGTTGTAAGACTAATAAGTTATGTTTTAAAGCTGCTTCTTTGACAGGCGTTGGGGTAATCACTTTTTTTCGGCCAACTGGTCGATCTGGTTGCGTGACAACCGCTTGAACGTCATAGCCTGCCTCGATTAAACTTTCTAAAATCGGAACAGAAAAGGCTGGTGTGCCCATAAATACAATTTTAGTCATCAAAATGTTCCTCCATATACGCTTCTAAATCTTCTGGTGCAATTTTCTCAATCATTTTGTCGATAAATAACTCGCCATTCAAATGATCAATTTCGTGTTGAAAAGCTCGAGCTAAATAGCCGTAAGCCGTAACTTCCATTTCTTCACCTTCACGGTCAAAATAACGGACAGTCACTTCATCTGCTCGTTCAACGGTTCCATATGTTTCTGGAATACTTAAACAGCCTTCCACATCAATACTGGTTCCCTTTTTTTCAATAATCACTGGATTAATTAGTTCAAAACGACCAGATTCTTCATCAATTTCAATTACTGCCATTTGCAAATTTTTGCCAATTTGCGGGGCTGCTAAGCCAATCCCATCATGGGCCAGCATTGTTTCATACATATCCTCTAGTAACTGCACAATTTCATCGGTAATAATCGTCACAGGTTGAGCCTTCATTTTTAAGTGTTCGTTCGGGTGAATCACAACTGGATAGCGCATAAGTGCTCCTTTCAAAGCTGTATTTTTTAAATAAAATTCATGGGTTCTGCATCAATGGAAAGCTTTAAACCACGAGCCGTTGCTCGTTGTGTATCGGTTAAAATTTCTTTCAATAATGGTTGAAGCATTGGTTCTTGTTTATACTTGATAATCACTTGATAAAAGTATCGATTATTGACACGCATAATTGCGTTAGGCGTTGGTCCCAACAAAATAGCTTGCGGCGATAAGCCTTGTTTTAATTTCGTCGCAATTTGAAACATTTGTTTCGCTGCTTCATTCTCTTCAGGATGACTGGCCGTAATTTGGACCGTAAAATAGTACGGTGGATAATCCCCACGATGACGAATATACATTTCTTTTGTATAAAAATCTTCATAATCTTGGGCTTTTGCCAATTGTATCGCATAATGCTCGGGGTTAAAAGATTGAATGATGACTTCCCCCGGTTTTTCAGCGCGACCAGCGCGACCGCTGACCTGTGTCAATAACTGGAAGGTCCGTTCACTGGAACGAAAATCGGGTAAATTCAAGGCGGTATCAGCATTTAAGACACCGACTAACGTCACATTTGGAAAGTCCAGTCCTTTGGCAATCATCTGTGTGCCTAATAAGATATCCGCTTGTCCTTCACCAAATGTTCGCAAAATTTTTTCATGCGCACCTTTGCGACGGGTCGTATCAACATCCATTCGGAGAATACGACTGTCTGGTAACAACGTTTGTAATTCTTCTTCTACTTTTTGTGTGCCTGTTCCGTAGTAGCGAATTTTATCTTGGCCACAGTTAGGACAGCGATAAGGAATCCGTTCTTCATGCCCACAATAATGACATTTCATTGTTTTACTATCCATATGCAAAGTTAAGGAAATATCACAATTCGGACACGGCAACACATAGCCACAATCGCGACACATCACAAATGACGAATAGCCACGGCGATTAAGTAGGAGAACACTTTGTTCGTTTTTCTCTAAGCGTTCTTGGAGTTTTTCTTGCAACGACATGGAAAAAGAAGAGACATTGCCATTTTCTACTTCTTGCCGCATATCCACTACATCAATCGTAGGCAAGGTTGCCGCTTGATTGGCACGCTGTGTTAATCGTAACCGCTGATAAACATTTTTTTGTGCGCGAGCGCGTGATTCCAAGGACGGCGTGGCACTGCCTAAAACAACAGGGCAATGATGGTACTCCGAACGCCAAATCGCTAAATCTCTCGCGTGGTAGCGGGGGGTTTCTTCTTGTTTATAACTTGCCTCGTGTTCTTCATCAACAATGATCACGCCGATGTTTTCGATTGGCGCAAAAATGGCTGAACGCGCGCCAACCACCACTTCCGCTTCTCCTCGTTCAATCTTCCGCCACTCATCGTATTTTTCACCTTGCGATAAGCCACTGTGCATTACAGCAACATGTTCGCCAAAGCGACTTTTAAAGCGTTGCACCATTTGCGGAGTTAAAGAAATTTCAGGGACAAGCATAATGGCTGTTTTGCCTTGGTTAAGAACTTCTGCAATGACCTGTAGATAAACTTCTGTTTTCCCACTTCCTGTAATACCTTCCAATAAGTAGGTTTGGCTTTGCTGTTCTTGGACAGATTGTAAGATTGTTTCCACAGCCACCTGTTGTTCTGCATTCAAAGATAACGCAGTCGTTTTTTCAAACGTCTGATTAGCAAACGGATCACGATACGCTTCTTTTTCAATGAACGTTAACCAGCCGTTTTTGGCCGCTTCATTTAAAAGCGCGGTACTGAAACCTAATTCTTTCATTTCCTTCACAGCGGTGACTTTTTCAGTGCCCAAGCGTTGTAAATAGTAAAGAAGTTGCTCTTTCTTCTTAGCTCCCTTGCGTAACCCCAAACGAATTTCCTCTAGTTGTTCAAATTCCTTAGCGGCTTGAATGAAGCGGACCATTTTGACTTTATTTCTCGTCGTAACTTCGTAGCGAATATCGACTTTTTGCTGTTTACGCAACGCCATTAGTTGAGGCAAAAGCCCACGTTCTTGCGCTTGGTCCCACGAAATTTCCTCTAAACCATAAAATAACTGATCTTGTAATTCTTCAGAAAGCTCATCCGTTAAATAAATATATTTTTGGTAATCGGCACGCATTACGCTAGGCAACATGGTTTGCAAACAAGTGATTTTAAAAGCAAACGTTTTTTCCTTCATATAATCAGCTAAAGCCAACATTTCTGTATTTAAAACAGGTTTTAAATCCAACACCGCCACTAGTTCTTTCAACTGAACATTGGTTTCGTCAAGAACCGTTGCAGCCATTGGTTCAATGGCTAGAACAAACCCTTGAACATGCCGATTACCGTTACCAAAAGGCACTTCTACACGCATGCCGACAGCCAATTGCTCATTTAAATTTTCAGGAACTAAATAAGTGAATGGTTGATCGGTTTGCATCGTTGGTACATCCACAATAACTTTGGCTACTTTTTGCATGGTGCGTCCTCCTTTTTATGTAAATTCTCTTTGCCTATTGTACTAAAGATTGACTGATTTGTCTTGTGTGTCTCGTTGGCACCTTTCAGAATAAACGAAGAGAAAGCCTCTGAAATAGACAGACGGCTTTCTCCATTCGTTGACAATCATTCAATTAATTTTTTTCGTCACGTAAACGGTTTTCTAATTCTTTTTGTTCTTGTTCACGTTGGCGTTTGCGTTCTTCACGTTCAATGCGTAGACGTTCGCGTTTTTCTTCAGGATTTGGATCACTGATCACTGTTCCTGCTTCGATTTCTTCTAACGCACGACCCACACTTTTTACAGAATCAAAGGATTCAACGGTTGGTTGAACGCCTTCATCTAATTCATGCGCACGTTTGCTTGCTAAAATAACCAAAGAATATTTTGAAGGGACTTCTTTTAACAATGAGTCAATTGACGGTTTTAACATCATAAGGCTACATCTCCTCTAACATTTTAATATATTTTCCAATTACACGGTCAACACGGAAGTGCTCACTCGCGATAATGTCTTTAATTCGTTGCACGGCTAAAGGAACTTCATCATTCACTACCGCATAATCATACAGCGCCATCATTTCGATTTCTTCTCTGGCCACAGCCATTCGTTCTTCAATCACAGACATTTCGTCTGTTCCGCGGCCAATAATTCTTGATTTTAATTCCGCTAAATCGGGAGGTGTCAAAAAGATAAATACGCCATCAGGCACTTTGTCTTTGACTTGTTTAGCCCCTTGGACTTCGATTTCTAAAAAGACGTCTTTGCCTTCATCTAGCGTCTGGTTAACATACGTTAATGGTGTCCCATAATAGTTACCAACATATTCCGCATATTCCAACATTTCTCCAGCTTCAATCATCGCTTCAAATTCTTCTCTTGAACGGAAATAGTAATCTACTCCATCCACTTCGCCTTCTCGCTGTTTCCGAGTGGTCATTGAGATTGAATATTGAAAATCATTTTCTTCACTGTCGAAAATAGCCTTTCTTACAGTCCCTTTCCCCACTCCTGAAGGACCTGACAATACGATTAATAACCCGCGCTCTGACATAACGACTTCCTTTCAAAACATAATTTCACAGTATTAGTTCTATTTTGCACTTTTTTTCTGCAATTTTCAAGACTTTCTTGGAGATTCACTGAAAAAATAACATTTCTTCTTTAATTTGGCTTTCATAACTTGTTCTTTTTTTAAACAAATTACCTAGAATTCCTATACAGGCAGCCATTTTTTAAGTAAAATGAAGTGATGACTCCTTTAGGATGAAAAAACGTGAATAAGAAAGGACTGAGAAACATCGCACGAATTAAACCATTTACATTGTTTCTGCTAGGCTTAGTTGTCAGTTGTGGGGCCTTTTTTGCCCAACCTACTGTGACTCACGCAGAAGAAGATATTACCGCAATTGCTAAAAAAATGGGGACGACCCTGAAAGCGGATGGCATTCCCAAAGCAGCCATCGTTGTTGATGCTGATTCTGGAGAAATTCTCTGGTCGCAGCAACCAGATTTAGCGTGGAATCCTGCCAGTATTGCCAAAGTGATGACCATGTACTTGGCCTTTGAAGCAATGGAGCAAGGAAAATTTACAATGGATACGACTGTGACTGCTACGCAAAAAGATGTCGATATTTCTAAAATATATGCCATTAGTAATAACAAAATTACGTTAGGTGTGGCTTATCCAGTCCGTGAACTGTTAAAAATGATTGCTGTCCCCTCTTCTAATGTGGCGACTCTCATGTTGGCAAATTTAATTTCAGGGAACCAGCCTACTGACTTTGTTCATTTAATGAATCAAAAAGCGGCTGAATTAGGGATGACAAATACTACCTATTACAACTGCAGTGGGGCGCAAGCAAGTGCCTTTAACGGCCTGTATCAAATGCAAGGAATTGACCCAAATGGCGATAACGTCTCTACAGCTAGAGATTTAGCTTCACTAACCTATCATTTTCTGAAAAATTATCCAGAAATTTTAGAAATCACCAATAAACCAGTGGTGAAAACAATGGTCGGCACGCCTTACGAGGAAACGTTTGAAGCGTACAATTATTCTTTACCAGGCGCTAAGTATGGCTACCAAGGCGTGGATGGTTTAAAAACAGGCTCTAGTCCAACAGGCGGTTTTAACTATATTGCGACTGTCAAACAAGGAGATTTCCGTTTAATTGAAGTCATTTTAGGCGTTGGTAATTGGCAAAACCAAGATGGTGAATACGAACGGCATGTGGCTGGGAATGCTTTGCTGGACTATGCCTATACGACATACGAACGCAAAAAACTTTTAGACAAAGGACCACAAACCATTGATCACAAAAAAGTCACTTTGGCTAACGATTTATACGGTGTCGTTCCCAAAGGCAGTCAGCCTACTTTTAAATTAGTAGCAGGGCAGGTGCAAGTCGACACGCCTTTGACATTGTTAAATAGTACTGTTCAAGCGCCGAAAGTGGCTTACCAAGAAGTTAAGCCAAAACAAACAACAGCTGAAGCTGCGGAAGAATCAAACGAACATTCTGGGGATACCACCGTTGCAGAACCGAATCATTTTATTCCCAAATCGATTGCCACAAGTGTTTTAGTCCTTTTCGGGCTAATCTTCTCAGTAATTACCCGTCAGCTTCAAAAACGTTTAGAACGTCAGAAAAAACACGGCAAAGAAAGCAGTAAAACTGCAGCCATGCGGACAATCTTTTTAAGTGCCGCAGTTCTTTCTTTCTTATGCGCCGTTGGCTTGTTTCTTTTATTCTAATTAAAAAAAATACCACCAAGCGTGAAATGCTTGGTGGTATTTTTTATAAGCCCATATTAGAAAGCGTATTGACCACGTTCATCAATTCATCGCGACGACGAACTTGTTTGTCGACAGGGCCGTCAACTTCTTTCACGTCAATGCGAACAACAAAGTGACGATTCAAAGTAACAAACGTGTCTTCGTTAATTTGGATATTTAATTCTGTTTCAGAATAGCTTGCACAAGCATCTTGCCAGACGTCAAATGGTTCTCTGTCTGAAGCGACTTCTGTTTTTACCACAGAACGACCACTTAATTCTTGAAAGGTTACATCATAAAATTTAGTCATTGCTTTCACCTCTGTCATTTATTCGTTACTTCTATATTATAGCGTTTTCTGGAAAAACACGAAACCATTTTCTCTATTCGACATTTTGAATTTGTTCACGAATCTTTTCTAAGGTTGTTTTCATTTGAACGACACTATTTTTTATTTCAATTGGACTTGATTTCGAACCAATCGTATTGACTTCACGGTTCATTTCTTGAATTAAGAAATCTAGTTCTCGGCCCACTGGTTCTGTTTCGTCAAGCAACTGATGCAACTTATCAATATGGATATCCAAACGATCCAATTCTTCATGAATATCGCCTTTTTCCAATAAAATGGCCATTTCTGTTAATAAGCGTGTTTCATCCACTTGGCTACCTAACCATTCGTTTAATTTCGCTTCAAAACGTTGACGGTATTCTTGTTCAAAAACACCCACAAAAGCTTGCAGTTCTTGAATTGATTGGGTCAACACTGCTACATAGTCAAGCAGGACTTGTTTAATTTGCGTTCCTTCTTGCACACGGCTTTGGTCAAGACTAGCGATGGCTGCTTCAAATGCTTGAACAAGAAATGGTTCAAATGTCTGATCAACGATTTCTGCTTCCACTATTTCGACAAAATCATTTTGCTTTAATAAATGGTTGACCGTGTCCCCTGCATCAAACGTTGCTTCCGGATAGTTTTCCTTTAAATGTTGATCTACCGAAGTTAATAATTGATCAATTAAGTCCCACTGCACGCGCACTTCTTTTTGATTGTTGCCGATTTTTTGGAGATTTACATAGACTTCCACACGCCCACGTTTTAACGTGCGTTTGATTACTTGCCGAATCACCAGTTCATAGGCATTCAGTTCCTTTGGCATACGCAATTGAATATCTAAAAACCGCTGGTTGACACTTTTGACTTCAACATCCAATTGATAATTTTCATTTTGAATGGTCTTTTTTCCAAATCCAGTCATACTTTTCATTGACAGGGTGCTCCTTTTACATGGATTTAATTGTTTTGCTTAATTCAGCAAATTCTTCGTTGGTTAAGGTGATGCCTTTACCCATTTTTTCGTGATCAGGGGCCCACTCACGCAAATCAAATTTTGGTGGACGACCATTCCAACTAATTAAATTCAATTCTTTACGCCAGCCACGAGCATTCTCAGATAACACAGCGACTTCTTCTAAAATTTCATATGAAAATTCTTCTTTCATAACATTCACTCCTTGTTAGTATTCCTTAGGTTATTGTACCATCTTTTCCTCGACACTTAAAATACACATCTCTTTTCTATCACCCTGTCTATATAAACATACGCAACTTTTTCAAAAAATCAGTAAAAAAAGCGACAACTGCTCGTTTCAATCGTGTCAGTCACCGCTTCTCTGTTTATTCTTTTTCTGTATAAAGATCCACCACTTCAAAACTTTGGCAAACTAACAACATGTCGGGATAAAATTGTAGCTGATAGGGGGCCAGTTCTTCTTTAAAGAACCGCGCATGCTCTTCATACCAATAATCCAGCGTCAAATCTCCTTCACCTTCCGCTTGCGCAAAAGATTCTGAGACCTTATTCATGGGCATAATTTCAACTTTGGTTGTTCGAATAATAGCCAGCGGTTGAGACTGACCATCTAAAATTATGTCGTATTGACCAGCTTTAGGGAGTTGTTCTTCTTCCATCTTATAAATATCTAAAGAAGAACATGTCGCTGTCTTACGACCAGAAACAACCAATTGACCCAAACGATTACCCATCTCAGAAGAGCCATCACCAAACATCCACACATCGGGCATCAACATATCTAATTCATGTTTATCTAAAAAGTTTTGCCAGAACACTTCTACATTTTTTAACATCCTTTGCTCTCCTTTTTATTTTTACTTCACGCAACCTTCTTTCACTAATTATACATAACTGATTGCTTTTCTCCTATACTATTTTTACAAAATGAAAACTAAAATAATGTCAGTAACATTTGGACAAAAAAAAAGAGAGCGTGGGACAAAAATCACTTTGGATTTTTGCTCCACGCTCAAAAACTTATAAACGGCGGGAACAGAAGCAACTCCTTCGGAAATAAGCCGAAATTCTCCAAAAATTAAAGAACAATTTTCGGAAATTCCTTCTTATTTCTCGGAGTTAAACGCTTCTGTCCCGACCTCATCTTTTTATTTTGCTTGTCGTTCTTTGATTTTCGTGAGTAAAGATTGAACATGCTGGCGTGCCGAAGCTTCATCTTCTTGAAGCATCTTTTCCGATAAAATAAAGGAGCCGCCCACTGCTAATACTTCTTTGGCTTCCACATACTCTATAAAGTTTGTTTCATCAATCCCACCAGTTGGTAAAAATTGAACATCATAAAACGGACCGCTTAAACTTTTAATGGCTTTTAACCCGCCGTAAATATCGGCTGGGAAAAATTTAACCACTCGTAAGCCATACGCCAGCGCTCGCTGAATCTCCCCAGGCGTAGCTGTTCCTGGAAAAATAGGCACCTCATTTGCCAGACAAAAATCAATGACTTCTGGAACAATCGCTGGGGAAACAATGAACTGTGCACCGTTCGCTACTGCCTCTTGGGCTTCTTTCAAGGTTCGAACAGTTCCTGCGCCTACTATTAAATTCCCTGAAGCAGCAAGTTGTTTGATGGCAGGCAAGGCCAGCTGACTCCGAAAAGTGACTTCAATAAACGGTAATTCGTTTTCTACTAAGACTGATTCTACTTGTGGCAAATAGCGTAAATCTGTTGCAGTATATAGTGGTAAAAGTTTACATGTCGCTAATTGTTGATACAGTTGATTTTTTTCAACTTTTGTTTCCATTCTGTCACTTCCTATTTTGTTTGGCTTTGGTTGCTTCGTACAGTCCTTGAATATAGGTCAACCCCATTGCTCGATCATATAAACCATAACCAGGCATCGCTTTTTCATCCCAAATTGCCCGCCCATGATCAGGACGAATAACACCTTCATACCCTACATCTACCAGTGCTTGCATTAATTCCGCCATATCTAACGAACCAGCGACACTCGGATGCGCCGTTTCTTCAAAACGATGCTCACCTAAATACTTCACATTGCGGAAATGAACAAAATTAATTCTGTGACCTATTTCACGAATCATAGTAGGCAAATCATTCGTCGGGTCCGCACCGAGGGAACCTGTACAAAATGTAATCCCATTTGCTGGTGAGTCCACCAAGGAAAGGATCCGTTTTAAATCCGCTAAATTTTTAGTGATTCTTGGCAAACCAAAAATTTCCCAAGGTGGATCATCGGGGTGAATCCCCATTTTGATATTTTCTTCTTCACAGACAGGAATCACACGTTCTAAAAAGTAGCGCAAATTTTCGACCAAATCTTCTTCCGTTACGCCGGCATACATGGCTTTCAATTCTTGAAATTGTTGCAAACGCTCCTCTTCCCAACCTGGTAACCGGAATCCTTTTGACTGACTGTGAATCAATTGATACATGTCTTCTGGCTGCATGTTCTCTACCACAGCTTGATCAAATAACAACGATAAGCTACCATCTTCATTCTCATACGCCAAGTCCGTTTTAGCCCAACCAAAAATAGGTTTGAAGCTGTAGCACACTAAGGAAATTCCACATTTCCCCAAGTTACGCAACGTTTGGCGATAATTATCAATATAGTGGTCTCGTTGATCCGTTCCCGCTTTAATGGCATCATGAATAGCAACACTTTCAATTCCTAAAAGTGCTAATCCTTCTTGTTCCACCGATTGTTTAAGTGCCTGAATTTCGGCTACTGTCCAAACATCACCTGGTAGTTTATTTAACAAGGTACCGACAACGCCAGTAATTCCTGGAATCTGTCGAATGTGTTTTAACGGAATGGCATCGCCTGCCGCTCCGTACCATCTAAATCCCCATTTCATTGCTTTCACCCTTTACTACATTCTTAAAAATCATCGTCCTCATCCTCTTCATCCTCAAAGGAAGTCATAGAAATATCCCATGCTTGCACACTTTCTTTGCCTTGCGCAACAATCGCTTGCGCCGCTTCAGCAATCGGTGTGCCCAATAATTGATGGTTTATCGCTTCTAAGACCATTGGTAGGTTGGTACCACTCACCACAAAGATTTTCTTTTGTAGAGCTGGTTCGAGTTCGTTAATCACCAAAACTGCCTGATTGTAAGGACTCGCACTTAATAAGTCAACCATGACCAACACGCCATCCCCTTGTTGGACGTTCTCAATCGCTGTTTTAATTTGTCCGCCTAGTGCTTGGACATCGTCTCCACTATTTAGATTAACGGTTTCGATATTTTCGGTTGCGCCCATAATCACGGTAGCTGCGTCTTTCGCACCGTCACTTAGTGCACCATGTGTAGCAATCACAATCCCTAACATAAAAGTTCCTCCTTCAGTTCGGTGGCTTGAGTCATTACTTCAAACAGTCATGCAATGACTCAAGCGACTGGCCTTTTTTATAAATTAAATTTGCCTAAAACCTCTTTTAAACTAGTTTTTGGTGCAGAAGGCGTTGCTTGGAAATAAATATCTTCTACGCCATACACCTCATGTAGTTCTTTTAATTTTTCGGCATCTTCTTTGTTTAAATAAACTGATTTGGTTACTAATAAATCTTTTTCTGGATTCTTCTGTGCAATACCGCCGATGTTTAACTCCTTCATAGGGACTCCGTGTTTTACTAAGTCATAAATTACAGAGACGGTTTTAGCGATTAAAATACAGTTGTACTCTTTGAATTGGTATTCATCCCAATAAAATTTAGCTTTTTCCGGCGTAATGACAATGGTTTTTTGTCCTGTCCGACTGCCTGCACTTTTGTATAAATCACGCATAAATTTATCCTTTGCCACCACTTCATCAACAACGAAAATGGAATTAACGCCACTTTTTTGGGACAAGGTCACCATCACTTGTCCATGAATTAATCGTTCATCTACTCTTGCTAAATTTACTACGCCCATCTGATTCACGTCCTTTTCTTTTTATAAAATACCGACTGTTGCTAAGACAATTAAAATACCTGTTAACCACAATAATGCTTGCGTAACTTTCAAGCCTTTTTTCGTATAGAACCAATACACGCCCATTACGACAGCTAGCGGTAAGAGTCCTGGGACAATCTGATCAAGAATATCTTGGACCACAAACTCACGGCCAGAAAGTTTAAATTGAAGGGTTGAAGAAACTTTGACATAATTACCAGCTAAAATCCCCATCATGAACAACCCTAAAACAGATAACATTTCAATGGCTTTTTGAATCCCAGCACTTTGCATTAAACCTGTGGCATTCCGCCCCATTTTGAAGGACTGTCTCGCAAAGAACACGCCTAACAGTACTTGATAAAGGGCAAACGCCACAAATGGGAAAATCGCACCTAATGCGCTACCTTGTTGCGCCCACGGCACCGCAATCGCAATAAAAATATATTGAACCGTGCCTGAGTCAATCGCATCACCAATCCCAGCTAACGCGCCCATCAAGCCAGCTTTGGTGTTATACATTAAATCATCTTGCATCATGATTTCGCGGCCTTCATGTTCTTCTTTGGCCCGCTCTTGTTCCATAGAAGCCATCAACCCAGTAATGACCCCGCCGCCCCAGCTTAATTGCGTATTGAAAAACAGCAGTTGACGCATATAAGCGGCTTTTAATTGTTCATCGTCTTTATATAATTTCTTTAAAAGTGGCATCATTGCGTACAATAACGAAGGCGCCAAGTAACGTTCAAAGGAATGGGGAATTTCATTGGCAAAATGCCAACGGAGATAGGCTTTTGTAACATCTTTATTGGTAATTTCTTCTGGTGCTAAATTCGTTGTTTTCGGCACGACTTTTTCTGTTGTTTCCGTCATTTCAGTTCCTCCTTTTTCTTTTAAAACCCGTCATCGTAATCGTCATCATCATCAAAATCAGTGGTGGTACTGGCGGAACCAGCACTTTCTGCTACAGGTTTGCCTTTTTGGACTTGCACAAAAATTAACGCAATAATTACGCCAAAGATGGCATACGTTACCATGGTAATTTCCAATGACTTAAAGACGATACTCATGAAGTATGCAAGGAAAAAGAAAACCAAGAAATCTTTTCGACCAATGACATAGACCGTTGTCGCAATCCCAATTGCGGCTAAACCACCACCGACTACTTCTAACACGTGAATCACAACGGTTCCTTCTAATGCTTTAATAATATCGGCAATGACTGGTGCCCCTAGATAAAGAGCAAAAAAGACTAATGGAACGAATAAAATAAATGAGGCAATCGTTGGATACCAGATAATTGAGCGGGCAATTTTTTTAGAATTTAGTTCAGCCACCGCACGATCGGTATACTTCCCTAAAAACGTGTTAATAAAGAAACGGAATTGATATAAATAACTTCCTAAAAGACCGACAGGAACCGCTACGGCGATAGCCGCTTCCGGCTTCAAATTTCCTAGCAACGCAACTGGCACAGCAATCGCTGCCGCAATTGATGGTTCTGCTGGCATAGAGCCACCTGGTGAAAAAACACCCATGTAAATCATTTGTAATGCTGCGGTGACAATCATCGCTTTCGGGACATCGCCCATCACTAAACCTGCTACTAACCCTGTCATTAAGGGCGAGAAACGCAACGTTAACGTTGCTCCTCCTCCAAGCCATCTGGACATAATTGCTGCCACCCAAAGCGCCATTATCAAACTTTGTAAAACACTTAACGTTTCCATAGTTCCTCCTTCTTATCCTTGGTTTTGGATATACTTTTCTAGCTCTTCAATCCCTTGACGTAAACGTTCTTCCGAAATCTCAATAGGAATTAAATGAACCTTTTCTTTTGAATCAATAAATCGAACCATTGCATCGAGTACTGCTTCTTCTTCTGGGTAAAGGCCCATTTGTCGTAACGACATGGGCAAGTTTAGCTCTTGATAAAAGGGGATTAATGCGTCTATGATGGCCCACCTTTTTTCCAATGCTAATTGATAGAAGATGCCGTAAGCTACTTTTTCGCCATGTAAATAGTCATGACTTTTTGGTAAAAATTTACTCATAGCATCATGCATGGCGTGTGCTGCTGCATTGCGGGCGTATTTGTCGCCGAAGCCGCCGACTAATCCAGAAACAGCGAAAACAATTTCTGAAAGATGGACAAATTCAGGCGTGAGTTTGCCCTCGTCCATCGCTGCTAAGGCTGATTTTGAGTCCCGCATAATCGCTTCTTGCGAAAGCTTGGCGGTCGCTCCCGCTAATTGTAAAAAGGGTTCCCCTTGCAAATGGGCTTGGCGTAAAATGGTCTCTGATTCATACCATTTCGCTAACGTATCAGCTAAACCAGCGACAAAATAATCACGGGGCGCATCAAGAAGCAACTTAGGATCAGTGATTAAAAACGCAGCTTGGCGAAAGAAATGTTCCGTTTTGCCTTCGGCCGCGCCATTTTCTTGATACATCACAGCTAATGGTGTCCACGGCGCACAGTTACTAGCCAAAGTAGGGACCAAGCCAAAATTCAGATTGTTTAAATGGGCGCTGTAGCCCACTAAATCGGCTAACTTACCGCCGCCGACTCCCAGAAGAAAGTCAATCTGGTGTTCCTTTATTTGCTGTGAAATTTGTTCGGCGCCAAAATAACTACATTCTCCTGTGTAAGTGTGATAGAAGAATTGATACTCTGAATCTGCCAAGAAGGGCAAAAATGGCTGAGCTTTTTCAAAGGATACGGTGCCATGCACCACCAAAATTCGTTGGGCGTGATATTCCTTGAAAAGTGACGGCACCGAAGCTAAGGCGCCTTCGTGGTAACGATAAAATTGCGGTCCAACTTTCACTTTTAAATCAGTTAACATGCTCCTCCTCCTTCTTAACTAACGTAACGACTGACTTCTTGCACTGCCCGTTGAGGTAAAATACCTTGCACCACGTCTTCCACATCTTGCACGCATTTTTCTCCCATCGCTTGCAGGCATTCCATGGTATAAGCGGAGGTGTGCGGCGTCATTACTACATTTTCAAACGCAAGATAAGGATGATTTTTCCGACCTGGTTCCTCTTCTAAAACATCTGTCCCAAGCCCAGCAATTTTGCCCGATTCTAAGCCGGCAATCATGGCTTCTTCATCAATCAAGGCGCCTCGTGCGCTATTGGAAAGATAGACGCCGTCTTTCATCTTGGCAATTTCCGCCGAGCCAATCATGTGATAACTTTCTTCAGTTAAATTGGCACATAAACAAATGATGTCAGCTGAAGCTAGCAACGTATCTAAGTCTACTTTTTTGGCTCCATAACTTTGCAGATAAGTGGCGGATTTATAGGGATCATACGCTAACACGTCACAGCGAAATCCGTTTCGCAACGTCTCCACGACACAACTTCCTGTGTTCCCAACACCAATGACACCCACAGTTTTGTTAAATAATGTCCGACCGACAAAATTCGCTCGTTTTTCCCATTGATCTGCTTTAACGCTGGCATCTGCAGCCACGGTTTGCCGTAAAACAGCTAGTAAATTTGTGACATTGTTTTCCGCCACGGCATCTCGTTCTACTAAAGCTGGGATGATGGAAACAATTGTGTCGTGCTGTTTTGCAGCGTCTAAATCGATGTTGTTATACCCAATGCCGTGGCGAGAAATCAGCAACAATTCATCTTTATGTTCAAAAAATTCTTTCGTGAAAAATGGCGTCACGCTAGCAATAATAATCGTATATCCTTGTAAACGTTCCGCTAACTCTTTGCCACCAATTTCACTGTCGACTGTAAAATGCTTCACGGTGCCTATTTTTTCTAAGCGCGTCAAGTGTTCAGGAAAAATTTGACCAAAACTACTGGAATTCACTATGGCAATTTTTTGTTTTTTTAACATGACTAAACTCCTTTACTGACTTTTTACGACTTCATGCCCGCCAAATCCTTGTCGCAAAGAAGCGACCACTTTGTTTGAAAAATGATTTGCTAGCATACTTTCATTTCGAGTAAATAAGGACAACGCCGTAGTTGGGACGGGCATCTCCAAACGCAATGCTTCTTCAATCATCCATTTGGCTTCGCCATTTGCTGCCACTTTCCCTTCTAGATTGGCTAACGTAGGATTTTCCGCAAAAACCTCTTTCGCTAAGCCCATCAAGCGAGCTTCAATAATCGAGCCGTGATTCCACACATCGGCTACTTTCTCCAACGCAAAATCATATTCGGCAGCTTCTAATAAATTGAATCCTTCGCCCATGGCTTGCATCATGACGTACTCAATCCCGTTATGCACCATTTTCAAATAGTGACCAGCTCCTGATTTCCCAGCATAAAGATACCCTTGTTCACAAGCTAAATCTTCAAAAAATGGGGTTAACACCTTGACAGCTTCAGGCGCACCGCCAACCATTAAACACGCTCCTTCCCGCGCTCCTTTGATGCCACCAGAAGTACCACAATCAATAAAATAAATTCCTTTTTCCTTAGCAAGTTGAGCATTCGCGACACTATCATGAAAATTTGAATTGCCACTATCCACAATGATATCCTCTGGTGCTAATTGCTCTACCAATTCTGCCACTAATTGATTGGTAATCTGACCAGCGGGGGTACTTAAAAAAATCACCTTCCTTTTGTTAAGCGCTTTCAATAATTCTGACAACGAATCTACAACGGAAAGCCCCTGCTCTCTAGCAGTCGCTCTTGCTTCCTTTGTCACATCAAAGCCAATAATGGGCCAGCCTTGTTCGTGAACATTTAATGCCATGTTCAAACCCATTTTCCCAAGTCCAATAAAGCCAATGTCCATTTTTCTTTCACCTGCCTCTTTTGATACTTCAATCATAAAGGATAAAAAAAATAATGTAAACGATTACACTAATTAAAAAATATTTTTTATTTTTTAGCAAAAATCTTGCCTGCTCAAAAGGTAAAACGTTTTTATTTTTAAGGAGCTTTCATACAAAAAACACAAGTAAATCTCTTGGTATCACGTTCTTTTTACTGGCTACTTTCTTTAGTTGAGAGAAGTCTTTTCAAGACCCCTTCATTTTTCAGAAAAAAGATTATTTATTTTTTTTTGGCTTTTTTTAAAGAATTTCTTTTTTGTGGAGAAAAAGAGAAATTGTATTTGTCCTCTTTTTCCACTATAATCAGTCTATACCAACAATGAAAAGGCATTCATTCTATTTTAAAAAATAAGATTGGAGGAACGTGTTAATGAAAAACCACTATTTGGATCAACGGATTCGGATCAAAAAACCGAATTTGAGCCTCACAGAAAAGAAAATTTCCGATTACTTTGTTCATTCTGAATCATTATTGACACAAATGACGTTAGAAAGTCTTGCCAACGAAATTGGCGTCTCCCAATCTTCCGTGTATCAATTTGTAAAAAAGATTGGCTATTCTGGGTTCCAAGAATTTAAAATTGATATCGCCAGAAATTCTAATTATCAGCCGACTTTTCAAAACGTCAATAGCGTGAATGGCGCCGATGATATTTCACCAGATGATGATAGTATTACCATTGCTAAAAAAGTCTTACAAGCCAATATTTATTCCCTCAGTAACGCCACACAGTTCTTAACAAAGGAGCTATTAGATAACGTGTTGGCTTTGATGTACTCTGCCAAAACGCTTCATTTTTTTGGGCAAGGTGGCTCCTCGATTGTGGCTTTTGATAGTTTCCATAAATTCATTCGGACCAACTATCGGTGCAACTACATTTTTGATTACCACATGCAGTTAAGTTTTGTCACAAAATTAACCAGTGAAGATTGCGTGTTTATTTTTTCCCATTCAGGCAAAACCAAAGAATCAATCAACCTAGCACGACAAGTTAAAAAAACCAACGCAAAAATGATTACGTTAACTGGTAACAGCGGTTCAGAATTGGCAGGCTTGTCCGACGAAGCAATTATTGTCGTCACCGAAGAAGGCTTGTTTCGTGCGGAATCCTTGGCTTCACGGATTAGTTACTTAACGGTAATGGATATTTTATATACAAATACGATGTATCACAATTTTGATCAAAATGCCGATTCCTTGAAAAAAATCCGTGATAACATTAGCACGACTAAGACAGATCCGCATTATTTGTCGTAAAGATCTGAATGGTGCTTATTTTTGTAATATCGGTCCTCGCAAATTGGCTTTATACCGTGACTCTACATTTTATGAAGCAAGTGAACTACCATGGAGGTATTTAAAAAGCGGCCAATTTTTTGGTCGCTTTTTATCTTGTGGGTAAAAATAAGTTAGAAAAAAGAACTTACATGACTACTTTCATAACCTTAAATTTTAAGATAAACAGTAGTTCACTATTTATGGAACAATAGATGACATGTATAATTATTCAATGTATTTAAGCCTTTGAGAGTGTTAAACAGTATCAACTCCACAAAGCTCCGTTCTCATTAATCTCTAGGTATTAAATTTACTATTGTAATTTTTCTCTTTCTTCCCAAATCTTTCTCCTTCGAATCGCTTCTTCAGAATAACTAGGTACAAATTGATTATCCTTTAATTCATATCCTAAAGACTCCAGAAGGATCATTGCATACTCCTGAGAAATATTCAAATTGATTGCTAATTCGTTAAGTTCCCAGTTCCCTTTATTTATAATAAACTCCCTTAGTTGCCTTGAAGATCGTATTCCTTGTTTATTTACCCAATATTCAGCTATTTTTTGAATATCTTTATATTTTAATTTATACTGCAAATTCTTCAAGTTATCTTTTACATAATCAACCGCTAATGCTAAAAAAACTTGAAACATTATATTACTAAGATTGTTTATTATTACTTCAAGAAAAGAACCTGCCCCTGCCGCTGCCCCCATACCTTTTGGTACATATATATATACGACAGAAATATCGTTTCTTATATGTCCTTTTTCCTTCAAATTCTTTAATTCTTTTAGCTTCCAATTATGTTTGACGTTATCAAAAATATCAAGAAATATCACTTCATTTTTTTCGTTAAAATAATAGTTAAGCATACTATCATAAAAATTTTGTCCTTTTATTGGATTAAGAGAAAGATAAACAAATTGGTTGATTATCTTTCCTTTAAAATTACTCATTTTATGTTCAGTACACCTCTTAGCTATATCTCTAGCTATATCTGTTATTGAATCATCATCATCCAGCTCCTTTGTTACTGTATAAAAATCATCCAGACTAAAATTTTTTAGATCAATATCTGGGGCATCGATATAAATAAATGTCATTTCCATGAATACAACTTCTCCTTTACCATATTTATTTACTTGATTCCTTTTTACAATTATCTTACATGTTAATTTTACTATTAAAAGTACTGTTACACAAAATTTTATATAAAAAATAATTAGAGTTATTACATAAGCATAAGCTATTGCAACACTTCTTTAAAAACATAAAAATTATTGCCTCTTCTGTAGGTCTCTTAACTAAATTTTTTTGTACGCTACTAGTTACTTTTTTCTTTATCTTTAGATTTCGCTAAATAAAAATTTTTCCGCTCTGCTTTATTTTGCAACCCATCAATTGGTTCAAAGAAAATACTAAAAAAACGCTTGGCACAAGCCAAGCGTTTTGATTCTCTCTTTACATCGAACCTTTAAAAACATCTTTATTCTTAGCAAAATAATCAACACCAGAGTAAATGGTGAAAATCAAGCAGGCATATAGCATGATTTGATCTAGTGGTAGATGAAGTGCTGAAAATGGAATGTTGTTAATGAATAGTAAAATAATTGCAACCATTTGGGTAGCTGTTTTTACTTTTCCTGGCCAAGCTGCTGCCATTACTTCGCCATGTTCGACTAATAACAACCGTAAACCAGTTACTGCCAATTCACGACAAACAATAATTGCTACAATCCAAGCAGGTACTTTGCCTTGACCAACTAAGACGATAAAGGCGGTCATCACTAGCATTTTGTCCGCTAATGGGTCCGCAAATTTTCCGAAGTTCGTCACCAAGCCTTGTGCACGGGCAATTTTGCCATCCAACCAGTCTGTAAAACTAGCAACTGCAAAAATAATCGCGCCCACTAATTGGGTAACGGCTAACGTTGTGTCGCCAAAACTAATCGTTCCCCAGTCCATCGGCACCGACACAATAATAATAAAAATCGGAATCATAAATATTCTTAAAACTGTTAATTTATTTGGTAAATTCACTTCAATTGCCCCTTCCTTCTCCTGTTCTATTTTACGTTATCTTGCTGGCAGTGTCACGAAAAAAAGAAAAGAATCTGGAATAATTGCCGTTTGACCGTTTATTCAGAAATATTCTTGCCTTTTTTTAGAAAGAGCTGGTAATAGCCTAAACCTAAATTAATCATTCCAATCAATGTGATACTGTCTAAAAATTTAGAACCATAGATAAAGTAGAAATACAGTTGTAAGCCAACAATCAAGAAGCCCATGACCAACAGAGCGATTGAAAATATGGTGATAAGATTAAATTTTTTATTAACTATTTTAAGCATTGATAACCCCTTCTCTCTTGAATTATTATTGTCGTCTTTTTAACCATTCGCTGTTAATTATAAAAGAAAAGAATCTGGAATAATTGCCGTTTGACAGTTTATCCAGATTCTTCTTACACCATTTCTAACGATACGTAATCCCTAATGTAACATCCTTACGAATTAAAACTGGCGTTTTTTCCAGTGTTAAATCGGCGCCATCGACTTGAATGGCGACGTTATTTGAGGCGCCTAAAATCAGTGTCGCATTGGCGGCATTCGCAGGTAAAGCTGTTGTTTCTGTTTCTCCTGCTTGCAGGGTGTGTTGGTACGTATAGTTGCCATCGACCATCACGCCAATCCAGCAAGAGCCTTCAGTCCCTTTAAAGGTAATGTTGATTGGACTATTCGCATCTTTAACCGTTGCAGTCACTTGATTGTTAGCATCGCTCACCACAGCCACAGCTGTTTTCTTCTCTGGTTCGCTTGAAGAAGACGGCGGTGTACTACTTTGTGTGCTACTTTCTGGGGCTTGACTTGATTCTTTGGGTTTTTCCACACTGGCACTAGTTGCCGGTGTTTGAATAATCGGTTCGGCTTTTTGATCTTGCCACATAATATACAGCACTACGACCGCAATGGCTAAACCAATTAACGAAAAGGCAATGGCCGGTAAGTTCCGCAGTAACCAACTGGATTGCTTTTCTTCGTCATGCAATTGCTTACGTGATCCTTCAAGCTCTTCATACACTGGCTTGGGTTCTTCGACAATTGCTGGTTCTTTGCCATCATAGATATCTACCAATTGATTGCCATCTAAGCCGACCGCACTTGCATATTGGCGGATAAACGCCCGCACATAAAAGGTGCCTGGTAAGGACTCAAAATCGTTTTGTTCAATAATTTCTAAATATCTTTTTTGAATTTTTGTCATTTGTTGCAGTTCATCAATTGAGATGTTCTTCTGCAATCTTGCTTCTTTTAGTGTTTCTCCAATATTTACGCTGGCCACTCGTCCATCTTCTCCAGTCTATTTTGTTAATTTATCGATTGTCTCATCAGTCTTTTTCAATTGCCAAGGAAAACATTCCCGTCCTTTAAGAATACCACAAAAGAAGCCAACTGAGGATAACAAAATTGAAAGATTTCAAAGATTTTTCTTTTTCTTAAACAGTTGGTTTATTGCTCGGTTTCTCCTTTAGGATACATGTAGAAACGGCTCAATCCTTCTTCACGAATCAAGGTCTCTGCTACTTGGCGGACGTCGGCTAATTGAATGCTTTCAATGACTTCAATCTTATCAAACAGCGTGGTTTCCCCAAACAATGATTGTGAAAATTGGTTGGCGATATATTCTAAAGAGTTTAAGGATTGGAAATATTTACCAATCATTTTTTTCTTCAATAAGGACAAATTTTCTTCCGTTAATTCTGGACTTGTTGTGGCAGATAATAAAATAGCTTCAATTCGTTCTGCTAAGACTTCTGGTTGCTCACTATCGCCGCCAATATCCGCAAAATGGAAACTGCGATCTAAATTAAAGTCATAACTAAAACTATCATCTAACAAGCCTTCATCATAAAGAGCCAAATAGTTTTGAGAGGTATTACCAAACAATAATTGTAACAACAAGTTCACGGTGACTTGATATTTCATTAAGTCACGACCCGTTGTTGGCACTTCATCTAAGCCTTTCAAGCCAACAAGCACTTTTGCCCGTGTGACTGCCATTTCAATGGCGCTCTCTTTGACAATGTCAGCAGCTGTTTCTTCAGGGAAATGCCGACGAATAGGTTGGGCGGCAGGAAACTCTTTCGCCGCTTGGTTTTCACGAATGAACGCCATTAACGCTTCAGGGTCCATTTTCCCTACCACGAATAAGGTCATATTACTTGGATGATAAAACGTATTGTAGCATGTATACAAATCTTCTGCGGTAATCTCCGCAATACTTGCCACTGTGCCGGCAATATCAATATGCAATGGATGTTTCGGATAAAGGTTGCCTAAAATGCCAAAGAACAAGCGCCAGTTAGGATCATCTAAATACATTTGAATTTCTTGTCCGATGATGCCTTTTTCTTTTTCGACCGTTTCCTTCGTGAAATACGGCGATTGCACAAAATCAAGCAACGTTTCTAGATTTTGTGTCACTTGATCCGTCGTTGAAAACAAATAACTCGTTTTCGTAAAACTGGTAAAGGCATTCGCTGAAGCCCCTTGTTGCCCAAATTTTTGGAAGACATCGCCATCTTCTTTTTCAAACATTTTATGTTCTAAAAAGTGGGCGATTCCGTCAGGCACTTCAATCATTTCCTCTTGACCAATTGGCACGAACGTATTGTCGATGGAACCATAATCGGTCGTAAACAAGCCATACGTTTTTTGGAAATCATTTTTCGGCAATAGGTAAACTTTTAAACCATTCGCCAGTGTTTCTGTGTACAATGTTTCTTTAATTTGTGCATAGTCTTTTTTAATCATTTTCCGTTTCTCCTTCCAAAAAGAAGATCGCTTGAAGTTCCAAGCGTTTGGCCACTTCTTGGATTTCTGAAATGGTCACGGCATTAATCCGCGCAATCCATTCCTCCGCCGTTAGCATCGTCTGTGGCATTAATTGGTTCAAGTATTCTTTTTCCAGCCACGCGCCTGCATTATCTAACGCTAAGATATACTGATTTTTTAGCATTGCTTTCGTTTGTTCAATTTCTAATTCGCTAATCTTACCTAAGCGAATATTTTCCAATTCTGTCGAAATCAAACGCAAGACCTGATTCCGATTTTTGCCATCGATTCCTGTTTGAACCGTCATGAAGCCACGGAAAGTGTCGATACTACTAGAAGCATAATACGCTAAATGCTCTTTTTCACGGACATTCATAAATAATTTAGAATGCGGGAAACCGCCAAAAATTCCATTAAACACTTGCAACGCAAAATAATAGCTATCGCCATAATAAATATCCGTGTTGTAAGCCAAGTTTAATTTCGATTGGGCTAGCACCTCACGCTCGGTCCGCTCTTCAATCACGTTGCGAATTGGTTGATTGTAGAAAATCGCGGCTTTGCCTTCTTCACGAGGCGTAAACGGTAATTGCTTGAATAACGGCACTAGCTCCGCCTCATTGACATCGCCTAAAACAAAAATATCCACTTGATCTTCCGCCAGCATTTTTTGATAATACGCTGCTAATGACGCCGCTGTTTCCTCAGCTAACGCCGCAACGGTCCCGAAACTAGGGATTTTTTGATCCTCCGATTGATTAAAATAGACACTTTGAAGCGCCAAAGAAGCATAGGTTTGCTTATCCTCCACAATACTTTCCAAGTACGCTTTCAAGTTCTCTTTTTCCCGTTGGAAGGTTTCCGCCTCGAATTGGCCCGCTTGAATATTGGGGGCAAAAATAATTTCCTTCAAAAAGTCCACCGCTTCGGCGAGAACCTGACTATCCTGTAAATAATGATCATTGACAATGTTCATAGAAATATTAAACCAATGTTGATTGCCTTTTTTGGAAACGCCAATCCCGAAGCTGGCGCCGTAAAGTTCCGCCAAACGCTCACTTAACTTGACTTGATTCGGGTAATTCAAGCTGTTGGTTTCCATCAAACTGGACAACAGCGTTCTTTTTGTAATGGTTTCATGATTTAATCGTGTATTAAAGCGGACTAAAAGACGCACCGTTTTATATTTTTCTGTAGGAATGACGTGTAAATTCACGCCTTTAACTAATTGAACAGACATTGCCGCATCGCTCCTTCATTTGCTTCATCTTACCTAAAGAATGCTGTGAAATATATGTATCGCGTAAATTCTAAAGCATTTTTTAATGTTTTTTCCAATAGCTCCATTATAACACAGCTTCAGGTGCTTTCTGAATGATAAGAGTTTTTCAGTTCAAATTTTCAAGAAGATTCGGTATACTGTTTTTAAAGTGAGGAGGGAAAAAAGAATGATTAAAGAATTTAAAGAGTTTATCATGCGCGGGAGTGTCTTAGACCTAGCCGTTGGTGTTGTCATTGGTAGTGCGTTTACAGCGATTGTGACACAAGTGGTGGAAGGCTTGATTACCCCGTTAATTAGTCTGATTTTTGTCTTGACGACTGGGAAAAAGAGTGCCGACGATGCATTGGGTGCCCTTGTCTATAAAGTCGAAGGCGTTGAATTCAATATTGGTAGCGTGATTAGTGCACTTATTACATTTTTAATTACGGCCTTCGTCCTCTTCTTGATTGTCAAAGCGGCCAACAAAATGAAAAACCGCGGCAAAAAAGAAGAAGCGGCAGAAGAAGAAGTGGTACCAACGAGCGAAGATTACTTAAAAGAAATTCGCGACTTATTAGCGGCGCAAACACCGCCTGCTGAAACTGTCAAAACAGACAGCACCTTCACAGAAAAATAAGCAAAAAGTCATCCTGAGGGGATGACTTTTTTGTTTGAACTTAGATTGATGGTCCTGCAACGAGGTTCCAGGTGATGTTGCCTGTGTAGTTCCCAGCTTTGATACCATAGGCTGAAGTAGTGATAGTTAACGACGTAGACCACATCCCAATTTTCCATAAACCTTGTCCATTTCCTGCGGTAGCATTAGCTAACAACTTCGCGTCCCCACCTAAATCCATTGTCCAATTATTACGGATAGGTATATTGGGTGCTGTTTCTAGAATTGAACCATAAGAAGTAAATTCATTCGTTGTTTCATCATATCTTAAAACATTAGAATATACTTGACGAACTGCGATGGTCCCTTGAAGATTCTCGCTTCCTTGAGTCAAACCACTTGATTGAGCAGTTAGGTGCCAACCTTCCTTAGTCCCTCTCAGATCACCAACACCTACTCCTTCCCTATCTTCTCCATTTAAATGATCTGCTTTATTAAAAATTGGTTGTGTTAAATCATCTGAAATAGATAAAGTACCAAAGTCGAATTCTCTTGGAATAAAAAGTAAATCAAAATTACTATTCGAACCTTCTGGATCAGGATCAACTGAATTACCGTCTTTAGAATTCCCATCTGGCAATGTTCCCCCACCAAACTCAACCTGCACAGGCGTATTCCCTGTCGTCACCGCCTGTGCTGAAAGTGGTGCCAAACTTGCGCCAACTACGGCACTACCAACCAATAAACTTGCCATGATTTTCTTTTTCATCTATGTACGCTCCTTTGCTTTCAATTCGTCTATCAAGTACAGAACAGCAAAAGTGACTATTGCTGTTCTGTACTTGATTCTTTCATGTCTTGTATTTAGACAGATGGTCCTGCGACGAGGTTCCAGGCGATTTCTCCTGTGTAGGTACCTGCTTTGATTTGTTGATACGGAGTTGTGATATTTAACGTTGGGTCAGTCATGTAAGAATTCCACATACCTTGGCCTTTTCCACTCACTGCATTTCCCACTAATAATGCGCCACCGCCAATTGTAATACTTCTTGAAGTTGGAAACTCAGGGGCAACTGGACTACTATTGAAACTACCTACAGATTCTACTTTAAATCTATTATCTACTTCATCATAATAAGCTACATATCCTACTTGGTTAAAAGAAACGGCACCTGCTAATTTATCTCCCCCATTTACCATTTCAAGAATCGTTGCGGTAACATGCCAGCCTTCCTTCGTTCCTCTTAAGTCACCAACCGCATAATTAGCATAAGATGATGACTTAATAGAAGATAAATCATCAGAGATAGCCGTTTTAGCAAATGAAATACTTCTAGGGATATAAAGCAAATCAAAATCACTGTTTAACGTGTTAGGATCTGGATCTATTGCACCACCGTAGTTCCCTTCTGGCAATACACCTCCCTCAACCCCCACAGATACAGGCGTATTCCCTGTCGTAGTCGCCTGTGCCGAAAGTGGTGCCAAACTTGCGCCTACTACGGCACTACCAACCAATAAACTTGCCATTATTTTCTTTTTCATATGTACATCTCCTTTAACATCTTGAATTCCCAGTGCGCCCTAGTTGTTTCTTCGGCGCTGCTGAAGCTATGGCTTTATTATACAAGATTCCCCCTTGTCTGTGATTTTAAATATTGAACAGTTCTTGCAAAAAAACAACATTTCCTTTAAAAGCAACGTTTCCCCTTAGTTTAAAGGCTTTTTTTCAACACTTATTGATATTTTTGGCTGTTATTTAATGGTTTTTCCGAGAAAACACTTTAATAAACAACGAGAAAACGTCACAAAGTAGAGGTTAAACTCTAACTTTGTGACGTTTTCTCCTAAAATCTTATACATTTATTCGCAGTTACAGCGAAAAAACCGTAATTTTTTATTTAATGACAGCCGTTTTTATATTTGTTCGTCACTAAGACTTACAATTTACGGCGACGAGCGAATTCCACAAACTTAAATTTGTTTAAGCGGTGACGAGATTCCGTATAGCCAAAACAGCGGGTATCTTCCAAGTTCATGATACTGCGGACCACGACAACATGATTGCCTTCCACTTCACCAATCAGCTGCTTGTCCATCTCTGTGAGCGGTTCCACGGTAATTTCTTTCTGGGCGTAACTAATCGCCAAGCCAAGGTCGTTTTCAAGATAATCGAAAATCGAATCTTCGGCACGGTGTTTCGGCAGTTCTGGGACAATCTCTTTAATCAAGTAATCAATATCTAAAATATCGACTTCCCCTTCAATCTCCCGTTGCCGAACTAAGCGCCACACAGGGGCCCCTTCCGTCCAGCCAGTCAACTGAGCCAAGTTGCGCTCCACAGGAATTTCTTCTAAGGAAACCACATGAGTATGACTTTCAATATGTTGCGTTTGTTGTAACTCCTTGTAACTGGTCACCCCTGAAATAGGAAAATTAAACTTTTTAAAGTTGAGCACAATCGAGCCTTTGCCTTGTTTTTTCTGAATGTAGCCAGCGTTAATCAGTAAATTCAAGGCTTTCCGAATTGTTTCACGGGAAACATTGTAAGTTTCCACTAATTGATTTTCACTAGGTAATAAATCGCCTGGCTGATAGTCGCCTTGGACAATTTGTTGTTCTAATTCTAAAAATATGTCATGAAACTTGTTCATGCCGATCCTCCTCTACCAACAATTTCTTTTCTAAAAGCATAGCATATTCCCTCCGAAAAACCTAGAGCTGGTCAGAAAAATCCCCCGCACTTTCTGCCTTGCTTACGCCACAAACTCCCCCAGCCAAACCACTGCTTGACCGCCTTTTTTCGGAACCAGCGCAGTCTGTTACAGCCCCCTTCTGGAAAACTTTTCCCAAGAATCTAGGGAAAATCCTTGTAATTCTGATTCGTTCATACTATACTGTAGTCAAACACAACATGTCTATACAAGTTCACAAGGAGGCGCCAAACATGACTATTTTAGAATTAACATTCGCAACGAACCAACTAACGACGACTTTTTTTAACCATAAATTGGAACCGCTTCATCAAAAAACGTTCCCTTTTGAAGCTTTGACTATCGAAGAAACGGTTCCTGAACTGTGCCAATTGATTGTGGCAGAGGCTGCGCCGATTCTGGGGGGGATTGTGGCTGATTTCCCAGAGGACTTCTTTTCGCCAGAGGAAACGTTGGCGCTGGTTCCGCAAGCGGTGATTCAAGCATTCGCGGAACAGTTGAACACGCCACTTTTAACGGCAGCCGAACAAGCGGCGGCACCGAATCTGCTGGCAGCATTTGAAGAAAAACGGCAGTATCTGGCTTGGCATTTAGATTATTATGGCTACGTGCCTGGGAAAAATGAATATGCGGTGGAGTCCCTGTTAACTGTCGGCAATGGCTTTTTAGGCTTGCGCGGCACGACACCTGAGATGACGATTTCTGATGATCATTATCCAGCAACCTACATTGCGGGGCTTTATAATACAGCGGCTTCGGAAGTTGCGGGTCAAGTAGTGGAAAATGAAGATTTCGTCAATGCTCCTGACAACCAACACATCGCTTTAAAAATTGGCGATGCCACTGACTGGTTAACGATTTCCCCAGACACGCTACAACAATTACATCGTCAATTGAACTTGAAAACGGGATTGTTTGTCGCAGAAATGATTTTGAAAGATGCGGACAATCAGCAAATTAAATTAACGACGAAAAAAATCGCCAATATGGCACAGCCGAATGACTATCATCTGCAATATACGTTTGAGCCGTTAAACTTTTCGGCCCCGATTACTTTGAAAACCGTCACTGATGGCAGTGTCTACAACTACAACGTGGCGCGGTATCGCAACTTAACAGCGAAACATTTTCAGGTGACAGCATTAAGCGCGCAGGAAAACAAAACCGTGATTGAGGTTTGTACCAATCAATCCAACTTGAGCGTCCGAGAAACGGCCTTGATAACTGGTGATTTTTTTGAAAAAGAAGCCATTATGATTCAAGAAGAAGCGGAAAAAATCGCCCAAGTGGTGACCGTGATGGCGCACCAAGGAACGCGCTATACGCTAGAAAAACAAGTCTTTGTGCAAGCCAGCCACGCCGAACAAAGTTGGCAAGTACCGTTTACGCCGAAGGACTCTTTTGCGGCCGCCGCTCAGGAAAGCGCCCGCGCTTGGCAAACCCTTTGGCAACAAGCCAACATTACCGTGACAGGCGATTTGATGTCTCAAAAACTTTTACGGATTCACAGTTATCACTTGCTGGCTTCGGCTTCGCCTTTTAGTAACCAAGCCCAAGCATTGGACGTCTCGATTACCGCCCGAGGCTTGCATGGTGAAGCGTATCGTGGACATATTTTCTGGGATGAAATTTTTATTTTACCTTTTTATATTCAACATTATCCTGACACAGCGAAACAATTGTTGCTGTATCGCTACCACCGATTAGAGAAAGCGAAGGAAAATGCGGCGGCCAGCCAGTATCGTGGCGCAATGTATCCGTGGCAATCAGGACGTGATGGGCGTGAAACCACGCAAAAACTTCACTTAAATCCGTTGAATGGACATTGGGGCGAAGATCATAGTATTTTGCAACGGCATGTTTCCTTGGCGATTGCTTACAATGCTTGGTTGTATTGGCATAGTACACAGGATCATGAATTTATGAAACAATATGGCGGCGAAATGTTGTTAGAAATCGCTCAATTTTGGAACAGCGCTGCGACGTTAGATGACGCAACAGGACGGTTCTTTATTGATAAAGTGATGGGACCTGATGAGTTTCACGAGGGCTATCCAGACCAAGCGGAAAGCGGCTTGAAAAACAACGCCTATACGAATTTGATGGTGGTTTGGCTATTCGAAGAATTAACCAACATTTTGGCACTTTTCTCTGAGGAAGAACAGGCACAACTTTTTGCCAAAACTCAGACCACTTCGGCTGATTTAGCCCGCATGCAGCAAATTCAAAATTCACTGGAAATTGAAGTTAATTCTGACGGCATTATTGCGCAATATGAAGGGTATTTCGGCTTAAAAGAGATTGACTGGGCAGCGATGAAAGAGAAATACGGCAATATTTACCGCATGGATCGAATTTTAAAAGCCGAAGGGGAATCTCCCGATGATTACAAAGTGGCGAAACAAGCCGACACGTTAATGTTGTTCTACAACTTAGACAAAACTCGGGTGGATCAAATTTTAGAAGATTTAGGGTATCAGTTGCCTGCGGATTATTTAGAAAAAAATCTTTTGTATTATCTAAAACGGACGTCTCATGGTTCGACTTTGTCACGAATTGTTCATGCCCAATTGGCAGAAATGGCGCAATTCCATGAGCTATCTTGGCAACTTTATCAAGAAGCGTTGTATTCCGATTATCGTGACATTCAAGGTGGCACGACCGCTGAAGGGATTCATACAGGGGTCATGGCTGCGACGATCCACGTTACTTTAGCGACGTATGCAGGCGTTGACACGCGCCAGAACGAGTTATCAATTTGTCCAAACTTACCTGAACATTGGCAAGCGCTGGCGTTCCAGTTTATTCATCAAGGCGTGACGTATCAATTTTCATTAACACAAACCAGTGTCACGATTACAGCAGATAAAGACACACAATTATTGGTTCAGGGCGCGTTGATTCCGTTAACCGCCGAACGACCAAAAGAAGTACATTATCAATAAAGGAGCGAACCACAATGACGATTGGATTTATTTTTGATTTGGATGGTGTCATTACTGACACCGCCAAATTTCATTATCAAGCTTGGAAAGCGTTGGCCGATTCGCTAGGCATTTCCATTGACGAAACCTTCAACGAAACATTAAAAGGCATTAGTCGGATGGATTCCTTGGACCGCATTTTAGCCCATGGCCACCGTGAAAATGCGTTTACTCCAGCAGAAAAAGAAGCCTTAGCTCAGCAAAAAAATGACCACTACGTTCAATTATTAGAACATTTAACAACAGAAGATGTTTTACCTGGTGTCGTGCCATTGCTACAGCAAGCCCAAGCACGTCACATTCCCTGTGCCGTGGCTTCGGCTTCAAAAAACGCGCCCCTGATTTTGGAAAAATTAGGCGTGCGCGCGTACTTCGCCACAATTGTCGATCCCGACTCATTAAGCAAAGGCAAACCTGATCCTGAAATCTTTTTAGCCGCCGCTGACAGTATTGGCGTGCTACCGCAAAACGCCATTGGCTTTGAGGATGCACAATCAGGCATTGACGGCTTGAAAGCCGCGGGCATCTATGCCGTCGGCTTGTCGGCCAGCCAACCCTTAATCGGAGCCGACATGCAAGTTTCTGAAATGACTGAACTAAGCGTTGATGCACTGCTCAATCGCTAAAGAAGGACAAGAACCTTTAGTAGCAGGCACCTCTTTTCATCTACATTGTATCTATGCTAGAATGTAGATGAAAAGAGAGAGATGCGTCAACACACCTCTCTAGTGTAGAGCCGTTTGAGACGGTGACCTTTTGGATTAATTAAAAATAACCGTACTTGATCAAAGTTGACGGTTATTTTTTATTGTCATTACACTCCATTATTGGATTAAAAAGGATTGAGTTGAACGTGGTTCTGTGGTAGACTTTTATTAGAAACAAGTAGATGTTTCTTGATGATCAGGCATCATAATAACTCAATACTGAAATCGGAAGTAATAGCCGATAGTTGGCGAGCAACAGAAAAACTCGATATAGAATTGGACGTAGAGCCAATAGTTGGTGAGCAACAGAAAAACCTGAATTATATTTGAAGTTTAAAGAAGGCAAGCTAAGCTTGGCTTCTTTATTTATAGGAGAAACTAATGATTGAGAAAAAAGATTTTGACACAATTAGAAAGGCGTTCTTAATTTATGACACCAACTTCAATAATCATATGTTCACTTATACATATCAACATCGGAAAACAAAGAAATTGTTAGAAATGAACGTTCAATTTGAAGCTGGGAATTTTATGCATTTATGCGGAGTTGACTATTATCAAATAGATAAACAAGGGAGCTGTAAATTTCGTTTTAAGGCTACTCAATTTTACAGAGCTTTAAAAAATAATAAAGTTTCACTGCGCGGGATTAAACCTAAAGATGATGGAACCACAGGCCAAAAATTACAAGTAATTCCTCTATTAGAAATGCTTATTTCTCCAGGTGTACGAATATGCGATGGAGGAAAATTTTATAATTTACAGTATGAAAAAGCAATTCGTTCAGGCAAAATGATTGTGGCGTTAACATGTAAAGAGAATAACAAAAAAGTACGTTCCACAATCTTTATTATCGTTAATAAATCAGCCACGAAAGAGCCAATCGAAATCTTTAACTGAATCCCATGAAGTAATTAAAATAAGTAAGTCTGAGCTGAATAGCACCTCAGTAATTGAAGTTTACGATAAATTTTAACAAAAAAGCGGGCTAAACAGACTATAGGCAAAGAGAAAAAGCCCAGAGGTTTTTCTCCTCTTTAACAGCTTTTTAGTTTCCAAGGACCAATACTTTACTATTAGCAACGAAGTTCACGGTCCTTTGTGCTTGTCTCCACGTTCATTTCTTTTGCTTATTGTTTAAATCCTACTAACGGAAAAATGAAATCAACGAATTTTATCCCCGCATAAAAACATAGGGCAAACATCAAAATCTTAATTAAGATTTTGACAATTGGTCGTTCAGTTATCTTTTTCATTTGTATACTCCTTTCCAATATTTTTAAAGCTCCAACCTTTTTAATCTTTTTGACATCTATATTTTATCTAATTATAATAAAACTCACAATAGAGGAAGCATCATTTTTTCATTTCCTTTTTATCCCTTGATTAGTAGTTCAATTTGTAAACATATCATTCTGATAAAATAGGAAAGGTGGTTGTTATAGTATCGAGACAAAATTATCTACAAAGAAAAAAACACCTCTCGAAGTGTCTTATGTAAAATATTTTTTTCTGGTCTTTTTTTTGGTCTTAGCCATGGACTATTACCATCAATTTCCATGCTTTTTTATTGTGGAATGGGCTGGGTTTTAGCCTCTACCTATTATTTCTGTAATAACAATCTCACGTATCCTCTTGCGATTCATTTGCTATTAAATAATTTATAATACACAAAAAAAACCGCCCACATCAGAAAAATGATGTGGGCGGTTTTTTGTAATTATTTATTTTTTGTTTCAAATAACGGACTAACTGGTTTGTTTTCGTGGATACGTTTAATCGCATCTCCGATTAATTCACCAACGCTGACTTCGTCAATTTTAGCAATTTTACGATCATCAGATAGGTAAATAGAGTCTGTTACAACTAAGCGTTCAATTGCTGAATCTTCAATACGTTGTAAGGCTGGTCCTGATAAAACGGGATGTGTACAAGAAGCGTAAACGTCTTTTGCTCCGGCTTCTTTCAATGCGTTTGCAGCAAGAGAAATTGTCCCCGCTGTGTCAATCATGTCATCAATTAAGACACATGTTTTGCCTTCCACATGACCAATGATATTCATTACTTCTGCTACGTTCGCTTTTGGACGACGTTTGTCAATGATCGCAATTGGTGCTTTTAAGAATTCTGCCAATTTACGTGCACGCGTTACACCACCATGGTCAGGGGAAACAACAACGACGTCATCGCCTTGAATGCCGTGTTCGATGAAGTAATCGGCAATTAATGGTGCACCCATCAAATGATCCACTGGAATATCAAAGAATCCTTGAATTTGGACCGCATGTAAGTCCAATGTCAACATTCTTGTTGCACCAGCTTTTTCAATCATGTTTGCAACAAGTTTAGCAGTGATTGGTTCCCGGGCACGTGCTTTACGGTCTTGACGTGCATACCCATAATAAGGCATAACCACGTTAATTGTTTTAGCACTCGCACGTTTTAACGCATCAATCATGATTAATAGTTCCATTAAGTTATCGTTAACAGGGCTACTTGTTGATTGAATGACGTAAACATGTGCACCACGAATACTTTCTTCAATATTCACTTGAATTTCGCCATCACTAAATTGTGTTACAGAGCACTTTCCTAGCTCCACACCCACAGCATCCGCAATTTTTTCTGCTAAGGGACGATTAGAGTTCAAAGAAAAGATTTTCAATCTTGGATCAAAATAATGTTTCGACATTAGAACCTCCACTTTCTATTTCAGCCAATTCGTTAAAACTGAACAATACTTTCCTTCTAAAATAATAGTAGTCCTAGCCAAATAAATCAAGAGATTTTCTGTATTTCATACAAGATATTCATCAAAAGTCGCTTTCTTCTAACTATTTTATCGTATTTGTCTAAAAAATGAGGATTATTTGAATAAAGAAAGGTACTCGCCATAGCCTTCTTTTTCTAAATCTGCCACTGGCACAAATCTCAAAGCTGCCGCATTAATGCAATAACGTAAGCCGCCTTCTTGGAGTGGGCCATCAGTGAAAACATGCCCTAAATGTGAATCCGCTTCTTGACTACGAACTTCTACTCGGTGCATGCCGTGACTAAAATCAGCTTTTTCTTTGACGCCACGTTTTTCAATTGGTTTGGTAAAGGATGGCCAGCCGCAACCAGCATCGTATTTGTCCAGGGAGCTAAACAACGGTTCGCCACTAACAATATCTACATAGATTCCGTCTTGGTAAAAGTCATCATATTCTCCTGAAAAAGGGCGTTCTGTTGCGTTTTCTTGTGTGACGGCATATTGAAGATCCGTCAAGGTTTGTTTTAATTCTTCTTCTGTTGGTTTTGTCATTCTGTCCACTCCTTTTCTTCTGTTCAATTTATTGGGTTCAATGATACCACGTTTGCCAAACAGGCACCTAATAGTTTGCATAGTAAAAGACAGTCCTTTCTCTTTTTGACGAATGAAAAGGACTGTCTTTTATTAGTTGAATTCTTTTAGTAGTCGGGCTACTTTGGCAATTGGTAAACCCATAATGGCGTAATAATCGCCAGCGATTGCTTCAATTAGTAATGCTCCTTGTCCTTGGATACCATAAGCGCCTGCTTTGTCGGCATATTCTGCGGTATCTAAGTAAGCATGGATTTCCGTGTCTGTCAGTGGATAAAACGTCACGGTTGAATGAACTGTCGCGGAGCGTTCTTTTTCCCCTTGTTTCAACGTCACACTTGTATACACGTCATGTGTTTTGCCACTTAGGAGGCGCAACATGCGATAACCGTCTTCCCGAGAAGTCGGTTTGCCGAGGATCTCTCCCGCCAATGCCACAATTGTATCGCAGCCAATGACTAGTGCTTCGGGGGATTGCTCTGCTATAGCCGCTGCTTTTTGGGCAGCCATTTGCGCCACATATTCTGCTGGTAAGCCGTCTTTGCCAACAGTTTCATCGATATCGGCTGGTGCAATCGTAAAAGCTGGGACCACACGCTTTAATAACTCCTGACGGCGAGGAGATTGGGATGCTAAAATAATTTGCATAAATTGATGACGCCTCGTTTCTTTTTAATGGGGGTCTTGAATGCGTTTAAACATTCGTTCCATATCTGAATTCGTAAAATGAATCAGCACCGGACGTCCATGCGGACAATTAAACGGATTTTCGCACAAGGCTAAATCTTTTAATAGCACGCGTGCTTGTTGCTCATTGAGGTAATGATTGGCTTTGATGGATCGCTTACAGCTCATCATAATGGCAGTTGCTTCACGGAATTTTTTCACGCTGACCGAGCCAGTTGTTAGCAACATGTCAATCATCTCGCGAACAATGCTTTCCTCTTCGCCTGCAGGATACCAAGTTGGGTGCGCCCGCACAATGAAACTATTTTGTCCAAAGTCTTCCAAATGGATGCCGACTTCCGCAAGGGTTTCTTTCTGCTCTTTAATTTTCAAGGCATCGCTATTTGGATAATCAATAACGATTGGTACCAATAGTTCTTGTAAATCATCACTGACTTCGCCAATTTTTTCACGGAAGTACTCGTATTTAATTCGTTCTTGGGCAGCGTGTTGGTCGATAATAAACAGGCCATCTTTGCTTTGTGCGAATAAATAAGTTCCGTGCATTTGACCGAAGTATTCTAGCTCAGGAAAACGTTCTGTCGGTCGTTCTTCTTCCAACTTGTTCAGGGCTTGTTTCAGTTCTCTTTGACTCGTAGCGCTATTGGCATCGAATTCTGGGTGAAGTTTCATTTCTTCTTGGAAAACCTCGTCAGCAGCCTCTGATGAACGCAGAGAAGGTTCTGAATCAGGCACTTCAGTTATTTTCGTTTCTTCGGCTATTACCTGTTGCTCATTACTAGCTGTTTCCCAATGATTTTCGGAATCAACAGCTGCCGAAGAGGTTTCGTAAGCTGATGTTTCTTCCGCTACACTCGTTGATTCTGGCACTGGCGGCGCAAATGGGTCGTCCATTGGGTCCACTGCTCTTTCTGTCTGGTTGACAGCTTCAGGGGCGCTTGAGGCTGGTGTTTCGTCTGTCGCATGTTCCGCATAGAAGCGGCCTGTTGCGGGATTATAGCTTAAGCTGCCCGGTCGTTGTTTTACCGCAGGTTGTTCAGTCGATAGAGGAATTTCCATTTGTTCGGCTTTAGGTTCTGGCGGTAGTTTCTTTTTAAAACGCAAATTGTCTGCCGCATTGGGAATCAACTGTTCTTGGCTCAACACTTCTTGAATCGCCTGTTCAATTAATGCCATTAAATCTTTTTCTTTACTTAAACGAACTTCTTGCTTAGTAGGATGGACATTGACATCGACTAACAGCGGATCCATTTCAATTTCTAACACAGCAATTGGAAAACGCCCCACCATTAGTTTCGAACCATAGCCGGCTACAATTGCTTTATTTAACGCGAAATTTTTAATATAACGACCATTGATAATCGTTGATAAATAGTTGCGGCTGGCCCGTGTGACTTCTGGCAATGAAACATACCCTGTCAAAGTAAAATCAAGGTCTTTTCCTTCAATTTTCAACATTTTCTTTGCGGTACTAATGCCATAAATCCCGGCAATCGTTTGTTTTAAATCACCATTGCCTGTTGTACTCATCATTTTGTGGCCGTCATGAACTAAGCGAAAAGCGACTTTAGGGTGGCTTAACGCCAGACGATTGACAATGTCACCGATATTGGCCAATTCCGTTTGGATCGTTTTGACGTATTTCAAACGAGCAGGCGTATTATAAAATAAATTAGAAACGGTCATTTTTGTGCCTTTACGGAGGGCTGCTGGTCGGTTTTCTTCGACCTTGCCCCCTTTTAGAATCACATAGCTGCCTTCTTCTTCCTCAGCTGTGGCAGTTTCGACAATCATTTCAGAAACTGAGGCAATACTTGGTAAGGCTTCGCCTCGGAACCCCAAGCTGCGAATTCGGAACAAATCATCTCTTGTATGAATTTTGCTTGTGGCATGGCGTTTGAAGGCATTCAGTACATCTTCTTTGGCAATTCCTTCACCATTATCAATAATTTGAATGGTTTTCAAGCCAGCTTCTTCAATAAAAATATCAATTTGAGTGCTTCCTGCATCCAGTGCATTTTCCACCAATTCTTTGACGACAGAAGCGGGACGTTCAACAACTTCACCAGCAGCAATCTGGTTGGCTAGTTGTTCGGATAGTTCTTGAATTTTCCCCATTTCACGACCTCCTAACCGGTTCGGTTCCTAATTAGATACGTTTTTGCAATTGATGAAGCATGTTTAACGCATCTAGTGGTGTCATTTCTAATAGATTCATTTTCTTCAATGTGTCAATGACACTTAATTCTTCTGTTGAAACTTCTTTAAATAATGAAAGTTGCTCGGTTTCTTCATGTACTTCTGAAACTTCTTCATGATGAACTGAAATTGGAATCGTTGTTTCTTCCGCTTCTAAAGCGGATAAAATGGTGGCTGCTCGTTCTAAAAGCGGGCTTGGTAAACCAGCGATTTTAGCAACATGTATCCCATAGCTCTTATCAGCAGGTCCTTCCATCATTTTATGAAGAAAGACCACTTCGCCATCTTTTTCGACAGCGCCCACGTGAATATTCTTCAAGCCTTTTAAGGTTTCATCTAGAACAGTTAGTTCATGATAATGTGTAGAGAATAGCGTTTTGGCTTGTACTTCACGATGGATATATTCAATGATGGCTTGCGCTAGCGCCATTCCATCATAGGTTGCCGTGCCGCGTCCTAATTCATCAAATAAAATTAGGCTGTTAGGCGTGGCGTGCCGCAGTGCTTGGTTGGCTTCCATCATTTCTACCATAAAGGTACTTTGCCCTGCAATTAGATCATCAGAGGCCCCAATCCGTGTAAAAATTTGATCGAAAATTGGCATTTCAGCACTTTCCGCTGGTACAAAACAGCCAATTTGCGCCATGACCACCGTCAAAGCCAATTGACGCATGTAGGTACTTTTCCCTGACATGTTTGGTCCAGTAATCAAGAGAATATCTGTTTCTGGGTTCATGCGGATACTGTTTGGAATGTATTCTTGATGCCCTAAAACTTTTTCCACGACTGGGTGTCGTCCTTCGACAATCGCCAAATTTTTCGTGTTACTTCTTAACGTTGGTCGAACGTATTGATACCGTTCACTAATTGTTGCAAAAGATTGTAAAACATCAACCGCACTAATGGTTTTAGCCAGTGTTTGCAACCGATCAATGTTCGTTTTCACTTGTTCTCTCACGGCCAAGAACAATTGATATTCTAGTTCAACTGATTTTTCTTCGGCTTCTAAGATTAAACGTTCTAGTTCTTTTAGTTCTGGCGTAATAAAGCGCTCCGCATTAGCTAATGTTTGCTTCCGCTCGTATTTTCCTTCTTCTAAATTCGCTAAATTTGACTTAGTGATTTCAATGAAATAACCAAAGACACGATTGTAGCCAATCTTCAAGTTTTTAATCCCTGTTTCTTGGCGTTCTTTCGCTTCTAACTCCGCTAACCATTGCTTACCATTGCGCATGGCATCACGGTATTCATCTAATTGGTCGTTATAGCCGTCCTTAATAACGTTTCCTTCAGTAATTTGTAAAGGGGCTTCTTCATTAATCGCCGTCGCAATCAATGCCACTAAATCTTCAACAGGGTTTAAGTCGACTAACAAATCATCCCATTCCCCTTGATTGATCCCGACAATTAACTGTCGAATCGTTGGTACTTGTTCTAAAGAGGTCCGTAATTGAATTAAATCACGCCCATTCACACTGCCGAATGCCACGCGTCCTGCTAACCGCTCTAAATCATACACGTTCGTCAATGCTGCTTGCAAATCCAAGCGTTCAAAATAGGCATTTAATAAGGATTGCACCATTTCTTGACGCTCCTTAATTTGACGTTCCTGAATTAGCGGACGATCCAACCATTGTTTCAACAAACGGCCGCCCATAGCTGTTTTCGTTTCATCTAATAGCCACAATAGAGTCCCTTTTTTCTGTCCTGTTCGAATCGACTGACTCAATTCTAAATTGAATTTAGAATAATGATCCATTTTCAAGAAATGATCTGGCTGATATTCCACAGCTTTCTGAATATGGGACAAGCTCCGCTTTTGGGTAACGGATAAATAAGATAATAATTTGCCTGTAATTTCAATTTCTAATGGATTAATCAGTTCATTGGTTAAAAAACTAAACTCGGCATTTTCTTCCACCGTTTCTTGTGTCGAAAAGATGATGTTTAAACGTAAACTTAAGTTCTCTTTTAACGATTCAGGAATCCCTGAACCTAGGACCATTTCTTTTGTTTGCAACGCAGAAGCTTCGTTTAAAACGCCCTCTTCATCAGCCAAGACTGCTGTTTTTAATTCGCCTGTACTCAAGTCTACATAGGCAAAACCGAACTGATTACCATCTGTTAGCACAGCGGTTAAGTAATTATTGTCTTTGGCTTCCAAGCCTTTACTATTCATCACCGTCCCTGGCGTTACCAACTGGACCACTTCTCGTTTGACCATGCCCTTGGTAGTCTTTGGATCTTCCACTTGCTCACAAATCGCTACTTTATAGCCTTGCTCAATCAACGTATCAATATAGCCTTGCGCGGCATGATAAGGAACGCCACACATAGGAATCGGATCATCCGCATTGCGGTTACGACTGGTTAACGTCAATTCTAAGATTTGCGCTGCATTGATAGCATCTTCATAAAATAATTCATAAAAATCACCTAAGCGATAAAATAAAAACGCATCCTTGTATTGGGCCTTAATGGATAAATATTGTTCCATCATGGGTGTATTTTTTGTCTTTTGTGGCATTTAATTCCCTTCCTTCTCTAGCTCTTCGTTCACGCGGTATTGAATGAGCGCCGTGACATGTTGGACTAAGTCATTGGCTTCGATCAGTTGTTCGCGGTAGGCTACAACGAGTGGGTGCTCATCAAACTCTTTTGTTTTCGCATCAGCTCGTTGAATGGCTTCTTTTTCAGCAGTTGGTTTGCCATAGTGAGCAAATTGAACCGCATCTTTTTGCGCAGCTTTAATTTCTTCCACTAATTCTGTCAGCTTTTTGTTTTTCTTTACCTTTTCTTCAATCGCTTGGTAGCGCTGAATGACTTCATCTTGTCCAATTAAATGTAACAATTTTTCTAATTCTTTATTACTTTGTGCATCTAAATTCAACGGCTCCATTTTTTCACCTTCATCTTTCACCGGCACTTTTTCTATAAGAGCAGAAAAAGTTAACCTCTTAATGATCCGAGATTAACTTTTCTTCTATTATTCTTGAAACGGGCGATCTTCGCTAATCTGAATCGGCTCAATCATCTTCGCTTGGCCCGTTTGGTCATCAATCTCTAAAATACAGGCAGATAAAATTGTCCGCCCTGTTTCGACTACCTCAAAGCGCTTCGGCAATGCTGTCATAAACTTCTCAATAATCGGTTCACGCTTCATTCCTAGAATCCCATCATAAGGTCCGGTCATACCGACATCACTTAAGAAGGCTGTCCCTTTCGGTAAAATCCGAGCGTCATTTGTTTGAACATGCGTATGTGTTCCAACAACGGCTGAAACTTGGCCATCTAAAAACCAGCTCATGGCTTGTTTTTCGCTTGTCGTTTCGCCATGAAAATCCACAAAAATGAGCGGTGTCCGTTTGCGAGCGATAGCCACTAGCTCGGCGGCTTTCTTGAAAGGATCTTCCAATGGCACCATAAATGTGCGGGCCTGTAAATTAATCACCGCTAGTTCCAATTGATTGACTTTCACAAAAACCATTCCTTGACCAGGCACATCTTCTGGAAAGTTCGCTGGACGAACCATTTTCTTCGCATCATCAATGAATTCAAAGATATCCTTGTTGTCCCACGTATGGTTACCCATCGTAACAACATCGACACCATCTTGCAAAAATTTCTTATAAATCTTGCCAGTAATTCCCCGACCAGATGCCGCATTTTCACCATTGGCAATGGTCACTTGTGGACGATATTTTTTCTTTAATTTAGGGACATACGTTGCTAGGGCTTCTCTTCCTAAAGAACCGACAACATCTCCTATAAATAATATACGCAAAAAGGTTCCTCTTCTCTTTTTAACATCTCTTGTTTATTATAGTTGTTTTCGCTTTGAAAAGAAAGTTTTGGTTTTAAAAGATTAAAAAAAGTGTCTCAACGAACAATCCTTGCAATTGTTCGTTGAGACACTACACGCGATACTTATTCGCTTTTTATTTTATTTCGCATAGTCAACGGCACGTGTTTCACGGATAACCGTTACTTTGATATGTCCTGGATAATCCAAGTCATCTTCAATTTTCTTCCGAATGTCTCGAACTAAACGAACAGATTCTAAATCAGAAATTTCTTCTGGTTTCACCATGACACGAACTTCACGTCCTGCTTGAACAGCAAAACTTGAATCAACGCCTTCAAAACTATTAGAAATATTTTCTAAGTTTTCTAAGCGGCGAATGTAGTTTTCTAACGATTCACTACGTGCACCTGGACGGGCTGCAGATAACGCATCTGCGGCTGCCACTAAAACAGAAATAACTGAGGTTGCTTCCACATCACCATGATGCGAGGCAATGGCATTAATAACTACTGAATTTTCTTTATATTTCGCAGCTAATTCTGCGCCAATCTCAACGTGAGAACCTTCAATTTCATGATCTAATGCTTTCCCAATATCATGTAGTAAACCTGCACGTTTGGCTAATTGAACATCTTCGCCTAATTCGGCGGCTAAAACGCCAGCCAGTTTTGCTACTTCGATTGAGTGGTTCAAGACATTTTGACCATAACTTGTTCTGAAACGTAAACGGCCTAAAATTTTAATTAAATCAGGATGTAACGTATGAGCACCTACTTCAAAGGCTGCTTGTTCTCCGTATTCACGAATCCGTTCATCCATTTCTTTACGTGATTTTTCTACCATTTCTTCGATACGAGCGGGATGAATCCGACCATCTTGGATTAATTTTTCCAAGGTCATTCGAGCGATTTCTCGTCTGATTGGATCAAATCCGGATAACACAACCGCTTCTGGCGTATCATCAATGATTAAGTCAATCCCTGTTAATGTTTCCAATGTACGAATATTACGTCCTTCACGACCAATAATGCGACCTTTCATCTCATCATTTGGTAAAGTGACCACGGAAACAGTTGTTTCAGAAACAGAATCGGCGGCGCAACGTTGAATTGCTAGGGAAAGCAAGTTCTTCGCTTTGCGATCAGATTCTTCTTTGGCACGTTGTTCTGACTCCTTGACCATCAAGGTTAGTTCATGATTCAACTCTTCTTCTGTTGACTTCATAATAATCGATTTTGCTTCTTCTTTTGAAAGGGAAGCAATTCGTTCTAATTCTTGATGTTGCTGATTAATTAAGTTTTCTACTTCTTTTTCTCGCTCATCAATTAATTGCTGTCTAGCACCAAGTTTCTCTTCTTTTTCTTCCAGTGAGCCTTCACGTTTTTCAAGAGAGTCATCTTTACGATCCAACGTTTGTTCCCGTTGAATTAAACGATTTTCTTGAGATTTAAGTTCTAATCTGCTTTCTTTCAACTCACTTTCAATTTCTGAACGATACTTCTGGTTCTCTTCCTTAGCTTCTAGCAATGCTTCTTTTTTCAGTGTTTCTGATTCTTTCCGAGCGTTCTCGAGAATACTCGACGCTGAAATTTTTGCACCATTTATTGCTTTATCATGACGTGACTTTGCAATAACAAATCCTAAACCAAGACCGACAATCAAACCGACGATAGCGAGGAGAATATTTAAAACCATATTTCCACCTCCATACTATCTTTTTGTTAATTCATATCTTGTAGTTTTTTGATAAACTAAAATCAATTATCAATATGCCTACTTGCATATTTGTGCATACACACAATTTTATTCTAATGTTTGTCGCGAAAGGTGTCAACTTAAAAAAGCCCTTTCTTTTGGAAAGGGCAGCAAATATTAGACAACGTCACATTTTTAGGTTTCCGCCATCACAAATTGTTTAAATTTTAGAACAAACGCCGCATAGTCTGCTGTTTGACTAAGCTGCTTGATGTGGATGGGTTCGGACATGGACAACAGTCTATTTAACAATTTAGTTCTAAACAAAAAAAGACAACACCTGTCCTGTTCAGTAAGTGTTGTCCTTCTTCTTAACGAGTCGTATTCACTCGTTATTTATTCATCTAAGGGTAATTCTTCTTGACCTTCTGCTTCTTCTGTAATGGTTGAACCGTCACCGATGCCGTATGCATCACGGACCAATTTAGACACTTCTGCCATCATTTCAGGATGATCCGCCATGTATTGTTTGGCATTTTCACGGCCTTGGCCAATTCGTTCTTCTTTGTAGCCATACCAAGCACCACTTTTGCTGATAAGGTCTTTTTCCACAGCCATATCTAGTAATTCGCCTTCTTGGGAAATCCCTTGGCCATACATGATATCAACTTCTGCCACTTTAAATGGTGGCGCCACTTTGTTTTTAACGACTTTAATTTTTGTGCGGTTACCGACGATGTCTGTTCCTTGTTTTAACTGTTCTGCACGACGGACTTCTAGACGAACCGTTGCGTAGAATTTCAATGCACGTCCACCAGGAGTTGTTTCAGGATTTCCGAACATCACGCCAACTTTTTCACGAATTTGGTTAATGAAAATAGCAATTGTTTTTGTCTTATTAATTGAGCCTGATAATTTACGTAGTGCTTGAGACATTAGTCGAGCTTGTAAGCCGACATGGCTCGCTCCCATCTCACCATCAATCTCTGCACGAGGAACTAACGCAGCAACCGAGTCGATGACAACGATGTCAATCGCACCACTTGAAACTAAGGCATCGGCAATCTCTAAGCCTTGCTCGCCCGTATCTGGTTGAGATAAAAGTAATTCATCAATGTTAACGCCTAGTTTCTCCGCATATTGAGGATCCAATGCATGCTCAGCATCGATAAAAGCGGCTGTTCCACCATTTCGTTGCACTTCTGCAATTGCGTGTAAAGAAACAGTTGTTTTACCTGAACTCTCAGGACCATATACTTCAATAATTCGGCCACGTGGATACCCACCTACGCCCAATGCAACATCTAACGCTAAAGAACCACTAGGGATAGTTGAAATTTTTTGATCAGCTTTTTCGCCTAATTTCATAATAGAGCCTTTCCCAAAGTTCTTTTCAATTTTTTTCAGTGCGGCATCTAAAGCCACTTTACGATCATCTGCCAATGGATAATCCTCCTTTAATTTATATAAACTTATTTTTCATTTCCTGTTAGTAGGTCTATCATATCTCTTTTGTACCAAAAAAGCAAGAAAAAACCGAACAAACATTCGCGTATTTATTTTTTATTAATGATTCGGCGCCGCAAAAGATCTAACCCTCGCATAACCGCACTCTGTCTAATATAATTTCGGTCACGGTTAAAATGGAAACATTCTGCAATGGTTGGTTGGCCTTCTTCCGCCAGCCCAATCCAAACAGTGCCTGTCGGTTGACCTTCGATTGGGTCACCAGCGACCCCAGTAAATGATAAACCATAGTTAGATTTAGCTAACTGACGCGCTTTCTCTGCCATTTCTTTGGCACACGCTTCACTTACCGTGCCATGTTCTTCTAAAAGTTCATGAGAAATTCCTAAAAAGTTCTCTTTTGTTTCTTGCGAATACGTCACGAAGCCTCCCTTAAAAATCTTCGAAGCACCCGCAATTTCCCCCAGTGTACTTTGGAATAGGCCAGCGGTGAGGCTCTCAGCAGCCGTGACGGTTTGTCCGTTTTGTAATAACAAATCCACTGTTACCTTGGCTAAACTATTGTCATCCCCATACCCATAAAAATAGTCTCCCACTTTAGCTAAAACCTTTTCTTCCGTCGCTGTTAATAATTCTTCGCCAGCTACTAAGTCTTTTGTTTTAACTGTTAAACGAAGTGTCACTTCATTAGGCTTAGCATAAGGCGCAATGGTTGGATTCGTTTGGTGCGCAATCAACGATTGAATCTCGGTCACCAGCTGTGATTCACCAATGCCATAAAAACGCAAGACTCTTGAAATCAATTGTTCTTCTTGTGGAAACGCATTAATCAATAAAGGTCGTGCCGCTTGTTGGAACATCGGAATTAATTCATTGGGCGGCCCTGGTAAGAGCAAATAGCTTGTTGTGCCTTCTGTTACGAAAGAACCAACCGCTAATCCTGTCGGGTTTTGAAGAACTTGTCCACCTTCAATGGCTAACACTTGTCGTAGATTATTTTCCGTCATTGGCCGCTTAGACTGTTGGAAAAACTGGTGTAAGCGGTTCAATCCTTCTTGATCTTCTACTAATGATTTATGGAGATGTTGTGCGACAACTTGCTTGGTTAAATCGTCTTCTGTAGGTCCTAGCCCTCCACAAAGGACAATTAAATCACTTCTTTGTTCTGCTTCTGTTAGTAGCGTTTCTAAGCGGCCGCCGTTATCGCCAACAACGGTCTGATAGTAAACATCGATGCCTAGCGCAGCTAACTCTTCTGATAAAAAGGTGGCGTTGGTATTCACTACTTGTCCAAGTAATAACTCTGTTCCGACTGCAATGATTTCTGCTTTCATTGATTTCCCCTTCTCTAATAACATACGTAGTTAAACTCACTTTCCATTTTAGCACAACAAAATTTTTACAAAAGAATTTGAGCTTCAGGAAATAATTTTTTTATCAGGAAATTTATTAATTATTACGAAAAAAATGTTCATTTTCTCACAATACATTGTATAATAACGTTATATCGAAAGGAGAGAAATGAATGAGTGTAGTATTAGTACTTTTGGGTCTATTAGGGTTACTTGTCAGCGGGGGTCTGACTATCAAAGCATTAATCAAGAAACAACCGAAAAAACAATATGGCTATGCCGCATTAGCAAGTGCCGCTCTATTTATTGGTGGGGTTGCCACGACAGATTCTTCCCCAACGCTTTCACTTGATGCAGAGAGTGTTGAAACCGATGCCAATGGCTCAGCCACCATCAAAGGCGAATACGACGGCAACAGCAAACTAACGGCCAATGGCAAGGAAGTAAAAACAAAAGACAAAACGTTTGCTTACAAAGTAAAACTGTCCGATGAAAAAACGCAAAAAATCACCTTTGTGGCTGAGAAGAAAGATACCAAAGTTGAAAAATCAGTCGAAGTCACACCATCAAAAGAATTTATTGCAAGCATCACAGATTCTGAACAAGAATTGGCCAAAACAGAAAAAGCCTTAGCTTACGCTGAAAAACAACCTTCTCAGAAAAACTATGATGAAGCCGCAACCTTAGTATCTTCATTAAGTCAAGAATACGAGGAATACAATGATCGCCTTGAAAAAATCAAAGAAGCAGTACCTGTTGATGAAGCAGTTACAACTGCTGAAAAATCTAAAAGTAAAAGCGATTATCAAGCAGCTGAAAAATTAGTAGCTGCTGCCCCAGTTGGTAAAGAAGGATTTCAACAACGATTAACGACTGTTCAAACCGCTATCGCTGAAAAAGAAAAAAATGAACAATTAGTCGCCAGTGCAACTGCCGCTGTTGAAAAAGCTGAACAAGAACCAACCAATGAAGCTTACTATAATGAAGCGGTCAAACAAATTGACGCTTTAAACTCCCCAAATCAAGCTTTAACAAAACGGGTAGCCGTTGTTAAAACTCAATTAGATGCCCACAAAGAAAAACAACGAAAAGAAGCAGAAGCTCAGAAACTAGCCGCTGAAAAAGCGCAAAAAGAACAAGCCGAAGCGGCAGCAAAAGCGCAAGCTGAAGCAGAGGCGCAACAAGCCGCACAGGCGCCGGCAGAAGTCGAGACGGCTGCTGCGGAAGCACCAAGCGGTAACGCCTTAATTAAAGGGTCACGTAATGGAATTTATCATGTACCTGGAAGTAGATATTATAATAGAACTACGAATCCAGTAGCTTGGTTCTCTACTGTTGAAGAAGCAGAAGCAGCAGGATACCGAGCACCCAAACAGTAAATACATTAGCAATAATTAATCAAACAAGAAAAATGGGGCCTCCGTTGTTTTAACGGAGGCCCCATTTTTCTTGTTTCTTTTATTGATACACACTAATTCGTTGATTTGGGTGTGCATTACTTTCCACTTCATCTAACATGGCAACGGCGTAGTCTGCGTAACTAATGTAGCTGTCACCTTGACTATTGGTTGTTAATTCTTCGCCAGCGACTTCATAATGGCCTGTCGCAGGACCATCAGCATCAAACATGGCTGCAGGACTAATATAGGTCCAGTGGATGTTTTGAGCTTCTTTCAATAAGTTTAAAGCTTCGCCCATCGCCGAAGCTAATGGCTGAATTTCTGCTGGGAATGATGGTGTATCTTTTAATTGAGTTGTGTGTTCTGGGTCCACATACAAGGTTCCAGCGCCCCCAACGACAAACAAGCGCGTTTTTTGATTGGTTAAAATCTCAATCAAATGCTGGGTAGATTTGGGGAAATCTTGCACATCAGGGAATCCTAAGGCACTAATTAATACATCAAACGCTTGAATATCTTCTGTTGTTAATTGATAAACATCTTTTTCAATGGTCGGTGTGCCATCTGTTATTTTTGAGGCATTACGAACGATGGCTGTCACGTCCATCCCGCGACGTTTAGCTTCTGCTAAAAGTAATTGTCCTTCTTTTCCTGTTGCTCCTAATACTGCTACTTTCATGTAAATCATCCTTTCATTTTTAAATAGAACTAAAATAGTTACATTTAATACTTTAAAAGTAGAGAGATTACTTATCTCTCTTAACTTCTATTTCATGAATCACATCTGCTAAGGTGATGCTTTTCAATTCTTCTTCCATTTTTTGTTGCACTTTAGTAAATTCAGTTTCTAGTACCGATTGGATATTTGCCCCAACGGAACAGTTTGGATTAGGATTTTGATGAATATTGAAAATCTCTCGTTCCAATTCAACCGCTGTATAAATTTCATACAGTGAGATCTCTTCTGGTTTCTTTAATAAGGTATTTTTATTGGCTCCACGCATGGAATGAATCAAGCCGGCTTTTTTTAACTGACTCATTAGTCGTCGAACAACGACTGGATTCGTATTCACGCTCGAAGCAATGTATTCAGAAGTCACTTGTTCTTGAGGACCTGTTTCAATCAAACTTAAAATATGAATCGCAACACTTAATTTCGTTGACATGGCCATGTCTAATCACTCCAAACTAAATGTAACGTCATTTGTTACATTTACAGAATACGCTGTTTCGTTTTATTTGTCAATGAGAAACCTCTGACTATTCAAAATAAAAATCATTTGTTGAAACAACACGGGCCCCAAACGGCATTAACGCTAATTTCGCCAATTTAAAGGATTGTTGCCCAAACGGAATACCGATGATTGTCAGACAAAGCAACAAGCCACTAATACAATGCCCAATTGCTAATGGTAGTCCACTGATAATCAGCCAAATAATATTTACCACCAAAGATACGCCGCTATCACTATACACGACTCGCTTTTTAAACGGCCAAAAGCTCAACCCCGCTAATTTAAAACATTGTAAACCAATCGGAATACCGATAATTGTAATACACCAAATCACGCCTGCGAATAGCCAAGATAAGCCACCAAAAAAGCCGCCAAAGATGAACCATAAAATATTGCCAAGTGTTTTCATTCTTGTTCCTCTACTTTCCTCATTAAAAATTATGTATGTGAGTAAGTATACCACGAAAGCTTCTTTTTGTTTCAAACAATATTGTAAGGTTGCTGACTCGTTAAAAGACGAAGACGCTGTTTCATGATACAATGAAGAAACTAACGATAAAGGAGCAGACTTCATGGACTTACATTTAACCGTTGATCTAAAAAAAACAAAGACACTCATTGACTTAGCCGATCAGGCCCACTTAATCATTGAACAAACAACTAAATTACCGAAAAAAGAGGCAGCGATTCTTTTCTTGCTAAGAGATAACCAACTAGTTGCTTTAGGACTTGCTGAAGAAAAAGCTACATATAAAGAAGTTTCTTTTGATCACTCGATTTTATTGAAACCGACTTGGGACACAGAACTTGCCTATTTAGCGCAAGCTTTCCTAGATGATGCGAAAGAAAGTGGTTTAACATTGGAAGCAACCCCAGCGACAGTCAAAATTCCGAAAAGTGCGGTAGCGACAGTGACTAACTATAAAGAAACAGTCACCTTTATCTTGGAACGTTTTGGCTACTCTCTGTTTAAAAAACCGGCGCCGAAGAAAGCCAGACCAGCCAAAGCACGCCACAAATGGACAAAAGAAGTCAGCCAAATTCCTTTTTATATTGATACTCGACAAAGCAAAGCAACTGTTTTTTGGCAAAAGCGCAATGAAATGCTTATTAAAGCTGGCGCGACAATGATGCCAGAAGCCCCTTTAAATAAAGACGGGTCTGTCGGTTTCTCCGCTAGATTTGGTGAAAAACTTCGTGATGAACGCAAGGGCCAATTTAAAGACTTTGTCACAACGGAAGATATCGTCTTAAAAAGCGTTAATGAAGTCGGCTTGTTTCTCTATTTTGCTGGAACAAACAGCTGGTTAGAGCTAGTTGATGAGAACGGCAAAACTTTAAATGAATGGACTGTGGTGGAATAAACCTTATAAAAAATGTCACGCCTGAACTTTACGATTCAGGCGCGACATTTTTTTAATTTAAATAACTTTTTGCTATCGCTTGATACTTATCAATCATATCTAAATAATTATCAATTTCGACATATTCGTCGACTTGGTGTGCAGTAGTGGTCACACCTGGTCCAAAGACAACGCAATCAAATGTATTGTCTGATTTAGTAAATTCAGCTAAGTCTGTGGTCCCAGCGCTTGTCACTAATGGTAATGGTTGATCAAATTGGGCTTGAATGGCTTGAATTAACGCAGAATCTTTCTCAGCTTTTACAGGAATTTTATTGTAATCAATCGTTAATTCTAACTGATGTTTTTCTTTTTTGTTCAATTCATCGACAATTTTTTGTAATAATGCAATGACTTGATCGTTGCTGAATTCTGGAATTGAACGGATATTCCCTTGCAAGGCTGCTTGACCTGGAATACTGTTCACTTGTGTGCCACCTTTAATGACGGTTACATTGTGAATCGTTCGACCTAATTCAGGATTTTCATAGTTTGCTGTGACTTCCGCCATTTGTTGGTTTGCTTCTGTAATAAATTCGTTCAAATTATTAATCGCGTTAATGCCTTCTTCTGGCATCGAACTGTGGGCTTCTTTTCCGTGTGACACAACAGAATAGTTAATTGAACCCATGTGCGCATACATCAAGTTATAATTGGTTGGTTCTCCAATGACTAAGGCACTTAAATCATCCGCATAGCCTTTTTCAGTTAATTGGCCAGCACCTAGCTCACCGACTTCTTCACCAACTGTACCTAAAAATTTAACCGCTCCATTTAATGGAACTTCCTTTTCTTTTAATTCAATCATTGCTAGAACCATTGCGACTAAGCCGCTTTTCATGTCCGTTGCGCCACGGCCATACAATTTATTTCCTTCAATATGGGCCGCAAATGGCGGGAAAGTCCATTGACTTTCGTCCCCTTCAGAAACCACGTCCATGTGGCCACTAAACCCTAAGACTTTTTCTCGGTTTTCACCTAAATAAGCAACCAAACTACTACGATTTGGTGCATAAGAAACAAGTTCAGAAGGGATCTCATATTTCTTCAAAAGATTTTGTAAATAGATTGCCACTTCTTCTTCGTTTCCATTTACAGATTTAATTTTAACCACATCTTGTAAAATACTAATTTTTTCTGATTTTTCCATTGCCATTCGCCCTTTCTTGTTATGCTTAATTCTAGTGTACGCTTCTCTCAGTAAAACCGCAACTGACTTGGTTAGGTCAGCAAAAAACACGCGACAGTTTTAAGAAATGTCGCGTGTTTTTTACTGAGTTTATTTTAAATAATTAGGCGCTGCCAATTCATTCTCAATGACTTGATTAGGAATCACAAATTCAGGGGTGCCCATATAGTAAGGCGCAATCTCTCCTTGAGGAAACACAATCACTAATTGGTGTTTTTCATTGATATAGAAAGGTTGGTCCTTTTTAATTTTTTTGAAGGGTTGAACATCACTGGGGGCATCCTCTTTTTCGGACCAGTATATTTTATTGCTATCGTTCTTCATTTGGTCTGCTATTTGTTGTTTAATTTCACTACTAATGACATCAATGTAAAAATCATTTTTAAAAATTAAGGGGAGTGAAACGACAACATTGGCTCGTTTGTCGATGGTGTCATATTTCGTTGTCGTCGCAGAGCTGCCTTTAATTTCTGTGAAGGTTCGTTTGACCACTAGGAAGCGACGGTCGTCCACGACTTTTTCATAATCTCCAGTGACTGAAACACGAGAACCATCAAACAATTGCCCTTTGACTTGTTGAAATTCTGTTTGGGCTTCTTTCAAGTATTTTTTGTTGAGCGTGTCGGCTACTGAAGATTCTTGGGATGTTTGGATTTTAGGGACATCGATGTTTACTTCACTTTCCTGTTTTTTCGCTGTCAACGTTTTTATGGTGACTAATTGAACAATTTTATCTAACACAGGAATGTTGCGGGCTGCTTCACTAAAACCTGGAAACAAATTGACTGATAAGACAAAGCCACAAGCCACCACTACACTACTTTGCAGTGAGCGGTTTCTAAAACGAAGCCAGGTGTACCGCTTTTTCTCTTTATGAAAACGCGCTTTGACTTCCGCTTGTAGATCCGTTGGCAACGGTTGTTGGCGGTATTCTTTTGAAAAGTTTTTAACAACGCTTTTTACAAAATCTTCCATTATTTTTTCGCTTCCTTTCTTTTACTAATTCAATAGACTTCGGAGTTCATTCAAACTGCGGTACATCTTCGTTTTAATCGTATTTTCGTTAATATCCAGGATCAAGGCGATTTCTTTTAGCGTAAATCCTTCAAAAAATTTTAATAGAATAATTTCACGATTGGGACTATCTAATTGATTAATAATTTCTTCAATTTCTAAAAAACTGCGTTGGGGATTATTTAAAAGGGCTAACACATGTTCATCTTTTTCAATATGAACAGCTTCTCGTTTCTTTTTACGCCAATAATCTGTCGCTACAGAAAGCAGAATTCGAAAGAACCACGCTTCAAAATCCTTAATATCGGGTCCTTTTTGGATGGCCTTCAGTGCCTTTTCAAAGCTTTCTTGAATCACATCCAAGGCATCTTCTTTCGAATGTGTATAGTTAAAGGCAATGCGATACATTTTTTCATATTTGGTATCCACAAGCGTTTCTAACGCGCGAATTTGTTTTTTTCTTTTCCAACCATCGAAAACCATCGATTTCTGGAACCTCCTTTCCTGTACACTTATATAGACGAATCACAAGCATAAAAAGTTTCAACTTTTTTATTATTTTTAATTTTTATATTCTAAAAGAAAAAGCGTGGTACAAAAATCACTTTGGATTTTTGCTTCACGCTCAAAATCTGATAAACGGCGGGAACAGAACCAGCTCCTTCGGAAATAAGCCGAAATTATCCAAAAATTAAAGAACAATTTCCGGAAATTTCTTCTTATTTCTCGGAGCTAAGCGGTGCTGTCCCGACCTTGTTTTCTTCTCCCGAGTGCGGTCTTAGTGCACTCAGCGTTTTAATAAAATGCGACCAATCAACAGGACGTGGTGGCGCTAGCCAAATAATTTGAGTAATCTCAGGCCAATCGACAAAATGAATATCCGATAAAATTAATTGTACACTTTCATCTACATGTGCTTTGAAAATGATATTCCATTCCGTAATTTTTTCAATATTTTTTTGTATCATACGATTATAGGCTTCACCAAAGGAAAAGTCGACACACAATGTAATCGGAGCCAAAACTTTTTTCAATGGTAACGCATCCACCATTAACAACAGATACCGATAAAATAAAAACTGTCTGGCATCCCAAACAGCGGGATTCGTTTTTTGTTCTTGAATAAATTGTCGACTAGCAGAAAAATACTCTGTATACGTTTCTGCAAAGTAGGTTATATCCATTTTGCGATAACTATAGTTTGCTTCTATTGGAAAATGGAACAATTTAAAATGTACGATTGTTACTTTTTGTTCAAAACCTTGCAGGACTTCCTCGGAAAGCTGAAATTGTATTTTTAAATAGCTTAACAAGTCACGATTCAATTGTTGAATTTCTGCAAATCTTTGGCAAAGTGCTGCTGAAGCTACTTGAAGCCACTCTTCAGCAATTAAAAATAAGAGTAAATAATTGCCTTCGTTTGTTCGTTGTGGTTCTGGGATTTGAAGACTCTCTAACCAATTGAAAACATTCTGCTGATTGTCACCGGCTAATTGTTTTAACACTTGCGAATCTACTTTTTTCTCTACATAAAACTGTTGCTGCGTTCGTACTAAAGAAACCGCCAAAAAATGAAAACATTTAGCTTGTGCATAGCCCGCACGTTGATTAAGATGTACCTTCTCAGAAAAAAATAGCTCAAAGTTCCGAATCTGCTCTAAAACTTTTTTACCGTACAATGAAAAATCACGTTGGTATAATTGTAAAAAAACCAGTGTTGTTACTTCGCGTAAATTGGTTTCATTTCCCACTAAGTGAAATTCTTTATTAATTGTAATTTGATAATTTTCCAGCATTTTCTTTAATTCCTTGAACTCCTTATAAGCCAATGTGTGACTAACAAAGTGTTCTAACGCAAACTCATTTACAGAATCAAAACGCTGAAAAAAGAAATCTTGAAACATAGCAAAACGTAACGACTCTTTAATATAGCAATCAATCAAAGTAGCGGAAGTTTCCGTTCCTGATTCATTAAGAGTTAAGAAAATACCATCGCTCACAATTTGAAAATCCTCTGATAAACCAAATTCAATAAAATCGGCATTTAATTCAGCGACCGTTTTGTTCACGATAAATTCAGATAATTCTAACTCCTGCATTACGGTTTCTTTTGACTCTGTTAACATCGGTGCATTTTCCAGTAACTGAAATAAGGCGATTTTTCTTTTATCAACTTTATTTAAAAACATCATCAATATCATAGACTTCTCTCACATCCATTTTTTTCCCATACAATCCATTTCCTGAAAGAAAGTACCCAACCGCTGCTAAATAGCTTTCAGATTCTTCATCGCCGCCTGCACCAAGTCCGTTAGGAAAGACAAAATCTTTATTCACTTGTAAGGGATGAGCCGTTGTTTCTTTTGTTTGTTTCTTTTTTTCTTTTGACATTGCCGGTTTCTCCACAGGTTTGTCTTTTTTCTTGGGTGAAGGCTTTTTTTCTTCAGAAGGAACCGTAGTTTTTTGATCTTCCGGAGGGGTCGGCGCAGGTTGTTCCGGTTCTGACTTTTCCTGAGGGGTGATTGATTCTGGTTTTGGTTGAATTTCTTCCGTTGGTTCTAAGGGATTATAAATAGGTGTCGCCAATGTTTGAATTGGTTCTATTTCGACAGCCGTAAAAATTAGCAAAGAACTAAATAAAAAAAGATACTTTTTTCTCATGGCTTCTCACTCTCTCTACCTCTACTTTATGGGAAGCAATTCCTTGTAAAAGTACCTTTACTTTTACAAGGAAAACCCTTTTTGTCAATAGATAGCCCTTTTTATTACTCAGATTGTTGTTCTTCCTCTTTTTTCTTTTTACGATACAAGAAGAAAATCAATAAGAGCAGCGCTAGAATGATTAATGCAATCAGTAGATACAACCACCAATTGGTTCCTTTAATGGTTACGTCTTTTTCATTTAATTCTTTAGCGACGTCCCCAGAAATAGTAAATTCTTTTGTAAATTCCCATTTGTACAGGTACCGTTCTTCACCATTGGCGCCTTTGACTTGATAGGTGCCCTTTTCATCTTTTACACCATAGGCCGTTGATTTCAAGACATATTTTCCTGGCGTTAATCGTTCCCCTTTTAAAGAAATTGGGTAACTAAAGTTAGAGTTTGGCGCCACTTGCATATCCTCAGTATCGGATTGGTAAAGCGTTTCGCCTCCTTTTGAAACAGTGTTGATTAAATGTAATTGGTTTAAATAGGCCGCTTGTGGGTTTTGTAAAGAAACATTGATGACGTTTCGCGCGTTGACTTGGCCTGGTTTAACCCCCAGTAATTTTAAATCTGGTTGAACCTTTGTCTCATTTTGCTGAAGAATAATAGCCACAACATAGGAGTATTCATTATTAATAGCTAACCCTTTTGATTGATCCGCAGAAGTCGTGGTTTCTTTCTTTTTCTCTTTGAGTGTTATACCGCCAGCCATCACGCCATCAAAAGAATCTTTAGGCATTGTGATGGTTAAAGGTAAGGTCTTTTGGGAATGCTTCGGCAAGATGATTTCTTTCGGTGCTTCCACATAATCTTTTAAGTTAAAGCGTAAAGTTTTGTCAGGTTTGATCCCGTTTTGGCCATATTCTACTACGCCATTTAAATTTGTTGTCGCTGAGTTCACCGTATTTTCAATGGTAATGTCTTCATCTGTATCATTGCGTAACTGAATTTCTACGGTTTGTTTGGCACCAGGCGCCATTTTTAAGTCAAAGTAGGTTTTTGATTTGTCCACTTGATTTTCGGGAATTGTTGGTGTGACCGCAAAATTAAATTCAGAAGCGTGCGCCTCCACGCCAATCCAGCCAAATAACATACAAGCGATTACCGTTGCATATACTTTCCATCTGTTCATATTCATTCTCCTATGTCTGTCATTCTTTGTTGTATTATAAGCACCAAAAGACCGAAAGATAAGCCAAAAATTTTTGACTTATATCCCGATCTTGCGTGTATGCTGTCGTTCTTAGTTTCCTGTGTTAGCAGGTGTATCTGTCAAAGTCCAAGTAAAAGTTGTCGTGTATTTTTTCGCATATTTTGTGGTTGAACCAGGTACTTCTAATGAAATACTTGTTTTAGCGGCATCTACACTATCGCCCCAGCTCATTAAGTACGTACCCGCACCTTCTTTATCGCCAGCAGCCATGACCACTGATTCAGCCCCAGTTGGGTTTAATTCAATCGTAGCTGGCGCTGTCGTTGGTTTTGCAGATTGTGAAGCTGAAACCACGCGTCCGTTGCTTAAAGTTACTTTGGCCGCTGTTAGTTCTTGATTGGCTTCAGTTTTGAATTGACCATTTTGTTTTACTTTTAGCGTCCAACCTGTTTCAGTCCCACGATTATCTGAGACTTGAACAAAGTTCGGGCCTTCTTGGTCGGCACCAGCATTATCTTTGTATTTTTGTGTTTCTGCATAGTAGGTCATATTTTTTGAGGTAATCGTTTGTTCCCCAAAAGATAAGCTAGATGCATAGTCAATGGATAACGGGCCTGCTGTCCCTGGCTTAGGCCCTGTCGGATCAGTTGGATCAACTGGCGTAATTGGTTTATCCGGATCTGGATTCGTCGGATCAACTGGATTCGTTGGGTTCGTATTTGGTGCAAATTGAATCGCTCCGTTTGTTTGGTATTCACCACCGTCGACCGCTAATGCACTCATTGGTACAAGTGCCAGTGCGCCTAAAGTTGTGGTTGCCATCAATGTCATTACTTTTGTCTTTTTCATTTATTTCCCTCCATTATTTACTGGTACATCTGAAAGTAGCCAAGTCAAAGTTGTTTTATATTGTACTGCATCCTTAGGGGTTTTCCCGGGAACAGTTAGTGAGATTGCCCGTGTGATTGTGGCATTTACTTGCTGTCCTTGTTGATTTTTTTCGGTCACTTTTTCTGCTTGCCCCCACAGCGTGATCCACGTTCCGGCGCCGGTCTTTTCTGGGGCTTGCATGACAACAGTTTCTGCGCCCGCAGCATCTAATTGAATGTTTGCGGTAGCAGTTGGCGGCAATACGTCCGTCGCATTTGAGCGCACACTGGGCTCAGTAAAGGCAACGGTGGCGCCTGTTAATTCTTTGTGTAATGTTTCTGCATTACGAAATTGACCATTTTGTTTCACTTTTAAAACCCAGCCAGCATTGGTTCCCCGTAAATCACTTACTTGTACATAATTAGCAGTTGCTAATTCACTTGCTGAACCATCTGGATTTCTATAGGTTTGCGCTCTGGCAAAATACGTTTGATCCTTATTCGATATCTCATTACTCCCAAAATCCAAACTTGAGGCATAATCGATGGAAAGTGGCCCAGGGGTGCCTGGATTAGGTCCATCAGGATTCGTTGGATCGACTGGTCGAACTGGTTTTTCTGGATCGGGATTTTCTGGATTCACTGGATCCGTCCCATCTGTGCTTGGGGTAAAAACAATCGACTGTTCGCTATCAAAAACGACCGTCGCCGCTTCAGCAGGAACAGTGGCGCCAAGCAACATTGTTCCGAATAACAAGGAGTAGACGACTGTTTTTTTCATTTACTTAGCCTCCAACATTCGTTGGTACAGATTTCAATGTCCATGTTAAGGTCGTACGATATTCTTTTGCTAATTTAATCGCTTTACCTGGGACATTTAATTTCACGGCAGTAGCACCTTCTGTCGCATCTTTCCCAAAACGATAGACCCAAGTCCCCATTCCTTTGCCATCTTCTGCTTTGACTAATTCTACTTCTGTTCCAGGAACAAAGGTATGTGCTGCTGTTGGTGTTGGCGCGTATGCGGCATCAACAATCGATGTCACACCTGCATTGGCAATCGATAAAGCAGCCCCAACTAATTCTTCATTTTGGGCTGTTTTGAATTGCCCATTTTGTACAGCGCTTAACGTCCAGCCTTCTTGTGTCCCACGTTTATCCGTTACCTGAACATAGTTGGGACCTGTTGTTCCATCTTTAAATGTTTGAATTTGTGCGTAATAATCTTTCGTATCGGAAGTGATTTTTTGGGCGCCAAATTGAAAGCTTGAAGCATAGTCAATTGATAAGGGGCCTGCAGTCCCTGGTTTTGGTCCAGTTGGGTCAGTTGGATCTTCTGGTTCAACTTTTTCATCTGGATTGGTTGGGTTAACTGGCTTCGTTGGATCTGTATCTGGTTCAAATGTAATGGCGCCATTACTTGTATAGTTCACGTTAATGTCTTCCGCAAATGCTTGTTGTGTCGCTAGGACACCGCTAAATCCTACAATCCCTACTACTGCTAATACTGTTTTTTTCATCTTCTCTTCTCCTTTTAATAAATAATATGCCTATAGTGATAAGGCTGATTCCCAAATAAATAAATGGTTCTTGATTGGTGGTACCTGTCGCTGGTAATCTTCCTTGGCGCGACCCATATACGCCAGAAGAAAGGACGGATGAAGCGCCTCCGTCAGCTGGCTTGGTGGGTTCGGTCGTTGTGGAAGAATTACTTGTCGCTGTTGTCGACTCTTCTGTGGGATATTCATACGTTCCATAAAAGGAGACAACACCACTATTTTCATAAGCTGCTTCCCCAAACGCCGTGTCTGAATGACAGAAGCTGAAAAGACCTAAAAAACAACTAAGCAAAAGGTATTTTTTCATCTCACTTCTCTCCTCCTTGTTATGGTGCCATGACTAATGACCATGACAATGTCCCTTTGAATTCGCCAACTTTTTGTTTCTCGACTGGCACAGATAGTTTAAGTCCCCGTTGGTTTGCCGCACCCCAACCTTGGTTAATTGTATAACTACCTGAACCTGAGCCTTCATTTTCTGTAACAACCGTATCTCCCTTATTGAGTAAAAATTCTCCTTTGTCTGTAACCAATGACAAATCTTCCAATTGATCTGTGCCGTTCGTTAAGGGATTCGTTACCTGAACATTCAGTTTCCAAGGCGTACTTTCTGTCCCGCGTGTGTCTTGAACGACTAAATCATCTGAAAGAGTTGGCCAGTAAACTTCTGGCTTGGCAGAAATTTTTTGTTTGCCAAAATCAATTGTTTTAGGTACTTTTTCTAACGTTAATTCACCTGAAATAGACACATTGACTTTTTTATTTAACGTTTCACCAGCTTCTGTAAATTGATAATTGGCTGGCACCGTTTTGGCTAATTCTTCTGGTTTCGCTTGCTGAATGGCTTGGAAGGTTGCGGAATCAAGACTTGGTGTTTGATTGGCCCGACCATCTGCGAAAATCACCGTTGCTTGTGTCCATTGTGCCAACTCGTCTGAATTCGTTAAGCCATTTGCTTCTTTTAATTTCAAATGCGCACTTGTCGCATACAAAGCAAACGAACGATCTTTGGCAAGGACACTTTCATTTTTCACAACAACTAAATGAACCGTTTTGTTTTGCAAATTATCTCCTGACGTCCCTGCTTCTAATTGAATATCATGTGTCCGCGATACAGTTTTTTCTGCTAACGGCGCTTGAATTTGTGGTAAATCCGTCTCTTTTAATGAGGTCTTGAAAAACGGCCGACCTTTTGCACCGAGCATTTCTATTACTTTATCGACAGTCGTTAGTTGCGCTGCCTCATCTTCTGTGACAATCACCGATTGCCCCGAAAGTTCCACTTTATTTGAAAATTGAACTTTCACCTGATAACTGTAGTTCATATTCGTCGCTTTCCATGAAAGCGGGGTGGTATCTTTTTGCTCTGGAATTTGCTCTATCGCGCTCCCAACTTCACTAGACTTAACCGTTCCTTGGTGCAACCAAGAACCTGTTACTTCGTCAGGAAGGAAGCTTAGGGTTGGTGTTAAAGCACTTGAGGTCGGAATCATCAAACGTCCTTTTTGAACTTTTTGTCCAGCTACTTCGGTGCCCCACGCTTGTAAGGTTAATGGCGCATTGCCGGCTTTGACCTCTTTTACATCATGAGAAATAGTACCTGCACCTGCCACAATTCCAGGCGTTTCCACTTCATAATCGATGATAGAGCCAGGAATTGCTATTCCATAGCCATTGGCGCCCTTGGTCACATCGTTATCGCCAATAAATGTTTTTCCAGTCGCTTTTTCAATCCCATGAAACGTTGTTGGCGTAAGTTTTGTAGCATTATTGACCGTTGGATTAATCGTCAAGACCTGATAGGCTTTGACATTTCCAAACCAAGTCCCTGTGCTATCCACCAAAGCAGTTGTATCTGTCGTTGGTTTAATCCATAAAAGTTCATCTTTTGTTGGATCGACAGCTTCAAAATCCGCAATGTTTACTTTACCTGTACCAGGAATTGTTTCTAATGTTGCATGATCCTGAACCGTTAGTTTGCTAGCTGAAATTAAATTGGCTGTGTTGGTGATCCCAATTCCAGCGTTTTTAGATAGATGAATTGATCCGAATTCATTGTAAGTCGTACTATGGTTCGCGGCAGTAGCAGAAACGCCATTTTTGATGTTCCCACCATTAGCCATTAATTTAATGCCATTGGTGACATTTAATTCCGTAAAGTTGACAACGCCTAAGCCTGTCGCATTTAGTGGTTCTGTTTGATAGTTATTGGTGCCGTCAACGTTAGTCCCAAAGTTAAAGGCCACTTTATTTGAACTAGCATTCACAATTGCATTAGTGAAATTATCTGTTGATGAACCACCGGATAAACCGTTAATACTAACTGCACCTTGAACATTTGCGGTAACATCACGTAAGATTTTTCCGCCACTGATATTGGAATACTGTGTCGCATATAAATTTCCAATACTAGAACCCGCTGCTTGAATATTCATTGTAATCTTGCCGTTCTTGGTATACGCAGCATTGGTTCCACCATCACCGTAAATGCTGGCCCCATTTAGAGATTCCACACCTGTTTTAGTGAAAATATTTAAAGTAATTGTGTTTGATTCATCCGTTCCTAGTGTCGTATTTTGACCATAGGGCCGACCACCAGTAATGTAGGTATTACCAGGCAACTTAAACTCTCCGTTGTAATTTCTTAAATCAATTAAGAGTTTGGCATTTCCAAGAAGTGAGCCCGCATTGGTAATCCCACCTGAAAAACCGTTCGCGCCTGTCCGAGGAGTTCCTGAGAAATTTCCTCCGTAGATGCGGTTGTCTGAATTACCAGTAATTGTATGTCCACCGCTTGCTCCATAAGAAGCGCCCATCGAAGCATTAATTACTCCTTCATAAACCGTTACACCGACATTCCCAACATTTTTGGCATCATTCCAGCCACCGCCTGAAAGAAACCAATCGACTTGACCATTATTAACGATTGTTTGACCGTTTCCATAAACTCGAGCTGCTTGATAGCCTGTTCCTTCTAATGTGTCAGCAATCCCGCCATTCAATGTGTTAGAAGTATTGCCTTCAACGACACCTGAAAAAGAGCCACCATATGTCCAGCGAGCAATGGTATTATTTAAAACAGTCTTAGTATCTCCTTTTATATAGATATCCCAAGTATCATTACTAGCAGGATAGCCGCCGCCACCAACAATATCCCAACCTGAATTATTACCACGACTTTTATTGGTCGTTGAATAATCTAAGCTTGTCGGTTTTGCGCCTGAATAAGCCATACCATCGCCACCTAAGGACCCATCACCATTCGCTGTTCCCACTTCAATTGTTGTATTTCCTTCGATATAACCGCCGCGGCCAGCTGCAGTTGAGTAAATTGCACCATTATTAAACGAACCGCTGACTAATTTAGAAGAAATATTTCCAAAAACTTTAAAAGCTGCTGCTGATTTGGCTAATTCTGCTCTTTGTTGTGGTGTATAAGCATCATACGTTGCTTCATTTGAGGCCCCAATTTGACTCTTGTTAAATTTCGAAACATTGTTACCAGCACCGCCGTTAAAATCATTAATACCACCAGCGGAATTCGTTCCTGCTGTAACCACATTCGTAATATCTCCGATGATCGTTCCAGAATATTGGTTGCCTCCTTCAAAATCTGCACGACCCGCACTATACAACTGTGTATTTAAATTTGTAGTAATTCCATCAGTCGCACGATTCGTTCCTATATCGCCGCGGGAAGAGCCACCAATAAAACGTTGACCCGCTGTATACCAACGGCCATATCCAGAAATATCGTTTGTTACTTTTCCACCAATATTTCCGTATTGAACACCGCCATAATACGTACTTAGTTGGAAACCTGTAGCAGCATTCGTAATTGCAACCTTTGTTGAGACGTTACCAGTAACATTCGCTGTGTTGGTTGCGTTGGTCCCATAACCGCCCCCATAAATTGAAGCAATTCTGCCACCAGAATCATTGACAACCAATGAAGTATTCCCAGTCACTGTCCCAATATTGGCGCCCCCACTTAATGTATTTAGTCCGCTCCGTGTATTGTTAATAACAATCGTAGGATTTCCAGCTAAATTACCACCATTTTGGTTTCCGCCATAGAAATTCCATGTCCCTGTACCTGTACTATTTACTGTTAAAGTTGGGTTTCCTGAAACATCTCCTGTATCCGTTCCACCGTATACGGTCAGACCGTTTCCACTAGAACCGCCATTCAAGTTCAAACTGTAACCATTTAAATACATATTCGTACCTGTATAGTTTAGATTTCTCAAAGTGATGTTTGAGCCAAAAAAGATATTTTGATTAAATCCTAACGTCTTAGAACCCGTTGGCGCCGTTTGATCCATACTAATCGGATCCGCGCTGTTTCCAGTAATCACTAAATGATTGACCTTGCCTTGCAAGGCGTAAAAGGTCATATTACTTGCCGTAACGGTGTCAGGAATCACTTTAGCGGTGGTCGCCGCACTCGTCGTAATATTGTTTCCTATATAAAGAGTGAAATCGCCATTGTTCCCCTGTTGATACAAATCAAACAAGGCTTCTTTCAAGCCAGCCTCTGTCGATGCATATTCTTTGTACGCTGCTCCATCTCCTGCAGGACTTGGCACAACAATCACTTTTGTTTTATCCGCAGGGGCAATTGTGTCCGCAATGGACTGATCAACTGAAACAGCTCTGGCCATGCGTGTCAGTTTCTGTTTAAAGACAGCCGTAAGTTGTGTATCTTCTGAAAACTCTAATTGAAGAAGTTCTTCATTTGTATATGTTTTTCCTTGGTAAGACCAGCCAACGAAAGTCGTATTTTCCTCACTATTCGCCCATTTTGGTAATTCTTCTGTCCGAAGTGGCTGATTTTTTTCTTTTACCACTTGATAACTTTTGGCATCATTTAGAAACAAAGCTTGATCCGTTGTTTCAAAGGTCAACGTGATTTGCTTCTGCTCTTCGCTTGGTTTTGTTTCTGCGGAAGAGGTGGTTACTTTTTCTGTGATAGCACTAGATTCCGTCATTGATGACTGTTCTATAGAATGTGCGCTGCTCTCTTTTGTTGCTTCACTTGTACTGGTTTCTGCTGTTTTTGGCTGTGTCTGCGTACGTTCTGTTTGTTGCTCCCCTTCAATCGCCCACGCTGAAACAGATAAAAATGGTTGTACAAGTAAACAAGTTGCCAATAAAACAGCGATTTTCTTTTTCATTAACTTCATCACTCCTCCCTCGAAGTAAACTTTCCACAACCAACCTATGGCTCAAGTATACGAAGTTTTCTTCTGATTTTTTTAAAGATATTTTCTTAATTTCAAAAAAAAATTTATTTTTTAATTTTCTTTTTGTTAACTAAACGAATTTTTTGCTGTTTTTGTAAGATAAAAATGTTAATTTGTTCACAAAAATAACAAAAACGTTGTTTTTAACATTAAAATTAACAAACGAGTTCGTAGTATAGCACGGATTTTTTCTCATGTAAACATCATTAAATAAACATTTTTGTTTAATTTATACATATTTCCCAGCTAAAAAAATGACAAAAATAAATAAACAGAGGCCTTAGAAATATTTCTAAGGCCTCTGTTTATTTATACGTATTCACAAACTGGACTGTTTCTTGGTAACATTGTTTAGCTTCTTTTGTTTGATAGTCGAATTGATATTCATGGGTGATCGTTGCTTTCTTATCTTTGAAAAAGAGAGCTGAAACTGGAACATTTAAAGTTTTTAACCGCTGAACCAAGGCTAGTCCTTGCTCTTGGAATGAAAAACTATTGCCATCTGTTAGATACGTCGGGGGAAATTCTTTGGTGACTTTATCCACTAAACTCACTTCTTGCAGTTCCGCACTCGTCTGCCAGTCTTTAGTGCCGAGCAAGGACCAAGCCACTGTTTTAACGAAAAATTTCATAAAACGATTATCACTTTGTTGGTTGGCCATTTGTTTCAAATCCACCGGACCACAATACGAGAGCGTGCCTTTTAAATGGCTAGCCGGCAATGCTGCAGTCATCCCTAGTTCTTTGGCATAGTTGGCATTGGTTTGAACTGTTGCATATTGTAGAGCAATCTGTGCACCCGCACTGTCCCCGCCAATAAAAAGCTTAGATAAATCTAACATGGGATACGCTTGTTTCTTTTCTAACAAAAATTGAACAAGTTCATTGACCTGCTGGAGCTGGCTTGGATAAGGTGCATCTGGTGCTAATTCATAATTCATTGAAATAAAGGCAACTGAGGAATCAGCCACTAAACGTGTCGCAAATTCTTTCATCCCAGACTTATCTCCTCCCACATAGCCACCACCATGGACCCATAAAACGACTGGTACCGCTTGTTTTGACGTTTGGGGATAATACAAATCAAAGGTATTCTTTTTTCTTGAAGAAGGGTATGTTTGATTTTCTTGCAATTGGACATTGGGCAATGCTTTATCATAGGAAGCTGAATCTTTTATTTCAACTTCACCTGCGAATAACTGGTTGATGACCCAAGCGCCTGGCTTAGGAGATAATTGAAAGGCGAGAAACACGCCTAAGCAAATAACCACAAGGATTCCTAACAACCAAAGGATAAAACGTACGATTTTTCTTTTCACTCTATTCACCTGCTTTAATTTGTAGCAAAATTATAGCATGTTTTTTAGCCAAAGCGTTTATTTTGAAACAGCTTTTTTAGAATTTGATGTACTTTTATCATTTGAAATGCTTTCTTAAAAGCTGTAAAATGAACAAAATGACTTTAACCTTTAGGAGGTTGCCAAATGAAAGCTCTGATTTCCATTGATTATACGAATGATTTTGTCGCCACAGACGGAAAACTAACCACTGGTGCCGCTGGACAAGCTATTGAAACGGCCCTTGTTCAACAAACAAAGCACTATTTTGACAATGGCGATTTTGTGGTTTTTGCCATTGATGGGCATGACCCCCTAGATCGCTATCATCCTGAAAATAAACTTTTCCCGCCCCACAATGTCTTAGGAACTGACGGGCGTAATCTGTTTGGCTCGCTAGATGATTTTTATCAAGCTCACAAAAATGAGGCAAGCGTTTATTGGATGGACAAACGACACTATTCTGCTTTTAGTGGTACAGATTTGGACATTCGATTACGAGAACGAGGAATTACAGAGCTTTGTTTAACTGGTGTTTGTACAGATATTTGCGTGTTGCATACGGCTGTCGATGCCTATAATTTAGGCTATCAATTAATGATTCCTGAACGCGCCGTTGCTAGTTTTGATGAACAAGGACACGAATGGGCGTTACGCCACTTTAAACAAACTTTAGGAGCAACCATTCTATAAAAAGACTGGTCAATCCGACCTATCTATATTCAAAAAATCCTGTGAACAACGCAAAAGAGCCTGGGACAAAAATCACTTTGGATTTTTGTCCCAGGCTTAAAAATTGATAAACGGCGGGAACAGAATAAGCAGAGACTGCTCGTTGATAGAAATTAGCTACTCATAAAAAAGTGAGGAATCCCACTTTTTTATAGACCAATGACCGTTGCAAAGAAAGGAACTACTAAAACAGTAACTACACCAACCACTACGACAGAAATACTAGCCATAGCAGCCTCTGTTTCGCCCATTTCTATGCCAACTGCCACACCTAGGGCATGTCCGGCCGCACCTAAAGCTAAACCTTTGGCGATTGGATTGTTAATTTTAAACCATTTCAATGCAATTCGACCCAAGGCATAGGTTAGTACACCATTGAAGATTACGGTAAACGCCGTAATGGAAGCAATGCCGCCAACAGTTTGAGAAATAGGTACGGCAATCGCTGTTGTAGCAGCTTGTGGTAAGATTGAGGCCACTAAATGATTATCCATGCCAATCACTTTTCCTGCAAAATAAACAGCCACTAGCGAACCAAAAGAACCAATTGTTAACGCCGTTAAAATTTCTAACCAATATTTTTTCAACACGTCTCTCTTTTTATATAAAGGAATCGCAAACGCTACTGTCGCAGGCTCTAGAAAGAAGCTGATATATTTACCACCTTCATTGTATTGCTCGTAACTAATTCCTGTTACTTTTAAAACGACAACGCCTAAAATCATCGCAACGAATAATGGCGTAAATAAGAAGAAACCTTTGCTTTTTTTAAACAACCAAGTACCTATGCCAAATACAGCTAATGAAATAATAATGCCAACATACGGATTCATGCGCGAACCTCTCCTTTCGCTTTCTTCGTTGCTGCGGGTTCTTTTTCTTTTCGAGCATCTTTCATATGCAATAAAAAGGCGCCCGTCCAACCAGTCGTTGCTAGTAACGCTAGTGTCGCTACTAAAATAACAAAAACAATTTGAACGCCAAATTGTTGCATAATCCCTAAAGAATTAACTAAGGAAATCCCTGAAGGAACAAATAAAAATGTAATAACCGTTGATAAGCTATTACCTAGCCCTTCCACTTGCTCCAATTTAACAACTTTTGTACATAAACCAATGAACAATAACACCATGCCAATTACTGAAGCAGGCATTGGTATTGGGGAAATGAACGCCAAGCCGTTGGCGATTAACATAATAATGGCAAAAACTGCTGCTTGTTGTAAAAATGAATATACTTTCTTTTCCATTCTTCTTCGCTCCCTTTTGTCTGTTTTCTATGGGTTAAGTATATAAAGAAAACGTTTTTTTAAGGGCTTTTTTTCATGAAATGCCAGAATTTCTTCACCAAATGCAAAAATCACCACTTGAAATGCATTCGACATTTCAAGTGGTGATTTTTTAACTTAAGCCAAGTTTTTCTTTAAATTCTTTGACGTATGAACGGCTAACAGGTACTTTTGAGCCGTTGGTTAAAATTACTTGCAACGTGTTATTAAACCACGGCTGAATTTCTTGAATTTTTGTTCGATTCAAGATGAAACTTCGATGCGTTTTAATAAAGAGCGTGGCAGGTAATTTTTGTTCGATACTGTTGAGGGTCCCTGTCATCTTGTAGACCTGTTGATCCACAAAAATGCTCAGTTGCCGTTCTTCGACAGAAACGAGGTAAATATCTTCTGGCGCCACAAGATAAATGCGGTCTTCCCCTTGAATAGGTATTGCTTCAGATTTTGGTCCTTTTTCAGCAGTGTTTTCTGGGACAGCTTGAGCCATTTCTTTCGATGCTTTTTCAATGACTTGTGTTATTTTTTCTTCTTCAAAAGGTTTCAAAATATAATCTTTTGCATTCACTTGAAAGGCCTTTAACGCATATTGATCATAGGCGGTTGCAAAGACCAAGTAGGGCGCTTTTTTAAGATGGGTTAATTTTTCCGCTAAATCAAACCCGCTTTCATCGGTCAAATGAATATCTAAAAATAACAAATCTGGCTTTTGATCCATCATCTCTTCCATTGCCTCCGCCACAGAATCCGCTTCTGCAACGCTCGTCACTTGCGGATGTTGGGAAACAAGATAGCTCAATTCTTCTCGTGCTAAGGGCTCATCATCAACGATTAATACGTGCATCTAATTCCTCCTGTTCCATCGGGATTTCTAAATGAACATGGCTCCCGCCTGTCTCTAAATTTTCAATTAAAAAACAACCTTCTGATCCATAAAGGTTCGCCATTCTGCGGGACAAGTTTTCCAGTGCCGTGCCGGTGCCTTTTTCCGAAGTCACTGTCGTCTTTCCTAATAGCAAGCGGCGTTCTTCAGGAATCCCTTGCCCATTGTCATACACATCCACATGTAATTTATGTTGTTTTGCTTTGACCACTACCCGAACTTGATTGTTCTCCTTCCGGCTGCCAAATGCATGCTTGATAGTATTTTCCACTAACACCTGAATCGCATACGGCGGTACTTTTTCTGAAGCAACCGCTTCTTCCACGTCAAATGTTACTTGATAACGATTCGGAAACCGTGCTTGTTCTAATGACAAATAGGCTTTTACTTGTTCTAGTTCTTGTGAAACTGGGATCGTAGTTTGCACGGCTCCCTGCAAGTTACCTCGAAAGTATTTGCTTAATTGGAGCAATAGTTTCCGCGCTTTTTCACTGTCTTTCCGCATTAATGCGGAAATAGTATTGATGGCATTAAAGAAGAAATGCGGGTTCACTTGCGCTTGCAAGGATTTAATTTCAGCTTCTTTAAGTAATTTTGATTGTACTTCCGCTTCCCCTAATTCAATTTGTGAAGAAAAAATTGTCCCAAGACCTTCTGCTAACTGTTCCTCGACATGCGTTAACTGCGCTGGATCCGTAAAATACATTTTTAAGGTGCCAACAATTTGCTGATGGGAAAATAATGGAATCACAATCGCCGCTTGCAACGGACAATTAGGGTCCGAACAGCCGACTTCTTCTTTGGCATGTGCGATGGTCATTCGGCCCGTCCGTAACACTTCCCGAGAAAGCTCTGTAATGACTTCTAGCTCTGGAATATGATGATCGCTTCCTGCGCCAACATGAGCTAAAATTTGATGACTGTTTGTCATGCTAATCGCACTGACTTTTGTATAATGCTTAATAATCTCCGCAACTTTTTTGCTGGAATTTTTATTGAGGCCTTCTCGAAAATATGGCAGTGTTTCCGCTGCTAATTCCAAAACATCGTGCGTCTGAACCGCTTTGGCCTGCTCTTCTTGTTTCAATGTCGTCGTTAGAATCGACATAAAAATGAACGTTCCTACGCTATTTAACAAAATCATCGGCAGCGCAATAAAACGAACCAACGTGGCCCCATCCGATAGATCACCGCTGAAAAAGAAAATAAAAATCATCTGAATCATTTCCATGCACGCTCCGACAATGGCAGAAAAGCCGGCAGACGGAAAAACGGTTTGCTTTGCCATGCGGCTCCCTAAAAAACCGGCAATTAAGCCAACAATTAAAGAAGCAGGCACATAAAAGAAACTATGCCCCCCGCCTTGAATAACCCGATGAAAGCCAGCAATTAAACCAACCGCACTGCCGACAATCGGACCACCCACTAATCCAGAAACGCCAATTACTAACGTACGCGTATTCGCAATGGAAGCATTGCTGCTTAAATAGGTTAGTAAATTATTGGGAACAATCTGATTCTTAGCGATTTCGATACCTGTAAAATTAGAAATAATAGCAAATAAACCAAAAATCAAAATCAATTGAACTTTTGAAGACATTTTTTCACGACTTAATAAAACACGCTTAAAATAAGGCACATTCACTAAAAGAAAGGCCAGTAAAATAATTAAGCCCACCCGTTCCATCATTAAAATAAATAATTCGACCACACCGGCACCTCCTTCCTATTAACTATACTATAAATCAAGGAAAAGAAAAAAATGAAGCTTCTCAAAAAAGAGGCTTCATTTTTTCTATTCATTAAAACGCAGGAATATTGGCACCTTTAGAATTTTTCTTGATGTATTCAGCAACTTCTTTTGTTGTCATCGCTTCTTTTAAAACCTTGATTTTTTCGCTATCTTTTTCGCCTTTACGTGTCACAACTTGCAATGCGTAATGTTTACTTGCTTCTTCATCTTCTAACAAAATCGCATCTTTCGTTGTTAAACCAGCAGGTTCTAAGTAGGCTGGGTAGCAGAACACCATAGCGATGTCTTTTTCATCATAGGCTTTAGCTAAATTCAGTAAATCAATGCTTTCAAAAGTGATGTTTTTAGGATTTTCCACGACATCTGCCACCGTGCCGTTAAAGCCGACACCTTCTTTTAATTTAATCACGCCGTTTGCATTTAAAATTGCTAAAGCACGACCTTCATTGGTTGGATCGCTAGGAATCCCCACTTTGGCATTTTCAGGTAAATCTTTCGCATCTTGATATTCTTTTGAATAGAAACCACCAGCAAAATAATAAATCGGTTGCACAGCCACTAAATCAGCTTTTTTCTCTTTGTTAAACATTTCCATGAAAGGTTGATGTTGCGCAAAATTAGCATCCGCTTCGTCATGTTGCACGGCATCGTTGTAGGCAACATTGTCGCTCACTTCCATAATGTTAATTTTGTACCCTTTTTTCTCAGCTTCTTTCTTGGCAATCTCCAAGATATCTTTTGAAGATTCCAATTGCACGGCAACGGTAATCTCCTTGTCTTCTTTCTGGTCTGCTTGTTTATTTCCCCCACAGGCAGCTAAAATAACTGTTGCAATAACAGCGAATGTTGCTAAATAAAACTTCTTCATTCTTTTGTCCTCCTACTTTCTTTTGTCTAGTTTTTGGGCAATGAAGTTCCCAAGCATTTGTAAAATGAAGACCAGTGCAATCATAATCACAATGGCAACATACATAATACCGTATTCATACCGTTGATAGCCGACACGAACTGCAAAATCGCCAATCCCGCCGCCACCAACAACACCCATCACCGTGGAATATGAAACCATACTCACTGTCGTGGTTGTGTAAGCAAGGACCAATCCGCTACGTGCTTCCACCAATAAAAAGTGCCAAATGTATTGGACTTTCGAGGTACCTAACGAATTAGCTAAAAAATAAATTTCTTCTGGAACATCCAACAGCACTTGTTCAACCAAGCGAGCAAAAATCGCGATCGCAACAATACTCAATGGCACAGATGAAGGAATTGGGCCAAACGCCTTTCCTAAAACAGAACGAGTAACTGGAATCAACGCAATCACAAATAATAAATAAGGAAACGAGCGAATAACAGTTACAATGAAATTTAAAACCCAGTACAGCCAAGGTTGATGCCCTTTGACTTTCGGATTAGCCAAAAATAGTCCTAAGCCTAAAGGCAAGCCAACAAGCAAACAGATAGCCATCGAAATCGACATCATAATCCCTGTTTCTTTTAAACCAACCAGCATAGATGGCCAATATTCGGCAAAGGTTTCTGAAAAAGTCATGGACGCAAACTCCTTTCCACTTTTTCTAAATAGGAAAGCGGTTCTTCCTCATATTGCTGAGGATTATTCAGAAATTCGCCAATTAGCTGACCTTTTTCCATCACTAAGATACGATTACATAAGCGCTTCACGGTTTCTAATTCGTGACTGACAAAGAAAATAGTCGGCCGGAATTCCTGATGCGTCTTATGTAATAGTCGAACGACACTTTCTGTATTTTCTTCATCTAATGAACTCGTTGCCTCGTCACATAATAACCATTTTGGATTACGGCTCAACGCTCGAGCAATAGAGACACGCTGTTTTTCCCCACCAGAAAGCTGAGCAGGATACGCTTCTGCCTTATGGGCCATATCAACAAACGTTAATAAACGCTCAATTTTTTCAGGCTGTTTCTCTTTTAAAAGTTTCAAAGTCAACGCAACATTATCATAAATTTTCAAATTTTCTAACAAATTGTAATGCTGAAACACCATCCCCATTTGTTGTTGCTGCTGGCGAACTTCTTTTTTAGAGAAGGTTTGAACATTTCTGCCATCAATACGAATCTCCCCTTCACTCGGTTGTTCCATTAAATTCAACAAACGTAACAACGTGGACTTGCCAGAGCCACTTTTCCCAACAATCCCAACGATTTCTCCTGGTTGGACAGAAAAGTGAATATTTTTTAAGGCGTGTGTCTCTTGATAGACTTTCGACACATTCACTAACTCAATCATGATTACCTCCTAAAGGCCGACAAACAAACTATAACAACTAAAAAAACTGTATAACAATTAAAGTAATTCTGTGAAACGATTTAAAAAAACTATTACGAATTAAAAAATAACACACGTTTCGAAAAACAGCGTTATATCAGAGATGTAACTACTTACATCATCTACTAAAACAGAAAAAAAAGCAACCTTTTTATTTGTGAAAAAAACACTATCTGTTTTTTGTCTGTATTATTTTGTACAAATGAATTAAAAATTTCCTGTTTCTACAGCTATTTCCCCACGCTCCTACTAAAAAAAGACATTCTCAGAAACGAGGCATCCAAAATGGGAAAAGCGCTCGTAACGATAATGTCTCTAATGGTTTACTTTTTAAATACAACTGTTTCTTCGACAGTAATTCTTTCAGCTAATGATTGAATCACTGGACAGTTTGGGGAGACAAGCTTCAAACACCGTGTCGCCCGTGCTTGAAAGTCTTCTGGAACAGACACATAAAAGAGAATCGTCACCTGTTTTAATGGTTGTGCGCGTCTCTCTACTTCTCTTGAATACGTGACTTCTATTTTTTCAAACTCAAAGGGAATGTGCGAATTTTCCAAAACGGATTGATACACGTATCCCCCACAAGCGCCAATTGCCGAAACGAGCATTTGAACTGGCGAATATCCCTCTTCTTTTGCTAACACCCAGTGCGCTGTTTTCGTTTGTAATTCAAATTTTTCCACACCACGAATAATCGTCAAACGTTCTACCATTGCCATCTTCACTCCTTTTTACTCTTTCTTAAAAGATACTACAAAACAGCGCTAAAACAAACATTTCTAACTTCTCAACTTAGCAAGTCCTAAAAAAAACAAAATTCTCACTTGACAAACAACGCAACACCTGATAATATACTTCCGTTCAAATCGTAACCATTACGATTTAGATTTTATAAATCCAAAAAGAAAGGAAGTGCCTTATGGCTAAAAAATCAAAAATTGCTAAAGCAAAAAAACAACAAGCAATGATTGCAAAATATGCGCCTATTCGCCAAGCCTTAAAAGAAGCTGGCGATTATGAAGGTCTTAGCAAATTGCCAAAAGATGCTCATCCAAGTCGCTTAAAACTCCGCGATCAAACAGATGGGCGCCCACGTGGCTACATGCGTAAATTTGGCATGTCTCGGATTCGTTTCCGTGAATTGGCTCACCAAGGCTTGATTCCTGGCGTCAAAAAAGCAAGCTGGTAACTCATTATTTCGATAAAGACAACTAGCGAGGACAGTCGCATTTGGGCTGACCTCGCAGCCCCCTTTATCTTTTATACGCAATTAAAAAAATCAAATTGGAGGACGGTACTATGCGCCAAACCATTACGTTAGCTTGCGCTGAAACTGGCGAGCGCCTTTACTTAACAAGTAAAAACAAACGAAATACACCAGAAAAATTACAGCTGAAAAAATATTCACCAAAATTACGGCGCCGCGCACTTTTCACTGAAGTCAAATAACAGGAGGAAAACTTGATGGGCATTCCAATCACCATTGTTTCTGGCTTTTTAGGCGCAGGAAAAACAACCTTAATTAACCATGCGCTTGCGCAGTCACCGTTTCCTAAAGAAGAAATTATTATTATTGAAAATGAATTTGGTCAAACAGGCGTTGACCACGCATTACTTTTACAAACCACGGAACGAATTATTCAATTAAATAACGGTTGCATGTGCTGCAGCTTACGAGGAGATCTTCTTGCCTCTTTATCAGCAATCTTAGAAGTGTATCAAGAAGAACAACAACCCATTGCCCAAGTCATTTTAGAAACAACGGGCATTGCTGATCCGCAACCAATCATTCAAACAATTTTAACGACCCCGCACATCAAAAATCATTTCTATATAGACAGTCTCTTAACGGTCGTTGATGGGCATCATTGGCAACAACAGCTTCAAGAAGCCGAAGCCATCAAACAACTGGCCTTAGCAGATCGCCTCTTTTTTTCTGTCAAGGAACCAGCAGACAGCACTCAGCTACCAACGTTCCAAGAAACCCTTCGTACCATTAATCCTTTTGCTGATATTTTATCCTTTCAAGCCAACGAGCCTCTTTTGGCTAGTGACTTTTTTCAATTAAATAAGTTTACGGCAACACTTACAGAACACGAAATGACTCATTCCCCGCATGAGCACGCCCACGAGCATCATCACCATACCTTTCACTCCCTCACGTTAACGGCGTCCTCAGCCCTCAACGAACCTCTTTTCACTCGTTGGCTTGATTGGTTAATGTATACACATCAGGAAAAGTTATACCGTTTCAAAGGGATTCTCGCCTTACAGGAGCATGACTTGGCCATTGCCATGCAAGGCGTCAACCAGCAAGTGGCCTTTCAAATGACGAATCAACCCCCTCAAGAAACGACAATTGTTCTGATTGGCAAAGAATTAGAGACAAAAAAAATTCAAGAAACCTTTCAAACCCTCAACAAAATAGCTACTCCGTAAATTATTTTTTTACGAAATGGAGGTCCTATATATAATGGAAAAAACTGACTTATCTAGCGCTTATCGTCGACTGAAAAGTCCCAACATCAAAACACGAAAACGCGCACTTAAAATCATTAAAGAACATAAGCGCAATAAACAAAAGAAAATTGCGTAATTCACTAAAGGAGCACACCTATGAAAAAATTTACTCTTCCCCTGTTAGCCGCCTTATCGCTAATCCTTTTCGGCGCTTGCGGCAAAACAAACACCTCTGATAAAACCGCTGACGGTAAAGAAAAACTATCCATTGTCACGACTTTTTATCCTATGTACGATTTCACTAAAAATATTGTAGGCGATGAAGGAGACGTCAAATTGTTAATCCCTGCTGGTTCTGAACCTCACGATTATGAACCATCCGCCAAAGATATGGCTACCATCCATGATGCGGATGTTTTCGTTTACCACAATGAAAATATGGAATCTTGGGTACCAAAAGCTGCTAAAGGCTGGAAAAAAGGAGCCCCGAACGTCATTAAAGGTACCGAAAACATGGTCTTACTTCCCGGCAGTGACGAAGACGGACACGACCATGACCACGAACATGGCGAAGAAGGCCACCACCATGAATTAGACCCGCATACTTGGGTTTCGCCTCATCGTGCCATCCAAGAAGTCACAAACATCAAAGAACAATTAGTCAAACTTTACCCTAAAAAAGCCAAAACATTTGAAACAAACGCAGAAAAATACTTAACAAAATTAACAGCCTTAGACAAAGAGTTCCAAACAGCTTTGAAAGACGCTAAGCAAAAAAGTTTTGTTACCCAACATGCTGCATTTGGTTATCTTGCCTTAGATTACGGCTTAAAACAAGTACCAATAGCTGGTTTAACACCTGAACAAGAGCCAACAGCAGGGCGCTTGGCAGAGTTGAAAAAATATGTCACAGACAATCAAATTCGCTATATTTATTTTGAAAAAAATGCCAACGATAAAATTGCTAAAACGTTAGCTGACGAAGCAAATGTTCAATTGGAAGTCCTAAACCCGCTAGAAAGTTTGACACAAAAACAAATGGACAATGGCGAAGATTATCTTTCTGTAATGAAAGAAAACTTAACTGCTTTGAAAAAAACAACAGATACAGCCGGGAAAGAGGTTCAGCCAGAAACCTCTGAAAAAACAGAAAAAACCGTGGCTAACGGATATTTCAAAGACAGTGAGGTGGCTGAGAGAACACTGACAGATTACGCTGGAAATTGGCAATCCGTCTATCCTTTATTAAAAGATGGCACATTAGACCAAGTCTTCGATTACAAAGCGAAACTGAAAAAAGATAAAACACCAGCCGAATACAAAACCTACTATGATGCCGGCTATCAAACCGATGTCGACCACATCAACATCACTGATTCCACCATTGAATTTCTGGTCAATGGCAAACCACAAAAATTCACCTATAAAGCAGCCGGTTATAAAATTTTAAACTATGCAAAAGGCAACCGTGGCGTCCGTTTCCTTTTTGAAACAGACGATGCCAATGCTGGGCGGTTTAAATACGTCCAATTTAGCGACCACAACATCGCACCAACGAAAGCCGCTCATTTCCACATCTTCTTCGGCGGCGATAGCCAAGAAAGTCTGTTCAATGAAATGGACAACTGGCCAACGTATTATCCAAGCGACTTAAGCAAACAAGAAATTGCCCAAGAAATGATTGCGCATTAAGCATTCAAAAGAGAGGAGGTCGGGACAGAAGTGTTTAACTCCGAGAAATAAGAAGAAATTTCCGAAAATTGTTCTTTAATTTTTGGAGAATTTCGGCTTATTTCCGAAGGAGTTGCTTCTGTTCCCGCCGTTTATCAGTTTTTGAGCGTGGAGCAAAAATCCAAAGTGATTTTTGTCCCACGCTCCTCTCTTTTTTTATTTAGTCAAGCACACCATGTTCTGCTTCAAACGTCGCTAACAACTGGCGCACTTCATCCGTTGATTTTGTATTCATTAATTGTGCTCTTAAATCACTGGCACCTGGAAAGCCTTTGACATAAATTTTGAAGAAGCGATGCAACCCAACAATGGAGCGAGGCACCAATTCCGCATATTTGTCTTGCAAATCCAATTGTAAACGTAGCAAGCCCAGCAATTCTTGTGGCGTATGTGTTTTGGGTTCTTTTTCAAAGGCATAAGGATTTTTAAAAATCCCCCGGCCAATCATGATGCCATCTACACCATATTGTTCTGCTAATTCTAGGCCCTTTTGACGATCGGGAATATCCCCATTAATCGTAATTGTCGTTTGCGGTGCGACACGGTCCCGAATAGCCATAATTTGCGGAATGACCTCCCAATGGGCATCCACTTTACTCATCTCTTTTCGTGTTCGCAAATGAATGGATAGATTCGCAATGTCTTGCTCTAATAAATGCGTGATCCACGCCTCCATTTCCGCCATTTCAGTAAACCCAATGCGTGTTTTGACACTAACAGGTAAGCCACCTGCTTTGGCGGCGTCAATCAATTCAGCCGCGACTTCTGGGCGCAAAATCAGCCCGCTGCCTTTTCCACGCTCAGCCACGTTGGGCACAGGACAGCCCATATTTATATCTAATCCTTGAAAGCCCATCTCCGCTACGCCGATACTCATTTCACGGAAAAATTCCGGTTTATCCCCCCATATATGTGCCACCATCGGCTGTTCATCTTCTGTAAAAACGAGGCGCCCGCGCACACTGTCTTTCCCTTCAGGATGACAATAACTATCTGAATTAGTAAACTCTGTAAAAAACACATCTGGCGCCCCAGCTTCTTTCACAACATGACGAAAGACCACATCAGTGACATCTTCCATTGGTGCTAAAACAAAAAAGGGCTTTGGCAATGTTGCCCAAAAATTCTTGCTCATCTTCATATACTCCGTTTCTGATTTTTTCTTTATTTTCAACGACAATTGTCGACATATTCTGGTGCGAAACATTGCTATTATACAGGGAAATGCACGAAGAATCAAAAAAGGCATACTTAGAAACAAGAAAACTGTCTGAATCTGCTCGCTAGAATGAGTGATTCAGACAGTTTAATCTTTTTACGGCTTAACTACGTAAGCCACGCCCTGTTTCTACAAGGTACCAACAAATGCCATATAAAACGACAATAAATAAGATTAAAATGGTCATAGAAATATCAATTGACACATCTTGAACCCCTAGGAAACCGTAGCGGAACCCAGAAATCATGTAAACAATCGGATTAACTTTTGAGACAGCTTGCCAAAATGGCGGCAACATGGAAATGGCATAGAAAACCCCACCCAAATAGGTTAAAGGCTGTAACACAAAGGTCGGCACAATCGATACATCATCATAGGATTGCGCAAAAATACCATTTAACAAACCAGCTAAAGAAAAGAGAATCGCTGTCATCAATAAAGTCATGATGACCATCAGCCAAGAAACAACGTGCAATGGCACAAAAAATAGAGAAATGATGGTGACTAACGCACCGACCAAAATACTACGACCAACGCCACCAATCACAAATCCCCAAATAATCACATGAGTTGGAACTGGCGCCACGAGAATTTCTTCGATATTTTTCTGGAATTTTTGTGAGAAAAAAGAAGATGAAACATTGGCGTACGAGCTTGTAATGGCTGACATCATAATTAAACCTGGCACGATAAATTCCATATAAGAAAAACCGCCCATGTCGCCAATTCGCCCGCCAATCATTTTCCCAAAAATCACAAAATATAAGGACGTCGTAATTACTGGCGGTACCAGTGTTTGGACCCAAATTCGTAAATAACGGTTGGTTTCCTTCACAGCTAAACTTTTTAAAGCAGTAAAATACAGACTAAACATGTTGATCCTCCCTTTGGTACGTATCCTCGGTAATCTTCAAGAAGAGCTCTTCCAAACGGTTGGACTTATTCCGCATTGACAATACTTTGATTCCTTGTTGACTTAGCTGTTCAAACAAGTGATTGACTCCTTGGTTTCGTTCTACTTCCACCGCTAACGTTAACTCGTCCTCAAATACGCTTTGATAGCCTTCAATAACTGGTGCCTGCGTATAAGGTGCTAAATCAAAAATAAACGTTTCAAATTGTAATTTTGCTAACAAGTGCTTCATGCTGGTGTTTTCAATCAATTCACCAGACTGAATAATCCCAATGTTGCGACACAACATCTCAGCTTCTTCTAAGTAATGGGTCGTCAAAATAATCGTGGTTCCCTGCGCATTTAACTCTTGTAAAAAGGCCCACATTTCACGGCGCAATTCAATATCGACACCTGCAGTTGGTTCATCTAAAATCAATAACTTCGGCTCATGCATCAGCGCGCGAGCAATCATCAAGCGACGTTTCATTCCGCCAGAAAGCATTCGAGCCCGTTCGTTCCGTTTTTCCCATAAATTGGATTGTTTTAAATACTTTTCACTCCGTTTCATGGCTTCTTTACGAGACACCCCATAATAGCCCGCTTGATTGACCACAATCTGCTGGACCGTTTCAAACGGATTAAAGTTAAACTCCTGCGGCACTAACCCAATCTGTTGCTTCGCCCGCACCATCTCCGTATCTAAATCATACCCAAAAATTTTGACTTTCCCCGAAGTCTTATTAACTAACGAGGTCACAATCCCAATCGTCGTTGATTTTCCTGCGCCATTCGGTCCCAAAAGAGCATAAAAATCGCCTTCTTCGACTGTTAAATCAATCCCCCGCAACGCTTCAACACCTGAAGCGTACACTTTGCGTAAATCTTGTATCACAAGAGCATCAGTCATTCGTAACTCTCCTTAATGTATAAATATTCATGAATATTATTGTAACACTTCTCGATAAAAACGGGGGTTATTTTGATTAAATTTCACAGTTTTGCTTAGCTGTTTTTCAGCAACAAACTAGCCAACGAATAACGTGTTTATTTTGACTCGAAACTGTTTAAACAGTTTCAAGAGCGTTAAAACCCTTTCAAATCAAGGATTTAGAGTTCTCTTTTTTTGGCACAGAACTTGCTTTATATAAGTGAGGTGAAAAGAATGAAAAGAAAATTTTTAATTGCTAGTCACGGAAACTTAGCGAAAGGCTTCCAAAGTTCCTTGGATATTCTCGCAGACAAAGGAAAAGAGCTGGCGGTCATCAATGCCTATGTGACTCCTGAGGACTACACGCCAATTATTCAAACGTTTCTTCAGTCCCTTGGCGCAGAAGAACAAGCTATTATTTTAACAGATTTATATGGTGGTAGTGTCAATCAAAAAATTGTTCAAGAAGTCATGACGACAAAACCAGACAATGTTTTTATCATTTCCAATGCCAACTTAGCCATTGCCTTGTCGCTGATTTTCTTAAAAGAAGGCGAAAAGCTAACCAAAGAAGATATTCAAGCAGCAATTGCTGAAGCACAAATTCAATTCGTTGAATTAAACCCATCAAATGAAGAAGAAAACTTTTTTTAGGAGGAAATTAAAATGATTACACAAGTACGAGTAGACGACAGATTAATTCACGGCCAAGTAGCCGTAGTTTGGACCAAAGAATTGAATGCCCCCTTATTAGTTGTAGCGAATGATGAAGCAGCCAAAAACGAAGTAATGCAAATGACATTAAAAATGGCTGTCCCTAATGGCATGAAACTATTAATTCGCTCAGTCGATGATGCGATTGATGTCTTCAATGATCCTCGTGGCAAAGACAAACGAATTTTTGTAATTGTGAACAGTGTAGCGGATGCTACTAAAATTGCGAAAAACGTGACAGATATTGAAAGTGTGAATGTTGCCAACGCTGGCCGCTTTGATAAATCAGATCCAGCCACCAAAACAATGGTTTTCCCAAGTGTCCAATTAAACCCTGAAGAGTTAGAAGCTGCCAAAGAATTAGCCAGTTTGACTCACGTGGAAAGCTATAACCAAGTACTGCCAACCAACTCAAAATTAAGTCTAAAACAAGCCGTCAATTAAAAGGAGGAAATGAACAATGCTTATGCATGCAACAATGGCAGCCTTAGCTGTATTTATCTGTTTTGCTGGGAATTATTTAACTGGTCAAAGTATGATGGAACGTCCCTTAGTCGTTGGATTAGTCACAGGAATTTTAATGGGCGACATGAAAACAGGGGTCTTAATGGGGGCCTCTTTAGAAGCAATTTTCTTAGGAAATGTTAATATCGGTGGTGTTATCGCAGCGGAACCTGTAACTGCGACTACTTTAGCCACAACGTTTGCAATTATTTCAAATGTCGAACAAAAAGCCGCCATGACGTTAGCCGTACCAATTGGGATGTTAGCCGCTTTCGTGGTGATGTTTTTAAAAAATGTCTTTATGAATATCTTTGCTCCTTCTCTTGACAAAGCAGCACGTGAAGGCAACCAAAAAATGGTTGTGACACTGCATTACGGAACGTGGATTATTTATTATTTAATCATCGCTTCGATTTCATTTATCGGAATTTTAGCAGGAAGCGGGCCAGTAAATCTGTTTGTTGAAAGCATTCCACAAAATTTGATGAACGGCTTAAGCGCAGCTGGCGGACTTTTACCTGCCGTTGGGTTTGCTATGTTAATGAAACTGTTATGGGATAATAAATTAGCCGTCTTTTACATTTTAGGCTTTGTTTTAACCGCATACCTACAATTACCAGCCGTTGCGGTGGCGGTCATCGGGACAGTAATTTGTGTCGTGAGTGCCCAACGGGATGTAGAATTTCGCGACATTCTAAAAAGAAAACCTGCGGCGTCTTCTGCGGTTGAAGGCAGCGCGAAAGAAATCGAAGAGGAGGACTTTTTCGCATGAAGTTAAAAGAGAATTTATCTAAAGAAGAGAAAAAAATGATGCGCTCTGTTTTCTGGCGTTCTTGGACGATGAACGCTAGCCGGACAGGAGCTACACAATACCACGCAGTGGGTGTCATGTACACTTTACTCCCAGTTATCAATCGTTTTTATAAAACCAAGGAAGAACGGGCCGAGGCATTGGTGCGTCACACCACTTGGTTCAATGCAACCATGCATATCAATAACTTCATCATGGGGCTCGTTGCTTCGATGGAAAAACAAAACAGTGAAGACGAAAACTTTGATGCTAGCTCTATTACAGCAGTTAAAGCCTCACTAATGGGGCCACTTTCAGGCATCGGTGATTCCTTCTTCTGGGGCATCTTACGTGTTATTGCTGCTGGTATTGGGATTTCATTAGCCAGCACTGGTTCGCCATTAGGGGCGATTGTCTTCTTACTTTTATACAACGTTCCTGCGTTCTTAATTCACTATTATGCGTTGTATAGCGGCTATTCAATCGGTGAAAGTTTTATCCAAAAAATGTACGAATCAGGCGGAATGAAGATACTCACAAAAGTATCAAGTATGCTAGGCTTAATGATGATGGGCAGTATGACTGCTTCAAATGTAAAATTCAAAACGATTCTTGAAGTTTCCGTTAAAGGAAGCGAAGACGTAGTTAAAATCCAAGACTATTTGGATCAACTATTCGTCGGTATCGTACCATTAGCCGTGACGTTACTTGCTTTCTGGCTATTACGCAAAAAAGTCAATGTTAACGTGGTGATGTTTGGTATCATGTTCTTAGGCATCTTGCTAGGATTACTAGGCATCTGTTAAAATTGAAACAATAAACATTTAATTATTAAACACTTAGAGCCTGAGACAAAAATCCAAAGTGATTTTTATCTCAGGCTTAAAAGCTGATAAACGGCGGGAACAGAAGCAACCCCTGTCCCGACCTCTCTTTTGGAAGGACGATGAATCATGCGCTTGGAGACCTACCAACACTTAGTTGATATTTTAGAAACCAGCAACACCCCGATGAGCACACAAGAAATTGCCACAAAAATTCAATTAAGCCGCTCGGTAACCAGCTTATACTTAAATAAATTATTGGAAAAAGGTGAAGTCCAACAAACGGGAAAAAAACCCGTTTATTGGCAATTAACCCGTGCAACAACCCCCACGACCGATGTGTTTCGACAATACATCGGTAGCCAAGGCAGCGCCAAAAAAGCCATCGAACAATGCAAAGCCGCTATGTTGTATCCCCCATTGGGTATGCCTTTATTAATCCATGGAGCCAGTGGCGTCGGCAAAAGCTTTTTGGCAAAGCTGATTTATGAGTATCTGAAAAATGAACAAATTATTGGCCTGGAAAAATTCTACACCTTTAACTGTGCCGATTATGCCAATAATCCCGAATTGCTATCATCCATTCTCTTTGGCCATACCAAAGGCGCATTCACTGGGGCTGAATCAGAAAAACAAGGACTCTTGGCCCAAGCTAATAATTCCGTACTCTTTTTAGATGAAGTACATCGATTATCCAACGAAAACCAAGAAAAACTCTTTCAGTTTATGGATACAGGGACCTTCCGCCCTATTGGTGAAGAAGGAAAAATGGTGCATTCCAAGGTCCGGCTACTATTTGCGACCACCGAAAACCCGAAAAAAGTCTTATTACCAACCTTTTATCGCCGAATTTCCGTAATCGTCTCACTTCCGAACTTCAAAGAGCGCCCCATTCGAGAACGGATTGCGATTTTAAAAAACTTATTCCACCGAGAAGCGAAACGAATGACCAAAGACATCAACGTGGACGAAGAAATCTTTACGGCATTATTAGAAAATGACGAACCTGGCAACGTGGGAAGTTTATCCAACAAAGTGCAGCTCCTTTGCGCGTCGCAATTACGAAAAACTTTGCCCAATCAACCCGTCGTCATTGGCGATGCGACTCAACCAATGATTACGATTCCTTTAGACAAAGAAGTGTTAGAAGAAGACACACTTTCTTCCGATATTTTCGCAACATTTGAAGCCTTATTTACAAAAGAAAAAACACTGGCCCACTTAAAAACTGAACTGACACAATTCATTAAATATTGTTTAGACGATGAAATAACCTTGGAAAATGATTATTTTTTACAAAACCTAGTCACGGAAGTCCAAACCAAAAACAAACTAATTATTAACCAACCTGAACAAACTGAAAAACCGATGAAAGATGTTGCCAAATTGCTGAAAATTTTACCGCCAACATTTAACGAAACAATGCTCCTTCCAGTCCAAGCACAGTTAAAAGAACACTATCCGCGAACGGTTTCCCTCGTGAAAAACTTAGTCAGTCCGCTGCCAGAAGAATACCGTTTCTTGACAGAGGTACTCTTATCTGTATTACTTAGCGGAGAAATTTCTGAAACGATTCCTTACCAAGCGCTCCTCGTGGCGCATGGTGAATCGACTGCCACAAGTATTCAAGCCGTTGCCAACAAATTATGTGGTACCTATATTTTTGATGCGATTAACATGCCCTTAACCTCTTCGGTCAGAGATATCGTCGCCGAAGTTAAAGAGTGGCTTTCTCAGCGGGACACATCACAAGGCGTCATTATGCTCGTCGATATGGGTTCCCTGACACAACTTTATAAAAGTTTGAAACCGCAAATTCTTGGAGAACTTTTGGTGATCAACAACCTGACCACTGCCTATGCGTTGGAAATTGGTCATCAATTAATGAACGAACAACTTTTCTATGGTATTGCTAAAACCGCTGAAAAAAATTTAAAACCGATGTACAGTACTTTGAAGGCTTTTCAGTGGAAAAAAATATCATTGTCTCTAGTATTTCAGGTCTGGATATTGCCAAGCAAATCAAACAAATCTGTCAAAAATACTTGTATACTGATATTAAAGTCATTACCCTAAAATACAAAGATTTGGTGAACACGTTAGACATTGCCAACGCCGAAGAAAATTATTTAAAAGAAACCTCGCTCATTTTGACGACGTCCTACTTAGACAATCATACGAATGTTGCTAGCGTGAACCTCTTAGACATGTTAGACGAAGATGCAGGAACCCAGTTGATGGAACCTTTCCAAAACTTGATGCATCCCAATAACATCGATAGCATGATTAACGAATTTGTTCACTTCTTCTCGAAAGAAGGCTTGTCAGAAAAACTAGAATTTCTAAATCCTGACGTCATTATTAAACAAGTCGAAAACGTTACAAAAAACATTGAAAAACGCTTCGACCTCACACTCAGCGGCAAAATGAAATTTAACTTAATGATGCACAACGCGCTCATGGTAGAGCGGACAATGCTCGGCGTTGAAGACTATGAAATCCCTGCTAACCTAGAGGAACTAACCATTAACCAAAAACCATTTTTCCAAAATGCTAAAAACATTTTCTATACCCTAGAACAGTTTTATCGAATAGAGATTTCCAACTGGGAACTCTATGTGATTTATGAAATTTTGTCTTCTCGGTGAGGGTTATAGGGAGAGTCTCTTTTGTTCAGATGATTATCTTAAAATATAGCTAGTGGGCCATAAGTCATTTCGACTTATGGCCCACTTTTTTTATTTTGTGTTAAAACACTTTCTATCAACAGAAAGTGTTTCAATAAATATTTCGTTTAGGCAGCGCCATTTCCTGTAGTGTAAACGAACAGGACAGTGAACAGGATGGATACGCCAACCATTATTAATTTTTTCGTTTTGTTGGGGTCCTCTTGAAGTAGCCATTTAATCAACAGACTGCCTCTAATCCGTTGACTTGCCTTCTCTTTTTCAGTCGCTGACTTTGTATAACGCCAACCATAAAAGTGCCAACGAAGTAAATTGGCGTACCAAGCTCGATAGTTTTTAGATAGAAAGCCACCACAGATAAACAACGCTCCTAATAAAATATCCAAATACAACCAAACAATAAATGTTAACGGAATATCGATTAATGAATAATTCTTCACTTCAATCACTTGATCTTTCAAACCAAATTGATGAAGAATCCGTTCTTGGTATTCAGAATCCGTCTCCGCTTCTTCTTTTCCCCCAACAACTTTTATGGCTGACTCGACGCCCATACCTTTTATAAAAGCTTGCTTGGAATGACAATACTTACATTCCACCACTTGATCAGCGGTATCGTACCATCTAAACGCATTCGCCCCACAACTTTGACAAACCACACTACTCATTTTTTGCCTCCGATATTTGTTATTTTTTATGGTTATGTTTCATTACTTAATGATACCATTTTTTGGAGAGGGTTGGGTTAGAGAGATTGATAAAAAAGACACTTTCTCATTGCGAGAAAGTGTCTTGAAACATTGTAATTGATTCGTAAGCGAACATGTTCGTAGCGACTCCAAATAATTAACGTTTTGAGGACTGTGGAGGTTTACTGGATTTTTTAAGACCTGGTTGTATACTTTATAATTTAATAGAGTTATAAAACCTTATAATAGTAGCTTTTTAAGTCAATTTTTTAAAAAAAGAGCTCCATTATATTTTACTAATTTTTAGATACTCTTTACCAATATTCGTAACCAAAATAAACATCTTACACATCAGAAAATTTTAAATATATGGAATTACTAATTCAATCTATTTTTACCAATTTCACAATATGTTTTACTCATTTCAATCCCAATATAATCCCTACTATAATTCTTGCACACTTCACCTAAAGCAAACGATCCAGCAAAAACATCAAGAATTGTATCTCCTTCATTAGAACTAGCTAACACAATTCTTTTCAAAAGAGATATAGGTTTTTGAGAAGGGTGCTTCACATATTCTTTCATTTTAAATCTTACTCTAGGAAAATACCAAACATTTCCTGGTACCTTAGTTTCATTATACTGTTGCGGTGGATTCTTTCTATAATCTATTAATTTTCTTTCAGAACCAGTTCTTGTTTTCACTTCAATTGCTGAACCATTAAAAGTGTAGCCGCTTCTTTTTTTTGTGCAAAACAGTATAGGTTCATAGAGCGATCCATAGTATCTTTTAGCTTGTACCCCAGAACTATCATAGTGCCAAACAATTCTGGATTGAATATATAACTTGTCTCTCAAATAGATATCAATAAAAGGCATATTTTGTGTTGTATTCATAATATATAGAGAACCATTTGGCTTCAATTTAGAAATGGTTATTTCTAACCATTTTTCTACCCAATCCATGTACTCTTTATCTGATATCCAAGAATCAGATATTCCATCAGCATAACTTTTTTTTAAATTATATGGCGGATCAATAAAAATAAGATCTACTGATTCTTCTTTTACTTCATTTAAACCTTTAAAAACATCTTTATTTATTATTCTAAACATTTACACTACTCCAATAGTTCTTTTATTTTTTTCTCCATTTCATTTATCATCAAATCAAAAAAGCTGTCAATTTGAAATGTCATCTCATTAACAAACAATTCGGGATGACCTTTTATAATAGGAGTAAACTCAATGTCTATAGATAATTTGTTTATGCAATCATCATAATTAGAATATTCCACTTCATTATACATTATTTTTTCGTTTTTATGAGCTATAGAGTTTCTCTGCCAAATTATAAAATTTAATCCTTTACTAAAGTAAGATTTAATTTTACCAGATTCAATCCCAACTTCAATAATTTTTTCAAGCTTCATCCCATAATTTTTTAGCATTTCTGAGAACCTATCCAAGTTAGGATTCACTGTATCGAGTAAAAAATGTTTTTTCATTTCTTTTTCTTCTAATCTGTCATTAAATTTTTCTAAAATCTGAACTACATTTCCTTTTTCATTCTCATGAACAGTTTTATAGATTGCATCAAAAACATCTATATTTTTAATTTCGCTAATCAATTTTTTTTTATGTTTTCCACAACTAGTTCTCGCTAGTGTTAAGAATATTTGATTTCTTAGATCAAAAGGTAAGACTTCAACAGGTACCACTTTAAATCCTTCAAACATTATACTCTGAAATTTATGAAAACAGCTTTCCCAATAAGCATAAGCCAGCACAATATAGCTACTAATTAGTAAATTTTTTTCTTTTGGACTAAATTCATCTGTCAAGTTTTCAATAAGAGAGCTCATCGTTGAAATTTCAATTCTTTTCTCAAGTTTATAATATTGAAATTCTTTTTTTAATTTATTCACTTTTTAGCCTCACTAACAATGTCATCGAAATACTCCTTAGCGTATAAACTTAACTCAAAGAATCTTCTGGTAGGAGAATACGATTGCGAAGTTATTTTTAAATAGTTGGCACTATTAAAAAATTCTCCTATCCTACTAAGTAAATATTGTTTGTCCATATTTCTGAAAGCAGATAAATTGGTACTTAAAGCAGAACCAATAATAGAAGTATTAATTACCGAATTAGTTCGAGGATGAAAATATCTAAAAGCATTTGTACCTAACAATTGAACTATAAAGTCAAAAGTCTCATCGAATATCTCATATTCTACTTCTAACTCCATTTGATTTTTTTTACGAAGATATTTTTCAATTTCCTTTGTGATTAGCTCATCAATTGTTGAATAACTGCTCTTCACTTTTTTATTTCCAAACATTATATCTCTACAAAGTAAGAACCTCAAGATATATTCTACATCCTCTTGTTTATCGATTCTCTTTTTCTTTAAACTAAATGCTTCCTTAAATTTTAAATTTTCACGTAACTGAGCAAGCTTATCATAAAACTTGTTATTTAATTTATAAATTAAAAAATTTCTCAATTCTTGTGCAGATAGTGGTTCTCCATTATTATTTAATCTACTAAATAACAAATACTGACTGTAAGAGTCACTGTTATCTTCCACAAGTTCGATTCTCAACCTAGCATTCTTTAATGCATTAACTGCATTTTCTGGTAAATCATCAATCCTCTTTCCATTTAGTTCCTTTAATATTGTACATCCTTCAATCACAGGACCTTTTCCATTTTTAACATTAAATTTTTCTGGAAATAATTCTGGAACTAAAAAATGGAGTAAAGTAGTCGTTCGTTGAACTCCATCAATGATTTCCCACTCATAATTATCATTTGAAAAAGCAAAAATTGGTGGTAAAGGAATACCAATTAAAATAGACTCAATCAACGCAGATTGCTTCTCTATGTCCCATCTAAAAATTCTTTGATATGGTGGGTCTAATACTATTTTTCTCTCTTTGTATCTACTTACATATTCAGATACCACAATATCAAAATGATCAACCCTAAATTTCTTTCTATTCTCTCTTATTTCATCCATAATTTTCATCATTTCATCAGTACTCATTAAAATTCCCCTCTCTATAATTACTAGAAATACTTTTTATAGCTATAATTTCTGATATATTCTCTATTTCCGATGCATACACTATCCGTCCAATATGTTCCAAATAAATTTTCTTTCTCTTACCAACCGCAAGATTACTCTGGTTAAATGACTCTATTCTCGATAAACTAGCAAGTTTTCTTAAAGGCATATTTCATTCTACCAATTAATTATTAATCAGTATATCTACTTTCGATTCGTAATTATCTTTACTCATTGCCTATTATCCTTCAAAACGTTGTCTATATAAACATGAAACAATAAAATACTTAGTAAATTATTTTCTAATTAATTTCATAATTTTAGAGATATCCGTAATTTCTAAGGCATCAGCTATTCTCTCAATGTGTTCTAAATAAATTCTTTCTCTTTTGCCATTCGCAAGATTACTTAAATTGGATGGTTCTATTCCTGATAAGCGAGCAAGTTCTCTTAAAGACATACTTCGTTCTGCTAATAAGTCGTTGATTAATAATTCAACCTTAAACTCCCGATTTTCTTTATCCATACTTTTCTCTCCATCAAAATAATTTTTTGTTGTCTATATGAACATGATATAGTAAAACATTTTCATTCTGTTGTTTATACAGACATTGATTTTAATTAAAAGGAGAGATAAACGTGAAGGCCCAAAATGAAGAAATATTTTGCCGATTAAAAATATGAATCATCACGATATCTATTCGTTATACAATATGATTGAACAATTAAATTCTTAGAATGAGCCTTTAAAGTTGGTAGAAAGATTTTTTAGCGACCAAAAGCGCCCATTCAATAAACAACAAATCGCTAAACAATATTATGCACAATCAAAAATCTTTAACGGATTTATCAACCGATAAATTCGTTTAAAACTACCTTACCAACGGTTCTTCATCTTAATGAATTTAAATCCGTTCGTCAGATTTCTGGGTGCCATGAGTTTTATTATTTTCAATGGGCAGACAAGAAAATTATTTGATATTGTTAAAAACCGACAACCACCTTATTTAAAATGTTATTTTAATTGTTTTTCACTGTCCGTGCGGGAAAACGTCCAATTTATTGTCATTGACATGTATGCATCTTACGTTTCTCTAGTGAAAAAACTTCCTACTTCCCTAACGCTAAGCTCGTCATTGATTGCTTCCATATCGTTCAACACATCGGTCGAACCGTTCGAAATTATCGAATCACTTGGACCATTATTTTAAAACTTATTTAACAGAAGTAGAGCTTGTGGACAGAGTACTTTCCTATAGCGTTGAGTTAACACAAGGTTACACGTTGTACCAAGAATTTTTATATGCCATTCATAAACAAACCCAAACGTATTTTGATACCTTGCTTACGCAAAATATTTCTCACTTGTCAGCTACTCATCAAACCACTTTACAAACCTTTAAAAAGTATCAAAAGCAGATTCATCATGCCTTGAATTATTCTTGTTCGAATGGACCATTGGAGTATCTAAATAATCATATCAAAGTGTTAAAGCGGAATGCCTATGGGTTTCGTAACTTTTATAATTTCAAATTACGGATTCTCGTGCAACAAGAACAAGCCATACAGACCAAATAAAAAAATCCAGAGTATTTTCTCCTCTGGACTCGACATGATTCTACAATTGCTCTTTACCAACATTATTTGACAAAGAGCAAAAAAAAGACACTTTCCAAATTGGAAAGTGTCTTTCAAAATGATAATTGAGTGGCACTTGATTTCCAAGGAAATCTTCGTCCCAGATTGTTTTCGTAAGCGAACACGTTCGCAACGACTCCAAGTAATTAACGTTTTGAGAATTGTGAAGCTTTACGAGCTTTTTTAAGACCTGGTTTTTTACGTTCAACCATACGTGCGTCACGAGTAAGTAACCCAGCGCGTTTTAAAGCAGAACGGAAGTCAGGATCTACTTGTAACAATGCACGAGCGATTCCGTGACGGATAGCTCCTGATTGTCCAGCATAGCCACCACCGTTTACGTTTACGATTACATCGTAAGCGCCTTTTGTTTCAGTTACGCCAAATGGTTGGTTGATAACTTCACGCAAGTCAGCATGTGGAATATATTCTTCTACGTCTTTTTTGTTTACAGTAATTTTACCAGTACCTGGTACTAAGCGTACGCGGGCAACTGCATTTTTACGACGGCCTGTGCCGCTATATTGTACTTGTGCCAATGAATTTCCCTCCTTAAATTAAGTTCGTGATATCTAATACTTCTGGTTGTTGTGCAGCATGTGGATGCTCAGCTCCACCGTATACGTTCAATTTAGTAAATTGTTTACGTCCTAAAGTGTTTTTAGGTAGCATACCTTTTACAGAAGTTTCGATAAGACGGCGAGAGTTTTTGTCGCGTAATTCACCAGCAGTCACTGATTTTAATCCTCCAGGATACATTGAGTGACGGTAGTAAATTTTGTCTGTAGCTTTTTTACCTGTTAATTTTACTTTATCAGCGTTAATTACGATTACGAAATCTCCAGTATCCACATGTGGTGTGAATGTTGGTTTATTTTTACCACGTAGTACAGAAGCAACAACTGCTGATAGACGTCCTAAAGGAACATCTGTTGCATCTACTACGTACCATTTACGTTCTACTTCGCCAGCTTTGGCCATATATGTTGTACGCACGTTTCTTTCCTCCAATTTTGTTTTCGATGTTTGACATACACTTGAGTTTCCGGGGCTCATTGTGGGGCAAACAATACCATTTAATATTTTACCTTCAATCACTGATAAAGTCAATGTTTTTCTGCGCTTTCAGAAAATAGATTTTCACTTATTTTTTTGTGCCTTTTAAACAGAAAAAAACCGCCAACGTCAACGTCAGCGGCTTTGGGAGTTGTTTTAAATTATGCGTCAATACCAGGCGCTTTGCCAAGTTTGGCTTGTAACATCCAAATATTTTTTTCGATGTCTGTTTTGTTTGCGATGAAAATGTCTTGTGTGCAGTCGTCGCCTTCTTCACCAGAAACTTCGATTCCTTTTGCGTAAAGGTCTGCTAAGTAACGGTAGCCTGCTACTAATTTTTCCATACGCTCTGGAATGGTGCGGTCCCAGTTACCAATTTCATCTTCAATTTTTGTATTTTCTGCGAATTCACGCAATGTTGAGAATGGAGAGCCGTCCAATGTGATTAAACGTTCTGAAACAACATCTAATTGCTCATTGATTTGATCCATGTATTCATCCATTTGTGGGTGAAGTGTTAAAAATTCAGGTCCACGCATATACCAATGTGTTTGATGAATTACCACGGAAAATTGGCTTAAATCTGCAACGAGTTGGTTCAAAATTTCTTTTGTTTTTTCAAATTTCATTCTTTGTCATCCTCCTAAATATTTTTTCTACACTCTTAGTGTAATATGAATTGTGAAAAAAGTACACTAAAAACCTTTCTTTTTTAAAATTATTATCAAATTATAATAATTACAATTAAGAATCTAATTAATTTCCTGAAATCGCTGTTTTTTCATCCGCAGTGACGACTTTTTGTTCCGCTTGAGTGAGGATCGTGTCGAGTGCCTCTGTCAACTGGTCAGTATCTTCTTTTCCTGTGACGAAAGCTAAAAAAAACTGATTCAGTCTCAGTTGCTCCGCTGCCGGCAAGTACCATTGTCCTTCTACTTGCTTAACCGTTAATGGCAGTTCAACTGGCTCATGGCTGACATTGATTTGTTGGATTTCTTTTTTTAAAACGGCTAGCGTGTGCTGCATGTCTAGCGCTTGTGTTGCCTGTTGCGTTTGCTGAAGAAGAGCAGTGGTTGTATCTTCAATCGCCGTCACAAAATCTAAGCCCTTAATCTGAAAAGTGATTGTCGCTTGTCCATTCAATTCTTTCGTGGCTACTAGTTGATATGACGCTTTTTTCTTCACTTGAGCCAGTAATTCTGTGCTAAGCTTCTGGGCTTCAGTCTCGGTGACTTCAGCGTTCATTTCTTTTAAGCTATTAAAAAATTGCTTCTGGAACTGTTGACGGCTCGTCTGCAAATGCTCCGCTAAGACTTTCGGTTCACGAAAAGTTTGAGAGAATGTCTCTGGCTTTTCTTGATAAATAAAGTAATCTACCAACTGTTGCGCTGCTTTTTCGCCGGAACGAGACGGTGCACTGCAGCTTGCTAACGCTCCAATGAATAACAGAAATAGTGGTAGTAGCTGTTTCTTCATTTCTCATCCTCATTTCCTCAAGTCTTTGTCTCTCTTCTAGTTAAGCAACTTCTCAGCCATTTGTCAAAGCTATTTACTATCAATTATTTGCGGAATTCTGCTAATTTTTGATAACTTTGTGCTAAAACTTGTTGGGTTTCTTGAAAAACAGGATACAGTTCTTGATAAACTAGCAATTGATCCGCTCGTGGCGTGACCGTTTCATGAACCAGCACCTGTTGCGCCGCTGCTTGCAAATTTGGTAACTGCCCTAAGCCTTGCCAGCCTAGCAAAACAGCGCCTAATGCCGAAGCTTCGGTGCTATCAGTGAACGATAACGTTTCTCCCAGCACATCAGCCATGATTTGACGGAACACAGGGGAATCAGCAAAGCCGCCTGTCGCCCGAATCTCCTGAACGGGTCCACCGAGTTGTTTCAAATCCTCTAAAATAGTTTTTAAATTGAAACAGATGCCTTCCACCACCGCTCGAGCTAAATGTCCAGCATGGTGATTTTTGCGCAAGCCAATAAAACTTGCGCTCGCCTCTGCATTCCACAGCGGTGCTCGTTCACCAAGCAAATAAGGATGAAACAGTAAGCCATTTGCCCCAGCTGGCACGGTTGCAATTTTGGCCATAATTGGGTCATAGAGATTGGTCCCGTTTTGGAGAGCTTGCTGACGTTCTTCTGCAAAAATCGTTTGGCTCGCCCAATCTAACGCAACTGCACCATTACTACTTGCGCCACCAATCACCCAGTGCTGTTCATCTAGAGCAAAACAAAATGTTTCACCTTGCGGATGCAAAAAAGGTTCTTCGACAATATACCGAAGTGCGCCGCTCGTACCAACGGTCAAAGTCGCTACACCCATTCCTAGCGCTCCCAAACCTAAATTAGACAATGGACCATCCGCGCCACCAAGAACTAAAACCGTTTCCTCCTCAACACCAAGCATCTCTTGCCAAGAAGGCGCTAATGCTGGAAAAATGAACGTTGACGGGGCAACTTTTGGCAACTGTTCCTCCTCAATAGATAAATACGCTAAAATCGACGATTCCCATTGCCGCGTGTGAATATTAAATAAACCCATCCCCGAAGCACTACTATAATCTGTCCAGTATTCGCCAAAGAAACGGTAAAAAATGTAGTCCTTAATCCCAATAAACTTGGCCGCGCTCTGCGCAACGGCTGGCTGATTTTCCTGCAGCCAGCGAATCTTGTACAAAGGCGCCATTGGATGAACTGGCATGCCTGTCAATTGATAAAATAATTGGGCCGCTGGCGTTTCTTTTAACGCTTCCGCATAATCAGATGCTCGTGTGTCAGCCCAAGTAATCACTTGGGTCAATGGGCGTCCTTGCGCATCCATGGCAATTAAGCCATGCATCGCTGAAGCAAAAGAAATGAGCCCAATTGGTTGATTCTTCACTTGTTGTGTGACGGTTCGAATACAGTTCACCACAGCTTGGAACAGCGTTTCTGGGTCTTGCTCCGCCATTCCTTCAGTCTCTTGAATTAATGGATAACGCACATAGCTAGAAGCTACGACTGTGCCATTTGCTTGAAAAGCCACTGCTTTGGCTTGCGTGGTGCCAACGTCGACACCAATCGCTAATTTTTCCATTTGATTCCCTCATTTCTTGTTTCTTTTATTATTCCTAACAAAAAAAGATTTGTCTAGTCAAACGAAAAAGTTTAAAAAAAGCGTAGTTTATTTTTAAGGAGGTAACCTATGTTTTTCTTGAGTCTCTTTTTGATTGGTGCCTGTTTCGGTTCTTTTTTATGCTTAGTGGCGGAGCGCTTACCAGTAGGGCGTTCTTTGTGGTGGCCCCCTTCCCACTGTCAAGGTTGCCACCAGCCTCTACAACTCTATGAATTAATTCCAGTTGTTTCGATTTTGCTGCAGCGCTTTCGTTGTCGAAAGTGTCAACAGCCAGTAGCTAAGAGTTATCTTTTAGCAGAACTTGTCATGGGCGGCTTAACCGCAAGCTGTTTTTCAGCTGGCCTGACGATTGATGCTTTGATTCTCTGGTGGTGGCTGACGAGTGCTTTCACATTATCCTTGATTGATTACTGGTATTTAGTGGTTGAACCGAAGATTCTTTATCCTAGTTTTCTTGTGCTTTGTTTGCTGAAAGTGACGGGTCAGCATTCGTTTTACTTACTGACTGGTCTTTTTTGTTTTTGTTTTTTCCAAGCCGTCTTACATTATTTTCCGGAAGCCATGGGGCGAGGGGATCTTTTGTTACTGGGTTTGTGGGGCTGTTTTTTACAGGTACCTCAGTTGCTGATGCTACTATTTTTTGCCAGTAGTTATGGCCTAATCTATGGCTACAGCTGTAAATTTTTGGGGTATCCAGTTGAACAGACACTTCCCTTTGTCCCCTTTTTAAGTTTGGGCTTACTCACAATCAGTTGCTTATAGCAAATAAAAAAAGCCGTAAGGAGCATGCTCCTTACGGCTTTTTAGGGTTTATTTATTGATGTTTTTCATCGCATCTTCAGCAGCCATTTGTGCTTCAATGTCTGAAATACTATAAACGTTTTCGCTAGCTACGCCAACTTCTTTTGGTTCCATGTTACGGTAACGAGCCATACCAGTACCAGCTGGGATGATTTTACCAATGATAACATTTTCTTTCAATCCAAGTAATGGATCTTTTTTGCCACGGATAGCAGCATCTGTTAACACGCGTGTTGTTTCTTGGAAGGATGCAGCAGATAAGAAGCTGTTTGTTTCCAATGACGCTTTGGTAATACCAAGTAAGACTGGACGACTAGTAGCAGGGACGCCACCAGCAACTAATGTGTCGTAGTTACGGTCTTTAAATTCTGCGATGTCCATTAATGTTCCTGGAAGGATTTCAGTGTCACCTGGATCCATTACGCGGATTTTACGTAACATTTGGCGAACCATTACTTCGATATGTTTGTCGCCGATTTCTACCCCTTGCATACGGTAAACACGTTGTACTTCACGTAATAGGTAGTTTTCAACAGATAAAACATCACGAACTTGTAATAATTGTTTTGGATCAATTGAACCTTCTGTCAACGGTGCACCACGGTGGATGATGTCGCCTTCAGCAACTTTCATACGTGCAGTGTAAGGGACAGTATAGGTACGTGTATCTGTTTTTCCTTTGATGGTTACTTCTTTTTGACGTGTGGCAGGATCTTCAGAAATATCGATAACTTCACCGGTTACTTCTGTAATCACTGCTTGCCCTTTCGGATTACGTGCTTCAAAGATTTCTTGGATACGAGGTAAACCTTGAGTGATATCGTCACCGGCAACCCCACCGGTATGGAACGTACGCATGGTTAACTGTGTACCAGGTTCCCCGATAGATTGAGCGGCGATTGTACCAACTGCTTCTCCGACTTCAACGTCAGAACCAGTTGCCAAGTTACGTCCGTAACAGTGCTTACATACACCATGTTTTGTGTTACATGTAAAGACAGAACGGATGGTTACTTTTTCAATACCAGCGTCCACGATTTCTCTGGCAAGATCTTCAGTGATTAATTGATCCGCACCAATGATGATTGCACCAGTTTCTGGATGAACAACTGATTTACGTGTATAACGACCTAATAGACGTTCGTCTAATGGTTCGATAATTTCATTACCTTCACGAATGGCTTCGATTTCAAGACCACGGTCAGTGCCACAGTCGTCTTCACGAATGATTACGTCTTGGGCAACGTCAACTAAACGACGTGTTAAGTAACCTGAATCGGCTGTCTTCAAGGCCGTATCGGTCATCCCTTTACGAGCCCCGTGAGTTGAGATAAACATTTCTAAGACAGAAAGTCCTTCACGGAAGTTTGAGATGATTGGTAATTCCATGATTCGTCCATTCGGAGCGGCCATCAAACCACGCATACCAGCTAACTGTGTAAAGTTGGAGATGTTACCACGGGCTCCAGAGTCAGACATCATGAAGATTGGGTTACGAGCTTCCATACTTTCGATCAGTTTTTGTTGGATTTCGTCTTTGGCACCGTTCCAAACGCCGATTACACGTTCATAACGTTCGTCATCAGTAATTAAACCACGACGGAATTGTTTAGTAATTGTTTCAACTTGTTTGTGGGCAGCATCAATGATTGCTTGTTTTTCATGAAGAACCATGATATCGGCAATCCCTACTGTCATCCCAGCATAAGTTGAGTGTTTGTAACCTAAGTCTTTCATGCGGTCAAGCATTTTAGAGGTTTCCGTAATGTGGAATCTCTTGAAGACTTCAGCAATGATATTTCCAAGATTTTTCTTCTTGAATGGTAAAACTAATTCTTGCTCTTTAATGTGTGCAGGAATGTCTGTACCAGCTTCTACGAAGTATTTATCTGGTGTTTGAACAGTTAAGTTATAGTCTGTTGGTTCGTTCAAGTAAGGGAACTCAACAGGCATGATTTCGTTAAAGATGATCTTACCAACTGTGGTGATTAAGATTCGTTCTTTTTGCCAATCAGTAAATGGTTTGTCACCTAAAAGTGTTGTTTGAACCCCAATCCGTGAGTGTAAATGCACGTAGCCATTTTGCCATGCTAAAACAGCTTCGTTCATGTCGCGGAAGATCATGCCTTCCCCTTCACGGCCTTCTTCTTCCATTGTTAGGTAGTAGTTACCTAAAACCATATCTTGAGATGGTGTAACAACTGGCTTACCATCTTTCGGGTTCAAGATATTTTGGGCAGCAAGCATTAACATACGAGCTTCTGCTTGTGCTTCTTCATTTAGAGGCACGTGAACCGCCATTTGGTCTCCATCGAAATCGGCATTGTAGGCTTCACATACTAATGGGTGAAGACGAATCGCACGACCTTCAACAAGAACAGGTTCGAAAGCTTGGATTCCTAATCTATGCAACGTAGGTGCCCGGTTAAGTAAAACTGGGTGTTCTTGGATAACTTCTTCTAAGATATCCCAAACTTCATCTTCGCCACGTTCGATTTTACGTTTCGCATTTTTAATGTTTGTCGCAATTTCACGTTGTACTAATTCACGCATTACAAATGGTTTGAATAATTCAATCGCCATTTCTTTTGGTAAACCACATTGGTACATTTTTAAGAACGGACCAACGACGATTACGGAACGACCAGAATAGTCAACACGTTTACCTAGTAAGTTTTGACGGAAACGACCTTGTTTCCCTTTCAACATGTGAGAAAGAGATTTCAATGGACGGTTACCTGGTCCAGTAACTGGACGGCCACGACGACCATTATCGATTAAAGCATCGACCGCTTCTTGTAACATCCGTTTTTCGTTTTGAACAATGATGCTTGGCGCATTTAAGTCTAATAAACGTTTTAGACGGTTGTTACGGTTGATAACACGGCGGTATAAGTCGTTTAAGTCACTTGTTGCAAAACGACCACCTTCCAATTGAACCATCGGACGTAAATCTGGTGGAATAACTGGGATAACATCCATTACCATCCAGCTTGGTTGGTTACCAGAAGCACGGAAGGCTTCTAAGATGTCTAAACGACGGATGGCACGTGTCCGTTTTTGACCAGAAGCTGTTTTCAATTCTTCTTTTAATTGCGCAACTTCGCCATCTAAATCGACGTTATCTAATAATTGTTTCACGGCTTCGGCACCCATAGCAGCTTTGAAGGCTTGGCCATATTGTTCACGTTTTTCACGATATTCGCGTTCCGTTAACAATTGTTTTTTCTCTAATGTTGTGTCACCTGGTTCGATGACAACGTATGAAGCAAAATAAATGACTTCTTCCAATGCACGAGGGCTCATGTCTAAAACAAGACCCATCCGAGATGGAATTCCTTTAAAGTACCAGATATGTGAAACTGGTGCGGCTAATTCAATATGTCCCATACGTTCACGACGTACTTTTGAACGAGTGACTTCAACGCCACAACGGTCACAGACAATACCTTTATAACGGATACGTTTATATTTACCACAAGCACATTCCCAGTCTTTGGTTGGACCAAAAATGCGTTCACAGAATAACCCTTCACGTTCGGGTTTTAATGTACGGTAGTTAATTGTTTCGGGTTTTTTAACTTCCCCATAAGACCAGCTTCTGATCTTTTCTGGTGAAGCAAGCCCTATTTGCATACTTTCGAATTTATTTACATCGATCAAAAGGAATTCCCTCCATTTCCTTATTTAGAGAAGCTGAGTCAGCAACTTGTTAGCAAATGGCAAGCATCACTTGAAAGAAGGTCTGACGACACTTGGAACAAGTAATGGCTTGCGCAGTTGCAACAAAGTCGCAGTTGAATCAACTCATCAGAGTGGTAGCGACAAATTAGTCTCTGTCTTCGGCTGTTTCAATTTCTTGAACAACGTCTTGTGCTTCTTCTTTCACGACTGATTCTGCTTCTTTTTCCAGCTGTTTCGCTGATTGTTGTTCCGCAAATTTGGTTAGTGCGTCAACGGTGATTAAATCATCATCGTCATCGTCCATATCGCGTAACTCAATCTCAGCTTCCTCAATGTCCAAGACACGCATGTCTAAACCAAGTGATTGTAATTCTTTCACTAATACTCGGAATGATTCAGGCACACCTGGTTTTGGAATTGGTTCACCTTTAACGATGGCTTCGTATGTTTTCACACGTCCGACAACGTCATCAGATTTGTAAGTTAAGATTTCTTGTAATGTGTAAGCAGCACCGTAAGCTTCCAGTGCCCAAACTTCCATTTCCCCGAAACGTTGTCCACCGAATTGAGCTTTACCACCCAACGGTTGTTGCGTAACAAGAGAGTAAGGTCCGATTGAACGAGCATGCAATTTGTCATCAACCATGTGGGCTAATTTAATCATATACATGACACCAACGGAAATACGGTTATCAAATGGTTCACCTGTACGTCCATCGTAAAGAACTGTTTTAGCGTCGCTAGCCATACCAGCTTCACGAACAGTTTCCCAAACGTCTTCATCGGTTGCCCCATCGAAAACAGGTGTTGCGACGTGAATACCTAATTGGCGAGCAGCCATACCTAAGTGTAATTCAAGTACTTGTCCGATATTCATACGAGAAGGTACCCCTAATGGGTTCAACATGATATCAACAGGTGTTCCGTCAGGTAAGAATGGCATATCTTCTTCCGGCATAATACGGGAAACAACCCCTTTATTTCCGTGACGTCCCGCCATTTTATCTCCTTCGTGAATTTTACGTTTTTGAACGATATAGACACGAACTAACATGTTGACACCTGGTGATAATTCATCGCCAGCTTCACGAGTAAAGATTTTCACATCATGAACGATACCGCCGCCACCGTGAGGTACACGGAGAGACGTATCACGAACTTCGCGGGCTTTTTCCCCGAAGATTGCGTGTAATAAACGTTCTTCTGCAGATAATTCTGTAACCCCTTTAGGTGTGACTTTCCCAACTAGTAAGTCGCCATCTTGAACTTCAGCACCAATGCGGATAATCCCCATTTCGTCTAAGTCTTTCAATGCGTCTTCCCCAACGTTTGGAATTTCACGGGTAATTTCTTCAGGTCCTAATTTTGTATCACGTGCTTCTGATTCATATTCTTCAATATGCACAGAAGTGTAGACATCGTCTTTAACTAAACGACGGCTCATGATAATGGCATCCTCGTAGTTGTAACCTTCCCATGTCATGAAGGCAACTAAGACGTTTTGCCCTAAAGCCATTTCGCCTTCTTCCATAGAAGGTCCATCCGCTAAAGTATCGCCTTTTTCAACTTTTTCACCTAAGTGAACAATTGGGCGTTGGTTGTAGCTTGTTCCTGAGTTAGAACGACGGAATTTTGTAACCATATATTTGTCTAATGCGCCATTGTCGCGACGAACGCGAATTTCTTTTGCATCGACGAATTCTACGACACCGTCATGTTTACATAGTAAAGCAGCACCTGAGTCATGGGCTGATTTATATTCCATACCTGTACCTACCCACGGAGAGCGTGGTTGAATTAACGGCACCGCTTGACGCTGCATGTTGGCACCCATCAAGGCACGGTTGGAGTCATCGTTTTCTAAGAAAGGAATACATGCTGTTGCGACTGCGACTACTTGTTTTGGTGAAACGTCCATGTAGTCAACTTTGTCTACGGCAACTTCTAAGTTTTCACTTTGTAGACGCGCCATAACAACATCATTGGCAAATGTGCCATCTTCATTTAAAAGTGAGTTCGCTTGCGCTACGATATAATGGTCTTCGATGTCTGCTGTTAAGTAATCTACTTGATCAGTAACACGGCCTGTCGCACGATCAACACGGCGATAAGGCGTTTCGATGAAACCAAATTTATTCACTTTCGCATAACTAGATAAACTATTGATCAACCCGATATTCGGTCCCTCAGGCGTTTCAATTGGACACATACGACCATAGTGAGAGTAGTGAACGTCACGAACTTCATAACCGGCACGGTCACGAGTCAAACCACCAGGCCCTAAGGCTGATAGACGACGTTTATGGGTTAACTCACCTAATGGGTTTGTTTGGTCCATGAACTGTGATAACTGTGAAGAACCAAAGAATTCTTTGATACTTGCTACCACTGGACGGATGTTAATTAATTGTTGTGGTGTCAATGTTTCTGTGTCTTGAATAGACATTCTTTCACGAACCACACGTTCCATACGGGCTAAACCAATACGGAATTGGTTTTGTAATAATTCGCCTACTGAACGGATACGACGATTACCTAAGTGGTCGATGTCATCGACATTGCCGATATCTTCCATTAAGTTGAAGAAGTAGCTCATTGAAGCAACGATATCTGCTGGACGAACTGTTTTTACGCTGTCGTCTGGATAGCCGTTACCAATCACATTTACGATACGTTCAGGATCTTTTGGTGAAAGAACTTGAATCACTTGGATTGTCATTGGTTCAGTTACTACCGCATCTTCACTTGGATAGTAAGTTACGCTGTTTAAGCCGTTGTCAATGTATTCGCCTAATGTTTCCATGATTTGGTGTGTTAAAACCGTGCCTTTTTCGACAATGATTTCACCAGTTTCTGGATCAACTAGCGTTTCAGCTAAGGTTAAGTTTAAGAGACGTGTTTTTAAGTCTAATTTTTTGTTAACTTTGTAGCGACCAACGTTTGCCAAATCATAACGTTTTGGATCAAAGAAACGTGCAGTTAACAAGCTACGTGAGCTATCTGCTGTTTTTGGTTCGCCTGGGCGAAGACGTTCATAAATGTCTTTCAAGCCTTCTTCTGTACGAGAATCACTTGCGTTTTTGTGTAAATCTTTTTCAATTGTGTTGCGTAAGCTTTCGCTGTCGCCGAAAATTTCGAAGATGGTATCATCTGAACCGAAACCTAAAGCACGAACTAACACAGTTAAAGGAATTTTACGTGTGCGGTCAATCCGAACATAAGAAATGTCTTTCGCATCTGTTTCCATTTCTAACCATGCACCACGGTTAGGAATCACTGTTGAGCCAAAACCTTCTTTGCCGTTTTTGTCCACTTTTCCATGGAAGTAAACACCTGGAGAACGAACTAATTGGGAAACGATAACACGTTCTGCCCCGTTGATGATGAAGGTACCCATTTCTGTCATTAATGGGAAATCGCCGAAGAAGACTTCTTGGGATTTAATTTCACCTGTTTCACGGTTAGTTAAACGTAATGTTACATGTAATGGCGCAGAATAGTTGGCATCATGTGCGCGGGCTTCTTCTACTGTGTACTTTGGTTCTTTTAATTCATAGTCAACAAATTCTAAGGATAAGTTTCCTTGGAAATCATCAATTGGTAAAATGTCTTCAAACATTTCACGAAGTCCCTCATCTAAAAACCATTGATAAGAGTCTGTTTGGATTTCAATTAAATTTGGTAATTCCAATACTTCACTGATACGTGCGAAACTTCTACGTTCGCGATGCTTTCCGTATTTTACTACGTGTCCAGCCAAGCTCTTCACCCCTCTAGTTATAAGTCTATCAAAACACCGATCCGAAAAATTACATTTACGTTACATATATTAAATATATGTAACAAAAAGCATTTTTTGCAGTTTTTAAGCAAAAAAAAACCAAAAATAGAACATGCTTCCGAAAAATTTTCTGGCGTTTCTACTTTTGTTTTCCTATAAAAAACCGGAACGGACAATATTTCGCTCCTGCTTCGTCACTTTCAGATAGTTTTTGCTCTATAGATTCTACTACCTTTGTCTAGAAAAGTCAAGGGTTTCTTTAAGGTTTTCTTTTTCATAAAAAGGAGTTTTTTTGTAAAGGGTTTAAACGAAAAAATGCGTAATAAATAATTACGCATTTTTTCAACAACTAGAAAATATATTCAATTATTTGGTCAATTTTCGCCATATCTTTTAATGGCAAATGCTCAATTTGACTTAATTTTCTTTCAGTGAAGTCCAAAGATTTCAGTTGTGAGATCACTACTTGTCCTTGGGTTTCTATGTCATCGGGCAACGTATATCGAGTGGGAATATTTTTAATGGTGGAAGTAATCGGGCAAATCACAGCAAACATGGTTTTCCGATTAAATTCATATCTTGACACGACTAAACCAGGGCGTCTCTTCTGAATTTCTTTACCTGCAGCAGGATCAAAATCAATCCATACAATATCTCCTTTTTTGGGAATGTACTTCTTTTCAACATTCATTAAAAAAGTTCTCTCCCCTCAGGTGCAAGATCATGCCACTCATCTTTTTCATAATACTCACCTTCTGGACCTTCACTAAATGGATCCTGAATTTTAGGGACTAATGTAATTGTACCGTCGTCAGAATACATCACAATATATTCTTGGTCGACTTTTGGTTTTTTACCATTATCAGTGGGTAAAGTTAAAACGACCGAGCTTCCTTGTCTTCTTGATTTAGTTGTTAGCATGAAATCACTCCCTTCGCTTCATTATACTATGCCTTTGCAATGATGGAAAGAATTTTAAATCACACTTAATGTGACTGAGTTTACTATATAATGCGTAATAAATAATTACGCATTTTCCCTTATCTTCCTATTCGCACACAAAAAAACGAATGCAAAGATGCATTCGTTTTTGACTAACCGCCACCTAATAAAAAGTCTAGGACATTCATGCCGCCGCTTGTTTGGCTGCGGTAAAGTTCGGTGTAGCCGCATTGGGTACAGCTAATTGTAATAAATTTTTTATTTTGAACATCAAAAATTTTCGCAAAGTTCCCACCTGTTGCTTGAAATTGGTCCGACACATAGTGCATGTTGCCACATTTCTCACAAACATATTGTTGCTTTTCCATTCCCCTCACTCCTTCTCAATAAAATAAGTATAGCAAACGCCTGCTTCATTTTCCTCCATCCTAAGATGGATTTTTTCACTAGTTGACCAAGCCTTTTCCTTTCCGCTACAATAAGCATAACGAATCGGAGGAAAAAATATGTCGACAAAAAGCCAAGTCCTAACTTTATTGATGAAACAAACGCCCGCATTCCTTTCGGGCGAAGAGATGGCACAACGTCTGTCCTTATCTCGCACAGCTATTTGGAAAGCAATTAATGAATTGAAAAAAGATGGCTATCAAATTACTAGCGTGCAAAATAAGGGGTATCGCCTTGAGAAATCAGATGTCCTTTCTGCAGAAGGCATTCAGTTGGCATTATGGCCACAAACACCGCCTTTAACAATTACCGTCCTAGAAACATCTGAATCTACCATGACCGATGCTAAGCGGGCGATTTTAGACCAGACACCCGACAATACATTGATTGTTGCTGACATGCAAGAAATGCCGCGGGGCAGGTTCGGCCGACCATTTTTCGCTACGCCAGGTAAAGGGATTTACATGAGCATGGTGCTTCAACCGAACCAAAATTTTGAAGAAATCGCTCAATATACTGTGATTATGGCCGTAGCGGTCGCTCGAGCAATGGATGCTCTGGCAGGCGTTCAGACAGAAATTAAATGGGTCAACGATCTTTATTTAAATGGCAAAAAAGTTTGCGGGATTTTGTCGGAAGCCATGAGCAATGTGGAAACAGGACAGATTTCCAATGTCATCATCGGCATGGGGATTAATTTTTCAATTACAGAAACCGAATTTCCTGAGGACATTCGGCAAAAAGTGACTTCTCTTTTCCCAGATGGTGAACCGACAGCGACGCGAAATGAATTAGTCGCCAACATTTGGAATCATTTTTACCAAATTTTAGACGAACGTTCAACGAAAGACTTTTTAGAAGAATACCGACAACGCTCCTTTGTGATTGGCAAAGACGTCGCTTTTACCCAAAACGGGCAAGACTTCCGCGGCGTTGCGACAACCATTAATGGAAATGGAGAATTGATTGTTCAGTTGCCTGATGGCACGGCCAAAACGTTGTCTTCTGGGGAAATTAGTTTGGACCAGATTGGTGAATGGCGTCGAGGATAAGTGGGGAAGTTTAGAAAAAAGAAAGTGGGACATCAGTCGTTTTGACTGATGTCCCACTTGCTACTTCTGAAGATAATCAGCTGAACAAAAGCAGCCCCTTCGGAAATTTCTTCTTATTTCTTGGCGCTAAGCACTTTTGTCTCAGCCGCATTATCTTGATACCTGATTATTGAACATTAACATCTATCGCTTGATAAAATGAATTAATCGTGTCATTGATATCCCAAACGGCATAAATAACATGGTATCCTTTCCTATCAGCGGGAATCTTTATTCTGTGTGTTTCTGTATCATTGACCATAAATCCTTGACCAGGAGGTAAATCTTGACCTATTGGTTGCCCTACTATGCCAATCAGTTCCATTTCGTCCATCGTTAATGGTGCATTAGGATTCCATCCAGGTTTCGTCATATAGTATCTAAAACGATTGGTCTTATGTTTTGCCGTCATCACCCATTTAAAATTATTCTCTCCTGTTGTTATATTACTTTTTACCCAACGAGTGGCTGTTTGTTCATCTAGTTTGGAATAGCTTGCTAAGCCAGCTGAAGGCAACCTTCCATTTAATTGACCCGTGTCTAATAATTTAGTTGGCGCTTCAATTCCTTGGGGTGTCGTGATAATTTCTGGCTGTGAGCTGTCTTGACCAGGTCCCCATCCAAATCCGTTTGCTTCCGCATTTTTGACTCGACTGACTGGGCTATCAACATAGCCGTGTGCATAACTCTGCTGTGCATCTCCTAAAGCAAAAACACTGATCATCGTTGCGCCCACTGCAATTATGAATAACATCATTTTTTTCATGTATATCGCTCCCTTATAAGCAAAACCCTTCAAAAAACATGTAATCTTAATCAACTGAAACGTAAAATCTCCACAACATCATTTTTACTTTTTCGATAGCGACCATCAACTTTGTGCACAATTATTGTCGACATATTTATTTTAAATGAACTAGCAATTCAATAGCAACTGTCCGCCTTTTTTACTGAGAAAAACTTATAGCACTCTTATAAAAAATGTTTGTTTTTTAATTTATCATTATTGAACACCAACTATTTATAGCGGTTAACCGAGAACAGCCTTGTACACTTTTTTTAGAATGCTCAAGTACTGTTTTTTTAACTTCTTCACTTCCCCACACCTTTAAATTTATTTAAAAAACAATAAATTTTCTTAAACTTCATTGTGAGAACCGCTGCATAAATTCTATACTTCTAGCGTTAGATAAAATAACCTTGTTAGGTGAGGCTCCTATCCAAACATAGGCTATTGCGCAGAAATGTCGAAAGACACCAATGTGTAAAACAGGAATGGTCGAATTAAGGCTCTTCTAAAAATAGCTAAGAGAAATCTTTACGTTGGATAGTGCTAAAGCTCAGACGATGAGAACCGATTGGCTTGCTGTGTCCTGTTTAGTCGCAAGCGCTTATTTACAATCGATGCTGGCTTAGTCTACTCTTTCAAGGGAAAAAGAAAGGGATTCTCATGCAAACATCGAATAAAAAATTTCCACTTTATGCCCTAACAACGCTTGGTTTTACTTTCCTCACTTTGTTAGTGGCGGCTAGTCCAAATTGGTTTCAACAAATGGACGAAGCTATCTATCACATCAAATGGCAATTAAATGCCCCACTTTTAACAGCGGTCAATCTGTTAGCAAAAACAGCCACAATTGGACCAATGCTGCTATTCTTCTTATTATTGATGGTATACCTTTTACGCAAAAAAGAAAAAATCCTAGCCTTTTGGGCTGTCAGTAACCTATTAGCTGTCGGCTTCTTAGGGAGCGTTTTTAAACATGTGGTGGGTCGGGCTCGACCAAACCTAGGCGCTTTAGCTGACCGGAGCTCTGCTAGCTTTCCCAGCGGACATTCATTATTAGCAATGGCGCTAGTCTGTACAATTTTGATCATTTTGGCCTATCTTCATGTCGAAAAAACCAAAGGCATCAAAATTTTCTTACTCACTTATTTAGTTTTGATTGTGTTAGGTCGCTTAATCTTACGCGTTCATTATCCTAGTGATGTCATCGCTGGGATGCTCCTAAGTTATAGCTGGATCAACTTTTCATTTCAAATTGTTCAACGTTATTTGCCGGCACCTGAACCAGAGGAAGCAGAAGTACCGACACAACGCCGACGCCGCCATTCTCGTAAAAGAAAAAGTTTATTCGTGGTCTTCAGTTTAACCCTTTTATTTTTAGGCACACTTTCTGTTTCGGCTTACGGCGTCAGCATGTATCGTAATTTGCAAAAAACGGCGAACACCATGTATAAACCAAGAAAATCTTCCACGAAGAGTCCCGATTTAGCCAAAGGTGAGCCGGTTAGTTTCTTAATTATGGGAATTGCGAATGACTCAAAACGCAAAACCGATTACCGCTCCAACGCCTTGATGGTGGTTACAGTGAATAATCAATTACAAAAAACTACCATCACCAGCATCCCACGTGACTACTATGTGGAAATGGCTGGCACCAATGGCGAATACAATAAAATCAATGCGGCCCACGTTTTCGGTGGTGCCGATATGCAAATTAAAACGGTTGAAAATGTCTTGCACATCCCAATCAATCATTACTTTTCAATTGATATGGATGCTATGAAGGACCTTGGCGATGCGGTGGGCGGCGTCACTGTTGACAATGCCTTTGCTTTTGACGCTGAAGGGATTCATTATCCGAAAGGCAAACAGCATTTAGGGGGCTGGGAAGCTTTACAATATGCGCGCATGCGTTACGAAGACCCCGAAGGCGACTATGGTCGTCAACGCCGCCAACGAGAAGTTTTAATCGAATTAACCAACAAGATACTTTCTTTTAACAGCTTGCTAAAATATCAAGAAATTCTGGACGTAATCGGCGAGCATGGCGAAACCGACTTGTCCTTTGACCAAATGATGGCAATGCTAAAAAAATACACCCCCGCACTAAAAACGATTGAAACCGATCAATTAAAAGGCTACGATTACACTGGCGATGGCGTGACAGGGATTGAAGGTATTTCTTATCAACTTGTGGAAGAGAGTGAACGCCAACGTGTCGAAAATGCCATCAAAGAACAAATGAACCTCTCTACGAAAGACACTGAACAATCGCAATAACGACTAAAAAGCAGCGCCCCTTAATGAAAGGGGCGCTGCTTACTTTGGCTAGTTAGACGGTCATTTCAAAAATATTAATTTTTGTCACCGTTAGTAACGGCTCTACATCAGAGAGGTATGTTAGCGCATAGCTCTCTTTTCATTACCATTATAGCACAATTACCTAAAAAAATATATTGGAAACTAATTATTTTTTTGTTTCACATGGTATAATCTAAGTGTAGAGAAGTTATGGCGGAGGCAAGCGCACAGGAACATGCGCTTTGCGACGAGAATCGCAACAAAGTGAGAAGCGTAGGAGCAGAGACTTTCCCTTTCGGTGGTGGTGCTTATGAATGTAAGTACTAAAATCTATGAAAGGAGAGGCCTTTTGTCTATCGCAGAAGCTTTAGCTCTGATGATTAGTTTCGGTTCTTTTATCGCAACGTTAATCTTCGGAATCCTAGAGGCTGTTAAAGAAGACAATAAAAAATAACCGTCAACTTTAGCGAGCACGGTTATTTTTTATAAATCACTAAAAATCGCTACCGTCTGAAACGGCTCTACACTAGAGAGGTATGTTGGCGCATACCTCTCTTTTCATTACCATTATAGCACAACGACCCTCAAAAGACCATCAATAAAAATGCCCGAGCCTTAGAAAAATAAGAGGCTCGGGCATTTTTATTTTTATGGGCCAGTCACTAAATTCCAAGTGACGGCGGCTTGGTATTGTTGGCCAGACATGCCTTGATTGGCGGGCACTTCTAGTTTGATGTTAGCAAACGTGAAGTCCAACTGATAAACGTCACTACCTGTGAACTGTTGGTTCGCGACCACCGCTGTTGCGGTATTGTCGGCGGTTAAATTCACGGTGCCAGTCTTGCCAAGCGGCGTCTTGGTTTCTGTTGGTTGGTTGTAATCGGTAAAGCTGGCAGCAGCGGCCGTTCCTAGCAACAAGCGGGTCGTTGTCGGCAGTCTGTCTGTCGCTGATTTTGGTTGCGACAGTTGCGCCGTTAAGCTCCAGTTGTCTTGGCTAGTATTCAGGCGTAAATAGGGATTGCGTGTGCCGTTGTCGTAGTAATCAGCGGCTTTTTTCAAACCATATTGTTGCTTACTTCCTGAAATCGCTAATTTGCCAAAATCAAATGTTGGCGTACTAATGAAGCCGTCGCCGTCAGGATTAGTTATTTCTTGGTCTAGGTCTTTAATACGGACCGTATCTTTGGCGATTAAGCTGCCAAAGTTGCCCGTTACTTCAACTTCAGCGGTTAAAACTTGACCAGGATTTCCTGTAACGGCGGTTCCTAATAAGTTCATTTGTAACTGTCCGCCTGCTGGTAAGGGCGTATTTAATGGCAGAGAAAAACCTGCTGCCCACTGTTCTTTCGTAACTGGGTAGGCCTTAGCATTCTGCCCTGTACCTAACACAAAAATAGTATTGGGCGGGCTGATGCCAGCGGCCCATGTCGCCGTTGGTTTGATTTTAATGGTCGTCAACGGGGCTTCTCCCGTATTTTTTAACAGCACTTCCCAGTGATCCATTGTCGCGCCATTTTCGACTATGTCAGCGGAACCTTTTACCGTTAATTCTGCTGTAGGAACCGCTTCTTGATATACAGCGGTCATGTCGTCATTCTCATCAAATGTTGGAGTAAAGCTTGGTGTTGTTGTTGTTTTTAAAGGTGTTGTTGTTTCTTTCCCCTTGTACCAGCCTTTGAATACATAGGTTTTTTCTCCGACTTGGTAGGTTTTCGGCAACGCTTTTGCAGCGGTATATTTATACGTTTCACTGTTCATTACCAGCTGATTTCCTTGCGTAAATCCTGTCGGTGCTGTAATCTTCGTACCATTCTCATCTACAAAGTTTTCAGTGATGCGCCGATTTTCTAAATAGTAATTTACTGTCCCTGTTGCGTATATTTCTGTGTGAGCAGTCACCCCGCTCACTGTACTATTATAATCCATTTTATAAAGAGAAGAGAAGGTTGTTCGAGTGGTTTCCCCTTGCCACCCTACTTCAGGAAACCGGTAATCCGTTTGAGACCCCGAAATTGGTGTCACTTGTAAACGATTTTCAGTAAATTCTGCACTATTTTTCGTATTATGATACGCAATTATTCCCGTAACCCCAGAATAATTCGGACCATTATATTTACTCGACGGGGTTATAGTCGGCGTTTTATAATACTTAGGAATTGTCACGATGCTATTACGTGTTCCATAAAGCTCTTCATCCGACGTAAAACTTCCCACAATATTGACAGCTGGAAGCTTTAACTGTAGAAAATCACCAGTTGGTAACGCGGTAATAGTTTGCAACTTGCTTTGTAAACCACCCACTACCTGAGACATATCTGTGCGGATATTGAAATTACTTGGTGCTACATAGTCACCCGTCTCATTGATAAAACCAAAATTAATCGTTTTGTCTTCCGTCTTAAATTCATCATATACTATAGTGATATCATCTTGGTCATCATAAGTCACTGGATAACTAATATTTCGATTTGTTCTGGTGATTTCATTTAGTTTGTCTGGTTTTTCTTTGCCTTTATACCAGCCTTTTAAGACATAAGGCCGATTATTGACTTTGTACATAAAAGGCAACGTACCTGCCTGAGTAAATGTAAAATTATCCTTATCAATGATTGTTTGTTTCCCTTGTGTGAACCCAGTTGGCGGCGTAATTTTCGTTCCAGATGCATCCACAAAATTTTCAGTTACACGGCGATTAACAAGATAGTAATATAACGTGCTTTCAGGAAACATTTCCACGCCAGCTAACGAATTATCATTTCTTATAAGTGTTGTTTTATATAAACTTGAGAAAAGGTTTTCAGGATTATCATCCCAGTATATTTCACGGAGTTTATAACGTTGGTTCTGACTCTTCGTTACTGTGAAATATACAGGATTTGCGCCTTCTGTATAAGGATTACCAGCAAAAGTCCTTTCTACTCGTCCTGCTAACGGATACTCTTGTCCTTGATACCCAGAAGGTTTTTGAAACGAAAGGTTCTTATAGTATTTAGGAATCTCAATAAACGAGTTCCTTGTACCATAAAAGTTCGAGCTATTCGTCAACGTGTACTGTTTTTGTGGAATTGTCATGGCTTTTAAGTTTCCTGTTTGATCCGTTGCCGAAATATTATCTAAAACCGTGCTAACGCCATCGATAATCTGAACTACCTCTGTGGTGACTTTAAAGTCAGCAGGATTGAGTAATTGCCCACTTTCTCCAACAAACCCAAACTGCACGGTATTGCCGCCATATTTAATTTCTTCATATATAATTGTTAAATCATCATTATCATCATAGGAGGCATCATATTCCGGCACTCGTGTGGTTTGTAAATTTTGAGGTTGCGTTTTCCCTTTATACCAGCCTTTAAAACGATAGGCTTTGTCATTCGCGTAGTAACTATAAGGTAATTCTTGCGCCAATTTAAAATGGTAGGTGTCGCTGTCAATGACTGTTTGCTTTCCCTGGGTAAATCCTGTCGGTGCTGTAATCTTCGTACCATTCTCATCTACAAAATTTTCAGTGATGCGCCGATTTTCTAAGAAATAATACATCGTATCATCGGTTGTATAGTAATTTGGCACACTTACTTCTGTATTTGTACTAGTCAAAATAGAATCAAATCTCGTTTTGGTCGTATCCTCTATCCAAGAAGTGTAGTACAGTCGATACTGATTGGCTGTCGTTGTAGGATATAAACTATAATATTTGCCATCTGTCTCCACCCGTATGTCAGCTAGCGTACTGTCCACAAAACGCATTCTTTTTGTTGCAACAGGATAAGCCGTACTGGAGCCTGTATAATGAGGCCCAGATGTTACTGTTGGTGGTTTGTATTGTTTAGGGATTGTTAAGCGAAAATTAGTACTACCATAAAAGGCAGGATTTATCGTTTTCGTGTAGGTTAATTGTTGACTAGGAATAGTTAATTTTTTCAGATTCCCACTATTAACACCTGTTGCTGTTCCTACTTGCTTCGCTGTTCCGTTCATGATCGATGTTAAATTAGTCTGCATCCCGAAATTCGCTGGCGCTATTAATGCGCCTTTTTCATCTACAAACCCAAAGCTATAAGTGATTTCCGGGATTGTCGTTGTCTTTTCTTCTAATTCCTCATAAAAAACATACACATTGTCTTTACCATCGTAAGTAACATCAAATTCTGGTGTCAATGTGGTTTCCAACTTAACGGCTTTAGGATCTGGTCGAGCGGATCCTTTATACCACCCTTTAAACTGGAAGTGACGATTCCCAGAAGAATAGGTTTTTGGAAATGCTTTTGGGGCTTTATAGTGAAAATTGTCTGACTCAACCACCGTTTTCGAAAGGGCTGCATTATAGCCTGTCGGATAGGTTGGCAAAACTGTCGATGTCATGTCATTATAATAAATACTAACTCGTCTATTGGGTACATAATAATAAATCGTATCATCGGTTATTAAATAATTATTTTCACCTGCAGTCGTGGCCATATTGTAAGCAGCAGAAAATTGGACTTTTTGAGGATCAGGGACCCAAGAATATGTTCGCAAACTAAATTGCTTAGGCGTTGCCGTAGTAAACATATTAAAACGTTCCCCTGTTGTGTATGTACTATAATCCTTGCCAGTAGCTATAGTTACTTGACGGGAAACAGCCAAAGGAAAGGTTGTCGTGTCTGGTCCTTTATAAAAATTATTAGGCGTTGTCTTGGGGGCAGTATATTGCCCTGGCAACGTAATTTTGTGATTGGTTAGTCCCGAAAAACCGTAGTCCTCTGTGGCGTCATCATCAGGAAGTGTAACTTTCGGCACCGTCAACATCTTGAAATTCCCTAGATTACTAGTTGTAATGGTTCCCACCTTTGTCTGAGTACCTGATTTTCTTTCTACTTTCGTGACATCGGCTGTGAACGTCACTTTAGCAGGATCAATAAACAACCCATTTTCATCAATAAAGGCCATTTTATAGGTTTTCTCAGGAATATCAGCCGTTTTAACTGCACGATTTTCTCGCTTTGTCGGCACCTCCTGAGTCGCTTCAACAGCCGCTGTCGTTGTATCGGCTGTTGCTTCAGTCTGGTCCTCTGCCGATGGTAGTTGCGGCTCTTCTATCATCTTTTGAGGTAATTCTGATGTCTCTGGTTCTGTGGGTGTTTCTGATGAAGCAACTGTGTTGGCTGTTTCATTTTCTTGACTAGCGTTTAACGATGAGTCGCTTGTAGCGGTATCCTCACTTGCCGTTGTTTCTCCCGTTTCAGTGGTTGTTTCATTTTCAACAACCATTGTTTCGGCGAGTACTGAGATGCCATTGAGTGAACTTATCAATAAGGAACAACACAAAGCGGTTGTAAGTAACTTTTGCCATTTTTGATTCATGCTATTCTCCTTTTTATGTATTGGTTTTATTGTTAATTGTTATATGTAAACCTTTTAATTTTCTCCATTATTCTATCAAAAAAAGGCGGCCTTGAAATTTTAAATTTTGCTACAGCTAAGTGACTTTTCCAATGATTCCTATTATACCAAGGCGGAAGAGCACTTTTTCACCGAAAAAGTGCTTGATAATCAAGAGAATCTGCCATTTTGCTACTGATTCTCAGCCAAATTCCTTAATTTTCATAAACAAAAGCTCAAAATATTAGTATCAAACACTAACATTTTGAGCTTTTCTCATGATATTTTTACTATTTATAAAAGGAGTCCGCCACATAATCCCGAAGGTTGTTAGGGACCAGTCACCAAATTCCACGTGACGGCGGCTTGATATTGTTGGCCAACCATGCCTTGATTGGCGGGCACTTCTAGTTTGATGTTAGCAAACGTGAAGTCCAACTGATAAACGTCACTACCTGTGAACTGTTGGTTCGCGACCACCGCTGTTGCGGTATTGTCGGCGGTTAAATTCACGGTGCCAGTCTTGCCAAGCGGCGTCTTGGTTTCTGTTGGTTGGTTGTAATCGGTAAAGCTGGCAGCAGCGGCCGTTCCTAGCAACAAGCGGGTCGTTGTCGGCAAGCTGTCTGTCGCCGATTTCGGTTGCGACAGTTGCGCTGTTAAACTCCAATTCGGTTGGGTTTTCTTGATCCGCAGATAGGGATTGCGTGTGCCGTTGCCATAGTAATCAGCGGCTTTTTTCAAGCTGTGCTGTTGCGTGCTTCCCGCTACCCCAACCTGACCAAAATTGAAGGTTGGAACACTGATGAAGCCTTCCCCAGTCGGTTCTTTTGTTTCTTGATCTAAATCTTTAATCCGGACAGTATCTGAGGCAGTCAGTTTGTTGAAGTTCCCTGTGACTTCCACAGCAGCTTTTAGCACTTGGTTTGGTTGTCCAGTAACTTTTGTTCCTAGGAGATTAATCGTTAGTTGACCGCCCACAGGAAGACTACTGTCTAAAGGAATCTCAAAACCTGCTTCCCACTGTTCTTTCGTGATTGGTCGAACTTTCGTATTTTGACCAGTACCTAAAATAAACAGTTCCGTGGGCGTACTAATTCCAGCCGCCCAGTCAGTGGTTGGTTTAATCTTAACTGAAGTTAAAGGTGCTTCTCCAGTATTTTTTAAGAGCACTTCCCAATATTCCATGGTTGCGCCATTGTCAATGACATCGACTGCACCACGCATCGTTAAGTTAGCGCTGATGCTTGCTTCTTTGTAGACTGCCGTCATGTCGTCATTGCCATCAAAAGTTGTATTGTATGTTGGCGTAGTGCTGGTTGTTAAGGTACTGGGCTTGGTTTTACCTTTGTACCAGCCTTGGAAAATATAAGTTTTACCACCTACTGAATAACTAGCTGGTAAGGCTCTTGCTGCTGTGTACTTGAAAGTGTTGCTCGTCATGGGAATCTGGTTCCCCTGCGTGAAGCCTGTTGGCGGCGTGATTTTAGTGCCGTTGGTGTCCACGAAGTTTTCGTTGACTTGTTTACGGGTGACTGTGTAGACTAATTTGGATGCATTTACTGGATTTCCACTAAAAAGATTCATGGTAATTAGAGGCTTACCTCCGTCACTCGCATAACCCATCAATGTATTGAATACTCCACTACTTTCCTTTGAAAAATATACTCCATCTGTATCAAAGCCTAATAAGGCGATATTTCCAGCACTCAGGTTATATTCTGTTGGCACTTGATTAGGATCTATAATTGTGGCGCTACCACTGGTATAGTTATAGCCATACATTTTCATAACACTTTTCACCGTATCTAATTCAATACTATTGACATATTTTAATTGTTGATTGATCGCTAGTTTATCTAGAGAAAAATTAAGTCTGTTCGTACCATTAATTGGTTTGTCATTCCCATAAACTCGCAATAGCTCTGGTGATAATGGCATCGTACCATTGTTAAGACTTAGTGTGTATTGTCCGCTACCTTTGCTTTTGGAGGTTAAATCGTACAAATCTGTATAAAGCCTATCACTCGTTCTTTGCACACGATATTTGCCGCTAAAAGTTAACGCTGGCGTGAAGCCAACCCCTTTTTCGTCTACAAAGTTTACATCTAATGATGGATACAACGTTGTGACTGCCTCTTCCTCATACACCACCGTCAAATCGTCATTCCCATCATAGGTCACCGCATAGCTTGGCGCTTTGGTGGTGGTCAAAGTATTGGGCTTGGTTTTGCCTTTGTACCAGCCTTTGAATTTGTAGGTTTTGCCTCCTGCTTGATAGGTGTCTGGCAAAGTACTGCTTTGTTTGAATGTGAAGTCATTGCTGGTCATTGGTGTTTTCTTGTTTTGGGTAAAACCTGTTGGCGGCGTGATAGCTACGCCGTTAGTATCTACGAACTTTTCGGTAACTTGTTTCCGAGTGACTACGTAATTAAGTGTTTCTCGGTACGTGGTAGTGCCATCAAAACCTATTAATATTGGTCCACGTTCTATAGAATCTGTGCGCAGCATCGTTAATACGTCAGTAATTTCTGGAGCCAAAGCTAATGAATTTAGAGAAAAGATATTTGCACTATTTTTAGAAAATGTTCTATCCCTCTGAGTCAAACTACCTGTAACATAATTACCAAATTGAGCTGCTTCAGATGTTTGTTGCTCACTGTATCTGGTCCTGTTTATACTACCAGGCGGGGCAACAATACTGTCGACATACTTTAACGTGTTATCAATCTTTAATTGTTCAATTGCGTACAAATTATGAGTGTAACCTGCTGGTAAATTTGTGAGAAAATCGTACGGCATAGGAATCGTTGCATTGACAGCTACTCGATATTGACCACCACCTGCATTAGAAGAAACAATTGGATATCTATCAGCGTATGGTCGCCACTGACTAGTTGCCGTGTGGCGAGCTAATTTATAATACGTCCCTGATAACGTTAAGTTTTCATCAGCAAAAGCTTTTCCTGTTTCATCAGTAAAGCCAAAAATCATTCTCGGATAAATCACTTGATCATTCGGTACCCAACGTGGCGAAATACTCTTTTGTCGGTCATTTTCACTACTATTTTCTGGTACCGATTCTGTTGTTTCAGTTTTCACCTCTGGTATTTCTGCTTGTTTCTCTGTTTCCTGTGTTACTTCTTCCCGACTCGTTTCAGTCGTTTCTTGACTGCTTTCCGTACTTTCTTGCATTGCGCTACTTGCTACTGTCGGACTACTTTCACTCGTGACTGTTTCCGCAACTGCGGTCACGCCAGCAAAGGCGTTAATCACTAAAGAACTACACAAGCCAATGGTTGCTAAGCGTTGCCAGTTAATTCTCTTCATGTCGTCCCTTCTTTCTATGTACCATTTTGATTCATGCTATTCTCTTTCTTTATGTATTGGTTTATGTACAGCTTTTAATTTTCTCCATTCTATCAAAAAAAGGTGACCTTGAAATTTCAAATTTTGCTACAGCTAAGTGACTTTTCCGACGATTCCTATTATACCAAGGTAGAAGAGTCCTTTTTTACTAGAAAAATGCGCGAAAAACCAAGAAAATCTGCCATTTTGCTTCTGATTCTCAGCCAAACCCCTTAATTTTTATAAGAAAAAGCTCAAAATGTTAGTATCAAACACTAACATTTTGAGCTTTCCTCATGATAACTTAACTATTTTAAGGACCTGTCACTAAGTTCCACGTAATTGCGGCTTGGTATTGTTGCCCCTTGACCCCTTGGTTGGCTGGCACTTCAAGTTTGACATTGTTGAAGGTGAAGTCCAACTGATAGATATTACTCCCAGTGAATTGTTGATTGGCAATAATCCTAGTGGCCGTGTTGTTGGCATTCAAACTAATGGTACTCGTAGTACCGACCGCATTTTTCAACTCGGTAGGTTGGTTGTAATTTGAGAAACTCGAAACAGGAGCCGCCCCTAATAATAAGCGGGTCGCTGTCGGCAAGCTGTCTGTCGCTGATTTCGGTTGCGACAGTTGCGCCGTTAAGCTCCAATTCGGTTGGGTTTTCTTGATCCGCAGATAAGGATTGCGTGTGCCGTTGCCATAGTAATCAGCGGCTTTTTTCAGACCATGCTGTTGCGTGCTTCCCGCTACCCCAACTTGACCAAAATTGAAGGTTGGAACACTGATGAAGCCTTCCCCAGTCGGTTCTTTTGTTTCTTGATCTAAATCTTTAATCCGGACAGTATCTGAGGCAGTCAGTTTGTTGAAGTTCCCTGTGACTTCCACAGCAGCTTTTAGCACTTGGTTTGGTTGTCCAGTAACTTTTGTTCCTAGGAGATTAATCGTTAGTTGACCGCCCACAGGAAGACTACTGTCTAAAGGAATCTCAAAACCTGCTTCCCACTGTTCTTTCGTGATTGGTCGAACTTTCGTATTTTGACCAGTACCTAAAATAAACAGTTCCGTGGGCGTACTAATTCCAGCCGCCCAGTCAGTGGTTGGTTTAATCTTAACTGAAGTTAAAGGTGCTTCTCCAGTATTTTTTAAGAGCACTTCCCAATATTCCATGGTTGCGCCATTGTCAATGACATCGACTGCACCACGCATCGTTAAGTTAGCGCTGATGCTTGCTTCTTTGTAGACTGCCGTCATGTCGTCATTGCCATCAAAAGTTGTATTGTATGTTGGCGTAGTGCTGGTTGTTAAGGTACTGGGCTTGGTTTTACCTTTGTACCAGCCTTGGAAAATATAAGTTTTACCACCTACTGAATAACTAGCTGGTAAAGCTCTTGTTGCTGTGTACTTGAAAGTGTTGCTAGTCATGGGAATCTGGTTCCCTTGCGTGAAGCCTGTTGGCGGCGTGATTTTAGCGCCACTTGTGTTCACAAAGTTTTCGGTGACTTTGCGGTTGGTTAAATGATAATAGACAGGTCCACTGATTGTTTGATATAGGGCAGTGATACTTCCAGAACTAGAATAAGAAACTGTTCTACGTAAGAAAGGTGGGTACCTAACACTAGAATCAATACCTGAATATATTTCTCTTGGTGTAAAACTCCCATCTGCTCGTTGTGTCAAGGTTAACTCAGCAATTACATTTGCTTCAGGTTGCACCGTATCATTGGATACCGAAGAAACAGTTGTCTTTACTGGTAGAGGATACTTAGGATCAATTTTTCCAGTTTTATCATAAAGATTCAACGATTTATAGTATTTAGGCAGGTTAATTGAGAAATTTGCGAATGCTTCACCATTCCAACCTACTACGGTAGGTTGTGCAATATTCTTTGCAGGTAACGTCACTTGCCGTAAATTACCAACTTTTACGCCACTCTGATTATTAGCAATTGTGCCAAATGATACCGTAGAGCCTGCTGCCCCAGTTCCTCTATACACAATACTCTTATAGTCATACGTGAGATTGATATCGTCAGGATTCACCAACTGTCCCGCTTCATTGACAAAACCGAATTGGTATGTTTCCTCTGGAAATTCTGTAGCTTCCTCATACACAACGTTCAAATCGTCATTATCATCATAGGTCACCGCATAGCTTGGCGCTTTGGTGGTGGTCAAGGTATTTGGCTTGGTTTTGCCTTTGTACCAGCCTTTGAACTTGTAGGTCTTACCACCTGTTGTGTAAGTGTCTGGCAAGGTGCCACTTTGTTTAAAGGTGTATGGGTCACTGTTAATTACTGTTTGTTTCCCTTGCGTAAAGCCTGTTGGTGGCGTGATTTTAGTGCCGTTGATGTTCACAAAGTTTTCGGTGACTTTGCGGTTGGTTAGATAGTAGTAAATTGGTTTGTCTATTGAAAAATATACCCCTCTATTAGTTGTTAAATCAGGATTATAGACCATCTTTCGCAAATAAGAAGGTACCTGAATATCTGCTGGTGCAGCTCCTGTTGTTTGGTTAAAGATAAAGGATTGATTACTACTTTTCTTTAATTGAAACCATTGAGGTTCATCACTTGCCGAAGTTGGATAATTATTGTTTTTTACAGACGGAAATGGATACGCTGGATCAAAAGTACCAGCCTTATTATAAATACTTATGTTTTCATAATATTTGGGTATTTTGAATGTTAAGTTAGCCGCACTATATTGTGACATCCGACCTCTCAGTATTTCAAGAGATTGCGCAGGATAAACAATTTCCTTCAAGTTGTTTTTAGTTGGTGCAACTTGACCGTTTTCAAGACTGACCGTTTTCCAATTAGCAGAAATATTTGTATCCTCTGCATTGTCTGCAAATACTTCTCCGTACCAATTGTCATACGTCAAATCAATCGTTGAAGCATCTACTCGTTTGCCAGACTCGTCCACGAACCCGAATTGATAGGTCAGCGCTGGGAAATCAAAAGCTTCAATCTCCTCATACACCACATTCAAATCGTCATTATCGTCATAAGTCACCGCATAGCTTGGTGCTTTGGTGGTGGTCAAGGTGTTTGGCTTGGTTTTGCCTTTGTACCAACCTTTGAACTTATAGGTTTTGCCGTTGCTTGCTTTGTAAGTCTCTGGCAAGGTGCCAGCTTGTTTGAAGGTATAGTTATTGCTGGTAATACTGGTCTGCTTTCCTTGGGTGAATCCTGTTGGAGCAGGAATGGTTGCGCCTGCTGTGTCTTTGAAGGATTCGGTGACACGTCTATTAGTTAGATAATAATAAATTGGGGTTGTAGTACCAAAAATTAAATTAGTTACTCCTGAAGCATCACCGAGGTAATACCCAAAAGAAACCGGAGATTTATCTACTCCATAGGATGTTCGATTATCATAATTTTCTCTGAAAGTATTTGGTTCAGCTGCTTTAGTTAGTTCATACAGGCTTCCTGACGAATCTGATGACTGCACAGTACCAGATAGTAAAGAAGTAGTTGTGTATACAGGTAGTGGATAGCTTTTTGAACTACTATAGTAATTCGTTGGCTTAACAGTTAAATCGCTATATTTTTTTGGAACCGTAATTTTTATATCTGATACTCCACGAAAATTTCTTGGAAAGACAGAGTTAGTTGAATACGTGTAACTTGCTGCCGCAACATCAAATTTTTTATGGTCTACTGCATCAATAATAGATATGGGTTGTCTAATAGAAGGTGAATATACACTAGGGTCTGTACCTAACGCTGTTTGGTTAAAAGTCATTATGTTAGCACTCATATTTATTAATGATGGGTCTATAAATGAGCCATCTTCGCTAACGAAGTATATCGTAAATGCTCTGTATGGCATCTGAGCTAAAGCTCTGGTCCCAGACGATCTAAGACTATTATTATCTTTGATTTGCGACTTGTTTCTTAGTTCATCTTCTCTCAATTCTTCTGGTTTCTCTGTTTCCTGTGTTACTTCTTCCCGACTCGTTTCAGTCGTTTCTTGACTGCTTTCCGTACTTGCTGGCGTTGCGCTACTTGCTGATGTTGCTTCCTTAGCGCTACTTGCTACTGTCGGACTACTTTCAATCGTGATGGTTTCCGCAACTGCGGTCACGCCAGAAAAAGCGTTAATCACTAAAGAACTACACAAGCCAATGGTTGCTAATCGTTGCCACTTAGTTTGCTTCATGTCGTCCCTTCTTTCTATGTACCATTCCCGCCAAGCCGATTAAGGCTAAGCCGAGAATGCTAAGATTTGCCTGACTCTTGCTCCCTGTACGAGGGAGCTGCGAGCCAGTTGTGGTGGTCTGTGTCGAACCACCACTTCGTTGATCTCCTTGCGGAGGACCAGCTGGTTCCTTGGGATCAGCAGCTGGCGCATCTGTTTTCGGTGGGGCATCTTTAGGAGCGGGTGTTCTCGGATTTTGGTAAAATTCAATCCCCACCGAACTAGAACCACCATCAGACGCTTCAACATTTATAAAAAAACTAGGAGAAGATAGTAGACACACAATCATTAAATAACGCTTTTTTTTCATTTAAAAACCTCCTTTAGATTCACTTGTATTCGTTGATCTTTTATACAAGGAATGTGTAACAACCTTTTTTCATACCTCTATAATAACAAAGAACCCCCCCTTAGGAATTGACGTTTTTTTCGCACCTCTTGCGAAAATTTTGAAAGTTCTTGTTATACTAAGGTTTACAACGTCCGTTATTTAATAATCGTTACTAAAAAAAGGCGATTTTAGTCAATTTTTATCAAAAATCCCCGACAAAAGTTTAAGGTTTCTAGCCATTTAACGAGAAAAGCTCAAAAAGTTAGTAATTGATACTAACTTTTTGAGCTTTGTGTAACACTTTTGAAGAAGTCGCTTGAAAAAAAACAGTATTTTTTTCGTATTTTCTCTACTTTTTTAAGAATCTAGCCAAGCAACGCACTAATTAATAGCCCTAAGGCATAGGTGCCATTGAAAACCATTAAGTTTTTAATGGAATGACGGAAACTTTTCGGCTGCGGCAATTCTTGTTTAAACGTTTGAATATTTTTCCAAATGACAGGCAAAGTAGCAAATGTAATTAACACTGGCCATTGATAAATACCACTAATGAAGCCGAATAAAATCACCAGATAACCAGCTAGCGCTAACACTTGAAACAGCACAATCCCTGCTGGGCGCCCGATATAATAGACTAATGTATAACGGTGGTTCTCAATATCCGTGTCTAAGTCCCGTAAATTGTTGGCGAGCATGATGTTAGCAATCGAACAGACCAAGGGCAAGGACGCCACGACAATCGCAAGTACCGCCCAGAGATTGCCGTCTAAGCGAAAGGCGCCGCTAGCAAAATCGACCGTTAAGTAAAAAGGCGGATTGGTGACGACGTTCAAGTAAACGGTTAAGACGAAGATGCCTAAGCCCATCGTGAAGCCACTGAAAATTTCCCCCAAGGGCATGCGGGATAACGGAATCGGTCCATACGTGTAGAAGATCCCGATGAAGCAGCAAATCCCCCCTAATACGAGGAAGAGCCAGCCTGTTTGAACCGTCAAGTAAGCACCCACAACGGCAGTGAAGGCAATCATGGCGAAAATCATGTTGCGGACCAGTTGTGGTGAAACGCCTGATTGTCCGATAATATTTTCTTCATATTTATAGACGTCAGATTTGGCTTTTTTGAAGTCCATGTAATTGTTAATGGCGGTGGTGGCCATATCAAAGACCACCATGCCAATGAAGAAAACCAGCGTGTTGCCCCACTGGACTTCCCCGAAATAGGTCATTGAAAACAAGACCCCGATAATGAAGGGAAAGAGACTGGCAAGCTTCGTCTGAATTTCCACTACTTTTAAAAACACATTTAAAGACATTTTTAGTCGCTCCTTATTTCAAATCGGCCCGATTCCCCATCGTATAGCCAGAGTCTTTGCCGATTTCAAAGTTGCCTTCGATATCTTTGCTGATGTAGACTTTGTCGTCTTTTGTGACGAAAATGGCATCGGTTCCTTTCAGACTTTCGACATATTCTAGTCCTTTTTTGACGCCCATTGAGAAGACGGCTGTTGAGAGACCATCACCATCGATGGATTTGTCGGTGATAATGGTAACACCCGCGATGTCGTTATCAAACGGATAGCCAGTTTCACGATCAAAGAGATGGTGGTACGTTTTGCCATCGACTTTTAAGTAGCGTTCATAAATTCCTGATGTGACTAAGGTTTTGTTGCTTTCTTTGACTTGACCTAAGACTGTGTTGCGGGCTTTATTCGGATCTTGAATCCCAACTGTCCAATCCATGTCTTTGCCACGTGGGCTGTGTCCTAAGACGTAAACATTCCCGCCTAAATCGACGATAGCGGTGGTGACGCCGTTGTCTTTGAGGACTTTCACGACCTCGTCGGTGATGAAGCCTTTGGCAATTGCGCCTAAATCCAATTGCATGCCTTTTTCTTCAAGGTAAACGGTTTGCTCTTTGTCGTTGAATTTGACTTTCGTGTAATCAACGAGTTTCAAGGCTTGATCAATTTCGGCTTGGCTTGGTTTGCGAGCATCATCGAAGCCAATGTGCCACATAGAGGTGATTGGGCCAATTGCCATGTCGAAGCCGCCGCGGGAGTCTTTGCTGTATTCATAGGCTTTTTTCAACAAAGGATACAGGTCATCTGAGACTTTGACTGGTTTTACGCCTGCTTCTTGGTTGATTTCATCAATTTCTGAACCTGGTTGGTTGACCGTGATTTTATCGCCTAGTTCTTTGACACGGGCAAAGGCTTTCGGTAAGACGTCTTCTTTGCCATCATCGTAGATGCGAATTTGAACGTAGGTACCCAGCATTGTTTGACGGTCAGAGTATGGTTCTGTATTAATTTTCGCTTCTGGTTTTGAGGAACAAGCAGCTGCCACAAACAGCACTGCTAGAACACTCACCATGAGCAGAAGTTTCTTTTTCATAGGATTCCCTCTTCTTTCCTTCTTTAATTAAAAAATAAGTTCTCTTGCATAGTAGCCTTTTTTGGAAAAAATGAAAAGTCTTTCTCTTGGAAATTCACAAATTTCTGTGAAAAAATTTGTGAAATGATGGACAGAACTAGCGAAGAAAAAGGGGCGGGAAAGTCAGCCAACCGACTTTTTCCCAACCCCTCAATGGTGTCAAGTAATTGCTGAAAAGCGTTTCAGGAACTACTTCACGATTCATTTATTATTACTTATTTTGTTACGATGTTGTCAACAACGATTTCAGTTGTGTCGCCTTTTTCAGCAGCATTCACTAATTGTTGTGCGTAGTTGATGAATGAATGTGTGCTGTGTGTTGCACCAGTTACCACTTCAACACCTGCAGGTGAGCCGTCTTCTTCGCCCATTGCTTTAACAAATTCTTTGTTTAATGTTTCGATATATTCTTTTGGTCCAACGCCAGCAACGTCTTTCATTTTGCTTTCGTATTCAGTGTCATCTTTTTTAGATTTGCCGTCAGCGTTCACGTTATCGTAGTTAGATTCAGTCACTTTACCATCTTTCACAGTCATTGAGAATGTTGTGTGGTAGCCGTTTGAGTCATTTTTTTCTTTCAATGAGTACGTACCATCTTTCAATGTTGCCCCATTGTCGATTTCGATTGTGTCTGTGTTACCAGCTTGTGCTGCTTGGATTAATTGTTGTGCGTAGTTTTGGAATGATTCAGATGAATGAGTCGCACCAGTTACTACTTCCACACCGCTTGCGCTTTGTGCTTTAACAAAAGAATCGTTTAATTGTTTGATGTATTCTTTTGGTCCAACACCAGATTTTGCTTTCATGCTTTCTTCATACTTAGTGTCTTCTGTTTTAGATTTGCCGTCAGCATTGATGTTGTCATATTTAGATTCAGTGATTTTGCCGTCTTTTACAGTCATTTCAAAGACTGCACGGTAACCATTTTTTTCATTTTTTTCTTCTAATTTATACGTACCATCTTTTAAATCGCCACCGGCAACTTTTTTCGCTGGTGCTGATGATTCAGTTGATTTTTTCGTTTCTGAAGATGCTGCGCTAGAAGAGTTCGTTGTGTTGTCTTTCTTGTCTGCACCACATGCTGCTAAGACTAAACTTGATAATGCAATTGCCGCAAAACCTTTAACAAATTTATTCACTTTCATTGATAGTCACCTTTTCTTTCATGATTTTCACAAACATCAAAAGTTTGTGATACATTACACATTATAATGGTTTTAAAAACGTTGTCAAGACCATCCCCTAAAAATATTTACATTTCGGTCTTTTTTTCATCAAAAACTCATCGTTGGAGTAAATTTGTTGACAATTAAAATTTATATTAGACAAATTCGTGAAATACTTATATAATGTTAGTCGATTGTGTACTTATTAATCATTATCACTATTTTACTACTTACAATATTAAGGAGCGGATTGTCAATGACAAAGCAAAATATTGTCGTTGTAGGTGCTGGGTATGCTGGCGTTTCAGCTACTAAATTTCTAGCAAAGAAATTTAAAAAAGATACGGACGTAACAATCACATTGATTGATCGCCATTCTTACCACACTATGATGACCGAATTGCATGAAGTAGCAGGCGGACGTGTTGAACCAGAAGCAATTCAATACGACTTACAACGTTTGTTCTCACGCAAGAAAAACGTAAAATTGGTAACAGATACTGTTACTGGGATCGACAAAGAAAACAAAGTTGTGAAAACTTTAGCAGGTTCTTATCCATTTGACCAGTTAATTCTGGGTATGGGTGGCGAACCAAACGACTTTGGAACACCAGGCGTGAAAGAAAATGGTTTCACCTTATGGTCATTTGATGATGCAGTGAAAATTCGTCATCACATTGAAGCAACCGTTGCTAAAGCAGCCATCGAACCAGATGCTGAAGTACGCAAAGCAATGTTAACATTCGTTGTCTGTGGTTCTGGTTTTACTGGGATCGAAATGGTCGGCGAATTAATCGACTGGAAAGATCGTTTAGCGAAAGATGCCAAAATTGATCCAGACGAAATTACATTAATGGTTGTTGAAGCAATGCCAACCATCTTAAACATGTTATCTCGTAACGATGCTGCCAAAGCAGAACGTTATCTAGAAAAGAAAAATGTTCAATTATTATTGAACTCACCAATCGTTGAAGTTGCAGCAGATCACATTAAATTAAAAGATGGTTCTGAAGTGCCAACGCATACGTTAATCTGGACAGCTGGTGTGAAAGCAACTTCTGATGCCGCTGACTTTGGTTTAGAAGCAGCCCGTGGTAGTCGTTTAGTTGCGAATGAATACATGCAAGCAAAAGGCTACGAAGACAAAAACATTTATATCATTGGTGACTTGGTTTATTACGAAGAAACACCAAATACACCAACTCCTCAAATCGTTCAAGCGGCTGAACAAACAGGTCATACTGCGGCTGCCAACATCGTTGCAGATATTAAAGGTGGCGAAAAACACGCCTTTAAAGGAAACTACCAAGGATTCATGGTTTCCATCGGCGCGAAATGGGGCGTTGCCAACTTATTCGATAAAATTCATTTGAGTGGTTTCTTAGCCATCATTATGAAACATATCGTTAACTTGAAATACTTCTTTGATATTCGTTCTGGTTACTACATGTTCCAATACATTATGCACGAAATCTTCCATATTAAAGATGATCGTTCTGTTGCTCGCGGACATACGTCTCGTTACGGCAATGTCTTGTGGAGTGTTCCGCTACGTGTTTTCTATGGTATGGTTTGGTTAGTCGAATCAATGAAGAAAATTGTCGGCAACGGCGATTACTTGAAACCAAGCACTTGGTTTGGTGACGGTTCTTGGTTCACAGATAAAGTCGTTTTCCCATTCCCTTGGTTACAAGAACAAGTAACAACAGGTGCTTCTCAAGCAACTGAAACAGCAACAACTGCTGCAAGTGGTGCGGCGGATGCGGCGGCAAGCGGTGGTGCCGATGCGGCAACACAAGCAGCGCACTTTGGTTTAAGCTACGCTTACGGCGAAACACCAATGCAAGTGTTTGATCACATGCCTAAATGGTTCGAAAGCGTAATGAAATTTATGATGCCAAACCAAGAAGTTGCTTTGTTCATGCAAAAATTCATGACAATCGTTGAAGTATGTATTGCTTTAGCATTGATTGCTGGTTTATTCACTTGGTTATCAAGTGCTGCTACAATTGGTTTAACAATTGCCTTCTGTTTATCTGGCATGTTCTATTGGGTAAATATCTGGTTTATCTTTGTCGCTTTTGCTTTGATGAACGGTTCAGGCCGTGCTGTCGGTTTAGACCGCTGGGTAATTCCATGGATTCAACGCAAACTTGGTAAAGCATGGTATGGTACCCCGAAAGCTAGATACGGCGGTAAGTAAGCAATCGATCATCGATTGACAACTACGAGCAAAAGCTGAGACACATGTCTCCAGCTGACTATCATAGGATTTAGTATGTGGGACAGCAGTCAAGCATGACTTTTGTCCCACATATTTTCTTTTATATAATATGGTGACTCAACTGAGGTCGGGACAGAATCGTTTAGCTCCGAGAACCAAGTAGGTACTGTTCAACATCTATTTGCTTTGCAAATAGTGTTTCTCAGCAATAAGAAGAAATTTCCGAAAATTGTCATAAAACACAACGAGGTACGAGTTGATGTTGCATGATACCTACCCGGTGTTCTTTAATTTTTGGAGACCAAGTAGGTATTGTTCATCATCGAATCACTACGTTCTTCGTGATTCTCAACAATTTCGGCTTATTTCCGAAGGACCTTCACCAAGTAGGTACGATGATTTCATCTGTTCATGCTTCACAGTGAAACATCGCAACTCTTAGAGCTGTAGCTCTTTTGAAGGCTGTACTGTGACGAGACGCATGTCGAGAAAACACCTTAGAAGTTGTTGAGATCGGAGCAACGCGTAGTGTTGGTTCTGTTCCCGCCGTTTATCAGTTTTTGAGCTTGGAACAAAAATTCAAAATAATTTTTGTTCCAAGCTCGTTCACTGTGTTATGATAGACAAGAAAAAAACACCAAAGGAGAGAGAAGAAAATGACGATCAAAGAATTCATTAAGAAAAGTCGCTTGAAAACATGGGACGTTATTATTATTGCTATTTTAGTTCTTGGTTCTTTTCTGCCCCTTGTTGTTTTTGCCATGCAAAACCGTGGTCAAGAAGCGGCTACGTATCAAGCAGTCTTGAAAGTAGACAACAAAGTAATCAAAGTCTTTGACTTAAAAAAGGACGGCCCGCATTATACATATAAATACGAAGCAAAAGACGGTGATTACAACCTGATTGAAGTAGATGGTGATCGTATCCGCGTGAAGGAAGCCAACTGTGCTGACTTAGTGGATGTTCGACGAGGCTGGATTTCCAAACCTGGTGAAACCCCGATTGCCTGTCTACCCCACAATTTGTTTATCACCGTGGAAGCTTCTGATGGGAGTGAAGACGGTAGCTTAATTTATTAAGCACGACAACTATGAGCAAATTACACAAGAATATTTATATTGCTATGCTCGTTGCCCAAGGGGTCATTATTGGTTTAATCGAAAATATGATTCCTTACCCTTTCGCATTTGCTCCTGGGGCAAAGCTCGGTCTAGCAAATTTAATTACCATTATTGCGATTTTCACCATGCGTAAGCGTGATAGTTTTTTCTTGGTCTGTTTACGTTTGATTTTAACGACATTACTAGGCGGCACACTTTCGACCTTTTTCTATAGTGCCAGTGGTGCCTTATTAAGTTATTTCGGCATGTTACTTGTCAAGCAGCTGGGGCCAAAACGGGTCAGCATTATCGGGATTAGTGCCGTTGGTGGTTTCTTACACAACGTTGGTCAGTTGCTAACGACCTCTTTCTTTGCTCATTCGTGGGCGCCGATGCTGTACTTACCATTTTTATCTCTGTTTGGGTTACTTTCGGGGATTGCCATTGGGATTGCCGCTAATTATTTACTACAACATGTCCAGACGTTACGAAAATTCCAACTGAATTATGAACAAACAACGAAACATAAGTGGAGTCAATTTTTCTAATTGAAAACCTGTCCGCCACAATTAAAGGAGTCATCTTATGAATATACATCCTATGTGGAATACCTATCCTACGTTATCAAAAGAATTAACAACTACTCTTCGCTTGATGGAACAAGCGGTTCAAATCGATAATCAAGAGATTCAAGCTGCTGTCCATGACATGATTCATTCTGGCGGCAAATTGCTACGTCCAGCCTACCAACTGTTGTTCTCTTATTTTGGTGAACAGCGGGACCCTAAAAAGGCGACAGCGTTAGCGGCTTCCATTGAATTACTGCATACCGCCACGTTAGTTCACGACGATATTGTCGATGAAGCTGATACGCGTCGTGGCTTGCCAACATTGCGTTCGCGCTTTGGAAATAGCACAGCCGTGTATACAGGCGATTATCTTTTTGTTTGCTGTTTCAAGCTCTTATCTGATTATTCTTCTTCATTAAAAAGCATTCAATTAAATTCGCGCAGTATGGAAAAAGTCCTGACTGGTGAGCTTGGTCAAATGGACAATCGCTATAATTTCGAGGTAACGATTGACCAATATTTAAAAAACATTTCCGGGAAAACTGCGGAACTGTTTGCGCTAAGTTGTTTTGTCGGTGCCTATGAAAGTGGCACCTCCCAACGTTTTGCCAAACGTTGTGGTGAAATCGGCGAAAATATCGGACTGGCTTTTCAAATTATTGATGATATTTTGGACTATACACAAACTGCTGACGCTATCGGCAAACCCGTCTTAGAAGACGTACGTCAAGGCGTGTATTCTTTGCCCTTGATTTATGCACTTGAAGCCAATCGTGAAGTCTTGTTGCCACTTTTAATGAAAAAAGAAACCTTGACCGATGAAGAAACACAGGAAATTTATCGTCTTGTCCATGAACTAGGTGGCGTAGAAAAGGCCCAACAATTAGCCACTCATTACACAGAAAAAGCGCTGAAAGAAATCAGCAAACTTCCTGAAACAAAGGCCCAAGCGAAAGAACAATTGTATGAAATTACACAAACGATTTTGACAAGAGAAAATTAAAAAAGCCGCTGGATCCTATTGAGGATTTAGCGGCTAGCTTTTTAGGTGATACCTTGGTATAATAAACACGAAGAGAGCGTACTAGATATACGCTCTCGGGTAGACCGTTTAAGACGGTAGCTTTAATTGTGGATAAATAAACCCGTCAATCTTCGCTAAAAGTTATGACGGGTTTATTTTTTATCGTTTTTATTACTGATTTTGACAATTAATGTTGTTACTTATACAACTTAACTACTTTTGATGCTTCATTCCATCTCTAATTTGTATTACCTAGTGAATACATGTTATACTAATTAAAAAATGGAGGTGTTAGCTATGACATCAACAAAAACAAGAAAACAAGGAAACTCATTAGTTATAACAATTCCTGCTACTTTAGGAGTTAAAGAAGGGGAAGAATTTGTTATTCTTCGCAAAAATAATGGCTCCATCGCATTGATTCCAAAAGTAGAAGATTTTTTTGAAAATACTGCTGAAGGAGAGTTTTATCTTCCTGAATTAGCGATTGATTATTCACCTAGCGGAGGAGAAGTTGATGGGCTATAAACCAACTCAAAGAGATATTGTTATTATCGACTTTGCGCCTTCTAAAGGTTATGAAATCAGAAAACGACGACCTGCTCTCGTAATGAGCAAAGACAGTTACAATATTTCAACAAATTTAGTTATTGTCTGTCCAATAACCTCGTTGGATAAGGAACGTCCTTTTCTTGTCCCTATTTATAGCGAAAAACTTCATACCTCCGATAATGCAGTAAGTAAAGTGAATACACTCCAAGTCTATTCACTCGACTATACAGAACAGGCACAACGCAGAATAAAATATGTAGATACGTTAGACGAAGAAACATTTTACGAAATTGCTCAAAAGTTTTTACAAAACTTTTCTTTTGCTGTTTAATTCGGCTTCAACTGAACACGCATATATGATTTACTATTCGACTTTTCCGTTTCAACTTGCTATAATAAACACGAAGAGAGCGTACTAGATATACGCTCTCGGGTAGACCGTTTAAGACGGTAGCTTTAATTGTGGATAAATAAACCCGTCAATCCTTGCTAAAGATTATGACGGGTTTATTTTTTGTCGTTTTTATTACTGATTTTGACAATTAATGTTGCGAAAGCAATCGCAAGCATCAATGCTTCAAAGACAGTCACTACTATTCCTTTCTAGGGAAAGAGCAAACAAGCAAAAACATTGGCAGTCCCCCTTTTTTTGAGAAATTGCCACCGTCATAAACTTCCTACTTGTGTAGTATAACACATTTGCACCTTCCTAGAATACGCTTTCTTTTTTATTTACTATTCGACTTTTCCGTTTCAACTTGCTATAATAAACACGAAGAGAGCGTACTAGATATACGCTCTCGGGTAGACCGTTTAAGACGGTAGCTTTAATTGTGGATAAATAAACCCGTCAATCCTTGCTAAAGATTATGACGGGTTTATTTTTTGTCGTTTTTATTACTGATTTTGACAATTAATGTTGCGAAAGCAATCGCAAGCATCAATGCTTCAAAGACAGTCACTACTATTCCTTTCTAGGGAAAGAGCAAACAAGCAAAAACATTGGCAGTCCCCCTTTTTTTGAGAAATTGCCACCGTCATAAACTTCCTACTTGTGTAGTATAACACATTTGCACCTTCCTAGAATACGCTTTCTTTCCTGATTATTCAACAGCCGCTTTCTTTTGTAATAAAAATCGCGCACCGTTTACTGGGATAAAACGATTTAGCCAACTAAAATTTTTTAGACTAACCAGACCGACCATCTTTTTTGATGGTCGGTCTGGTTAGTCTATTGCTCCGCCCTTACTCCTTCTCCGACAATGCTCGCCAGACATCAAATGTTTGTTTTAAGCCTTGGACATTATGAACACGTAAAATTTCTACGCCTTGTTGTGCTGCATACAAGGAAGCAGCGGCTGAGCCAAAATCACGGTTGGCTGGTTCTGGTTCGTTCGTTAAAGCGCCAATAGTTCGTTTGCGAGAAACGCCGTACAGTAACGGATAATCTTGGTAGCGAAAGGCGTTAGGATCTTTTAACAGTTGAAGGTTTTCTGCGACAGTTTTATGAAAGCCAATCCCTGGATCGAAACAAATTTTTTCTAAGGAAAGCCCATATTTTTGGCATTGTTCAATTTTTTCTGTATAAAATTGGTGTAACTCTTCTTTTAAAGAAAGGGATTGGTGTTTTCTGGAATGCATAATCACAACTTGGACTTCAGGATATTGTGCGAGGACTTCTACCATCCCCGGAGTGTCTAATCCTTTGATGTCATTAATCATTGTGGCGCCAGCTTGGATCGCGGCTTCTGCTACTTCGGGATAGTAGGTATCCACAGAAATCGGCGCTAGAGAAGTCTCACGTATTTTTTTAATTAACGGTAATACTCGGTCTGCCTCAACTTGTGGAGAAACTTCTTCGTAGCCAGGACGTGTGGATTGGCCGCCAATGTCTAAAATATCGGCCCCCGCTTCTAGTAGATGAAGCGCATGTTGATAGGCCACGTCGACCGTTGTGTAGCTACCGCCATCAGAAAAAGAGTCGGGGGTCGTGTTGACAATCCCCATAATTTGGTAATTCTTTTTTAAATCAATCATTGTCACATTGCTCCTTTATCTGCTGAATCATCTTTCGTAAAGCCCGCATTCTAGGACTTATCTTCATTCGTTCACTCGTGGACAACTCCGCTAAGGTTTTGCCTCGATCTGGTAAATAAATAATCGGATCAAAGCCATAACCACCTGTACCGCGCGGTTCAACTAATTCACCAGTCAAAGTGGCTTCCGTTTGCAACAGTTTGTCGTCGTCGAGTACATAGACCAACGTGGCTGATAAGGTTAACTCTCGGGTCGACTGTTGCCCTTCAAATAAGTGCAACAGTTCGCGGTTCTGTTCTTCCGGATTGGCTGAATGGAAAAAGCGGCTTGTATGAATACCTAATAAATCAGGAAAAGCAGTTAACGTTAAGCCGCCATCATCACCTAACACTGGGCGGCCAATTAATTGTTGGAAAAAGCGAGCTTTTAGATAAGCATTTTCAGCACACGTAGTGCCAGTTTCTGCAGGTTGTTCTTGACTGGTTGTATACTTTCGATAAGAGACAAGTTGAATAGCGGGGTCCTTAAGTCCTGATTGCATTTCTTTTAACTTACCTTGGTTATTCGTGCCAACAATGATTTCCATTTTCTAACGTATCTCCATTAAAAATTGATTTTTCCACTCTTGTTCTTTAAATAGTCCGGTAAATTGAAATGTTTTGGTGCTACTTTGTGGTGTTTTCACGCCGCGCATCGTCATACACATATGTTCCGCTTCAATGGCTACTGCAATGCCTTTGACGGGAATATTTTCTTGGAGTTTGCGGGCAATTGTCACTGTTAAATCTTCTTGAACTGTGGGACGTTTGGCACAATGTTCTACTAATCTTGGTAACTTGCTTAGTCCCAATACTTTGCCACCTTCTGGCAGATAAGCGACATGTACTTTTCCATAAAATGGCAATAAATGGTGTTCACACATTGAATAAAAGGCAATATCTTTTACTAAAACCATTTCGCCTTCATTTAAGCTATCAAATAATTTATAATCATCAAATTCAGGTTCGGTTAATCCACTAAAAACTTCTGCATACATTTTAGCTACGCGTTTGGGTGTATCAATGAGTCCTGCCCGTTGAGTATCTTCCCCCACTGCTTCTAAGATTGTGATAACTGCCTGCTCAATTTGCGCTTGTTTTTCCTGCTCCATCTCTACCATTCCTTTTCGCTTACTCGCACTTCTTCTTGATTGCCACTGCGCTGAATCCACGTAGCTATTGGCGCGCCCAATAGTTGTTCCTCTGCGTAAACATCACTTAAGGGAATCAAAACAAATGACCGTTTTGTTAATTCTTGATGAGGAACTTGTAAGTGGGGCAACGCGACTGACTGTTCCCCTAATAATAAAATATCAATATCAATAATCCGCGGACCCCAGTGAATTAATTTTTTACGTTTCATTGCTTGCTCAATCCCTTGGGTAACAGCCAATAACTCTTCAGCGGTATAGCTAGTATCAATTTTCAATACGGCGTTCAAAAAATCATCTTGGTCTGTATAGCCGTAAGGATCCGTTTCATAAAGTTTTGAAGAAGCCACGACCTGAATCTGCGGGTCTTCGTTTAAATAATTGCGGGCTTTCACTAAATTTGCGTATGGATCGCCGACGTTACTACCTAATGCTACATAGCCAATCATCTATACTTCTCGCTCCATTTCAATTTCAATATTGTCAAAAAGGCCGGGCATCGGCACACTATATTTTCTAATTTTAATGATAATTTTGTTCAATTGTTCTTGATAATCTGCGGAAATATCATCTAAAATAGCACTCGCTAAACCTTCGATTAAATCGTACGAGTGATTGTTTACTCGTTGGGCAATCAATTCATTCACTTCGGCATAATTGACAGTTTGAGTGACATCATCTGTTCGCCCTGCCTCAGCTAACGACAACTGCATTTCAAGGTCGATTTCTACTTGCTGTCCTAGACGTTTTTCTTCTGCCAAAACACCATTTTTTGTGAAAAATTTCAAGTTGTTGATTCTAATTTTATCCATCCTCTAACTCCCTACCCTCTGTTTTGCTGATTTTTTTAATCATAGCATATTTCTTGGAAAAGTCAGTAGTTAAAAGATGGAAAAGTGGTTATTGGTATGATATAAAAAATTACTTTTTACCAATCAAATAGTATAACTCGTGTATTCAAAAAAGAGCGTTGCTGATGCAACGCTCTTTTTTGGGGTTTATTCGCCTTTTATCGCATTGTTACAAATTCTTCTGAGCCTGTTGGATGAATCGCAACAGTATTATCAAAATCAGCTTTGGTCGCGCCCATTTTAATAGCGACTGCAAAGCCTTGTAGCATTTCGTCAACACCGATGCCGATGCCATGCAAACCGACAATTTTTTCTTCTTTGCCGACACAAATTAATTTCATGTCGCATTTTTGACGGTATTCTCCTAAAGCGAAATACATTGGCGTAAAGCTAGAGCGATAGATTTTCACTTGGTCTTCACCATATTCTTCAAGCGCTGCTTTTTCCGTCAAGCCAATTGTCGCAACTGGTGGATGGGTAAAGACCACCGTTGGTACCAAGTTATAATCCAAATATAAATCGGTTTGTCCGTTAAATAAGCGTTCAGACAGGCGCCGACCAGCGGCAATCGCAACTGGCGTTAAGTCGATTTTCCCAATGACATCGCCGACTGCGTAGATACCATTTTGCGTGGTATTTTGGAATTTATCTACTTTGACGTAGCCTTTTTCATCAAGGGCTACTTTCGTATTTTCTAAGCCTAATTGATCCGTGTTCGGCTGACGGCCTGTCCCGAAAATCACGGCATCTGTCGTGATTGATTCACCATTTTCAAATGTAATAACGTACTCATTCTGCGCCGTTTTTTCAATTTTAGCTGGTGTTGCATTCGGATGAATTTGCATGCCCATTTCTTGATAGCGTTCTACAACTTTTTCAGAAAGCATGTCATCAAAGCTTCGTAATGGTCGTTCATGACGGAAGGCCCAATGTGTTTCTGCGCCTAAGCCATGTAAAGTTCCTGCTAATTCGGCTGCGATGTAACCCGCACCGACAAAGACCACACGTTTTGGCATTTCTTCTAACGCAAAGAAGCCGTTTGAATCTAAGGCATATTCTTCTCCTGGAATACCTAGTTTTTTCGGACGACCACCTGTCGCAATTAGAATGTGCGGCGCCGTATATTCTGTCCCATTGACTTCAATTGTTTGCTCCCCAGTAAACGTAGCGTAACCATGGATACGTTCAATGTTGTTACTGTCTAAACCACGATTATACGCACCATGTAAGAAGTCAATATATTTTTCACGATTTTCAACTAATTGTTTAAAGCTAAAATTTTTGATTTCAACATCAAACCCATAGCCTGCTGTGTCTCTTTCCATCATTTCCATCATGCTGCTGGCTTGCCACATGACTTTTTTAGGCACACAACCAACGTTGACACAGGTCCCACCAATTTCGTTGCCCTCAATTAAAAGGACGTTGGCTCCGTGCATTCCTGCGCGGTTAGCAGAAGCAATCCCGCCACTACCGCCACCAATAACAATATAATCATAGGTTTTCATTTATTCTGGCTCCCTTTCAATTTGAACTTTCTCCTTTATTATCGCAAAAAATAGCAAAAAAAGACAGTCGTATTACTTACTTTTGTTTAGTTTTCTGCTGCTTCTGTTTCATGGATTCGTTCCGTAAAAGCACTGGGGGAAAGGAATTCAATCGTAGCATTGTCGAAGGAAATTCCTAAATCTTCTTTCGTTACGTTTGGATTCATTGTAATGACATAAAGTGTTTTGCCTAAGGAAAGTGCAATCCCAATTTCTAAATAACTTAGTCGGTCAAAGTCACCATTAATAAAAACGTAGGTTGCTTCGTGAAGATACCGTTTTATCACTTCAATATCTGTAAACATTCCGGTTTGAACACAATCTGCTAACCCGAAGTCCACACCCCCCGCACAGCCATGCTCATCTTCAAACAGCTGAGGATCTACCAAAAGGTCCGTTTGAATACGAGGGTTTTGACCAATTTGGTAGGCGAATAATTTAGCCATAGTTATTCCTTCTTCTTTTTGATTACTTGTTAGAACGTAATAATTCAAGAACAATTTCTGTTTTGTCCTGCTCCGTTTGAATAGCTGTTCCTAATATCTTTTCTATTTCTTCTTTAGGTAATTTAAAAGCTTGATTTAGTTGACTTGCAGGAATGACTTGGTGCTCTAAAATCATGTGGTAAACTTTTTGGAAAACTTCTGGCTGTTCGATAGTCAGTTGTTCATCGTAAGGCTCTTTCGTTTTCCATTTATTTTTAGCAATTCTTTTATTTAAATAGAGACGTTGATCATCATTAATTAACGCTAATGTGTATGTTTTTTGAATCATTGATTGAAGAGAAACTTTCCAATACTTTTTCAAATCAATATAGTATTCTAACGAAATAGACAAGAGCGAATCAGAAAAAGCCGCTGAAGGAAGGAGAAAATGCGCAGCAAATAGATTTGCTTGATACTCAATAATGTTCTTTAATTCTGTTTGCGAATACTCATGAATACTTTCAACACCGTTGTGTAATAAAATATGTCCTAGTTCATGCGCCACGTTAAAACGACGACGGACAGCAGATTCATGATTATCTGTGAGCATAATAAACGGCCGACCAATCATCCAACGCGAAACCGCATCTAGTGTTGGATTGGACATGTTGGCTTCTGAAATAATCACACCATTTTGTTCAGCCAACTGAATGAGATTAGGGACTGGCGAAATCAAGTCTAAGCCCCAAATTTTCCGTAATTCCTCAGCCTTTTTCACAATTTCTTCTTCTGTGATTTCATAAATACTCTTTTCAATTAATTCTGGTAAACAAACTTTGGGAAAGTTCACATATGTTGCTAATACTTTATACACTTCTTGCACATATTTTAACCGCTCTTTTTGCATATCTCTTACTTTCTTCGTTGCCGCACTTCGGCTTCTAAAAAAAGTTGCGCCTGAATACAATTCAAATGTATCTGCTGAAAAGAAACTACGGGGAAATTGTAAAACAGAAATTAGTTTTAATATGCTATCTGCTTTAGGAATTGTTTTTCCCGATTCGTAATTCGAAATCATTTGCCTAGATAGCTCTGCTTTCTCGGCTAATTCTTTCATTGTTAATCCTCGTGCAATGCGAGCCGAAGTTAATTGCTTTGGATTAAAAATCAACCTCTCGTTCATTTTCTAGTCCTCTCCTTATCAGTTCGTCAGCGGTTGACGTAAAAGTCAAATGTAGGTCCTTACGAACTTCCTCTGGATTTTTTAAAAGAACTGGTGCCTGCGTAATATCAATTTGGTCAATCCAACGACCAACTCCAATATCTGGTAACCCTAATCGAACAAAACGTAATTGATGATTCGAACCGCCATAAGTTAGTAATAAGAATGGCGGTTGATTGGCATCATAATACTCATTTAAATCTTCTGGTTTGTCAAATAAATTATACTGCTTATTTAATAAGCTCCCACGATTTCTAAATAATGCCTTTTTAGGAACTGAAGCTTCTGATAAAACTTTCGCTGGCGTTAAAATTGCGCCTTTGGTTTCAATCATTAAGTACGTATGACCATTGACATATCGACTACTAGCTTTGTCAGCTATTTCATGTGGGATTGCTGATGAAGTTAACACTTGTTTTAAACCAACATCAACCAATCCATGCCGAACGTGTCCCCAAACTTTTTTCATTTCTGCTCGTTGAAAAATAGATTCTCTTTCTGTTAGCTCCATTAAGTAGCGATATGCTTCTCTTATGCTTAACGATAAAACACCAACCATTCGTGCATCACAATTTCTTTTTAAATGTTCTTTTAAAATACTCATTATTTTCTCTCCTTTTTTCATAACACCCCAACAACATACCATGTTAACATTTTGCCTTTTCTAAAAAAATATGTCAACACAAAAAAATGAACTTAGGAAGGTAAGTCATTTCGACTTACCTTCCTAACTCTGAATTTTAAAATAAACGGCGAGACAGATATAGCTTCTTCTGTACTCTTCAGGATAAAACTTCAATCGACAGCCCTAGCCCGACCTCATATTTCAAATAACTCTTCTTATAACTTTTGCTTTGCACTGGTCCTCAATACATATTCCCAACCACTTTTACTCGTAAGCGGGTTGCATTTTCTGGATGATAGGCGAGTGGTGTTTCTTCCACCTCGACTAACTCGATTGTGCCAGGGACTGCACCCGCAAGTTCAGCTTGTTGGACGGCTTTTTCTTGGGCATCAGTCAACGCCGCGTCTCGTTGGATTTTTGAATAAACATAAATTTGTTCGTATTGTCCGCTAATCTGAGCGATAGAGGCACCGATGGCATTCGCCACTGCTCCGTTTTCGTTGCGAATTAGCGCTTTAACGCCTGTCAATTCTTCGGGGATGATAATACTCCCACCACCAACTAAAACGACCGTCACGTCTGCGGAACTGGTCTTCATGCGATCAATCGCTTCACTGACCAATTCGCCAATTTTTTGGTACACTTTTTCCGCAAACGTTTGGTCTAAATGAGCCACTTTGCTAGGATCACCGACTTGGGCATGGCCTAAGCGAACCGCGATATCAGTGGTCGTTAATTGTGTGCCGCCAAAAACAAGGGCCTCTTGTGTAATACGGTAGCCGACACTATCGGGGCCAACTGTCACAGAACCATCTGGTTGTTCACGCACTAGACTGCCGCCGCCGACACCGATTGACACGATATCTGGCATTCTAAAATTGGTCCGTACCCCGCCAACATCAACGGCCAGTGAAGATTCTCTTGGAAAGCCATCCACTAACACGCCAATGTCTGACGTTGTGCCACCAACATCTAAAACAACCGCATCTTTCAAACCAGCTAAGTAAGAAGCGCCACGAATACTATTGGTTGGTCCACAAGCAATGGTTAAAATAGGAAACTGTTTGGCATACGTTAACGACATTAACGTACCATCATTTTGACATAAGTACACTTGGGCGTGATGAATTTTTTCTTGTTCTAAGGCTTGTTCAAAGCCTTCGCTGGTCACTTTAATTACTTTGTGCAACGCAGCATTCAAAATTGTCGCATTTTCCCGTTCAATTAAACCGACAGACCCAATCATTGAGGAGCAAGATACAGGAACATCTGCCCCTAACACTTCCTTCGCAAGTGCTTGGACAAACAATTCTTGGTCATTTTTTAAAGAAGAAAAAACGCCAATTACTGCGATTGCCTCTACTTCTCCTCGCCAAGAGGCCAAAATCCCACGTAATTCTTCTTCGTCCAGTGCAGTCAATGGTTGTCCATCATATTCGTAGCCGCCATGTGCTAAAGCATACGTTTCTGAAAGAGTGGCCACTAAATCCTTGGGCCAAGCTGTGTAAGGCAAGACCGAAGCGGTTGCTGGATAGCCCAAACGAAGGACCCCAACTTTTGCTAATTTTTTTCGCTCAACAATGGCATTCGTACATTGGGTCGTGCCCAACATTGCATGTGTGACTTTGGTTGGGTCCACTGCTGATTCTGCCAAGACTTTATTTAAGGCGCCGGCAATCCCTGTTTGAATATCATCGGTTGTTGGAACTTTCACTGAATGAATCAAGTTTAATTGATGATCTAAAATAACAGCATCTGTATTTGTGCCGCCGACATCGATACCGATTTTATACATTTATTTGTCCTCCTTCGCTACTAAGTTTTCTAGTGGTTGATAATCCATTTCGTAGCCGAAATACCGAGGACCCACTGTTTCGATACCTTTTTTCGTTCGCCAAGCGGCATTCGCTTTCAAGCCCATTACTTGGACACGTTTGCCGTATTTCAAGCTTTCTGTTGTCACAGGCGTTAAAGTTTCTAAATCTACCATACAAATCAAATCAGGCGTCATCGCAATCACCTGACCATCTTTCTCGGCAATTAAATTTTCATTTTGAAAATGGACGACTGCTTCTGAACCAGCATCACTGTTTAAGCCACTCAATTTGACACGTCCCAAATTGAAGCCACCTTTTACTTCTCGTTCTACATCTAGAATTTTTCCTTGGAACAATTCAAAGCCATCCGTAACTTCTACTAATGCTTGGCGTTTTTCTTGTTCATCTGCATAGGTACCTCGAATCACTTTGCCAATTTCTTCTGATAATGTCACGATGTTGTGAATACCATAGTCTTGTAATTGTTTGCCTGTCGCGGGATAAATGCTCACTAAAGCACTGGCGCCCATTTCAACCGTTTGAACACGAGCAAGACGTTCTGTCCAAGTATTATCAATCGTTTCCATAATGCCAATATTTCCTTTTTCATCGGTAATTGCCATAGGGGTCGCTGACATCCCATTCAAATGGAACGTTACCATAGGCAATTCTGGAAAGGCCCGACCCATACCATCACAATCCACCAAGGGAATGCCTAGCTTCGCTGCAACAACAATTGGAATCATTGAATTGACGCCCCCAGCTTCCATTGGAAAGGTTCCCGCAATCGTTTCTTGGTCTAAATATTTTCCTAACTTCTCAAAGACACGGACGAATTCGTCGCCTTTGGGAAATTTTTCAATTGCGACAGATGGGGCACCCATCATTGCGGCGGGTAGGAAAAAATCCTCCGCGGCAATTTCTTCTGGAGAAACCAGTTTGACAGGTCCGTTTTCTTCGATGGCGGACAAAGCCATCATTTTACCAATGTAGGGATCACCGCCACCTCCTGTCCCTAAAAAAGCTGCTCCTGTAGCTATATTCTCAATTGCTTCTGCATCTAAATAACGCATTCTCCGACACTCCTCTTCTTCATTCCATTTCTAATGATTCGGTGTTCGTCTGTTGACGTTTTGCACCGAAATAATAAATAACAAACGATAAAACAATGCCAATTAGCGGTTGGTTAGGCAATTGAGGGGCATTGGGAAAGAAACTCATAATCACCGGAATGCCCCCCACTGCAGCACCAATTAGCCATGAAAAAACACCTAATTTATTCACGCCAGGCGTTGGCTGCCATTTGGTTCGATCGCCTTTGTTAATCAACCAATAGGCAGCAATCATTACACCAGCCACTGGTGGCACCATCGCAGAAAGGACGGACATAATCGGCGTAAAGTAATTTAAAATCCCCACAACTGCTAATAAGGTTCCAATGGCGCCGGCCGCACCGACAGCGACTTTTTCTTTTTCTTTTGGAATATCAAAGACATTAATCAAGGCCAGTCCGCCAGAAAAAGCATTCACGGCATTCGTGGTCCAAGTTGCTAAAATTAGCGCAATAATTCCTAAAACTGGAAAACCGAGATTCATAAAAACTTCCGTGATATCTGCGGTGTTCGAAGCAATGGTCAAGACCGCACCAACGCCAATCATCAACAAGCCTGTCGGTAAAATCCCTAATGTGGCCGCTTTAACCACATCTTTACGAGAAGAAACATATTGAGAGTAATCTCCAGCAATTACTGCGCCTAATGCAAAAGAACCGACAGTCATTGAAAGACCTGACATAAAGCTTCCTGCTGTTTGAGGTGTATATTGACTAACAGCTTCCCAACCGTTGTTTCTTAACGAAGCCACCAAGCCATAAAGACAAACCAGAACTAACACAGGAACCGCAAAATAATTCAGAATTTTCAATATTTTTATGCCATAAAGAGCCGAAATAAGCATGATAATTCCCCAGATTAAGGAAGAAAGCGACACAGGTAAATCAATGCCGTAAATTTTTAAAAAGTTCGTGAAGGCGCCGCCGCTGACATTGGCTTGCAAACCAAACCAACCTAAGCAAGCAATCGCTAGAATAATAGAAATGATCTTTTGCGAACCTTGAATGCCAAACACTTGAGAAGCGACTTTGACAGAAGGTTCTTGTAAGTCGGAACTTTGAATTCCTTGTAAAATCATTAAAATAACAATAATACCGTAACCAATAAATCCTGTTAACAAAGCTTCCCATAAAGGCATGCCTGCAACTAACGTTCCTCCAATAATTAATCCTGGCACGCTAATCATTGCGCCCGCCCAAACAAATGCTAAGCTAAGCCACGATTGTTGTTGCTCGTTTTTTAATTTCATTCTCATTCCTCCTTAATTATTTTTTCAATTATAACGAAAAATCAGTCATAGGTCTTTTTCAAATTGAAAAAAATATCGAGGAAGTTTTGGCTTAAAATAAAAAAGCAGACAAGAGCCTGGGACAAAAATCACTTTGGATTTTTGTCCCAGGCTTAAAAATTGATAAACGGCGGGAACAGAAGCAACACTACGCGTTGCTCCGATCTCAACAACTTCTAAGGTGTTTTCTCGACATGCGTCTCGTCACAGTACAGCCTTCAAAAGAGCTACAACTCTAAGAGTTGCGATGTTTCACTGTGAAGCATGAACAGATGAAATCATCGTACCTACTTGGTGAAGGTCCTTCGGAACTTACAAGGATAAAACTGTGACGAGCCTTTGGCGAGAAAACAATAAGCCGAAATTGTTGAGAATCACGAAGAACGTAGTGATTCGATGATGAACAATACCTACTTGGTCTCCAAAAATTAAAGAACACCGGGTAGGTATCATGCAACATCAACTCGTACCTCGTTGTGTTTTATGACAATTTTCGGAAATTCCTTCTTATTGCTGAGAAACACCATTTGCAAAGCAAATAGATGACATCTGCGATTACTCGATGTATTTGAGCCTTTGAGAGTGTTGAACAGTACCTACGTGGTTCTCGGAGTTAAACACTTCTGTCCCGACCTCTGTCTGCTTTTTTCATTCATTCGTGACCAAGCGATATAAGATCATCGCCAAATAGACTTCATAGGCTTCGGCGGCGTTGGTCATATCATAGCCGAGCGCTTCATTAATTTTACTGATACGATATTTGACCGTATTTTTATGAACAAATAGGCGTTCGCCGCATTCTTTAAAATCACTACTTGCATCTAGTAAAAACGTTCCTAATGTCATTAACTGCTCTGATTCTTTTAAGAGAGGTTGGATAACTGCTAAGCGTTGTTGGATTGCTTCTTCTCCTGCTTGGAGACACGTCATCATTTGTTGAACTGTACGAATTTCCGCGATTGATAACACTTTTCTTTGTGGATAGACGCGCTTTAAAAACGGCGCGACTTGATTAGCGGTTTGGTAGCTGACACGCACTTCAGTCGTGTTACGAACTTTCGGACAAAGGATGATTTCACCTAAATAGTCCTGATAGTCTGTGGCTTGCAAGTATTCTTTACTAATCGTGGCTTCAGGCTGTTTGTGTAAATAATTACCTAAGAGAACAATCAGGTAATTTTCTGTTTGCTGGACAATCGTTGTTTGGTAATAGTAACGTAGGAAATCTTTCAAATCTTGCTGAATAGCGTGGATTTCTTGTCCTTGTTGCCAAATAGGCAAAAGCCACATCGTTTCGACAGAAGAAATATCAATCATTAATTTTTTGGCTAATTGGTACATCTTATCACTTTCATCGTTAATGATTGCTTGGACTAAGGCATACTCACTGACTTCGTCATAGTTTTTCCCCCATAAATTCAGAGCCATCTGAACGACTTCCACCGCTTGATTCATCTCAAAAGAGGTTAACTGCTCTTCTTCTCGAATGAAGTAAAGCTTCAATGTTTGTCCATCTTTCTGAGGAAGTTTTTGCGAGGTAATGAAGTAGGTCGTTTCTCCCAGCGCTACTTTCTCTTGTGATTGATAAAGTAACTTGGTTAAGGGCAATTTCGTGCTTCGCGGCCAATTGATGGTGCTGATGATTTCATTGGTATAGGTGGTTAACGCAATGTTGACTTTTAAAAAATCGGATAGGATTTTCAAGGTCATTTCCACACTGCGGTTTTGTTCAGGCAAAAGGGAAACTTTTTCCAAGAGGTCCGTTGCAAAAGAAGCCATTTTATTTTTATTGACTAACAATTTCATGACTTCATAAATGACTTCGTTGTAGCGTAATGTGGGATCATTTTTAGGCATTTGGATTAAAATAAAACCTAAAGAATCCGCTAATTGAATCACTTCCTCTGCAACTTTCGGTACGATAATCCCAACGTAGTACAAGATTAGGCCTACTTCGCCTAATTCATGGAGATGCCGAATCGTTTCACATTGCTTCACCACATCATGACGAATGGCACAAAATGAACCAATCAAAATTTCGCCAGCATGGTATTCATTTGTTTTGTGAAGTTTTTCCGAAAACAAAGACATATCAGAGACTTCTAAAAAAGAAAGAGAAGCAACAGATGTGTCCAATTGGTTTTTACCAGAAAGTACCGTTGCTTCTCGCAAAGACGGTAATTTTAATAAATCATTCACGCGGACACTCATATTTACTCCTCCTTTTGGCTGGTTTATTTTTTCTTACGAATCATATCGCCGACTGCAACAGGTTGCGTCACTTCCATTGTTAATAACATCATGGGATTAGGTGCCCGATCGATCGCTTCACCGTCTTCATTATACATCTCTTTAACGGTTTGGTGGAAATGGGTAAACCCGGGACCATAAAATTCAATTTCATCGCCGACACTGAAAAGGTTCCGTTGACGAATCGTTGCGACTTGCGTCTTTTCGTTGTACGCAATCACTTCACCAACAAATTTATATTGTGGAATTTTACGACGTTCGCCGAATAATTGTTCATTTTCACTTGGTGTATTGTAATAAAAACCAGTTGCTAATTCACGTTGTGCTACTTTCCATAATTCATCAATCCACTCTTGTTGGCAGACATAGTTTTCAGGGTCTTCCATGTAAGAATCGACGGCTTTTTTATACACATTAGCGACTGTCGAAACATAGTGAATGGATTTCATGCGACCTTCAATTTTAAAACTATCGACACCATTTTCAATTAATTCTGGAATATGTTCAATCATAGACATATCTACGGCACTCATTGAAAACTCTTCTTCAACTTCCCCTTCACTGGTTTTGCTCCGACGTTCTGTCCCAAAAGGCATATCAAATAACTCGTATTTCCAGCGACAAGATTGAGAGCAACCGCCACGATTGGCATCCCGCATCGACATATGGTTGGATAAAGTACAACGTCCTGAATATGAAATACACATTGCTCCATGAATAAAGGCTTCAATCTCAATGTCCGTATTTTCACGAATCGCTGCAACTTCCTCCATTGAAACTTCGCGCGCTAAAACCACACGTTCTAAGCCTTCATTTTTCCAAAATTCTAATGTTTCATAGTTGGTTGCTGAAGCTTGTGTCGATAAATGGATAGGTAAACCTGGTGCTTCTGTCGCACAAATTTCGATTAAAGCTGGATCGGAAACAATCACAGCTGAAATTCCGATGTCTCGCAATTCTCTGAAAAACGCTCCTGCCCCTTCCTGGTTTCCTTCATGAGTGACCATATTGGCAGCGACATAAACTTTCGCATTATGTTCGCGGGCAAAGGCTACGCCTTCCGCCATTTCTTCTGGCGTGAAATTTCCTGCGCGGCTACGCAGACCGTAGGCATTCCCTCCGATATAAACGGCATCGGCACCGTAACGAATTGCGACTTTTAGTTTTTCTAGCGTCCCGGCTGGAGCCAACACCTCGGGACGCTTCAATGTTCGTTCTGTCATTACTTTCATGTTCTTCTTCCCCTTAAATGAATCAATTTATTTTATTACATCGGCACTTAAATCAAAGAAACCATTGTCTAAGCCACGACCTGTTGGATGTAATTTTTCAATTTCAGCTGTTGCATGAGCTGCTTGATCTTCTGACCAAGTTCCCGCTTCAAGTGCTGCTTTCGCTTCAGCAAATAAGCGAGCAATCGCGACAAAATTTTCACCTGGCGTGTAAAGGCCATCGAGCTTCCATGTACGATAGTGATGGTCATACAAGTTTGTTAACTCATTCATCAAGTTCACATCGTTATTGGCAAAAATATGCGTACCATGACTATCTTCATAAATGGAATAGTGGGTTTCTGGTTTTTTGGGTTCAGAAATAAACAGCCCTTCGTCTTTAGTAACCCCTTTGTCGTTCTTTGTGTAATTGTAGTAATTTTGAATTAATGGGCGTTTCGATTGATGAATACACGTCGCCCCATAGACAAGAATTTCAGCTGGAACTGCTAAGTTTTCTTCCATTGCGACCATTTCTTCAAAAGGTACTTCCCGAGCTAGGACAGCTCCGATGGCTCCTCGTTTACTCCAAAAATTGATTTGACGTGAGCTCGTTACTAAGGTTTCACCATCATAAACGTAAGGAATTTCTAATCCATCTCGTTGCATAATAAACACAATACCTGGATCACCCAAAGTAATTTTATCGACGTTGATTTCTTTTAAAAATGTCAGATACTCTGGGACTAATTTCATTTTTTCAGGGTGCATAATGCCATTTACTGCAACTAGCACTTGTTTGCCCATTTCATGTGCACGTTTCACAATCTCGCGTTGTTCATCTCGTGTAAAAGATACGGGCAAACGCAACCCGAATGTTTCTTCTCCAATATATAATGTATCCACACCTGTTGCGAGTAATTCTACAGCCTGCTCAACAGATTCTGCAGTTGCAATCAGTTCAATCATAAATATAGCCTCCTTCTTTATGACCGTTTAATAGTATCATACGTTCACAAACTTTAAAAGAGCCTATCTGTATTAAACGTACATTTTTCACAATGTTTCCGAAAAAATTTTGGTAGAAAAGCGCCAACCGCTTACCTACCAAATGTTCTTTTTTTTAATTACTGGTCATCTGTTCTTTGGTCACTCGTTCAAGTGATATTTTCGTTCATAAAACGTTACTACAACGGTGAATAGCCACGCTGCCGCTAAGCCTAACAAGCTGCCTAAAACAATCCCCAAAAAGCGGAATTGAATCAACGTTATCACGTACTGCTGACGAACGAGCAATGAAAGCATCAGAGCCATAGGCGTTGTGAAAAATTGCGCCAATCCATAATTACGACGAATAAAATACTCAACGGTCACAAATAAGATTGTAATCACGACAATCGATTCAAAAGTTGTCAAAGCTAAATTAAGCAGAAAAGCGGAAATAACCAATCCAATCGTTGTGCCAAAAATTCGCTGAATATTTCGCTGCTTAATCGCACGTAAATTGTCTCCTTGTAAAATGGATGCACAGGAAACGACTAACCAATACGGATTCTGTAAATGTAAACTTTCGCTGATATATACAGCAAAAAATAAGACAAAGCTATAATATATGCTATCTAATGGCGCTTCTGGATGCCGATAAATTCGTTCCCGTAATGATCGCTTAGCTAGCGGGGCACTGATTTCCTTCTCTGTAAAATGCAACACTAGTGCAAACAAAATAGAAAAGCCAATTCCTAATAACATACAGCCACTCATGAACGGAATTTTTGCTAACGGAATGCTCGTACTGGCACCCATCGCTGTCACCATCACACCAAAGAAGGCCCCTGGTTTTGAAATATCGTAGACTTCAAAGAAAAAGCGGCCACCAAAACCGACCAGTGCAACAACAATTGGAATGAGCCATGCAATATGGGTCGATAACATGCCTAACAAATTTCCTAAAAAAAGGTAACTACCGACCACAGATAAACGAGTCATTAACTGTTTTAATGGTAGCGGCTGATAATATAAAAAAGTAAAAATACCTAACGAGCCAAAGCTTGAAATCAATAATTGATGATTGATATAGCCCAAAAAAAGAATGCTGAACATAACCAAGCCAGCAAACACTAGTCGAAAAGGATTATCCTTTGGACGCTGATAATGTAGTAATTCTCGAAAAAAAGATTGTTCCATTCCATCACCCCTCCTTATTAACGTAGCACAGAAAAATCAATCTGGCAATTCTCAAAAAGAAATCGCCACTGGAAAATAGAAAAAGGAGCGTGGGACAAAAATCACTTTGGATTTTTGTCCCACGCTCAAAAACTGATAAACGGCGGGAACAGAAGCAACCCCTTCGGAAATAAGCCGAAATTCTCCAAAAATTAAAGAACAATTTTCGGAAATTCCTTCTTATTTCTCGGAGTTAAACACTTCTGTCCCGACCTCCTTTGCATCTCATCTATACAGTTTGTAATTCTTTCGCTTCTGTCTTTGGTGCTTTTGGTGCCCGCACATTTAACGTAATTTTGCCTTTGCTAGCACCTAAGGTTACTTTATCCCCTAACTGAATTTGACCGGAAAGAAGGGCTTCACTTAAACGATCTTCCACTTCTTTTTGCAAGGCCCGACGAATTGGACGTGCGCCATATTCTGGATCAAACCCGACTTTACCAATAACTTCAATTGCAGCTGGTGTGATTTTCACTTTAACCTCTTGTTCGGCCATCCGTTTCACGACAGATTGACTCATAATTTTTACGATTTCATGAATTTCCTCTTGTTTCAAGGAATGGAATACAACCGTTTCATCAATTCGGTTTAAGAATTCTGGACGGAAGGCTTTTTTCAATTCTTCCATGATTCGTTTTTGCATTAATTCATGATTTTTAGAAATGTCTTTCACATTGAAGCCGACATGTTTTTCTTCACGAATCGCTGTTGCTCCTAAGTTGGAGGTCATGATTAAAATCGTGTTACGAAAATCGACTTTTCGTCCTTTGGCATCCGTTAAATGGCCATCATCTAAGACTTGTAATAAAATATTAAAGACATCTGGATGGGCTTTTTCTACTTCATCTAGCAAAATAACGGAATAAGGACGTTGACGAATTTTTTCAGTTAGTTGGCCGCCTTCTTCGTAGCCGACATAACCTGGAGGAGAACCGATTAAACGGCTAGTGCTGTATTTTTCCATAAACTCAGACATGTCCACGCGAATCAAAGCTTCTTCGCTGCCAAACATCGCTTCGGCTAAGGCTTTGGCAAGTTCTGTTTTCCCAACCCCTGTTGGTCCTAAGAACATGAAGGAACCAATCGGTCTTGCTGGGTCTTTCAAGCCACTACGCGCACGACGGATAGCGCGTGAAACAGCTTCAACTGCTTCATTTTGGCCAACGACCCGTTGATGTAAAATGGTTTCTAATTCCATCAATCGTTCGCTTTCTTTCTTCTCTAGCTGCTGCAAAGGAACGCCTGTCCATTGTGAAACAACCCCAGCCACGTCTTCTTCTGTTACTTGTGTACTGTAACCAGACAGACTTTTTTCTTTCACTGCAATCAATTCTTCTAGTTTTTCCATCACTTGTTTTTCTTTTTGACGAATCCGAGCAGCACTTTCAAATGATTGGTTTTGAATGGCCTCTTCTTTTTCCGTAATTAATTGAGAAATTTCGGTACGCAATTCATTAATTTCTGAAGGTTGATCTGCCTTATCTAAACGAACTTTTGCTGCAGATTCGTCCATTAAATCAATTGCTTTATCTGGTAATTGGCGGTCATTTAAATAGCGAATCGATAATTGAACCGCTGCATGTAGAGCTTCATCTGTAATTTCTACGCCATGATGTTTTTCATAGCGGGAACGCAAGCCTTTTAGAATTTCTTCTGCTTCTTCTGGGGTTGGTTCTGCTACTTGAATACGGGCAAAACGACGTTCCAAAGCGGCATCTTTTTCAATATATTTTTGGTATTCATCCAGAGTTGTCGCACCAATTGTTTGCAACTCGCCACGTGCTAAAGCAGGTTTTAAAATATTTGAAGCATCAATCGCCCCTTCTGCACCGCCAGCACCGATCAAGGTATGCAATTCGTCGATAAATAAAATGACTTGTCCATCTTGATAGATTTCATCGACAACTTTTTTCAAGCGATCTTCGAACTCACCTCGATATTTGGTTCCAGCAACCAAGGCACCCATGTCTAGCATCATTAAACGTTTGCCTTGCATATCTTCAGGGACTTCCCGGTTGACAATTTTCTGGGCTAAGCCTTCTGCTATCGCTGTTTTCCCAACACCTGGTTCACCGACTAAGACAGGATTGTTTTTGGTACGGCGACTCAAAATTTGGATTAAACGACGGACTTCGGTCCCGCGACCAACTACTGGATCCAAGCTTTGTTCTCGTGCTAACTTGGTTAAATCTCTTGCTAAAGAATCCAATGTTGGCGTCCCTTGTGGCGCATTTTTATTTTGACCATTCCGACGACGTTGTGCGCCATTGGGTTCGGAAACGCCCATTTTTTTCAGTAATAATTGACGCATTTTGGATAAGCTTAATCCTAAATTCACTAAAATTCTAGACGCTAAAATTTCTTCGTCTCTTAACATGCCCAATAATAAATGCTCGGTACCAATCTTTTGAGCCCCTAAGCGCTTCGCTTCATCTCCAGCATAGGCAAAGATTTGTTTGGCTCTTGGTGAATAAGGTAAGTATAAGTTGTTATTCCCCATTGGACTTTGCATGGTGCCATAGCCACTTAAATGCTCAATTTCTTCACGGATGTCTTCTGTGTCAGTATTTAATTGTCGTAATGTTTTTCCGGCAATCCCATTTGGTTCTAAAACGAGTGCTAATAATAAATGTTCAGAACCGACGGATTGGTGACGAAAATACTTTGCTTCTTCTTGGGCAATCGCCAGTACGGCTTTCGCACTTTCTGTAAATAGTTCATCCATAGTTATTCCTCCTCATAGCTCAAGCGCTCTAAAAATGAACGCATTATTTGAGCTCTTAGAAAATCTTCGTGATTCCCCAGACCATTCAATGTGCTTTTACTTAAAGCAGCTAGCATTAAATTGCCTTCCTTTTTCGTAATCACTTCTTCTTCATACAATGTTTGAATAAATGTTAGCGCATCTTTTTCTGTTAAGGTTGCGCCAATCAATTGATCCATTTGTTTTAGTAATTGATCGTTATCTGAAATTTGTACTTTGACAATGCGAATATAGCCGCCTCCACCACGTTTACTTTCAACTGCGTAGCCTCGTTGGATGGTAAAACGTGTATTAATTACATAGTTAATTTGTGAAGGAACGCAATTAAATAAATTAGCCATTTCCGCCCGACGGATTTCAATTTTATTACTTTCTTCTAAAATCTTTTTTAAATAAGCCTCGATTAAATCTGACGTATTTTGATTACTCATAGTCTTCCATCCTTCTTCTCTCTTGACTAATATTGACCATTATTATATCGAACTTTGCCTATTAAATAAAGAGGAACGCTTTGACTTTAATAAAAAAATGCAAAACAGGAGGAGCAACCTCAGTCAAACTGACTTAAGTTCCCCTCCTAAAAATGAAAATATGTTATTGAATCACAGAGGCTGAGACAAAAGTGTTTAGCTCCAAGAATTTCGGCTTATTGTTTTCTCGCCAAAGGCTCGTCACAGTTTTATCCTTGCGAATTCCGAAGGAGTTGCTTTTGTTCAGCTGATTATCTTAATGTCTCACAAAAGCGATTCTTCGCCATAGGCTTGATCCAAGGCTTGTTGAATATCTTCGATAATAGATGTTGGCTCTTCCAAACCAACGTACATGCGAATGTGCGCTGGCGACAAGCCTCTTTTCTGAACAGCCGCCAAGTTATTGCCTTTGAATACAGGCAAGGCCAAACTTTCAAAGCCACCCCAACTGACCCCAATTGTGACCAGCGTCAATGCGTTCACAAATGTTTTCAAACGTTCAAAATCGGTATCTTTTAAATCAATCGCAAACAATGAGCCATAACCTGTCAAATATTTTTCTGCTAACGCTTGTTGTTGTTGATTTCCTACAAAAGGATGATATAATCGACTGATTCGCGGATCCTTTTGCAAAGCCGACAGCACCGTTTGGATGGCTTGAGACTGATGCGCCAACCGAACAGGCATGGTACGAATACCTCGTAACGCTAACCAAGAATTGAAGGGACTATTGACTGCTCCTAAAGCTTGATGACCATGTTCAAAAATTTGATCTACAAGCGCTGCTTTGCCAATGACAGCCCCCGCTACAATATCCGAATGACCACCAATATATTTGGAACAAGAATGAATCACCAGGTCCACATTATGGCATAAAGGATGCTGAAATAACGGTGACGCCCACGTGTTATCAATGACAGTGTATGCGCCAATTTTTTGTGCTAACACAGTTATTTTTTCTAAATCTAGCAGTTCAAACTTTTGTGAGGACGGACTTTCAAAGTAAATGACTTTGGTGTTTTCCTGAACAAATTGAAAAAGTTCTTCTGTTTCTGCAACGTCTACTTTGGTCAAGGATACGCCAAATTTCTCTAAATATTGCACAAACGAAACAGATTCTCCATAAATTGTATTGACCATTAAAACATGATCACCTTGTTGGAGCAACGTAAACAGCGTTGCCGAAATAGCGCCCATTCCTGAGGCAAAAACTTTACATTTTTCTCCACGTTCCAAACGAGCAATTTTTTTCTCTAAAATTTCTGTTGTGGGGTTGGTGCCACGTGTGTAAACATAATTATTTTTTTCATCTATACTCGCTGCCATAAATTCTTCGTAAGTTGGAAAATAAAAGGAAGAGGTTTGAACCAACTCGGGCACCATCGGATGATACATTTTTTCCATTCCTTTTTCCACTTCACAGCAAATATTTTTATCATTCTCAACATGCATTTCCTTCACTCCTCTTTCTCTACAATGTTTCTGGTACTTCATGGGCTTCTTCTTTTTGATATTGTCGATCTAAGGCTTTTACAAATGGATAATAAATAACGACACTAGCGGCAACAGCTAAAACTTGCGTCACTGCACCTTGCCATTTTCCCACTAAAAAGCCCGAAAACAGAAAGGGCGTAGCCCATGGTGCTTGAATGTTTGTAAACATTGGCATGAACCCAATTTTCATTGACAGAAAGGCAATCAAGACCGATACAATCGGCGCGACCGCAATCGGAATCAATAATAAAGGGTTAAAAATAACTGGGAGTCCAAAAATCAAGGGTTCATTAATGTTGAAAAATGCTGGAACAAACGAAATTTTCGACATGGCTTTCATTCTAGATGAATGTCCGACGATGGCCATTGCAATAGCCAAGCCAATCGTACAACCAGCGCCTCCAATTGTGGCAAATTGATCGAGCATTTGGACCGTGCCAAAGTTGCCACTTTGAGCAGTTAATTGTCCTAATTCCGCTAAGCTTTGGTTTTTGTCTGCATTCGCATATAAAATAGGATATAGCATGGAATTGATGACAGTTGGATGAATCCCGAACCACCAGAACAGTCCATTTAAGCCAGCCACAATAATAATTGCAAAAGGGGTTCCGATTAAACCTTGCAGTGGCGCTTGAATCACCGCATAAATTAATTGCGGGAAGGAATCCGCAAACGAAAGCCCAATCCCATTAATCAATAAAGCCACCGCTACCACAAAAATCCCAGGAATCAATGCACTAAAAGCTTGGCTCACCATAGAAGGCACGCTGCCAGGCATTTTGATGACTAATTTTTTCTTAATACAGAAACGAGTCAACTCAACCGAAAGAATTGACATAATAATGGCCGTAATCACCCCTTGCGTTCCTAACCAATCAAACGATAAAACTTTCGTCACAACTTCGCCTGATTCAGTGGTCACCGTTTTCGGTAAAACGACTACGTAAGCAACAATTCCTAAAATTAATGAAGTTAAACGATCCATTTCGTAACTTTCCGCCAATTTATAGGACATCGTCCCAGCAAAAATAATTCCCATCATGTTGAAAGTTGCTCGATAAGCGGGTGAAATCATATCCGCCCAATCTGCACCGAAAATTCCAGCCATAAAATCGCCATACCCTGCTACTGGAAAATCTGTAATCAACATAAAAATCGATCCAATAATTGTTAACGGCATAATTGCAAAAAAACCATTTCTTAAGGCTTGAAAATAACGTAAACTTGTAATCCTTGAAACTTTAGGCACTACGGCTTGCTCCACCCAGTTTGTTAACTTATCCATTTCACTTCTCTCCTTAATCCTTTGTGATATCCTCATCATAAAGAAACCGCTTTCTGATGTAAATACGACTAACTGATTCTGTAACTATGTTTCATAATTCATACGCTTAAGGTATACTGAAAGCGAAACAAAGTACCACAGAGAGGTGAACCCATTGAATCTAATCGAATGTTTAGAACAAAAAGAACGCTATACATATAACGAAGGGCTAATTATTGATTTTATTTTATCTCATACTGAACGAGTCCTGCATATGTCGATTTATGAACTAGCAGAAGCCACCAACTCTTCAACCTCCACGATTGTTCGTTTGTGTAAAAAAACAGAAACTAGCGGTTTCAAAGAATTTAAAATCCGCTTGTCCCGCGACTTAGAAATTCACTACCAAGCAATCCGGAATGTTGATGCGAATATGCCTTTTTTAGCGCAAGATTCTGATTTACTAATTGCCAAGAAAATTGCGCAGTTAACGACTGAAACTGTTCAATCCACCCAACAGTTATTAACCGAGGCCATGTTAAATAAAAGCATTGATTTACTTTTAACCGCTGAAAATATTTTAGCAGTGGGTGTCAGTAACTCCTACATTCGCTTAACGGATTTTCAAACAAAGTTATTACGCATTCAGCTATTTATCCATTTAATCCCTTATCAAGCTGAACAATTTTATTTAGCCATCAATGCCACCAAAAATGACGTAGCCATCCTCGTCTCTTACAGTGGTAACACTGCAGAAATCGTAAATGAAGCACGGATTTTTGCAGAAGGAGGCACCCCGATTATTGCCATTACTTCAGACTTGAACAGCCAATTAGCTAAATACGCTACAGTGATTTTGCCCATTCCTAACGTTGAACATGCAGATTTCAAAGTCTCAACCTTTTCCTCTCAACTAGCCATCGAATATATTCTCAATGTCCTTTATTCCTGTATTTTTAGTCGCAATTTCGATAAGAATTACACATCACAAAAAAATACACCTACTTCGATACTTAAATTTTAAACAAAACAAAAAAACAGTACTGATGATCAGTACTGTTTTTCACAATCGGGAAGACAGGATTCGAACCTGCGACCCCTTGGTCCCAAACCAAGTGCTCTACCAAGCTGAGCTACTTCCCGGGCTATGAAGTTAAAGTAATAAAAAAAGACTATCGAATTAAAAAGAAACTCACGTGCACCTTTTTAAAACTTAGTCAATCACTCAACTATGCACCCAAAGGGAGTCGAACCCCTAACCTTTTGATTCGTAGTCAAACACTCTATCCAGTTGAGCTATGGGTGCTAAATATAAAACAATGCCGAGGACCGGAATCGAACCGGTACGGTGATCACTCACCGCAGGATTTTAAGTCCTGTGCGTCTGCCAGTTCCGCCACCCCGGCGTAATGAATTGGCTAAGCGGAAAACGGGGTTCGAACCCGCGACCCCCACCTTGGCAAGGTGGTGCTCTACCACTGAGCTATTTCCGCAAAATGGTGCCGGCTAAAGGACTTGAACCCTCGACCCTCTGATTACAAATCAGATGCTCTACCAACTGAGCTAAGCCGGCTAAATATGCGGGTGAAGGGACTTGAACCCCCACGCCTTGCGGCGCTAGATCCTAAATCTAGTGCGTCTGCCAATTCCG